>Ga0163144_10005311_pt1 | contig 28641 bp, 24 predicted proteins | sample OliLak19BULKMAT1_FD_123175 | JGI IMG/M metagenome (GOLD analysis project Ga0163144, IMG submission 123175) | Freshwater microbial mat bacterial communities from Lake Vanda, McMurdo Dry Valleys, Antarctica - Oligotrophic Lake LV.19.BULKMAT1 | ecosystem: Environmental > Aquatic > Freshwater >...
GTTGTCAGTGGTCAGTGTCCGTTGAATGTGACGGCCGATGCTTAGCAAAGTGAGTGCGTTTTTGAAACTGGCGGGCTGGAAGCCTGCGGTACATGCAAAAAACGGTTGCGGAAGTTTTCGAAATATTTTATGGAATGAAAGCAGGGGATGTCACGTCACACCTTTTAGAGAGCAGGGATGAATGGGCGGCGGGCCGGATTTTTTCGAGAAGGTTGGCGGACGCGAAGGACTATCCGCCCTGTTCGATGCGTTGAAATGGGACCGGGACGGACTGGTTGCCGTGGTGTCGCAGGAGGCGGATAGCCTTGAAGTTCTAGGCGTCGCCTTCGCGGACCGCACGGCGCTGGAGAAGGCGTTCGAGACCGGCCTGATGCACTATTATTCGCGTTCGCGCAAAAAGCTGTGGCTTAAGGGAGAGGAATCCGGGCACGTACAGAATCTAGTCGAACTTCGCGTGGATTGCGACGGTGATGCGATTCTGGCGAAAGTGAAACAGGTGAAGGGCAACTGCCATCTCGGATTCCGGTCGTGCTTCAGCTACAAAGTGATGAAGAGCAGGAAAAAGGGGTGGCTGGTAAAACAGGCGGGTAAAAAAGTGTTCGATCCGAAAAAAGTCTATGAGACGAAATAGCAGCGCGGCTCACAAACGTGGAGGACGAGTCTTGAAGAAGGCGATGCTGGCGGTGTTGCTCGGTGTTCTAATGGGAAGCGGCTTGGTGTATTCGGGCGAGGCCAAGAAGGATGACAAGGATCCGCTTGCGAAATTTTCTGAAGACAAGCTCGTGGACATTGGATTCTGCTTCGACACATTTTGCGCTGCGGTGTCCGCCAAAGATGCGAAGACGGCGGCGGCGTTCATAGATGACATGCCACGCGGGTTGAAACAACTGGATCTGAACAAAGACGCGGACAAGGCCTCGTTTTTGAAATTTCTGGCTGGATACGAAGGCGCGCAATTGGTGAGTTCGATTCGCATGGCCGGCGGAATCGGCGAAGTGACGTATTCCAAAGGCGGGAAGGAATTGAAGCAGCGCATGCGGAACGTGGGCGGACGCTGGAAAATAACGGGACTTTAATGAATTCGCGAAAAACGTTTGGCATGCACGAGTGCAAGTGGTGATTGACAGTGAATAATGCGGCGGTGTAGAAGTCAACATGACGGGGGACGGGCTTTAGCGAGCGCACCAGTGAGGGGAACACAAATTATGTTGAAGCGGAAACAGGCTGAAATTCTTTCTGTGATTTTTGCGTGCGGAATGGTTGTGGTGCTGACCGCGCCGACGCTGGCTCAGACAAAATTTCTGGAGCGCATTCGCAAACATTATCAGCTGGATAAGACCAACGGAAAATGCGAGCTGTGCCATGAAGTGAAGGCGAAGGAAGAACCCAGCCGCAAAAATCTCAACAAGTACGGCACGGCGATTCAGACCGATCCGAAGATGAAGCCCCTGCTGGGCAAGGACGATAAATTTGCATTCACCAATGCCGATTTGGATGTCGTGCGGGACGCCGCGGTGAAACTCGATAACCTTGATACTGACGGTGACGGCGCGTTCAACAAGGAGGAACTGGACCTAGGCACCATTCCCGGCGATGCCAAGAGCGTGCCGGAAAAACGCATCCTGGAGAAACACCGCAAGACAAATCCGCCGCCGAAAGGAACAACAGCGGGCGCGACGACGTCGGATCCGGGCATGAAAAAATAAGTAGTGCAAGCAGGACAAGAGACCCTTTCCGAGGAGCACGGGAAGGGTCTTTTTAATTGGATGGCAAGCGAATCAAAAATTTATTTCAGATTCAATTTTTCAAAAACCGGGCCATTCAGAGCCTGGACCGGCGCATCATTTTTCACAACCTCCAGCGGAAGGGTCAGCGTGATATCCTGCGGCGCTTCGCAGAGGTTATCGTTGCAGGCCTGGAAACGAATGCGCACGGAAAGCATTGATTTTCCAAGCGGTGCCGTGCCGGGAATATCGAGAAGCGCACCGGCGATGACTATGCCGGAATACACTTTCAGTTCGCCGCCGAGTTCCGGCGCTTTCAATGTTTCGGCGTCGGGATAAACCGGTGCGCTGAGTGTTCCAGGCGTCGTCCCCGCGAGTGAAAAGCGGGTGGCTGCGACGGCCTCGGATGCCGCGCCGTGGGCCTGAATGTGCCAGCCCTTATCGATGCTGAACCGCACCGCGATGGATGTTTTTGAACCCTGCCGCAATGCGCTGGAACCCGAGAGCAGCTCCACGGAAACGGGACCTTTCGTGGCCGTGGGATTGGCTTTGATTTCGGCGACCGCGACTGGGCCTTGGCGGTCGAGGTAGTAACCGACGCCCTGCAGCAGACTTTCAGTGGCGCGCGGCGCGCGTTCCATCAAATCCTGGAACGTTTTAAACAGGCGGGTCGCATTCGCCGTATAGTTGGCATCGCCGGTCAGAGCAGCAAGCCGCACCAGCGCCTGGCCGGCCCAGCCATTGCCAGCCGGGATGGCTTTGTCGATCGGATCTTTCGTGCGGGCAAGAAGTTTTTCGTGGTCCTCGGCGGTAAAGAAATAGCCGCCGCGTTTCTTGTCAGCAAAATGAACGTCCATCAATTCGACGATCGAGATCGCCTCCTTCTTCCAGCGCTCGTCGCCGGTGGCTTCGAAAAGATCAAGGAACGCAACGGCAAGAAAAGCGTGGTCATCCAGGTACGCCGGAAGTTTGCTCTGCCCCTTACGGTGAGTCGCCAGCCAGCGGCCATTTGGGGTGCGCAAGTTCTTCAGGAGAAAATCGCCGGCTTTGATGGCGGCGTTTTTGTATCTCGGTTCCTTGAGCCAGATTGATCCTCGCGCAAACGAGGAGATCATCAAGCCGTTCCATGACGTTAGGATCTTGTCGTCGAGCGCGGGCCAGATGCGTTTGATGCGGACTGCCAGGAGTGCCGCTTTCCAGCCGTCCACTTTTTTGCGCAAGCCGGACTCGTCGAGTTGCATCTTCATCGCATGCGCGGCGAGCGGCTCGCTGAGATGCAGGATGTTCAGGCCGGTGTCTTCGCCCGTGGCTTCTTCTTTGAAATTCCCGGCGGCGTGTACATTGAAAATCGTGCAGAACGTCGGGGAATCCGCTCCTAGAAGCTGGTCGATTTCTTTTTTATCCCAGACATAAAATTTGCCTTCTTCGCCCTCGCTGTCGGCGTCGAGGGTCGAATAGAAACCGCCCTCGGGAGACGTCATTTCACGCAGCACCCATTCGTACGTGCCGCGAGCGATGCGTTCGTAACCGACATCCTTATAAAGCACGCTCGCCTGCGCGTAACTGCGCGAAAGCAAGGCATTGTCGTAGAGCATTTTTTCAAAATGCGGCACGAGCCAACGCTGATCCGTGGAATACCGATGAAAGCCGCCGCCGAGTTGGTCGTGAATTCCGCCGAGCGCCATTTGGTTCATGGTCAGCAGCGTCATGGCATCCACTTTTTTTACGGACGGGCTGCCGCTCTCCTTCAAGTAAAGCAGCAGCGGCAATCCATTATTAGGCGGAAACTTTGGGCGTGTTCCGAATCCGCCGAGATTGGAATCAAACGTTTCTTGTAACTCGACCACGCAGTTTTCCAGCAGCCGCCGGTCCAGCGGCTGCTCCGACACTGGGCGCGATTTTTCGAGCGATTCGCGAACGGCTTCAGAAAGACCATCGGCATCTTTCAGAACGTCCACGCGATTGTCTTTCCACACGCGGCTGACGTTCGCGAGCAGCGTCTTGAATCCCATGCGGCCACCGCGATCATCAGGTGGAAAATACGTGCCGCCGAAAAATGGCCTGCCGTCCGGCGCCATGAAAATGGTCATCGGCCATCCGCCATGCCGGGTGATCAACTGCACGGCCGTCATATAAATTTCATCGACATCGGGCCGCTCTTCGCGATCGACTTTAATCGCGATGAAATGTTCATTAATGATCTTCGCGACCTCTTCGTTCTCGAACGATTCCCGCTCCATGACGTGGCACCAATGGCAGGAACTGTAGCCGACCGAGAGGAACACGGGCTTGTCTTCCTTTTTTGCTCTCTCAAACGCCTCGCTGCCCCACGGGTACCAGTTCACGGGGTTGTGCGCGTGCTGCAACAGGTAGGGGCTGGTTTCTTTGGCGAGCGCGTTGGTGTGTTTCGGCGCTCCGGTTTTGGCGTGGCTCACGGCGGGCTCCTTGGGGTTCTTTGGCGGGGGAACGTCTTCGGCCCGGCAGGCCCAGACGGCAAAAATAAAAATCAATCGTCGCACGGTAAAAGTGCCTCCCCACGTTGCGTTCAGCGTGGCAAACCCGCACCCGAATCAAAGCCGGGAATGGATTTCGGTAAACGAAAATGCCGCCGCAATTACTTGCCAGCGCGTTTATAGACGGCCACAAGGCGCCCGTCATCAGCCTGCGTTTTAAATTCTTTCGGATATTCCTTTCCCGCGACGTCGTAGCACACCGTGAGCGTATCGCCTTCCAGTTTATAAATCGCCTTCATCACGGTGCCCTTACGCGGACCTTCGCCAGGCTTGATTTCAAATGTCTTCGGCGAGGCGGCTTCATCGGCGGTGTAATCGCCCGCATCAGTCTGCTGTCCCGCGCTTGCGGTTGTATACTTTCCATCCTTCATCGTCAGCACGAGGCTGAGCTTTTTCATTTCGTCGTCGGGCACCTTCTGCCCATTCATCTCCGACGTCGTCATGCTCCACGCGCCAGTGATGGCGTCGCCGGCGTAAACGAAAAAGGCGGCAAAAATAAAAAGCGACAAGAAAAAAGCCTTCATGAATATGGCCTCCATTTTGATTCGAGTGTGAGTATGAGTTGCTACTACGCGCTTTTAACGACTATGCGATGCTTTGCGGGCGGTTTTCGCATTCCAAGTTTTTGAAGACTTTCAAGATGCAGATCCAGCGCTTCGCATGCGTTTTCAAATGCTTCCGTGAGCGTATCGCCGCTCGTGATGATGTCGCGCAAATCTGGAAAATCGACTGTGAAGGACGGCTCTTTCGGCGCGTAATGAATGGAGAACACATACCCGCGGTACGAGTGCAGAGTCTCGATCATCGATTCAGAAGTGCGAGAAGTTTTCGAATGTCGGCGGGATGACATGCCTTACGGCCTCCATGCGGTTTCACCACGGTCAATAGCTTACCATCCCAACGGTGGTACGTGCAATGGCTTCTCTTTTGGTTGAACAAAGCACAGCCTTCGTACCGCAAGAGCGCATCAAGTTCCGCAAATCGAATATCGTGCGGCGCTTCATGCATTCGTTTAATCAGTTTGTCACGTTTGCTCATCAGCCGCGCGCTCACAGCCCTTTATAGCGGTCCAGATTCCGGTACTGAATCGCTTCGCTTACATGCGCCGACGAGATGACGTCCGATCCATCGAGATCGGCAATCGTTCGCGCGACTTTTAAGATGCGCCCGTATGAACGCGCGGAAAAACCGAGCACGTCCACGGCATTTTTTAACAAGCCGCCCGCTTCACTGTCGGTCTTGCAGAAATCCTGAACTTGGCGCTCGCTCATGGCCGCGTTGCTATGCGCTGAAGTCCCGGCAAATCTTTTCTGCTGAATCGTTCGCGCCGCGATGACCAGCGCGCGCACGTCGGCACTGCTCGGTCCGGTGCGCGTGCTCGAAAGTTCATCGAACGGAACATGCGGGACCTCGATATGCAGATCGATGCGGTCGAGCAGCGGGCCGGAGATTTTTGCGATGTAGCGTTGAACCTGTATCTCTGAGCAGCGGCAGGCTTTTTTCGGATCTCCGTAGTGGCCGCACGGACACGGATTCATCGCCGCCACGAGCATGATGTTGGCCGGAAATTCGCACGTGGCCGCCGACCGCGCGATGGTGATCTTGCGGTCTTCCAGCGGCTGGCGCAGCGCCTCTTTCACTTTCGGATCGAACTCCGGAAATTCGTCGAGAAACAGAATGCCGTTGTGCGCGAGTGATATCGCGCCCGGTTTAGGATCAACGCCGCCTCCGACGACCGCCGGGTACGTGGAGGTGTGATGCGGCGCGCTGTACGGCCGCCGCGTTTTCAGCGGCTCCTGCGCGCTGAGCTTTCCCGCGATCGACCAGATCTTGGTGGTCTCGAGCGCCTCGGCCAGCGTGAACGGCGGCAGAATAGATTGCAGCCGTTTCGCCATCATGGATTTTCCGCTGCCTGGCGGTCCAACCAGCAATATGTTATGCCCGCCGGCAGCGGCGACGGTGATCGCGCGCTTCACGTGTTCCTGGCCGCGCACGTCGGAGAGATCGAGCATGCCCTCGGCGCTTGGCTTTGAAAACAGATCGGCGATGTCCACGCGAACAGGCTCAAGCTTTGAGACGCCATTCAGGGCGGCGGCCGCTTCGGGCAGCGTTGTGGGAGCGTAGACTTCGATGCCGTCAACCACGGCGGCTTCGGCGGCGTTCTCGGGCGGAACAAAAATGCCGCGCTTCTTCATTTCTTTTGCGAGCAGCGCGAAAAGCAGCACGCCTTTCACCGGGCGCAGGTGGCCATCGAGAGCGAGCTCGCCGACGAAAAGATAATCCTGAATCTGTGCGGGCTGCAGTTGTTCGTTCGCGGCCATGACGCCGATCGCGATGGGCAGATCGTAAAGCGGTCCTTCTTTGCGCGTGTCGGCGGGCGCGAGATTAATGGTGAGACGCTTGTTGTACGGCCACGAATAACCCGCGTTGGTCATCGCCGCGCGCACGCGGTGAAGGCTCTCCTTAACGGCGGCGTCCGGCAGACCGACGACGCGCTCGCTGGGCATGCCTTGCGAGAGATCGACTTCGACCTCCACGGCAGTGGCGTCCACGCCTTGCGACGCGGCTGAAAAAACTTTGGAGAGCATGCGAGTAGTCTAAGGGGAGCGCGAAACGGCTTCAACACATTCCATTTACGGGCGGGGACGAAATCTCCCCGTGCCTTTTAGTTGGACACGTGTGTCATCCATAAGACGGTCAGGACCGTTCGACTGTTCGCGTGTCTACGCGTGTTGTGCCGAAAAAAACGGAGGGCGCATTCTCGGCGCCCTCCGTATCTCTGCGTTGAAGTCGTATTCGTTGCTTACGGCGCGAGTTTGACTTTGATGTTCTTCACGCCCTTGCCGTTCTTGTCGATGAAGCGCAGGCAGCCCTGGAAATTGTTGCCTTCGTTGATCACCTTGAAGACGACCGTGTTCGTGCCCTTGTTCAGAGTCACCGCCGCGGACTTATCGCTATCTTTGTCCAGCGTGCGGGTCTCGGCGAACTTCACGATTTCCTTGCCGTTCAAGTACACTTTGCCCAGATCGTTGCTGCCCATCGCCGCCATCACGTCCTTGATATCGTCGTCGGCCACGATGTACGCAACGGCGTAGGTACAGGCGTTCTCGATCTTTTCATCGGGCTTGGCGAAGATCTCGCTGACGTCGAAGAAGTAATCCTTAACGGTGACCTTTTTCCACGCGAATTCTTTCGCGCCGGACTTTGCCTTGTCGCCATCTTTCGGCGCGGCCTTCGCTTCGTCTGCAATCAAGGCCTTGTCGATGTTGTCCGAGCCCGTGCTGCCATCTTCCAGCGGGATCGGGGTGAGCAGCAGCCAGTCGCGGATAAAGCCTTCGTCGTCCACAGCCTCCGCCCGCAGGCTTGAGCAGGACAGGGCGAACACTATAGCGGCCAGATACATTGCCAGCGTCTTCATTTTTTACGACTCCTTCTAGAGGGTTTACGGAAGCAGATTCACGCACTGCAATTCCTTGTTGTCGCGGACATACAAGTTGCCGTCGACGTACGCCGGATTACACCAATTGAAACCGCACACCTGCATGCGGCTGACTTCTTTGAACTCCTTCGGATCGGCCGCGAAAAGAATCAGCTGGCCGGAATCGTTCAGCATTAAAATGTTTGTGCCAAGCACCAGGAATGAGGCGTGCGCTTTATCCGGGGTTGAATTGATCACGCCGGTTTTTTCCCACGCAAGAGTTCCTTTTTCGGTGTCGATGCAGACCACGTTTTTCGCCGGGCCCACGCCGTAAAGATGCTTGCCGATGATGACGGGGCTGGCGAAGTTAATCTTCATCTCAGCCATCGTCCACGCGGGTTCGGCCTTGATGCCGCTCGCGTCCTTCTTGATGCGAGTCGCCACGAGTCCGACCTGATGCGATGCCACCATGACTATGTTGTCCACGACGGTGGGGATCGTGACGTGGCGTCCGAAGTTTGTTTTAAGCGGCACGCGCCAGAGCAATTTTCCATCGGCGGTATCGAGGCCGATCAGACCATCGACGGTAAAGACGAGAACGTGTTTAACGCCGGCCAGTGTAGCGATGAACGGCGGCGCATACGCAGTTTGATCGTTTTCCGATTTCCAGACCACGCCGCCCGTGTCTTTCTTGAAGCACACGACGCTCGCGCCTTTGGGGCTGCCGACGAGGACGATGATGTTCGGGCCATCCACAACGGGCGAGCCGGCGTTGCCGTGGCGGCTGCCGCCGGCGGCCTGGCCTTTTTCGCCGGTATAAATGGCGCCGAAGTCTTCAACAAAATTTTTGCGCCAGATCTGTTTGCCGTCTTCCGCGTTCAGGCATTGGAACTCGCCTTTGCAGGACTGAACGAAGAGCAGCTTGCCATCGACGACCGGCGTGCAGCGCGGGCCGATTCCGAAACCGTCCTTATGCGAAGCGAACAATTTGGCTTTCCAGATTTCCTTGCCGGACGCTGCATCGGCGGCAAAAACCCATTCATCGGTAACCACGTTGGCGAGATAGAACACTTTTCCCGCGGCCACTACGGGCGAAGCAAAGCCTTCACCGACAGGAATCTTCCAGACGGGCTTGCCGTCTGCCGGAAGCGAAGCCGGAGCTTTTTCGCCGGCAGGAGCAAAGCCGGTGCGATCCGGTCCGCGCCATTGCGGCCAGTCGCTGGCGAACGCCGGTAGAGCCGCGCATGCAACGAAAAACGCCGCAGGCAACAAACGAGTGAGGAACGGTTTCAGCATGGGCAACATCTTCCTGACTTTCCCATATCGTCAAGTGCGGAAGTGTAGGTGTGGACGCGTGAATGGTGAAATGATTCAGCAGTATGAGATATTTTTTTGATCGGGGGACACTGAATTAATGCATAATGCATGATCCATAAACGGCAACGGCAGCGACTTCACGCCGTTCTCAGTTATGCATTATGCATCATGCATTAGATTTTTAGGGCAAGGCATTGATCGTGTAATCGAGTTCCTGCACGACGGGAGCGCCTTCTGCGGACTTGAGTTTAAACTTCAGAATGAAGTTCGTCACCGGTTTCAGAGCCGGGATCTCCAGCGCGAGCGTTTTTCCGTCCGAGGAAAGCGTGGCGGATTTGATCTCCACTGTGTCGCGTCCCTTCTTTTTCGGATCAACAAGAGAGTTTTCGGACGATCCGTAATTGCCTGAGCGCGCGATTGAAAATTGTTCGGCGGAGGTGTTCTGTAGATCTTCGGCTGAGGCCTGATCGAGCTTGTCGGTAAAGGTGATTTCAAATCCGGTCTTGGTCGTTTTGGCGGTGTGAATCATGTTTGCGGATTTGCCGGTGTAACGCAGCCGCTGAAACGTGCAATCCTTGGCGGCCCGGCTGGACCAGCCGCGCAGACCGCTTACGTAAAGCTGGCCGTCCACGGGATTGAATCGGCCGCGCATCAGGCCGCTGGGAAAGGCGAACGGCAACTTCACCACGCCGCCCTGCATCACGTCGCCCACTTTTTCGAGAATGACGTGCAGGACGGAGCAGTCGTAAGAGACCGCGAACATGTGGCCTTTGAACGGGCCCCATTTATCGCTGTCCACCCACACCTGACCGCTCGTGGATTTGTCGATGGAATGCGGAATCCAAACGATCGGGTTTTCGCGCTCTTTGGTCTTCTCCCCTTGATTGACGAATCCGTAGTACGCGCCCTTCTTGATCAGATTGATCGGGCACATCGGCGTCCAGTTGCCCTGGTTGTCGCTGCAGGTGATCTCGCCGTTCGGGCCGACGCCGACACCGTTGGGCGCGCGCAATCCGGAGCAGAGAACCTCGAGCGTCGAGCCGTCTTTGGCCATCTTGATCACCGCGCCGCTGTGCGCGGTGGTGCGCAGCGAGCCGGCCCAGATCGGAGAACCCTTGGCGAAATAAAAATCGCCGGCTTTGTCCGTCTGCAGATCAAAACAGAACTCGTGGAAATTTGTGGTGAGCAGGCAATCGTTGTTGAAGTTTTCGTAGAAGTCGGCTTCGTTGTCGCCGTTCTGGTCGTGAAGGATCGTCACCTGATCGCGCGCGTTCACATAAATTTTATCGTCAACAATTTTCAATCCCATCGGCGCCGCCAGACCGGTGGCGAAACGCTTCCACTGCAGATTCTCGAGCTTGTCGTCGATGCCCGAAACGATCCAGACATCGCCGTTCCACGTGCAGAGCGCCGCACGGCCGTCTTTGAAAAAGTCGTGCGCCGTGAAACGCAGCCAGCTTTTGTAGGGATTCTGCTCCGGCGCGGTCAACACGTCCGTCACATACGCGCCGTCGCCGGTGCCCAATGTTCCCTTGGTTGAGACCGTCTGAGTCCAGCGCGCCGCCCCCCCTTTAAGGAGAGGCCGCAGGTCTTCCGCGGCACCCGTGAGGAATGAGGTAAACTTTGCACTGTCCCCGAAGGGCATTTTTGCGATCACTACTTTGAACGCGGCAGGTGCGGATAGTTTCGGAATTTTCAAATAGACGCGTGAGTCGGCGACTTCCAGTTCCGCGCCTTCGGGAGCCCCGATTAAACCTGCGATCGTCACCTCATCTTTCGTCGTGAGGGCCGCGACATTGGATTTCGCAGCGCCCGTTTTCGCCGAACCAACCGCCGCGCCAGCGGGTCCGACGCCGCCGCCGATCAAGTCGGCCTTTTCGATTTCAAAGAGCAGCATGTCCATTGGCTTGTCTGACGCCGTACAGTTCAGCGTGCGAGTGAAGGCCACAAGGTCGCCCTGCACGGCCGATCCCGGCGTTTCATAAATCAAGGTGCTTCCAACCGTGTATGAAAAAATCACGTTGTCGCCGTTAATGTAGAGGCCTTTGTACTTGGCCCAGTCTTTGGGCAGGGGGCCGTCCTTGGGCGCGTTGGCATCGGTCGGGCCGCGCGGGTCGTCGCGGTTTCCGTCTTTGCTCCAGCCGGGACGCGCTTTCGTGCCGAACTGCAGCGGGCCTTCGAGGATCGGGAAATCGTTGGAGTCGTCGGCGAAGTTGCGTCCGGCCAGACTCAACCCATTGCCAACCCAAGCGGCGGAGACGCGGAGCAATTCCGTATCAAAGCAAACGCTCGCGTTCTTTTCCTTGTTCACTTTGACGAAGATGCCTTTGTACGCAAGGTTGTTCTGCCCGGCGCCGAGCGACGCCGATAAGAACGGGCCGCAATCCATCTCGGCAAATTTGGCGTCCGGTTTTTTGCGAGCGGGTGCCTTGGGTTTCGGTTTGGGCGCGGGTTCCGGTGTTTTCGGTTTTTCGGGCTCGCCGGCGAAAGTCAATCCCAACAACGCGGCGCAGGTTAGTAGGAGTGCGTGGCCGACTGTTTTCACGTGAGTCATGGAGTTCCTCGAAATTAACACGTCAGCCTGCCTTGTTTTGTTCTCCGCGCCTCTGCGGTGAACTTAAGCTTCGTCGTGCGGCTCGCGCCCGAACTTCTGCCGGTAGAGTTCGGTGATAGTCCATACCGCCTTCCAGCCAAAATGTTGCTCGGCTTTTGTGGTATTTACGGGGCTTTTGTAGGCAGGCCAATCCGCTGGAAGGGCGGGGTGGTCCGGGTGCAGTGTAACCAGCGCATCCCGCAAAGGCATGCTGCAGAACACATCGGCGGCGGTGAAATGATACGCCTCGCAGCCGGGCCGCGGATTCTCGATCGCCAGTACGTAGGCGGCGGCGGCGTCAGTGACGTGGATGTACGTACACATGCCTTCGTTCTGGCCTTTCGCTTTTTCAAATTGTTTCCAGATGTGCTCCTCACCCCCGTCTAATTCCCAATCCATCACCCACGGGAAACGGAAGATCGCCGTCGATAAGCCCTGGTAACGCGCCACGATTTCCGCGTAGCGTTCGTTGGCCATCTTCGCCAGACCGTACGCATTCTGCGGCAGAAGCGGCAGCGTTTCATCCATCGGCAGGCGCTGCGGCGCGATACGGTTATCACCCCAGACGCCGTAGGCCTGGCAGGAACTGGTGTATATAAACCGCCTGTGTTTCAGATCCGCTGCCGTCTGCAAAACCACCGCGCCCACCTGAGCATTATGCGCATACACCTCGTCGGGGGTATACGGCCCGCAAAGGTTGGGAATTTCAGCGAGGTGGCAGACAGCGTCAGCCTGTTCAAAAATGGGTTGAACGGCGCTGCGGCTGCGCAGGTCCACGTTTAGAAATGTGGCGGCTGAAAGCTGTGTTTCCTTGCGGTCCAAATTGATGACGGAATGGCCGCGCTCGAGCAGCTGTTGAACGACGTGGCGTCCGATCCGGCCGCTGCCCCCGGTCACCACGACGCGGAGGGGCGTGCTGGCTTTGCCCTGAAGGTAAGCGGGAAGAGAATTCTTGAGACTGCTCATATTTTTTCTTTACCGCCTAGACACGAAGAATTCCAAGTACGGCAAACGGCAACTATTTTTTTCCAGAATCGGGTAGCGCGCTTTCGTCAGACGCGGGCGCTGTATCTTCCGGAACGGCCGGCAACGTGACTTCTTCGTCACGTTGTTCGCTGCATGGCTCCGTGAGATTATCAGGCCCGGCTTCGGCGGTCTGATCCACCGCTTCAGCGGGTGTCGACCCCGATTCGGCACTCGATCCCGATACGGTACTCGATTCCGGTACGACTAACGCATCGGGTTCGGCTGGCAACGAAGGAATGGCTTCCGGTTCGAGCGGCATCTCGTCGCTGCGCACGCGGCCTTCGCGGCTCTGTTCGAAGCGGTCGCTGATGGCGTCGGCGGCGGCGAGAATGGCATCGATGCGGCGGCCGATCTCGTTTTCTTCAGCGTCGATCTCCTCGACATCTTCAGGACGCAGCAGGCCGTCGAATTTGGGGCGGGCGGGCAAGCGGCGGTTTTTCCACGGCAGTTTATCGGCGCCGTTCTCAGCACCGTCGGCGAGCCTTGCGGCATCCTGTTCGGCTTTGGCTTTCACGGCGGCATCGGCGGTGGCTTCCGCGGTGGCGGCTTCTTCGCGGCTGAGCGCCTCCATTTCGCCTTCCTGCTGCATCTTGACGTCGATGTTGCCGAAATCCACGGCTTGCATCAGGCGGACCGCACGGCGGCGGACAAGTTCCAACAGCGCGACGAAAGTTCCGGCGATATCGGCGCGATTGTACGGATCGATAATCAATTCGACGAAGCGTGCAAAGGGCCGCTCTTTCAGCGTCTTTTCGATGCGGCTGATTTTGTCTTCAAGCGTCTCGCCATCGAAGATGATTTCGCGCGGCGCCGTGGCGAGAACGGACTTCAGCACGCGTTCGTACGCGGCGAATAAAGTGTAAATATCGACATCGATGAGCGCTTCGCGGGCGGTCGCGCGGTCGGCTTCGGCGCTGGCCTCTTCTCCGGGCTCTGGAACGTCGCCGAAAAGTCCGCGCGGGCGGTATTCTTCCCAGGTGTCCTGCAACTGCTCCAGCGCTTTGGCCTGCTCCTTCAGTTTGCGGTATTGCAGCAGTTGTTTGACCAGTTCACTGCGCGGGTCTTCGATGATCTCATCGCCGTCCGTGGCCTGCTCCTGCACGGGCAGCAGTTCGCGGCTCTTGATTTCCATCAAAGTCGTGGCCATGACGAGGAATTCGCCAGCGACCTGCAAGTCCCATTGGTCGGCGGTGTCGATAAATTTCAGATACTGATTGAGAATCGCGGCAATGGGAATTTCAGTGATTTCGACTTCGTGTTCTTTAATCAGGTAAAGGAGCAGATCAAGCGGGCCCTGGAACGTTTCGAGCGTGGCGGAGAAGTCGGTGCGGTTGCTGACAACGGTGCTCACGCCTGTCGGTGTGCCCGTATTGCCAGGCGATGAGGGTTCTGAAACGGTCGATTGGGACATGGAAGTGCACCATACGCGCTACTGGAAAAAAGTTCAATGGCGTCTGGACCGCGGTTTCTGGTTTCATTTATCTGGTTTACAGTTTTCGCAGGGCGCATTATTTCGAGCGCTCCGTATCGTCTTTAAAGAAAAATTCCTTGCCGCCGATGATGTCGGCGCTGGTTATCGTCGGGCACCAGAATTTCTCGATGTGCTCGATCATCAGCGCGGTGCCTTTGAAGTGGCTGACGTGGGGTGCTTTACGCGGGTTGTAAAGCGAGTCGGTCATGTCGCGCATCAACACGACATTTTTTTCCTGCATGACCATCTGGCGGATGGAGAACGGGCGACCGAGGACGCACATATTGGTGTGCACGCCCATGACGATGACGTTCTCAATGCCACGCTGCTGCATCAGGTAAAAAGCTTCGGGGCTATCGGTGATGGCATCGCTCGCTTCTATCTTCAAATCGTCGATCTGTTTTTTCCAGGCGTTCATTGTTTTGCATTGTGGCACACAGTCGCATCCGCCGTCAGAATCGTCGATGGGCAGTGCGATCTCGCGTTCTTTATCGAGAAAGCACCACCGTTTGAGCGGGATTTTAGTCTCTACTTTGGGCGCGTCCTGGGCCAGTTTTCTCTGCGGCGTTCCCTCGTAGACTTTCATGGTATCGCTGGGACAATGAATGATGAGCACGCCCATTTTGCGGGCGGCGGCGAGAACTTCATTCATGCGTGGGGCCATTTCGCCGACGCGTCCGGTAGCTCCGGCGCACCAGTGTTTATCCCACATGTCACAGACGGTGATCGCTGTTTTTTTTGGATCCCAGGCCAGCGTTTTCTCGCCAGTCAGGAAGAGGTCGGGCTTACCGGCCACCGCCGTGCGGCTGCGCGCTGTCATTTTCAACTCGGCTGCGGTGACTTCGCCTGCGAGCAAAGCCGAGACGCCCGTGAGTGAGACTAACAGAATAAACGCGGCGCAAGTTCGATTCATTTTTTGAATTCTCCAATTCATAGTATAAAGGTGAATACCCCGGTAACATATCTGCGACAACACACATTCTGGAGACAAACGGGCTTGATGTTGAGATATTTTTGAAATAGTGTCGCCTCATCAACTTTGGGAAGAGCAGATGCAACTGACTGGTCGCCGCTGCCTTATGCGCGCGTTAATTTTGACACTTGGGATGATGGGTCTTTGTGCGGCGTCGTGCCGGGTTGAAGCCGCGGTTGTGCTGGATGCTCCGGTTGCCAACGATACGCCCATGCTCAGCGCGGACGAGGTCTCGGCGCTGCTCCAGCGGACCGTTGCTTTTCTGAAAGCGAAAAAGGCAAGCGGCATCATCTGCGTGACGGACCGCGAGGGACATATTCTCGCGCTCTACCGAATGACGCCGGCGCGCGCGCCGGATTTCCGCATCAACGAACAGGCCATCGCTAAAGCACGTACAGCCGCTTTTTTTGAATCCGATCAGGATGCGCTGACGACGCGGACGGCGCAATTCATCGTGCAGAATCATTTTCCGCCAACAGTGTCGAATCTGGAAGGCGGGCCGCTTTTCGGCGTGCCACTGAGCAACCTGACGAACAGCGACGTGCAGTTGCAGCAGCCGCGCGCGATTGTTTTCGTGACGGGGTTAAATGCGGGGCCGTCGGATCCGCCCGGTGGCAACAATCTGCGCGACCGCGATCAGCCCCTTGTTGTGACGCCGCTGACCGACGATCTCGGCGGCGTGCCGCTCTTTAAAGGAGGGCGAGCGGCGGGCGGGGTAGGCGTGGAGATCGACGCGTTTGGCGTGATCGCGGACGGCGTGCCGGATGAAGGTCTAAAGCAGGTCGGCCCCAATGAGAAGTCGAAGGCCTTGTTGGAGGAGCAGGCCGCTTTGGCGGCGCAGGTGGGCTTTGCCCCGCCGAAAGGTATTCGCGCGGATAAGATTCTGGTCAATGGATTCCGCTTTCCGTATGTGAAAACCAGTGCGCCGCGAACATCCGGCGCACCCGTCGACTTAGTGGCAGAGGGTGCGTTCGAACCGTTTTACGACACGGCGGGAACCGAGCGCGATACGGATGGCATCGGCGCGGGCAGCGATCCGGTGGCGGCTTATGGAACATTCGATCCGTTCGCGCTGGTCGTTGCCGTGGCGGAGCAGCCGCGCGGTACGCCGACGCAGGAATTTCCGAAGCAGGGCTGGGTGCCGCGTTTTCCTCCGCGCGATGCGCCTGCGGGATTGATCACGGCGGCGGATGTGCGCGCGATTGTTCAGCGCGCCGCGGACCAGGCATTCGTGACGCGCGCGGCGATTCGCCGGCCCATCGGCGTGGCGGCGGCGGTGTTCATCTCCGTTGTGGATTTGAACGGCGAAATCTGCGGTGTGTTCCGGACATCGGACGCGACGCTGTTCAGTTTTGACGTGGCGGTGCAGAAGGCGCGGACCTCCGTATTTTTCAGCAACAGCCAGTGCGCTTTTTCGACACGCGCGCTCGGCTTTATGTCGCAGACTTTCTTTCCGCCCGGTCTCGATGCCAATCCGTCCGGACCGCTGAGCGGGCTGCTGCCGCGCACGCGAAATGTGGATGTGGATCAGCTCGGGCCAGCGCCTCTGGCGCTGAGTCTGGGAAGCGGACCGCTGACTGAAATCAGCCAGCTCCTGAACGACCGCGAGCAATTTTTTGTGGGCACGGCGGCACAGGCCGCGCAGGGATTGAGCCAGCGAATTCCGCACATTCGCGATGGGCGTTTGTCACCGCTGCAAGTGGCGCTCTCGGTGGATCTGACGCTGGGCCGGCCGTCGGATGGCGTGGCGGCGCCGCCGACGAATCTGAAAAACGGCATCACGATTTTCCCCGGCGGCTTGCCTCTTTATAGAGACAACCGGCTGATCGGCGCCATCGGCGTATCGGGCGACGGCGTCGATCAAGACGACGCCATTGCTTTCGCGGGCGCAACCGGATTTGAGCCGCCGCCGGAAGTTCGCTGCGACACCGCGGGCGACGAAGATGTCTTAAGCGCGCTGCGCATCGCATTGACGAAGTTGCGGCGGCAGTTTCCAAATCTGACCAACGGTTCGAACCTGGTTCTGGACGTGGTTACCTCGCGCATCAGCAAGGACCCCGTGGAAGTATTGCAACGCCTGCGCCTGCCCTGGATCAAGCTGCCGCGTTCGCTGGAACGCTAACGTTGGTCTAGGTTTTTATTCGCACAATGACATAGATCGCCACCATCGAGAGCGCCGCAAATCCCAGCATCCGCGGCGCATGCCCGAACGCCGATTGCCACGATAAATCTGGGAAACCCACCATTGGCGGCTCACCCGATTCCTCGTCCGTCTCCGCCACGTCCCGTTCGTCACGCGTCATTTTAAATCGCGCCACCGCCAGCCCAAGCAAAATAGGCAGCACCATGAAATACGTGCGGCTCAGGAAAAACCCGCCCACATAAAACGCCGCAAGCGAATCGAACACCGCCGCCGTCTGCCGGTAGGCGCGGCTGGTCGGCTGCAGATGTTTCAGCGAATAATGCAATCCGTACATCGCAAAAAATCCCGCGCCAAACCAGACCACATACCCCGCCAGCCCCTGCTCCGCGAAACAGAGCACCATTGAATTGTGCGCCGTGATCGTGTGATGCTGTGTGAACTCATCTTTTCCAATTCCCACAACCGGATTCTGTTTCAGCAATTCAATGCCGCGCGACCACGCGTAAATGCGCCCCTCCGTGGAAGCCTCGTCCGATTCCGTCTGTTCGCGAATGCGCGAAGGCCCGAAGGTCAGTGCGCCGGCGATAAGCACCCCGCAGATCACCGCCATCGCGATCGCGCCGAAACGCCTATAGGCATAAAGCGCCGCGACCATTCCGCACGCCAGCATCCCGCCGCGCGAATTGGTCAGAAAAATTCCGAGCAGGATCGGCAGGCAGAGCAGATGTCCTGAAACCCGGGAGAATACATCCAGCCCCGGATACGTCATTTGCAGCGCCAGCGGCACAATCATCCCCAGGCATAGCGCCAGATCATTCGGATCGTTCATCAATCCCACATAGCGCGCGCGCCCGCTCAGAACCGTCTCGCCCGTCCAGCCGATGCCTGTGGCGTCCGTCACTCCGTCGTAATTGCGCACCTGCTGCATGCTATGCGCAACCAGCACCAGCCCCGTCGCCACCAGCACGCCCATCATCACGTCCAAGCGCCGTTCGGTGCGAACCAGATTCGCGCTCAAAAAATAAAGCACCAGCCAGGGAATCATCGGCTTGGCTATATCCAGCGCTCCCTGCGGCCACACCGCAATCGCATAGCCCGCGACGATGCTCACGAAAAACGCCGGCGCCAGCAGATCCGTCAGGCACGAGAAATCCTTTTTTTCGAATAGAATCCACAGCACCAGCAGCAGCGGAATCATTATTTCAGAGACAGGATAACCACGAAATCCCGGAATGTAGTCGTTCAGCCTCAAAACGACGTTGGCCGCGTAAGCGACAAAAAGTGCAAAGATCACAGTCCGTGGCTCTCCGCAGGTTTCAAATGCGGCGCGCCAGCGCCGCGTTTTTCCAGCGCAGCGCCCATTTCCAGAGACCGCACTTTTTTCCACATTTCGTAGGCCGTGACGAAATGAAGTTGCACGCCCTCGCGCTGCATCTGCGACAGCGAGCGGAACATCACGCGCGCCTGTTCGCCCAGCACGCTGGAATGAATTCGTTCTTGCGTGCCATGCGTATGCACTTTCACGAACACATGATTCGGCGCGCCCAGCACACGCGCGCCCAGATTGAACCACGCGCGGCAACGGCGGCTATCCGCAATCAGCCCGCCGCTGATGTCGCTGTTTTCAATACGCGGCAGAATTCCCCATTTGCGCGACTGAAAATTCAGCCCCAAAGGACCGGTGATCAGACACAATTCGTCGTCCGCCGGCAGCGAACCGACCCGCGCCGCCCGTCCCACATTGTGAGACTTTGGCTTATCCTCGTCGTCGCGGCAGTAATAGATCGAGTTCACCATCCGCGGCTGCGTCTCGCTCGGGGCCGACGGGAATGTGAAATCCGCATAGCAACCCATTTTGCGCAGCAGACTGATCTCATTATTGATGCCGCACCACCGCCCGTCGCGCCGTGAATTATCCAGGCACCAGTTCCCGTGAATAAACCCAAAACGGTTGCGCGGGTCCCGGTTGAGTAAAAACCCGTGTCCCTGCAGCCGTTCAATGAACTGCTCCATCGATTCGATGAAGTTCGCCGCCGTGTCGTTGTCGTGATGCAAATGAACCTCGACATCGCCGTACCCGCGGTCGCACAGGATCTTCAGCATGTCCAGAAATTCGGGACGGTACTCTTCAGCGGGGAAGAAAAAACTGTGCTGCGCCGGCCGGCCTTCGCTGTCGCGGAACGCATCGACCAGAGGCGGGTACTCATTCACCCAGCGCTGAACTCGCTCGCGCCCGGTCTGCACCGATGCGCCCGCCCAAAGCGGCTCGTAATGATCCGTGAAACAGAAATAAAGGTGTAATGGTTGTCCGGCGTCGAAGGGCTCCGGTGTCCAGCGAAGGTACGCTGGAAGCCAGCAGTGTATATTTTTTTTCCAGGCTTGGGCTGCAACTAAACCGGTTCCGAGCGCTGCGACGAGTCCAACTGCAAAAAAAGGCCACATCCTTTACCTCGCGGGATGCGGCCCTTGTGAGTTTGCCTCGTTATGCCGAGACAAGGCCGGATCGGCTTTGTGTCTCAACAATTGGCGTACCTGCCGAGGTCGTTGTCAGCGCTTTTTGAATCTGGTTTTTCAGCTCATCAAGATTACCGGACTTTACCACGTAGGCCCGTGCAAACCACGTGATGAAATCATGGCTGGGTGAACTGTAGGCAGAGTGAACGATTATAGGCAATTGCGGACTCTTCGAGAGCAGCTTCTCAATAACTTCGATTCCAGTCAGGCCGGGCAGCAGAATGTCCACGACGACCAGATCGGGAGTAAATCGTTCAAACAGATCCAAACCGACCGCGCCATTGGGCGCAGCCAACACTTCATATCCTTCATCAGCAAGCTCTTCCTGGTAGAGCTGCCGTTGATGGGGCTGATCTTCGATAAGTAAAATCCGAGCCATAGTTTCCTCTTCGGTTTGTAACGCAGTCTGCGCATTGCTGCGCTCGGTAGCCAATTGGACGTTACCGTTATAGCAATGACGCGGCCACAGAACGAAAGTTGCAGCTTTTGGCAGTGAATTTTTTCAACATCTGTAAGTTGTTTAGTAAAGAAAAGATAAATAAAGACCCAGCATGAACCTCTTTTTCCCCTCATTTCCTTTTTGAAAGTGCAACGTTTGTATGTTTACTATCGAACCACGCCGACTGGAGCGTGTTGGGGAATTGTGCTTCGCTAGGGAAATTAGGATGGGCGATACCGTCGGTTTTTCGGCCGGGCTGAAGTATTATCAGACGCGCTAAGCCGCTGAAAACGACGCGCGGCGCCGGTGCTTATGGCTCTCATCGGCTTCGACTCCGTGGACCATTGCCGCGAACTCATCCACCAGTTGTTGAGCGCCCTCAAGCGTTGGCGCTTCAGCCACTAGGCGCAGAATCGGTTCCGTGTTGGAGGCGCGCAGTTGAACCCAGCGGTCATCCCAATCCACACGCAGTCCGTCCCGCGTATCGATGCGAACATCTCGAAGCTGTGATTTAATCCGCCGAATCAACGCGCGGCTCGTCGCCGGAGGACAATCGATCTTCGCCTTGATCATGTGGTAAACCGGCAACTTTTGAGCTAACTGGCTCATTCGCAATCCCGACTGCGTCATATGCTCCAGCATCAACGCGATCCCCACGATCGCGTCGCGGCCCACGTGCGCTCGCGGATCGATGATCCCGCCGTTGCCTTCGCCGCCGAACACCGCATTCAGTTCCTTCATTTTTTCAGCGACGTTGGATTCGCCCGCCGCCACGCGCACCACCTCGCACCCCGCCGCGCGCGCCACATCTTCCGTCATCCGGCTTGTGGAGAGATTCAACACGACCGCTCGCCCAGCCATGCCCGGCCTCATCAGAGCCTGTTGCGTCGCAAGAGCCAATGCCGCCTCTTCGCCCACGTAAAATCCGGTCTCGTCGATGACGGTTACGCGGTCCGCATCCGGATCGACCGCGAATCCCACATCGCATCCGGTCGCCCGGACGTGCGCGCACAGTTCGCCGACATTCGCGCCAATCGGTTCTGGCTTGTGCGGGAAGCGCCCATTGGGGCGGCAATGGATCGTTTCCACATGGCAGCCCAGCGCTTGGAGGAGGCGCTGCGAAATGTCACAGCCTGCACCGTTGCAACAATCCAGCGCGACCTTCAAATGCCGCCGGTTGATCGCCTCTTGGTCCACCAGTTTCAACACGCGATCGACGTGTCTCACGTCCGCGTACTCAATCCGTTCAAGCGCTGTCAGCTTGTCCCAGGGAACATTGCTAAACTGTCCCGAGTAATAAATGTTCAACAGATCGCTGCTCTCTTCCGCGTTCAGGTAGAGCCCATCCCGCCGGAAAAATTTCAGCGCGTTCCATTCAATCGGATTATGGCTCGCCGTAACCATCAGCCCGCCGTCGGCGTGCAGGTCTTCAATGGCGGTCGTCAATGTCGGGGTGGCGCAGATGCCCAGGTCGAGTACCGAAGTACCCGTCGCCATCAATCCGCTCAGCACCGCATGTTTGGCCATTTCTCCAGAAGCGCGGGTATCGCGACCCACCACGATGCGGCTGCCGCGCAGGTATGTGCCAAACGCGTGGCCCAATCGCACGAGCAGTTCCGGCGTCAGGCTGAGGCCAACAATCCCGCGAATTCCCGAAACCGAAATCATCAGATCTCCGCTTTGCATGGTGTCCCCATAATGAAAAATTTATTTTGAGCTGTGATTCAAGCCGCGCGCCGCCGTACCATCCCCGCCACAAGCAGCCCCAACCCCGCGAGTAATGCGCTAGCTGGTTCCGGGATGGTTCCGATGGGTTCGGGCGTGCTCGGGTGGGTTGTCGTGTTGGAAGTGCTCTCGACGAGGGTGGCCTCGCCGTGAATATTACCCGGATCGACCGTCGCATCCGGTTTAGAGGGCGTTTCAATCACGTCTGCAAGCACCGGTTGTTTAACGAACACAACGAAACTGAATACTGCCACGATAGTAAGTAAAGCGAGCGCCTTCATTCTTCCTCCCTCAAGTTCCAAGCGTCCTTAGCTGCGCGGGATCCCTCGGTTCACAGCACGGAAGCATCAAACGCAAACGCCAATCCATTTCGTTCTTCCCACTCGCGCGGGCGGAGACGCCGCGCCCACTATCAGTCGTTTGCACCGGATGAAACAGAATTGAGGAAGCTGCTGTGAAACCGAAAATTCGCCCATGAAAAAATTGCTGTATTGGGAACTTGCCGCTCACTTTAAGCACCGAGGTCAGTGGGCGCATCTGTGCGAAGATCACCACTAGACGTCAGGCGGTTGGTTTAGGTCAGGATTCTCAAAGCCGCGCGGTTGGCGCGGTAGAACTCGCTACCGTCGCGCGTGCACCCCCGCCAGCACCCTCAGCAGCGCTTGGGCGCTCTCGCGCCACGAAATCACCTGCGGACACGCCGACAACGCCCGCGGATTCCAGGCGGTCGAAAGCACTTCATTGATGGCATCCGCCATCGCCGCCGGATCGCCCGGCCGCACCAGACGCCCATACTCCCTGGAACTCACGAGTTCCGGAATGCCGCCGACACGGGTTGCCACCACCGGCCGTCCGCACGCCAGCGCTTCCACCAGCACGTTCGGCAAACCTTCATTCTCACTGGCCAGGCATACCACGTCCGCCGCGTTCACCCATTTGGGAACGTCCGCGTGCTTGCAGCCGCCGGCAAATTTCACTGACCCCGCAATGCCCAGCCTCTCCGCTTGCCGGCCGAGCTCCTGCCTTAGCGGTCCTTCGCCCACCAGCACCAACCGACTCTCGATCGAATGCTGCTTTAATGAAAGTTGGAACGCGTTGAGCAGGTCGCGATGCCGCTTGATCGGAAGCAAGCTCGCCACGCACAGAACCATTTTTCCATGCAGCGGCAAATTCAAAGTGCCCCGCGCCTCGGTGCGCGGCATGGGCCGGAACACCGAGCGGTCCACGCCATTATAAACACGCTCAATGCGCTCGGCCGGAATGCCCTGCGCCGAGATCATATCTTTCAGCGATTCCGACACCGTGATCACCCGTTCGCACGACGCCAGCGCGCTGATGACCTGCTCCTTCCGCGCCGAATCGTGCAGCAACTGATGAATGTCGCTACCCAGGCATTTAATCACCACAGGCAGCCCCAGCGCCTTTCCTAATTTCTGCACCGCGTACCCATCCGGATGCGCCCACGATGCCAGCAGCACGTCTGGATGAAACTCCGATACGACGCTTCGAAGATGCCTCTGGATTGAAGCGCCGTACATCCACCCATGCCAGCCGCGCCCGAATCCCGGCGTGCGGAAAAATCGCGGGTATGTCACCGGAATGCCTCGGTGGTTGTTGCGCAAAGGTATCCGCGCCAGCCGCCGCTCCGCCTTTGAAAGCAGGCTCATCCCGGGAAACCATTTCACTGGCGAAATCACCCGCACATCCGCCAGCTCACTCAATGATTCCAGCGCCAACGCGTTAAAGATGCCCCAATACGGCTGCACCTCGCTCGGAAAAAGCGAGGTGATCGCCAGCACGCGCAGCCGCCGCGCGCTGGGTTGAAACCGTTCCTTGACCATTTCCAAACGTCGCGATTGCATACTTATTGGTTCCTAGCCGCCGCCCACGATAGTGGCCCCGACACTGTCGGGGTGAGATCGATTCTATCCGCAATCCCCCCTTTCCCCCGGGGACAGGAGTGTCCCCGCCACCATTGCAATCCATCCCGCCATTCCTCCATTCCGTCCTCTGTGTCCTCTGCGGTAGATCTTTCCGTTGCCGTTCTTGGCGCACCTGGCGTTGAACGGGTTGGTTCAGTGCGTCGCTTCCAGCACGCGCGTGCTCTGGATCGTGAGCGCCAGCCCGTCGCCGAAAGTAACCACCGGTTTGTAGCCCAACACGCCCTGCGCCATCGCCAGCGACGCCACCGAATGCATCACGTCCCCCGCGCGCGGTGACTCGTAAATCGGCTGCAGATCGGTTCCCAGGATCACATTCAATTCGGAGACGAGGTCATTCAGCGAGATCCGCAATCCCGTCCCGATATTCACGGCGCAGCCATTGAATTTATCTTTCGATGTCAACGCCAGCATGTTGGCGTGAACCACATTCGCGACGTACGTGAAATCGCGCGTCTGCGAGCCATCTCCGTAAATGACCGGAGCCTTGCCCTGCGACATCAGCGTCGAAAACCGCGCGATCACGCCGGAGTAGGGACTCGACGGATCCTGCCGCGGCCCGAAAATATTGAAGTAGCGCAGCGAGATGGCATCCAGCCCATAGCAGGAACTGAATGCGCTCACATAGAACTCGCCCGCGAGCTTGGCCACCGCATAGGGACTGCGCGGATCCGGCCGCATCGATTCCACTTTTGGCAATTCCACGCCATCCCCGTAAGCGCTCGACGACGACGCGTAAACAAAGCGCTTCACCGAATGCTGCCGCGCGGCGTTGAGCAGATTAATCGTGGTCGTGGCGCACGCCGCATGTGACTCCAGCGGGTTGCGCACCGAGCGCGGCACCGAAGGCACCGCGGCTTGATGACAGATCGCATCGACGCCGGTCACGGCGTCCATCGCCGCATCGGGATCGGTCAAATCCACGCGCCTGATTTCAACCACATCGCGAATCGCCGCCAGGTTGTCCAAATTTCCCGTGACGAGATTATCCGCCACGCGCACCTGATGTCCCGCCTCCACCAACGCCTCTGAGATATGACCACCGATAAATCCAGCACCCCCAGCAACCAGTACGCGCATGCCCCGCCCTCCTATTAGTTTCAGAGTTGAAAGTCGAGTGGCGCGGGGTATCACCTCCCGCGAACCCGCGCCTGTAAGACGTTCCCGTCAAAATCAGTTGCACCGGCACGGATTCCGGGGTAACCAGAGACCGTCTCAGAGCGGAAACGGAGAACGCAAGTAGGCAGCCAACGCGCAATCTTCCCGTTGTGCCCGCTTCGCTTCGTTGTCTGGTTCGCTAGCCCTTCCTGTGAGTGGGTGGGGTGGTCCAGCAGCGCGTATTTTTGGAACGACTATCGCCGAGGGCGATGTTTAACGAAAAGTAACACCGGCAGTGAAAGGCACGCTTCTCGTACCGTCCTTTCCCGCCGTTTTCATCTTGGAGTCAATCCCGTCAAAGGGTCCTCGGGGATTGAAGGGGTGTTCTCTTGATCCGCTCAAAACCGCCGCAACTGATGGCCATCCTCAACGTCACCCCCGACAGTTTCTCCGACGGCGGAAAATTCCTCGATCCTCACGCCGCTCTCGATCGCGCCCTGGAATATGTCGCTGAAGGCGCCGCCTTTCTTGACATAGGCGCTGAATCTTCCCGACCGGGCAGCGCCGAGGTTCCCGCGGCCGAACAGCTCCGCCGCATACTGCCTGTACTGAAATTGTTTCGCGCCAAAAATGCGCTGCCGGTCAGTATCGATACGCGCTCCGCCAAAGTCGCAGCCGCCTGCCTCGATGAAGGCGCAACGTTGATCAACGATATATCCGCCTTGCGTCACGACCACGCATTGCCGGAACTTCTCGCGCGGTCTACCTGCGGCGTCGTGCTGATGCACATGCAGGGCACGCCCAAAACAATGCAGAAAGCCCCCGTCTACAAAAACGTAGTGGCCGACATCTTCAGTTTTTTTGAAGAACGCCTGCGGTTCTGCGCCGACGTCGGCATTGACGCCAGTCGCCTCTACATCGATCCTGGAATCGGTTTCGGAAAAACAATCGAACACAATCTGGCGCTGCTGAACCGCCTGCGCGATTTCAAAAGATTGCGCCGCCCCCTCGTCATCGGAGTCTCCCGCAAAAGTTTCATCGGCACGCTGACTGGCGAGCGCGACCCCGAACGCCGCGTGCTCGGCTCCGTCGCCGTCGGCCTTATGGCCGTAGGGCGCGGCGCCGCCATTCTTCGCGTCCACGACGTCGCCGCCCACGCCGCCGCTCTGAAAATCCACCACGCCATTCAATCCGGTATGCCCTGAATGCCGCATTGGGGTCTGGGCGTCTCGCCCCAACTCCTTCAACGACAAGGATTGTCGGGCGAGACGCCCGGACCACGAGCTGCAGTCAACCCTTCCGTCCTCTACGCCCTCTGTGGCAGATTTCGGTGTTAAAAATCGAATTGATCGCGACTGCCATCGGGCGCATCCATTATAATAAAATAGTTGCACACTCAGGGGCTTTGCATGGACGAACTGCTTCGGCGCATTCAGGTTTTCCCGGTCACGGGCTTTCGCGCCGTGGTCGAGATCATTCTGCTCGCCGCCGTGTTCTACGTGCTCCTCTCCTTCTTAAGGGGCTCGCGCGGCGCCGGCGTTCTGCGCGGCATGCTCATCCTTGTGCTGATCTCCATTATCTTCGTCTTCATCGCCGCCAAGGCGTTCCAGCTCGATCACATCGTCTGGGTCTTTGAAAAGCTCGCGGCGCTCTCCATCGTCGGCGCGGTGATTATCTTCCAGCCCGAACTGCGCCGCGGCCTCCTGCGCTTGGGCTTGAATCCACTCGTCGGCCGTTTCGTGCGCGCCGACTCGCCGGCTATTGACGAAATCGTCGAAGCCTGCACCAACCTGAGCAAACAGTCCATCGGCGCGCTGATCGCCATTCAGCGCCGCGTTCCGCTGAATGATTTCGTCGAACGCGGCACCGTGCTGAACGCCGACATCACACGCGAGCTTCTCGAGACCATTTTTTTCAGAAGCCGCCACGGCGACGGCACCATCCTGCACGACGCCGGCACGATTATCATCGGCAATCGCGTCGCCGGCGCAGGCTGCCTCTTTCCATTGTCTGAAAACCCCGAGCTCTCCAAATCGCTGGGCACGCGCCACCGCGCCGCTCTCGGCATGAGCGAAGAAAGCGACGCCGTCGTCGCCGTCGTCTCTGAAGAAACCGGCCGCATCTCCCTGGCCGTCGAAGGAAAATTCACGCACGGGCTCACGCCGGAAGAACTGCAGGCCAAGTTGACTGCGCTCTGCCTGGAGTCCGTGGAAGGCGGCGCCCCGCCGGCGTCTGAGGCTGGCTGACCATGCCCACGCTTTCAAATTTCGTGCGCATCATTCAATCCATTCTTTTCGAAGACTGGTGGCTGAAACTCGCCTGTCTCGCGTTCGCCTCCTTTATGTGGTTCTATATCGACGGCGAACTGACCGATCAAAAAGACTCGCTGATCATGCTGCGCAGTTCCGATGTTGAAATCCCCAGCGGTTGGGAGTTGGCTCCGGATCAGAGCCTGCCCTCGTATCTCGTGCGCGTGCGCGGCCCCCGTAAAGGCCTGCAGTTTCTCACGTCGGATACCATCGCCATCCGGAAGCAGACCATCACCAATCCGCAGATCGGCGCCAATGCCATCGAACTGAATCCGGCCGAAGTTTCTGTCGAGAATTTCGAAGTCGTGTCGGTCACAGCCAAGGAAGAAAAGCCCGCCGTCGTTCTCATCGCCACAACCCGCCGCACCAAACGCGTGCGCGTGCGAACCACCGGAAAAGTCAATCCGCGCTATGTTGCCGAGCCCCCCGTGGGCGACCCCGACCAAGTGACCATCGAAGGCTCCACCGAGGACCTTGAACAGATCGAAAACGTCTGGACGGAGGACGTCGACATCACCGACGCCGACAAGGATATTGTTCGCGACGCCGCGATCGTGCCATTTGTGGATGTGGGTGGCCGCCGCATTCCCTTTCGCTGCACTTCCAAAGTGCGCGCGATCGTCCCCGTCCGTCCCGAACTGGTCACGCGCAAAATGACGCTGGACGTGCGGCCCATGGCGCTTTCGGGAACATCGCTTTCCGTGGAACCCAAATCGGTTGAAGTCGAAGTGCAGGCCGAGGAACAGGAGTTCGCCGCGCCCGATCTGGCCTCCTCGATTCTGCTCTACGTCGAGTGGCCGAGAACCTGGGAGACGCCGAAGGATCAAACCACGGTGCTCGGCCCGCTGACAGTGCAGGTGAAAGTCGCGCCGCCTCCGCGCGTGCAGGTCCGCGGCAATGAAGGCGGCCCGCTGCCGACGGTCACCGTGCGCGGCGCGCTCGCGGCGCCGGTTTTATCAGGCAAGTAAGTTGAGGAGCTTATGGCAAATCTGGGAGTCAACATCGATCACGTCGCGACCGTGCGGCAAGCGCGAAAAACGTACGAGCCCGATCCGGTCTGGGCCGCCACCGAAGCAGAGTTGGGCGGCGCCGATCAGATCACCGTTCATCTGCGCGAAGACCGTCGCCACATTCAGGAACGCGACGTTGAGGTCCTGATGAAGACCGTGCAGACGCGCGTCAATCTGGAATTGGCTGTCGCGTCGGATGTCGTCAACTTTGCATTAAAAGTAAAGCCGCAGTGCGCCTGCCTCGTCCCCGAACGCCGCGAAGAAGTCACCACTGAAGGCGGCCTCGATGTCGCCCGTTCGCTCAAAGCCGTGAAAGACGCGACAAAAAAACTGACCGACGCCGGCATCCTCGTCAGTCTTTTCATCGACGCCGATAAAAAGCAGATCGACGCCGCCGCCAAATCCGGCGCCCCCTTCATTGAGATTCA
>Ga0163144_10005315_pt1 | contig 28617 bp, 17 predicted proteins | sample OliLak19BULKMAT1_FD_123175 | JGI IMG/M metagenome (GOLD analysis project Ga0163144, IMG submission 123175) | Freshwater microbial mat bacterial communities from Lake Vanda, McMurdo Dry Valleys, Antarctica - Oligotrophic Lake LV.19.BULKMAT1 | ecosystem: Environmental > Aquatic > Freshwater >...
CGATGCCAAGTCACACCTAAATCTACTCCTTTATAGACTCACTATCCATCGTTTTAACTGCACTGTCTGCTGAGTTTTATTTGCAATTTTCGCACACCTGTCGTGTGGATGCTAAGCTGACACGTTTATTAAATACGCCAGCTGACTTCCACTGTACAGATTCGCTTTAGGCACTATGACGGCACGCGGAGAGGGAGCACCCGCCCATGGCCGCCGTTGTTCTGTCAGAGCACCCCAAAGGCATCCGCGTTCAAAGCGATGCGTGGGTCATCGAGCACGCCCTTGAGTTCGGTGGGGCGTGGTCGTCGGTGGTCCTGACCCATGGCTCGGGCAAAAACCTTCTGCAACGCCCGCTTTCCAGTGCCCTGCGCTTCGTCAGTCCAGACGCGGCATCCGATCTCGGCGCATTCACCTCCTTTAACGAGCACTCCGAGAAAGCGCCGCGCCTGAAAATCGAACCCAGTACCTCCGGCATCGCCGCCGTCGTCGCCGAGGGGACTCTCACCGATGCCAAAGGGAACACGGTTCCTGTCGGATACCGCCGCCGCACGGAATACCACGATGACGGCCAGATCTGGACGACGCTCGATCTCATGTCCGATTCCGGCTGCCCTGACGTGGTGGAATTGCGCGCCATCGACTTGGGGCTGCGTCTCGGTTTTTCGGACGCGTTCGTGCGCTTTCATCCCTCGCAGGCTGGCGGAGCCGATCTGCTGGGCGGACGCGGCTGGTTCGATCTCACCGCGCCCGGCACGTCCTTTCTCTCGCGCTTCACTCCGCTCCAGGTGTGCTGCCTGGAGCGCGGCGGCGAAGGCATCGATCTTTTTCCCGGCTCGGAACTCTCCGCGTGGGACACCGCCGTTCGGCAGCCGGGCCTTGGCGACTATTCCATCTCGCAGACGCAAAGCGGAATTTCGATTCACCTCAGCCCGTATTGCGTGGCCTACCGCCGCATCAAAACCACCCTCAAAGGACATGTGTCGTTCCGCCTCGGGATCGGATTGCCGAATCTGGCGCCGCACCGGACGCGCCCGGCGCTGAACGCCACTACTCTCTCCGGTCCGCCGTGGAGCAGCGACGAGCAGCTTGCGGGACTGGCACGACAGGGTGTTAAGTTACTTCGGTTCGAAAACGATTTCAGCGAACGCGGCGAATTCTGGCGCGCCGGCGTTCACCCGCCGTTCGACCCTGCCGGCATGAGCGAGCTGCGCCGCGTCATCGATAGCGCTCACCGTCTGGGCATGAAAATCGTTGCCGCTCTTTCGCTTCACGAACTGCACCCCGGCGCGCCTGCGTTCGCCGGCCACGCCCGCGAATGGATGCACGCCGCCGGCCCCTCGCTGGACATCATTCACACGTATCGCGGAAGCGGAGAGAGCGGCGCACTGATGTGTCTGAAGAGCGGCTGGGTCGACCACTGCAAAGCAGCCGCCGCAACAATTCTGGCCGAGTTGCCGTGGGACGGTCTATTCTTAAAGCAGGCCGCGTCCTATCCCTGCTGCCATCCCGGCCACGGTCACGCGCCCTATCATTCGGATATCGAACAGCTGCTCTACGTCATCGGCGAAATCCGCGCCCGCATCGGCGCTGAAAAACTGCTCCTGCTCGATCTGGCCGGCGCGCCCAATCTCATCGCCGAAAATAGCGCCGACGCCGTGTTCGTCAACGACGCCGAATCCGCCATCGTGCCCCTGTATGCCGCGCGTCTGAAATTGTCCTGACGGACTACGGAACCGCCAAGGCCGCCTAGTCGCCAAGAGCGCCAAGTACAGAAAAAAATGCGTGGTCTGGGCGTCTCGCCCGGACATAAAAAAACTCCGCATACTTCGGTCAGGGCGAACGCATGCGTGATCCGTTCCCAACTGTACCAGCCGTTCTTGCCGTTCTTGGCGACTTGGCGCCCTTGGCGGTTCCGTAAGCCGTTTCACGCCTCTTTCTGTTGCAGAAATTTCGCGATCACCAGTCCGGGTATCAGCAACCCCACGCAAAGGGCCGCGAACGGCCACGCTTCCGAGAATGCAACGGGCCCCTGGCGCGCGGCTTCGCCCAGCACCAACGCACAGTCCAGCACGCAAATGCCCATCACGCCGGTGCGGACCAGATGTTTTGCCGCCAGCGGCGTTCCTGTTTTTCGCAATTTCCGCGTGAGATGCAGCAGGATCACCGTTTGCGGCGCCAATAGGATCCAGGCGATCGGGGACGTCGTCGTCCCCGCAATCACGATTCCAGAAAAACAGAGCGCCCATCCCAGAATAAGCGCGCGGTTGCGCTTGCCTTCCTCTTCCTGAGCCGAGAACGCCGTGATGCCCGCAGCGTAAAGACCGACAGCAATGGCCGGCGACCAGGGCGCTTCCAGCAGCGTCGCGCTCTCCATGGCGGCGGACATAAAAGGCCACGCGCACATGCCCATCTGCACATTCAGAAAACGGCACATCCCGAGCATGAGAGGGCCCATGACGACGTTGTGCTTGGAACCGAAATCGTATTTCAGAATTGCCGCCGCCAGCAATCCCGCGCGCAGCAGCGCCGGAAGCCCAGCCATGAACGACAGCGCCAGCCCGCTGAACATCAGCATGAACGCGCAGGCCACCGCGGAACTCAGCTTGACCTGTCCCGACGGTATCGGCCGGTTGGGCCGGAACTCGGCATCTTCCTCGCGGTCCGCGATGTCGTTGAACGCCATCCCCGCCATATACAGCGCGGCGGACGCGCCGCACAGCGCCAGCAGCCGGTCGTACCCGGGACCGTCCTGCTCGCCGTATTTGGCGCGCATAATGGCGTAGCCGGCGACAATGTCGGCGATGGCCGTAAAAACGTTGGGAAGACGAACCAGCCTCAAGTATGCGATCATGCCGCGCAGTCTAGAGTTTCTTTGCCTTGCCGTCCAGATTTGGAATCGCCGGCGAACTGAACCGGTCGCTCACAATGCGTTTCTGCTCCGTTCCCGCCTGAACTCGAATCACGCCCGCGTCAATCGACGTGACCGTCACGTCTGATCCGCGCAATCTTTCACCCATTCGGGCGCGCAGGTGACGTTTCGTGTCCATGTCATGCAACAAGGCGTGAGACTCGCCTCCATAAATGACGATGCCCTGATACTTAAACTCATCCGCGCTTTTTAGATCTCGCTCCGCATCGATCGCCACGAGGGTCACTTCAGCGGCATCCGTGGTCGCTGGCGGTGGACCGATCAAGGTTTTTGTCACAGCGAGTGCGGGCGTTTTCACGCGCCTCACGTTTACCCTGGCGAAAGGATTGTTTCGTTGGCCGTAAAAATACGCACTCTCCGCGCGCAAGCCCGCGGATTTCGCTTCGAGCAGAGCGGGCGAAAATGAAAGGGTCGTCACCGGCTGACTCACCTTTAGCGGCGTGGGCTCGCTGGTGCCGGCTTGGTAAAGCGCGGCGCAACACGCCATCGCTGCAATGAAGGCGGCCACTTTTTCTTTGTTGATTGACTGGCGCTGCGAGTAGTTCTTCACGGCTGCATCCTCATGGGCTGAAGGACACAAACCGCGTGGCGCGCGGGAACGTCACGGCGTGAGCGCTACTTTGCGCCGCCTCCTTTTTTCTTCATCATCTCTTCGCGGCGCTTGATGAGGTCTTCCAGTTTTTTCATGCGCATCGCGTCAGCGGCGCCCTCCACCGCGGGCCCTTTTGCGGGACGCGCTTCGACGGGCTTTTCTTCAGCGTCGATGCCTTTCTGAGCCCCGCCTTTGGCCGGCTGCTTTTCAGGAGCGGGCGTTTTGACAGGCGTCTTCTCCGGCTTCTCTTTCGTCTTCGGCTCCTTGGGAGCGAGCACGTCTTTCACCTTCATGTCCTTGTCGCCCGGTTCTTCGGCAAACGGATCGTCGATCTTGTCCTTGCCCGCGTCCGCCAGCAACGGGATGGAACTGAACCGGGAATTCTTCACCACATACGGACGGTTGTCCTTATCGACCACGAAAACAGCCTGCTTCTCGATCTTCGTGACCGTGTAATCGTAATTGGGGATCTTGTCGCCCACCTTGACGCGCTGTGATTTGCCGCCGTCTTTAGGTTTCAGCAAACCATAAGCAACGCCGTTCAGGCTGACGACGCCCATGTAATCCACTTCCGCAACGCGGTCTTCCGGCCCGAATTCTTTCTTGCTCTTCGTATCCGTCTTGCCTGTTTCTGTCGGGGGTGGCGGCGGCGGCGGGGGCGGCGGCGCCAGCACGACGGCGGCCGGTGGCGGCAAATTCTTTTTCAGGAAGTCGGCTTTCGGAGCAAACGGCGTTTTGCGGTCGCGGTTGACGAGCTGCCCCGAACGCGGCTCCAGCATGCGTGTGATGGAACCGGGGACCACATAATAATTTTCTTCCAGCGGCGGCGCGGCATTCAGATTGGACAGCGCAACCGGCGGTGCCTGCTGGCTGATCGGCTGTTCGACTTCCAAGGCGATCGGCCCGGTGGACAGATAGAGATACAGACCGGCCGAGAAGCCGACTGCGGCGAGGAGAAAGATGAACTTCTCTTTGTTGAATCCTGTCACGTTCTGCTGCCGCCGCATGTGTTTCCGCCCTTAGGGCCGCTCACCATTAACAGCTACTTCGCTATTCCGTCGGAATAGTATACTTCTTGCGGACCGGCCCTGATTTAACCGGCGCCCTGCCGTTGTCATACAGCCCGCGCGGGAACTTGGCTGGATCGAAAAAATCCATTCCCGCGGCGGCGATACGAATCAGCACGTGCTCATCCTTGAGGGTCAATTTCTTGTCGGGGTCGAGTTTTTCTTTCTCGTGCTCCGGGTTGAAGGTGTTCAATTCCGTGCGGTCTTCAAGACTCTCCCCCAGAAATGGCGATAGGATTTCCACGTTGCGAATCACCAGGAATTGTCCGGGCGCGCGCACCGAATGCAGGAAACGCATGAACGTGTTGACATCACACTGCAGCTTGATTTCAACGGGGTATTCCTGAATGAAACTCTTCCACATGCGCACGTTGTACTTGCGGAATTTCTCGGAGCTCGGATTCTTTTCGTCCGGGCTGTACTTGGGATTGGGGATCAGCGCCGAGGGTCCCGCGGCAACCGACGGATGCGGCGTCACCGACAGAATTTTCATGAACGCTTCAGGCACCAGCGCGCGATTTTTTTCGTCCGTCTCTTCGCGCACTTTGGCGTTCATGCACAGGTCGATCATCTTTTCCGTGATAAATAATTTGCGAAGCTGCTCTTCGGCCTCGTTGATCGGAATGTTCACCTTGCCTCTGTAGGGTCCAAATCCGACATCGTCGTCCAGACATTCAACTTTGGATTCAATCAATCGCGTGCGAACCTGTTCGCGCTTGCGCTGCCACATCATCTGGAAATACACGCCCGGTTCGCGCTTCTCATTCAGGGGCACTTCGGTCCAATCCGGGAACGTCATGCGGCTGGCCTGCTGCTTCAAGTCGATCAGCGTGTTCGTTTCAGCGATCGACTTTTCGTACTGATCCCGGAGCTGATGCATGAACGTTCCAGGCAAATCCATCGGCGACTCAGAAGAGTAATCACCGAAGTGAACGGGATGCATCGGGTGGTAATAGCGGTTCCACGTCGTGGCTTTCTGCTCGAGCCGGTTGCGTGACTCGGCTTCTTTTTTCTTCAGGTCCTGATAACCAAAAACGGGAACGAAATACGCCAGCATGGAAATCACCGCCAGGTAGATCAGCCCGTTGACCAGCCTTTTATCCGTCTCGTCCATCGCCATGCACGTCGTCCTCTTCAAACTCTGTCACTGCCCGAATTTTTTTCCGTCTTACTTGGGCGCAACCACCGGTGCCGCAGGCGCCACTTGTGGCGCCTGCGGCACGACCGGAGCGCCTAGCGGCCCAACCGGGGCGGTTGGAACGATGAACTTTTTCTTCTTGGGCACTTCCGGCGCTGCAGGATTCACCGGATTGGCCGCCGGATTAACCGGAGCCGCGGCGGGGATTGCCGGATCCACCACTTTAACCGCCCGGGGATCTGCTGCCGGGACTGGCTTCCCGGCCACGGGAACTGTCGGCTGCCCAAGGGCCGGAGGTTGCCCCGCCAGCGGCACGGCCGGCGCCAATGGGGCGACGATCGTTGTGGGAGCCGCATGGATGTTGGCGGCCGGCGCCGGTTTCTTCGATTCCACTTTTTCGCCCGGCTTCAGGGGTGCCTTTTCGCGCGTGCCTTCGGTGTACGCTTCAAGAACAAATTCGGTCAGGAACCAGTAGCTCTCTTCGATTTTGAAATTTATCGTCTTTAATTTCAGATCGCGGCCTTCGACCATCTTCGCATTATCGCCCTCGATCTTCAATTTCACGGCGTCGCTCAGGCCGGCCACGTCCCCCGTGAGCATCAGTTCGGTCTTATCCATGCCCACGCCGCTGACTTCAATCCAGCCATTCTGCAGCGGCCCGACGCTGACACTGCGCCGCACCGCCGTGCTGGTCTCCTTGTCAACGCACCAGATCTGCGCCACAATCGCGCCCTTCACACGGGTCAGCGCCGCATCCTGCAGATACAGCTTGCGCGTTCCCTGCTTGTAATCTTCCGTGCTGAACCAGATCGGCCGCACGTCCTTGAACAGATTCGCCGGGTTCTCGGGCTCGTCGGGAAAGGGCAGCAGCGCCGTGTAGAAATCCTTGATCTTCTGAATGCGCAGTGCGCCGCTGAAATCGCCGCGCGCAAAACCGCGCAGGTACACGCGCCGCTGTGTCTGGAACGTATCCGGCTCAGCGTTCTCCACCGGCTTTCGGACCAGCATTCCTTTCTCGGGAACCGCTATCGACGGCCCACTGCTGTCGCCGCCGATTTTGCGCACGACCTGCGGCATCGTCGTCGAAACCGACGTCAGCCAGATATCATCGTGAATGCGCTGTGTGTTTTTCAGCTCGGCCAGCAGATTCAAAAAGTAATGCCCGGACATGGTGTTGTCATTGATCTGCTTCAGCCGCGATTTAAACTCTTCGCTTTCCTCGCCTTGTTTCTTCAGTTCCTGAAACTGCCCCTGCGCTTCGTTCACGGCTTTTTCGGTCTTCTCAAAATTGGACAGCAGCGCCTGTGCGTTGCGCATCGGGGAATACAGGAACAGGCAAAGCGCCATCAGGATCAGGCCCGCCGCGTAATAAAGGTAGGCCCCGCGCGACCAGAATTTTTTCTTCTGCGTCAGCGCATCCGGCCAGAGCAAAAACGAGAACGCGCCTTTTTGCAGCGCTGAAAGCGCCAAACCCGTCGCCACTGCCATGGTGTGCTGCTCGGCCTTGAGCGCCACCGCTTGCTCTGGCGGCAGCCGGTCCAGCGAGATCTGCCGGAAGGGCTCCAGCGGCATCACTTCCACGCGCATACGCCGGCTCGTGAATTCCGTTAGTCCCTTCAAGCGGCTTCCGCCGCCGGTCAGGTAGATTCGATCAATCTTCACCTCGCGCAGTTTCGTCTGCTGCTTGCTGAAAAGCACCGCGTTTTCCAGCGCCGCGCACAAACCGGCTGCTTCGCGCACGAGCGCGGCCGACATCTGCTTGCGGCGCTTTTCTTCGGGCGTGTCGACTACCAGGGGCGTCTGAATGCGCAACGTGGAGTGCGCCGGCGATCCGATCACGTCCGGTGGAATAGCGGGCGCATCAGCCGAAGCGCCGCCCTCCACGGTTTTTAGATCAAGCGCGTCCGGGGACAGCAACGTGTCATCGGCATTGAGCGACGCATCGGGCGCGGGCGCACTCACGGTGGAGGCCGACGCCGGACTGGCTGCCGTCAATCCCGTGCCGCCCACCGCGCCCGTCACGGTCGATCCTTCCGGCCGCGGCAACGGCCCGCGCGACATCATCACCGTCCCGCGCGGCATGACTCCCACCGCGCCGCCGGGCCGCGGCAGGCGCGCCGTGCGGCCTGTCGTCGGCGTCATTTCGAAACTGATTTCCGCCGCGTTCTTCTTCAGCTCTTCCGCTTCCAGCGGATCGATCTTCAACTCTTCAGCCAGCACCTGCGTGAAGCGGCGTCCGCCGCCCATGATCGTGCGCGCGAAATAGAGCCCGCCATTGCGGCAGAGCAGAATGGTCAGATCGTCAGCGCCGATATCCGCGATGATAACGGTCTTGTCGGAATCAAACCCATGCCCGTGGTAGTACGCGTTGTAGAGCGCCACCGCTTCGAGGTCGATCTCCACTTCGCCAAGGCCGCTGGTTTTTCCAGCCGAGAGCAGATCGGTGGCGGTAGCCTCCCGAACCATGCCGATCATCACGGTGTATTGGCCGGAGACTTCAGGCACGTCCAGAATGTGGTAATCGTACGCGCTCGGCTCTTTCTCCGTGACGCGCTCCTGCACTTCGTAATTGACGAGCATCTCCAGGCGCCAGGGCGGCACGGGAGGAACCTGCAAATAACGGATGGATGTATTTTTGCCTGAAGCGCCAATGCGGCGCGTGCCGGCTTTCAACCGTGCTGTTTTGACCAGTTCTTTCAGCTTTAATCCGACGGCTAGCGCCTTGTCGGGGCTGTCTTCCATCCGGCCGAGGTCGCCCAGCGGCAAGGTTCCGGCGGCGATGACTTCGACCGCGCCAGACTTATTTTTGCTGAGGACCACTCCTTTAATGGCTTCTGAGCCCAGATCGATGCCTGCGGTCGTTGACATGAATACTCCAGGATGCCGCTCGCCGCGTCGCGCTTATAGCGGGCGTCCAACGCGTCTGTTTTTACTCGTACCCAGCCTCTGAGGCAACTTTTTCCCAGGGCTCGCTTTCATATTTAACCGTCAGGTTCGGCTAAAGTTACGACATTGTGGAAGAGCCGGGAACATTCCTGAAACCCTACACGAATCCGGCTGAATTTTGACGCCCGATCCGAGCCCAAGTTGCGCTAATTCTTGAAAGTAGACGACGCATCAGCCTTCTTCATAAAGTCCACTACGGCGCCGACGGAGTCACCACTTCGCCGCGCACGTCATCGGCGGGCGTCGTGTCCTCTTCCTGAGACACCGTCCAGCCGATGGCCGGAGCAGTCTGCGACGTCTGAGCGCGAGTCACCTTCGCCAGCCGCTCCATGCGTTCGCGCGGAGAAAGGGCCTTCTCGATCTGCTGCTGCTGAACCGTATCGTTCTGAACGAGGACGGGCACGGCGGGAACGGCCTGCCTGGAGCGCCGCGGCGCGTCGATCTTGCGATCCGGAACGGGCAGCTTGGCCGCCTCTTCCGGCCGCGCATCAATCGGTTTTTTATAGGCAAATCCAAGCGCTGAATTGACGTTCCTGGAGCGCATAGAATCGGAGACCTGTCCCGGCGAACGGTTGGTGCCGCCCTCGCGCGGATCGGCGTCGTCGGGTTCGGCATCCTTATAGTACGTTCGCCCTGCCGGGTTGATGATCTGGGCTTCGACGATAATCATCAAATTGCGCCGGTCGTTGGTGGTGCTCTTGGTCTTGAACAGATTTCCAAGGTAAGGAATGCGGTGCAATCCCGGTATCTTGCGTTCGCGCGTTTCTTTGAAATTGCGCATCAATCCGCCGATCATCACGTAGCCATTGTCTTCCAGAACGACATCGGTTTCCAAGCTGGTCTGATTGATGGTGGGGCGCTGGATGCTCTGCGCCGCCGCTCCAGCCGTTCCCGCCGCCCCGATGGAGGCATCGAAATTCTGGAACTGTTGAATCGACTGTCCGGTCGCCAATTCGTCGATGACCGGGTTCAAATGCAAATTGATCGTCTTCATATCACGGCCCACCGACGGCGTGACCTGCAGCGTGAAGCCGATATTCTCTTCGTCGAATTCGGGCACGAAACTGGGCGTGTTGCCGACCGCGACGCCATTTCCGACCGCGGTCGTGGTCGTGACCGGGCGCAGATCAGTGATGTATGAGAAGTGCTGTGTGATGTCGATGATGGCCTGCTTGTTGTTGATCGCGAGGATCTGCGGTTCTGAAAGCACCTTGGTGAAGCGGCTTTGAAGCAGCGCGGTCACCGTAATTTGGAACTGCGGATCCGTGCGGCGGCCGGTCAGGGTGAGCACATTGCCCGCTCCGAGAATCGCCTGCGTCGCACCCGCGAATGAAAACGCGGTCGCCGGATTCTTGCCCACTGCCGCCGTGGCATCTGCGGGGTCCGTTCCCGTGGTGGTCGCCGTGGTGGCCAGCGGACCGATGCGCGATTTGATGCTGTCGATACTGGCGCCCAGTTCCTTTTCGTTCAGTCCGCTCACATCGAGGAAGCGGGCTTTGATCAGGACCTGGATGGCCGGCTGGTCGAAATGGTCCATGAACTCGCGGATGCGTTCATGTCCGGTGGCCGTGGTGTAAACGATTAAATTATTCGACTGGCGATCCACCAGATAGTCCGAACCTTCGGGAAAAATAAGCGGGTCCTTGTTTTCCTTCAACCACTTCAACACCGTTTCCAGGTAGCTGGGTTCCTGATCGCCGGCCGCGCCGCCGCCGGCCGCACCGCCTCCTCCACCGCCGCGTCGTCCTCCCCCACCCCCACCGCCGCCGCCGCCACCACCGCCGGCGCGACCCGTGCCACTGGAGCGCTGACCGGTGCTGGCGCCGCCACCTTCGGTGGTGCTCACGAGGCCGTAATGAATCGGGTAGATGCGCGGGTACATGATCTTTTTCAGATCGCTGGATTCGCTGGCCGTGATCCACACCGCGTCTTCGGTGATGTTGTATTGAATGCCTTCATTGTTGCGCACGACGAAATTCAAGACTTCGCGCACGGGCAGATCCAGAACGCGCATCGTCACTGTTTTGCCTTCAATGGCCGCGTCGTCGGCGATGATGTTGATGCCGGTCAGCACGAAGAGCGTATTAAGAACGAAATCGAGATCGGCCTTATTGAAGTCCACCGTCACGCGTTCATTGAGCCGCTCGGCGACTTTCAGCCGGCGCGCCGATGTCGGATCGTCGTCCCGGCGCGGAAAGCGCGGGCGCGTTTCTTTCAAGCGGGGAGGCGGCGGCACCGAGTGCTCCTCCACTTCAAGCATGCGTTCACGATCACGTCGGTCGGCGGCCACGCCAACCACGCTCTCGTCGGCATCCAGCAACTTGCCCTGCGCTTTGCGCAGCCACTCGGCGGCGGCCACGTTGCGCGGATCCATGGTCAAAATGTTGCGGGCGATGTTCACGACCATCTGATAGTCAAAACGCTTGAAGGCCATCTTGGCATCGAGCAGTCTGACGCGGATTTCGTTATCCATTTTTGAGCGGCGTTGAGCTCGTTCCGCAGCGCTCTCTTCGATCACATCGTCATCGTTGACAACCGGTTCGGTGAGGATGATCACCGGTGGCGGCGCGTCTTCTTTGGTTACGGGTTGCGGTTCGCCAGCCTTTCGAGCCGTGGCCTGCGCCCCCGGTTCGTCGAGCCATTTTCGAATCTTCGGCCGTTCCGTCGCCGCGGCAGGCACGGGCTTGTCGGGCAAACTGGGCGCCGTCGGATCTTCGGCGCACCACGCACCAGCCGCAACCGCCACCATCGCCGCCAGGCTGAAGAATGCCCTCGCGCCTGCAATGCCACTCAATTCAACTGGGAACCAGCGCATCAAGAACGTCCCCCCAAAACCGCAATTTTTACTCCAGGCGTCAAGCCTGTTCTGGCGCACGTCATGCAGCGCCCACTCGCCACACTTGAGCACGCTTATAACGTCATGCTTCTACACGTACGCCATCGTCTAAGTCACGGCAATTCACGACGATACAACACTCGCTGCCGGTGAACTCACGTTCCCGGCAGTGCCGATTAAGGTCCAGTGATAACAAGTAGGATAGCGTTAAAATACCTGCTGGCAACCTTGGAATGATGAATTCTGAACACGTGCAACCGGGCTAAAGTTCAGCGTGCTCGACCTCAGTGCTTTTTCTGAAACTGGAACATGATCCAGCGCACCACGCCTGAAAAAAGCACCAGGCCGACAATGACGTAAACCGCGTTGGCCTCATTGAAGAAAAAATCGCGGAACGTATAGATCACGCCGCCAATCGCCGCCAAACCGGCAGCGAACAGCATGCAGCCATACGTCATATGCCGCTCGCCGGAAATTTGTTTTACAACTTGTTGCGGACGCGGTACCGGCTTGAGTGGATCAGACATTCGCGCGAAGGCTCCCGGGGGATTGGCCAATGGTAACTCAGAGCCGAATTTGTGGAAGCGCCTGAATATGAATTAGTAGACGGGACTTTTGCGCCGTCACAATGGCCACAAAAAAACGGAGCTCTTCAGCTCCGCTTTTTTGCAACACCACCGCACCGAATGGGCCGGGCTGAATTCCGGGCTACTGGGCCACGGCCTGTTCCTGGCGCGCTTCAACCGGCGCGTGAGCCTCGGACAACGAAGCCGCCTCCTCCTCCGCTGGCGCGGACTCTGTCGGCTTCGCCGCCTCGGCCTGAGCCATCGCGGCCTTGCGCGCATCGCGTGCGGCACGGTCGATCTCGTCCATCGGCAGGTGCTTCTCGATTTCGTCGAACTTGATCGCGATGCGTTTGCTGACACCCGGTTCCGGCATGGTGATGCCGTAGAGCACATCGGCGTAGCTCATCGTCTTCTTGTTGTGCGTGATGACCACAAACTGGCTCTGATCCATGAACTCGCGCACGATCACATTGAAGCGATCCACGTTGGCCTCGTCGAGCGGCGCGTCCACTTCGTCGAGGATGCAGAACGGCGCCGGCCGTGAGCGGAAAATGGCAAAGAGCAGCGCGATCATCGTCATCGTTTTTTCACCGCCTGAAAGCAGCATCACGCTGCGCGGTTCCTTGCCCGGAGGCCGCGCGACGATCTCGATGCCGGCTTCCAGAATGTCTTCGCCTTCCTCAAGAACGAGATCGGCTTTGCCGCCGCCGAAAAGCTTGCGGAAGATTTCGTTGAAGTGAACTTTGACCGCGTCGAACGTGTCTTGAAACAGGCTGCGGCTGCGGCGGTTGATGCGCGCGATAACGTCTCGCAAGCTCGCGCGCGCCGATTCCAAATCTTCGAACTGAACTTTCAGGAAGCCGAAGCGCTTGTCGAGTTCCTGTTGTTCTTCGAGCGCGTACATGTTGACCGGTCCAAGCTTGGCCAGCTTTTCTTCGAGATTGCGCACCGCTTCCAGCGCTTCGGCGGGCACGTCCGGCGGGCCTCCGCGCAGGGTGAGTTCCGACATGGCGTCGATCTGGAATTCGCTGCGCGCCTGTTCCAGTTTGCCCTCCAAGCGCACGCGCACATTGACTTCTTTATCGCGGACGAACGACAGTTCTTCGCGGCCTTTTTCCAGTTCCGTTGCGATTTCCCGTTCGCGGCCGCGCGCCTTTTCAAATTCCAGGCGCGACGCTTCTTTCTGTTCCATCAAACCCGTGGTCTGCATCTCGTATATCGCGAGCAGATCGCTCACTTCATGGCGCGCGCGATCTTTCTCTGACAATGTGGCGACCGCCAGCGCGCAGCGATCCTGAAGTGCTTCGCCGCGCATGCGTTCACGTTCCGACTCGTCGCGGCGTTCGGCGAACTGCGCTGATAACGATTGGCCTTCGCGGTCGAGCGCGTTGAAGCGCTCGCGCCATGTCGCACATTCGCGTTCGATATCAGCCAGCTGCTGGCGCATGCTGGTCAGTGTGGCTTCGCGCTCCGCGAGCGACGCTTCGTGTCCCTGCATGACCGCCGAGGATTCCGCTTCAGCCGTTTTGCAGATTTCAAGTTGTCCGCGCATCTCCAAAACGCGTTCGACGTGCGCGGTGCGTTCGGCTTCCAATTCGTGAATTTCGCGAACCGCCAAATCCTTCTCTTCGGCGCTGCGCGATTCTTCCCGTTCAATTGCCGCAAGCATGCTCTTCAATTCAGTCTGCGTGTGCGAGAGCGCGCTGATGTCGATGCGCAGGCGTTCTTCATCGCGCGCCATTTTCTGAGCGCGCTTTTCCAGAAACGCATTGCGTTCGGCAAGCGCCTGAATGCGAAGCTGCAGTTCATCCATCTGCACATGCAACCGTGCAATTTCGTTCTTTCGCCCGATCAGGCCCAGGCGCTGCGGCTTGTAGCGTCCGCCGCTCAGGCAGCCGGAGCTTTCGAACACTTCACCGCTCAGGCTGACGCGATTCCAGCCGCTCGAACCCTTGTCGGTCTCGAACGATTCAGACGCCGCCTGCGTCGAATCAAAAATCAATACATCGCCCAGAAGGGCCTGCGCGATCGGCCGGTAGCGCTCGTCGCACGAAATCAAATCCGCCGCGCAGCCCAGGCATCCCGGCGCTTTCAGTACGGAGCGATCCAGCCGGACGCTCATGGCTTTGGAGAAGACCACGGCTTCCGCGCGGTCCAGCGGAAGAAATGTGGCGCGTCCCAATTCCTGCTCGGCCAGCCGGCCGGAGAGCACCTGCGCCGCGCGCGCCGAATCCACCACGATCGTTTCAATGTGGCTGCCCAGCGCCGCTTCGATCGCGTGTTCCAGCCGTGGATCGACGCCGAGGCAATCGGCCACGAGTCCGTGAATGTCGTTGGTCAATCCAAGATCGACGCGCAGATGCGTCAACACCGCTCGCGCGCCGGGTGAGAGGCCTTCGCCGCTTTCGCGCAAGCCTTCAAGCGCCGTCAAGCGCGAGCGCCGGCTTTCCAATTCGCGCTGCACGTCCTGCGTATTGCGCGAGACACGGTCAATGTCTTCTTCGGTGCGCGACTGCAGCGTGCGCAAGCCCGACTGTTCGGTCTCGAGCGTCTCGCGGCGCTGCGTGACTTCGCGAATCCGTCCGCGCACTTCTTCAGACTCCGCTTGCGCGAAACGCAGCTGATCCTCGGCCTTGGTCATCTGCGCGTGACTCTTGCGCACGCGGTATTCCAGGCTGTTCAATTCCGCTTCAGCGCGAACGAGCGTATCCTGCAGATTCGAACGCCGGCCCAGCGCGTCGATCGCGGCTCGACGGGCGGACTCCAGCAGCCGCACGAGATTCTCGCGTGTTTCCTGCTCCGCCGAAACACACTGCGACAGCGCAGCCGCCTGCTCGCTGCGCTCTTTTAGATTGTCCTGCGCACGCGACGCGTCCAGCTCGACGCGCTCGCGCTCCTGCGCAATCGCCGCCGCGCGGTCGCCGGCCAGCTGCGATTCCGCCTTGGCGCGTTCCGCCTCCGTCGTGAGCTCATCTATGGAGCGCCGTTCGGATTCAATCTCTGCTTCCAGTCGCTGCAAACGGCCGCGCGCTTCGGAGAGTTCCCGCTGCGCGTTGCCCAGCTGAACATCCAGTTCGCCCATGCGGCTTTGCGTGTCGGCCGTGGCGAGCTGCGCCTTTGCGATCTCGCCGCTCAGAGAACTGACGCGCTCGCTGGCCATGTCGAGACTGGCGACGACTTCGCGCAGCGTGGCTTCGCTGATAAAGGCTTCGTGCAGCAAAATGTCGAGCTTCGTCTTGCGCAGCGTATCGGAAATATCCTTGGCTTTGCGCGCGCGCTCAGCTTGGCGCGTAACCGTTTTCAAATTGCGCTCGACTTCACCGAGCAGATCGTTCAAGCGCGCGAGATTCTGCTCAACGCGCTCGAGTTTGCGCAGCGCGATCTTTTTGCGTTCTTTGTATTTGTGAATGCCGGCGGCTTCTTCGAAAAGGACGCGGCGATCTTTACTGTTGGCTTCCAGCAATGCCGCGATGCGGCCCTGTTCGATCACCGAATAGCTGGATGTTCCGACGCCGGTGTCCCAGAAGAGCTCGCGGACATCGCGCAGGCGGCAGAGCGCCTTATTGATCAGGTATTCGCTTTCGCCGGAGCGGAAGAGGCGGCGCGTCACCGACACTTCCGGCGAACCCAGCGGCAATTTTCCGGAGGCATTATCAAACGTCAGCGTCACTTCCGCGACATTGAGCGGCTTGCGGCTCCCGGAGCCATTGAAAATGACGTCCAGCATCTCGCCGCCGCGCAGGCTCTTGGCGGATTGTTCGCCGAGGACCCATTTCACGGCATCCACCACGTTGGATTTGCCGCACCCGTTGGGGCCGACAAAACAGGTGACACCCGGCTCAAAATCGAAGATGACTTTGTCGGCGAACGATTTGAAACCGAACGCTTCAAGACGTTTCAGATGCATCGCAACAACTCCGGGACGGGCTCCCCCCCACCCAGAATAGAACTTGGATTAAAGTTCACATGAATATCGCCGATATAGATATGGCGAGATCCAGCGAACTGCGCCGCACAGCGCGACGCTCCAAGCGTTTTCACCAGCTAAGGAGGTCCATCATCGTTGGATGTATCGTTTTAAGCAAGGGTGCAACTGAAGCCAAAACTTGACCCTTTTGCAATAAAAAATAACAGGAACTCCCAGTGACACGCAGAAGCCCGCCAAACGCGAGTGTTATTTTTTTATTCAGGACTGAATCGAACTCGTCCGGTATCTCGCCTATCACGGTTGCGGCCAAACCTCTCTCGACGATAATCAACCACCAGTGAGTTCGGAGCGCGCGTGGACGATTCTGTAAACAAGCCGACGGTTCTATTGGTGACCGAGCCCATCCAGCCCGGCGGCATTGCCGTCTACACGCAGTCCATTCTTGAAGGCCTTTCGGAAGCGGGCGTCGCGCACCCACTGCTTACGTCCGTGGCGCCGGGCATCGGGCTCATTCCCGAGCGCGAGATGGAACACGTTCAGATCGTCAGCGGGCTCTTCTGGAGTTTCTTTCGCCCGTTCATATTTCGCAATCTGGTGCGCTGGGCGCGGCACCACGAAATCAAAATTATCCATGGGCTCTCCGCGGTCACCGCGCCGGTCTGCTGGCGGCTGGCGCGGGCGCTGAATGTTCCCTACATTGTCACGGTGCATCATTTTCAAAAGCCCGGCTCGCTGCGGCTTGAGAAACACTGCCGCGGGTTCATCGCCGTCAGCGAATCGCTGCGCGAAAACATGGTCAACGATGCGGGCATCGCCAAAGAAAACATCCGCCTGATTCCGGCCGGCATCCGCGTCCCGCATGAACTGCGGGCGCGGCCCGCCACGTACCAGGCCGGCAGCAGCGGATCCATTCCGCTGATCAGTTCGTTCGGCAAACTGATCCCGCGCAAGGATTACGTCACGTTCTTGAAAGCCGCGCGCGTGATCGTCGATCGTCTCGGCGCGGAATGCAGTTTCGTAATCTCCGGCGAAGGTCCGTCGGAATCGTCGCTGCGCAAGCTCGCGCGCGAACTGAAAATCGACAAGCAGCTCACCTTCTGCCACGGCGCGGTGGCGCACGGCGAGTTGCTGCGCGACACCGACGTCTACGTTCAATCCTCGCAAGTCGAAGGTTTCGGCAGCATGGCTCTGCTGGCCATGGCGCATGGCGTGCCGGTGGCCGCCACATCGACCGGCGGGCTGCTGACGCTGATCAATGATGGCGAGACTGGATTCCTTGTTCCCGTCGGCGATTTCGATGCGCTTGCCGCGCGCGTGCTGACGCTGCTGACCGATCACGAGCTGAGCCACCGCTTCGGCGAGGCCGCCCGCAAAGTGGCGCAGAACGAATACGATCTCGACGCGATGATGAAAAGCACGATCGCATTCTACACCGAAGCGATTGCCGAACCGGTCGAGTCCGCGTAGCGTTTTTAATGCGTTCCCGCCGGCTCGATATGAATCAGCGCGTCTTCCACATTCAGCGCGGATCGCAGCAACGCGTCTTTGACTTGATGCGCGATCTCGTGGCCGCGAGAAACCGTCAGATTTCCATCCACCACTGCGTGAAGATCGATAACCAGTTTAAAACCGTATTTGCGAATGCGGCATTGTTCGATAAATAAAACGCCTGGCACGGCTCCGGCAATCTTGCGGATCTGATCTTCCAGTTCGGGATTGGGCGCTTTGTCCATCACTTCCGCGATCGCTGTTCGCAAAATAGCAACGCCGTTGAACGCAATAATTCCGCAGGCCAGCAGAGCGGCCCAATCGTCGGCGCTTTCGTAGCCCTTTCCCATCATCAACGCGATAGAAATGCCGATGAACGCCGCCGCCGACGTCAACGCATCGCTGCGATGATGCCATGAATCGGCCTGGATGGATGTGCTTTGAATCGCTTGAGCGACGGTGTTCGCGTAGCGCGCCATGAGCTCCTTCACAACGACGACGACAACCAGAACGATGAGCGTGAAGCCGGCCGGTGAGTGATGGGGAACGAGAATTTCGCGAATGCTTTGGATCGCCAAGCCGACCGCGGCCGCCAGCAGGGCAATCGCCACCGCCATCGCCGACAGCGCCTCCGCCTTACCGTGGCCGTAGGGATGATCTTCGTCGGCAGGCCGGCCGGCGACTCGCAGTCCGCTGTAGACGATGAGAGAACTGAGAATATCGAGTGCGGACTCCATGGCGTCCGCGATCAGCGCGTACGAGTTCCCGAGCACGCCGCTGATTAACTTGATCGCCACGAGCACCGCGTTGACGAGAACGCCCAGCAGGACCGCGCGCAGTCCCCTGGTGTTCGCTGTCTCCACTTCAGGATGACGCGCGTTTTCTTTGATTTTTACATCAGGCCTCATTCAGCACCATGGCTGCGATTTGTTCGCCGATGCAAAGCGACGCAGTTGCCGCGGGCGACGGCGCGTTCAGTACGTGGATAACTCCGTCATCGCGAACGATATTGAAATCATCCACCAGCGCGCCGTTGGAAAGGAGGGCCTGCGCGCGCACACCCGCGCCGCCGTATTCAAGATGCTCCGCACGAATATCCGGCAGCAGTTTTTGAAGCGCCCGGACAAATGCCGCTTTGTTCAAAGACCGCCAGACTTCGCCCGCGCCCATGCGCCAGTGTTTAGCGGCCAGCCGCCAGAATCCGGGGTAAAAAAAAGTGTCTGCCGTGTCGCGCGCGCTGAACGACATTTTGCCGTACCCTTCGCGTTTGAGCGCCAGCACCGCATTCGGCCCGCACTCAATTTCGCCCGAAATGAGGCGCGTGAAATGCACGCCGAGAAAGGGGAAGCGCGGATCGGGCACCGGGTAGATCAGCCCCTTGACCAAATCCTGAGCCGACGGCACGAGTTTGTAGTACTCACCGCGGAAGGGAACAATCTTGGCTTCCGGTCGCGCGCCGCTCATCCGTGCAATACGGTCCGAATGCAAGCCGCCACAATTGACGACTCTGGAAGTCTCGAAAGGTCCCACTGTCGTTTCAATCACGCGACGTCCATCGTGAGCCGTGCGAATGCCTGTCACTCGCGCGCCGAGTTTCACGCGACCACCCGCTCGCTCGATCAACTCGGCGTATTTTCTCGAGACCACAGCGTAGTCAACAATGCCCGTTCCTGGAACCCACAGCGCTTTGACGCCCGCCGCTCGAGGTTCAATTTCACGCAGCCGTTCCGGGCCAATCTCTACGATTCCCGGTACGCCGTTCGCCACGCCGCGCCGGAAAAGTTCCGTCAGCGCGGGTATTTCGGCAACGCTGGCCGCGACCACGACCTTGCCGCATATGTCGTGAGGAACACCGTGCCGCCTGCAAAATGAAATCAGGCGCTTCGCGCCTTCGACGCAGGTCTTGGCCTTCGCCGAACCGGGCTTGTAATAAAGTCCGGAATGGATGACGCCGCTGTTATTGCCCGTCTGATGCGCGGCAACCCCAGGCTCTTTTTCCAGTACGCAAACCTTTAAACCGGGCTTGCGTTCCAATACATTTAAAGCGGTCGCAAGCCCAACGATTCCTCCGCCGATGATGACCACGTCGTTAGACATGTTTTAAGCCTTTATGCGTTGAGCCGTTTGCGGGTTTCGATCCAGGTATGCAGACAGGACTTCAGATTCGAGCGGTTCTGCTTGCCGTATGGAACCGGCTGGTGGCTCGGCATATTCATCTCGCGCAGATGCCTCTGGATTTCACGCCGTGCGACCAGATCGTGAATGATGTCGTCCGTCAACGCGCCGCCGGAGAAGTTCATGGCCTCGACGTGTTTCTGCACCGCGCGCTGAGCCAGCAGCAAATCCGCCGTCATGACCAGATCTCCCGGCTGCGCCTGCTCGACAATCCAGTTATCGGCCGCGTCGAAATCGCCGGTGACAACCTCCATGGCGGCATCGATGCTGTTTTCGATCGCGGGGATCGCCTTGTTCGCAACGAAAACCGGTTTCAGACTGTGCCGTTTGCAAATGGTCACGATCTCAGTTTTCGCCGGACATGCGTCCGCATCGACATAAATTCTCATGCCTCTATCTTGGCTCAAAGGAAATCAGACGCGAGGCCTTTTTTTTGTCACCGACCCGTCTCAACGACCAACGCGGCGCCAAGAAAAAGCTAATTCCCGAGACGGAAGGCCGCGTCAAAAATAGAGCAAATAACAAAAAAGCCCGGACGAATCCGGGCCTTCTTTTATCTCAAGAACTAGGTGTTTATCAAAGTCGAGCTTCTTCTTCGTCGAAGAGAACCACGCGCGCGTTGATCAGAACAAGCAGATTGCGGCGAACGCGCTCTTTGTTGTTTGTGGAGAAGAGACGGCCGACGATCGGCAGGTCGGAGAGCAGCGGCACGCCGGACTTCGCATCAATTTTGCGGTCGCTGATCAAACCGGAGAACAGCATCGTGCCGTTGTCGGGAACGGTCACCGTCGTGCTGATAGAACGCAGCTCGAGATTCGGCAGTTCGATGGGGAGATTGATGTTTCCGCCGCCGATGTTCACGTCCAAACCCGCGTTCGTGATGAACACGATCTGAGGCGGCGTCAACTCGACTGCGGTACCCGGCCGGACGTCCAGCGTAATGTAGCGTTTGTCGCTGGAGACTGTGGGCTTCACTTCAAGCACCACGCCGATCAGAAAGCTTCGAATGACCGGATCAAACACAGCGCCGGAAACGTCGTAGTCGGCGATGTAGGAGCGCTGCTGAGCCACTAGGATATGCGAGCGCTGATTGTTGAACTGCATGATCTTCGGCGCGAGCAGTTGATCGGCTGTCTGGTCTTTGCGCACGGCCTGCAGCACGGCGCTGGTCTGCACGCTTTGCAGGAAGCGGAACTGCATCAACAATCCCTGCTGCGGGCTGGTCGAGATAGATGAACCCAGCGCCGAGGAGAGCGGATCCAGACGCAGGATGTTGTTGGTCAAGCCCTGAGTCAGGACGGGCGAGCCGAACGCTTTTTCCCACCACTGGCGGCGGATGCCGACGGGCGCATTCGCGGGGCCTGTCGTGGCATTTCCGCGATTCGGAAAGTTTGGATCGAGGCGCGGGCGCAGAATGGTGACCGGTGCCGGGCCCGGATTTCCTGAAGGTGCTCCGAAGTCAGCTTGGAACGGAGGGCGCGGAATGAACTGTGAGAACTGGAAGTTCGGCGAGGACTGAACGTCCGATGGCAACGGCGGGGTCACCCCGGCTCCACCACCCGCCGGGAACAAGCCGTAGGGCGAAGGCTGCTGAAGCGGATTGCCGGACGTTGCGGCATTCGGAACGCCGCGTTCGCCAGGCGCCGAATCGAGGCCGGTGAAGTGGACGCCGATTTTTTCCAGGAATCCATCCGTCACGTCAACGAAACGGACTTGAGTGAGCACTTGGACAGTCTGGGTTTCGCGGAAGCTGCGCAGCAACTGGCGGATGCGGTCGTGGATTTCCGGGCGCTGCATGACGATCAGCTTGCCGTTCTGTTCTTCAATGGATGTCGTCGGGTCAGCGAACTCGGCCGGCAACAGGCGTTCCTTGATGAGAACCTGCAAGTCGGGCGGCGCGAGACTGGGGACGGCGGTCGTGTTGTCGAAGGGATTGACGACGCCGCCAGCTCCGGCCGCGGTGCCGATGTCGATGCGCGGACCCGGAAAGTCGGTGATCGCGGTGGTCAAATCGCGGATGTCATAAATCTCAAGTTCGACGTTCGCCGCGAGATTCGCCTTCTTGGTGATGAACACGGCTTGCTGGCGCAGGTCGTATTCCAGTTCGGCCAGACGGAGGATCCACTTTAGCGCGAGGTCCATTTCCATGTCCTGAACTCGCAGCGTGATCGGCGTCTTGTTCGCGCCTTCAGCGGCGATCTTCGGATCCAGAATGATGTTGACCTTGGTCAACGAATTCAGGAAGGTGATCGCTTCTTCGAGCGGCGTATCGACGAATTCGAACGAGACGTGGCGCGAGAGCTTCTTCTTGATTTCCTGCTTCCACGGCTCTTCAACGCGGCGAGCCGAACCCTCCATCGAGGAGCGCTGGGCGATTTCGTGCCAATTGTCCGGATAGATGAGATAGTCTTTGTGCGGGATGTTCATGCGTTCGGCGCGTTCGCGATTCAGCATGAACTGCTCGCGGTATTCTTCGTCGATCCAAGCCTGTTTCTTGGTGTGGTAGCGGTCGCGGGACACCGAGATAATGGTGTGGGATTCGGCGTTTGTTGGATCGAGTTCCAAAATCTTGTTGGACAGGTCGATGGCGGCTTCGTACTTGCCGGTTTCATAGAGCGCCTTGGCCTGATCGACCATGACGTTGACTTTTTTCTGCTGGAATTCGCGCTGGCTGGTCTTCTGTTCTTCGGCCAGGCGGACCGCCGCTTCGCGGTCCACTTCCTGAAGGCGGGACTGCGCAGCCTTGATGGCTCTGCGCGATTCGTTGATCAGCCGGTTGACTTCGTTGCTCTGTTCTTCGACGGGAACTTCAACGGGCATCCACTTCAACAGTTCCTTGGCGCGCTCGAACGCATTGAGGGCCTGTTCGTAGCGGCGGATGCGGTCGGAGAGAGACAGTTCCGTGTCGGACTGAGCTTCATGAATGTAGCGCTTGCCCCAATCGATGCGGTTGTCGAGTTCAACGACTTTTTCCTGAACGGCGACGCGGGCCTCTCCATACATCTGGGCAACGGCCGAACGGACGCGGTCGCGGCGCACATTCAGAATGTCGTTGACGCGCATCAACAGCTTGCGTGCTTCTTCGTGAGTGGAATCCAGACGCACGGCCAGCTCGAGTTCCTGCCGCGCCGCTTCGTAATCGAACGCGGAGAAGAGCCCCTTGCCGGACTCATAATGGGCATTGGCTTGCAACTGAATCTCGTCGCGAAGTTTCTTTTCATCCTGAGCCTGTTTCTCCAGCAGGCGCTGGGCTTCAGCATCCGCCGCGGAGGGCGCGGGAGGCGTGGGTGGCGGCGGTGCATCTTCACCGGCCACGGCAGAACGCGCACCTATCGCACCCAGCGACACGGCCACGCTCATTACGCTGAAGCAGACCCAATTCTTGAAGCCAGCGCTCATCGACATTCCCTCACTCCGATATTCAACGTGCGACCTGAAACGTTTGTCTGATTAGTCCGACTAGTTACAGTTTCTCTTCTTCTTCATTGAAGAGGATGATGCGTGGGCTGATCAGGATGGCCAGATTGCTCCGGGCATTATCCACCGTGTTCCAGCGGAACAACCGGCCCACCACGGGCAGATCGCTCAGGAACGGCACGCCGTTTTCGGCGTTGAACTTGATGTTACGATAGAGACCGCCGATCAACAGGATGCCGCCGTCCGGACACGTGGCGGTTGTGCGCACGCGGCGGATGGACAGTTCCGGGAACTGGATCGGGAACGCCAGCTGCACGATGATGTTCACGTTGGCACCGCTGTTGACTGCGAACGTATCAATCTGGCGCGTCTGGAAGTTCACCAGTTCGGTGACTGTCGGGCGCAGTTCCAGAGTGACGTAGCGACGGTCGCTTGAAACAATAGGCTTGACGTCGAGCACCACGCCGACGAGGAACTGGCGAATGGTCGGATCGTAGCTATCGCCGGAGATTTCGTAGTCGGCGACGTAGGATTGCTGACGGGCAACAAACATATGAGCGCGCTGCGTATTGAACACCGTCAACCGCGGAGCGATCAAGGTCTGCTGATTTTCACGCACGGCCAAGGCGCGAACAAAGGCCTGGACCTGCATGTTGTTCAGAACGGTAACCTGGCCGGAGAATCCACCCTGCCGGACCGTGTTGCCCGTATCGTTGCCGGAGATCGTATCGGGATCATTATTGAAGAAGTTGATCGAATGATTGATGAGCGATCCCACTTCGGAGAGCGAACCGGAAAGGACGCGATCCGGTCCGTTGACCACGCCGGGGAACGGCGCATTGGGCGGAACGGCATCGCTAGCACCCGGAACGCGCGGCTGAACGAAGCCCGTCGGAGCGGCGAGACGGCGGATGTCGCCGAAATCGCCCATGAGCACGTTCGGATCGAGACCCTGGTATTCCACGCCGATGTCTTCGAGGTACGCTTCGCGAATGGTCAGGAAGCGGGACTCGATGTTGATCATCATTTTCTGCGTCGCGCGGAAATCCGACAATAGCTTGTTCACCAGGGCATGAACTTCAGGGCGCTGCATTACAACCAGCTTGCCGCCGCGCTCTTCAATGGAGGTACCCAGCGCCGGGTCCCAGCTTTCGGGACGGACACGGTTGCGGATCATGTCAGCAATGTTCGTCAACGTCGGCGCCACGGTCGGAGCCTTCGTGAACGGGCTGGCTGCGCCAGCGCCGCCAGCGCCGGCATCGCCGACGACGGTGATCTGGAATTCAGGGCCAGGGAAATCCTGAATCGTCTGGGTCAGATCGCTGACGTCATAAATATTCAGCTCAACGCTTTCAATGAGATTCTGCGCCTTGCTGATAAAGATGGCGTTGTCCTTTAGTGCGTACTCCAGATCAGCCAGCTTCAGGATCCATTCCAGCGCCAGATCCAAGCTCATGTCGGTGACGCGGAGATTGATGGCCGGAGCACCGCCAGCGATGACCTTGGGGTCCACGATCATGGTCACGTTTGCCAGACTGCGCAGGAAGCTGACGGCTTCGTCGAGCGGCGTGTCAACAAACTCAAAGGTGACTTTACGCTGGAGCTTCTTGCGGATGTCGGATTTCCAGGCTTCTTCTTTTTCAGTCTTGCCGATAGCCGACGATTCGGCGCGTTTGCTGATCATATCCCAGTTCGGCGGATACAGCACCAGCGGCGCGTAGCTGATCGAGGCTTCTTCCACATCTTCCCAGCTTCGCACAGTCTCTTCCTTCATCGCGGCATTGATGTCGGAATTTTCTTTGGTGTGATACGCGCCGCGAGCCTTGCTCTTCCAGCTTTCGGCTTTGCCATTCAATGGATCGATCTGCAGCACGCGGACCGCAAGGCGCTCGGCGGCTTTGTAATCCTGCTTATCGTACAGGTCCGCAACCTGCTCCAGGAGCTTATTGATGCGCAGGCGGAACTGTTCGTCTTCCCGCACACGCGATTCGTTGGCGATGCGAACGGCTTCTTCACGGCGCAGAAAGGAAATTTCATCTTCCTTGGCTGCAATTTTTTCTTTCACGCGAGCCAGGGCGCCGCTGACTTGAGCGCGCATGCCGGGGAGTTCGAAATTCGGCGGCATCCAGTTCAGAATTTCGCGCACGCGGCGGTAGCGATCCTGCGCCCGGCGGAGCTGATCGAGCTGATCGGCCAGAACGCGTTCTTTTTCGTCGAGGTCGGCTTCCAGGGGAACGGCGCTTCCGCGCTCTTCGAGCTGGCGGGCTTCCTCAAGTGAGTTGGCCAGCACGAGCATGGATTCCTGAACCTTAACGCGCTCGGCGCGTTCGAGTTCGATCATCTTGTCGCGCATGGCATTGGCGTGGACGCCCAGCAGCGAATTGACCGTGCGCAGCTTTTCGCGCGCCGCGGCATGTGCCGGACTCAGACGCACTGCTTTTTCAAACAGTTTGCGCGCCTCTTCGTATTCGAGATCGTTGAACAGCTTCAAACCGGCCTGGTAGGCGGCGTCGGCTTCCTGCGTCTTAGCCTGGCCTTCAACACCCGCGAGGCGTTCGGATTCGCGCAGCAGGCGTTCGGCACGCTGCTGAGGCGTTTCCTGATCGGGGGTTGTCGGAGGAGGCGGCGGCGGGGCTGGCTTGTCGCCATCCGCTTTCGTCTCGGCAAGCGGCGTTGGAACCACCGTTGGCGCGTTGCCCGAAGGCTTATCGGCGACCTCGACCTGCGGTGCTGGCTTCAGCGACACCAGGTCCGCGGCCACATCCTTGGGATCGCGAACGGCGGACGAGGGAGCAGCTGAACTTTTTTCAGCGCCTCCGACATCCACAACTTCGCCGGCTGGCAGACTATTATCCTGCGGAGCAGTCCGCACGATAGGCGCGGCTTCTCGTTCCGCTCCCAAGTCTCCCGTCTTATTAGCACAGCCAGTCAGCCCTGCAGCGATTCCTGCAAGCAAGGCTACTCCCGCGAGCGTACGCAAATCGATCATCGACCGCGGCCCGTCCTTTCTGTTGGCCTGCCCTCTACGTACGCGGTGTTCAGCGTAGGCGGAAGGAGCGCAGGCATTTGCCGTTGCCAGCTTCACAAATAAAACTCACTGCCGCCCTTTGGTTGTGTTGACGCAGAGCGCGTAAAAATAAACCATGCGCAACTGCAACAACTCCGCAGCACAAGCTGCCTACGGATACGAGCTCTATTAAAGGGTTGCGATCGCGTACTCTAGTGAGTTTTTTTTTTTCGTCAAGGTTAACCTTATATATTGATTATTTAATTGCGCTTAATCTTAGCCTCATATTTGGGTATTTCGGCCTAGAGCTCACTCTTGAGGGCATAACACACGTGCATGATTTTGATCTTTTCAATTTTCGCTCACGCTAAAAGTACCGAACTCCTTATAGAGCCCCGGAAGGTGTTTCTGCGGATCGGCGTAAAACGCATCGGCGGTCATGTTCAGCCTGACGATCCTCTCGGGCGCCTGGATCTTCGGATTGGATTGGGCAAACTCCTGGAGAGCACGCCCCATGGGCTTGATTGAGCCGTCGGCGCGAATCAGCCCGAAAAAGCGCTCGTGCCATTGGAAATCACACGGTGGCTTGTCCCACAGGAAACGCGGGTAGTCCGGAAAACACCACGCAAAGGCCCCAAGAGCGCCGGTGCGCTGCAAACGTTGCAGGACATTTCGGTAATAATCCGCACCGTCCTGATCCGACGCAAACAGCTGGGTGCGAGAACCCACGCCGTTGAATCGCGGCATCGTGATCTGCTGGCTCGGGGCGTCGAACTCCTGGGTGCACAGGCCCATCTCTTCAAAAAGTATCGGCCGCCCCGCGAGCGCCGCGGTCAGGGCGCCGGCGAACGGCACGAAGTCGGGATCCAGCAGATGGCGCGCGAGCGGATCATATATGGAGTAACCATGCATCACCGAGATGTCCGTCTCTTGCGCGATGTGATCGATGCGCAGACCGCAATCCGTATTGATCGAGGCCGTATGCAGACCGATGAGCACCGGTCGCACGGGATCGATGGCCTTGATCGTCTGGACCATTTCGCGCACCCACGCCTTGCCATCCGCAGCCGTCGGTGGCTTGCAGAAGAGGTCGGGCTCATTTCCCAAGCTATAGGCCCATACGGCGGGATGATCTTTCAGCAGTCCGACAACGGTGCGAATCTGCAGCTTCTCGGCTTCGATGATGAAGGGTTCCGTGTACACGTTGAAAACGCGGTGCGGAGACGCCGTCTTTCGCGACAGGCTCACGAGTTGCCGCTCGCCTTCGACGCGCGGGAGCGAACTGATCAGCCAATCCGGCGCCCAATTCGGGCCGCTCATGTGGCCGGTAAAAAACGTGGGCTGTAGCTTGAGACCGATTTCGCCGGCGATATCGCAGACGGTGCGAAGAGACTTCAGTTTCGCGGTGCTGATCACATCCGGCGAAGGCTGAAAACTTTCCCAGAGCAGGAAAAATCGCACGTAGCTCAGCCCGAGTTCCTTGATGATCGCAAATTCCTCGCGCACTTCGCCGGCATCAAAGTCTTCCCACCAGTACATCGCTTTCGCGCGCGGCCAGTAGTTGACGCCCAGCAGAAATGGATCCCCTGTTTTCATCGCAGCCTCCGGCTTGTTGGTTTGAGAACACAACGCGTCAAGCGCAACTATATTATCGCGTTAATTATCGCATTGCGGAAGAATTCGAACGCGAACGCCAGAAACTTTTGACGCCGAAACCAACGAAGTTCGACATGCCCATCATTGCGGCGAGTTGAACTCTCGGTCATTCACTTTTTCACCGGCTCCGCTGGCGCAGTGGCTGAAAGATTCGGCTTGCTCAGGTCGAGCAGCATGATCCATTCCCATGCCGAGTCGAAGACCAGCATGTAATTGTCTTTGGGTTCAAAAATGACATGGACGCCCTTCATTGCCGGAGAAAAGGGAATTGTTCCCGCTAGATTTTTCTCCTGCGAATCGAAAACCACGATCGAGGCGCTGTTGTCCTGACCCCGTTCAACTCCGAAAGCGAATCGATAGGATTCGTCAAGTGCCAACGGATACACAACACTTTTTCGCGTCCAAGGCACAACGAATTCGTTGCCGCCATTTCGATAAGCGAGTTTGCCATTTCCTGAGGAAATAAACATGCCGGCGGGAATAATCTGCGACGACGGCCCTCCCACATCACGAATATTGTCCACATTGCCAAACATAACTTTGCCGGTAATTGTTTAGCGCCTTCCGCTCATTTTTCGAGCGCAAGCTGACGATACGTTTTGCATGGACGACACGTTGCGTACAGAAAACGAGCGTTTGCTGGCGCTGGTAAAGACTCAGGCCGAGCAGATCGAGAAACTGACCGCGCTGGTTTGGGTCCTTGATTTTGCGCACACGGCCGGGCGCTTGTCCGAATGCGCCGCGCAGGTCTTCACGAATGATCGGCGCCGGCAGAAACTGTTTTATCGCTGGAAGGGTCTGTTGTTTGCCGGAAAAATCGACAAGCTCTTAAGCGAACTGACTGAGCGCGCGAAGGCTCTTGCCAGGCGGCC
>Ga0163144_10005317_pt1 | contig 28614 bp, 30 predicted proteins | sample OliLak19BULKMAT1_FD_123175 | JGI IMG/M metagenome (GOLD analysis project Ga0163144, IMG submission 123175) | Freshwater microbial mat bacterial communities from Lake Vanda, McMurdo Dry Valleys, Antarctica - Oligotrophic Lake LV.19.BULKMAT1 | ecosystem: Environmental > Aquatic > Freshwater >...
CAGCGAACGTGCGCTTGAACTTCTCGACCTTCGGTGCGACGACGAAGGCACAGTAGCCCTGGCCGGGATGGTTCGCGAAGTAGTGCTGGTGATAGTCCTCGGCGCGCGAGTAGTTGGCCAGCGGCAGCACCTCGGTGACCACGCGTCCGCCTTGCGCCGCATTCGCCTCGGCGAGCACGGCCTCGGCCATGCTCTGCTGCTCGGCGTTGCCGTAGTAGATGCCCGAGCGGTACTGCGTGCCGACGTCGTTGTCTTGCCGGTTCAGCGTGGTCGGGTCGTGCGTGTGGAAGAAGATCTCGAGGACTTCGCGCAAGCCGATGCGCGTCTCGTCGAACGTCACCCGCACCACTTCGTTGTGCCCGGTGGTCCCGGAGCACACCTGCTCGTAGGTCGGCTGCTTGGCCTGGCCATTGCTGTAGCCCGAGTCCACCGCGGTGACGCCTTCGACCTGTTCGAAGACGGCTTCGGTGCACCAGAAGCAGCCCCCGCCCAGCGTGATTTCTCGAGTGGCCATGCGTCGTTCCTGTTTTGCGGCTTGCGAACCGCGTGAGCGCATTGTTCGGCGAAAAAAAGCCCCCGTGCGTGGCACAGGGGCTCCGGCAAACCAGTGCCGCGATCAGCGGCTGAACGGGCTCGTCGGCCGCTTCGGCTTGAAGCCGGGGCTCGGCCTGCGCCCGCCGTCGGGCGCAGCGCCGAAACGCGGCTTGCGGTCGAACGAACGGGCGCCGCCACCGAAGCCGGCCTCGCCGCGGAAGCCGCCGCCACCGCCAGTGGTGCGCGGCGAGGCCTTCTTCGGCTCGAGGCCGTCGATCGTGGCCACCGGAATCGTCTGCGTGGTGAACTGCTGGATGCGGCGGATCATCCCCGCGTCGCCGGCTTCGGCCAGCGTCACGGCCAGGCCCTGGCGACCGGCCCGGCCGGTGCGGCCGATGCGGTGGACGTAGTCTTCGGCCTTCATCGGCAGGCCGAAGTTGATGACGTGGCTGATCGTGGGCACGTCGATGCCGCGCGCGGCAACGTCGGTGGCTACCAGCACGCGCAGCTTGCGCGAGCGCAGGCCCTGCAGCACATGGTTGCGACGGCCTTGCGGCAGGCCACCGTGCAGCGACGCTACCGCGTGGCCCATGTCGGCCAGTCGGTCGGCCAGCCAATCGGCGTCGCGCTGCGTGCTGGTGAACACCAGCGCCTGATCGACTTCCTTGGTCGTCAACAGGTGGTCGAGCAAGGCCTGCTTGTGGCGGCCGTCGTCGGCCCAATGCAGGCGCTGCTCGATGTATTCGTGCGTGTCGGTGTGCGAGGTGACCGCGATGGTCTGCGCGTCGGGCTTCAGCAGTTCGGCGGCCAGGCGACCGACAGTGCCCGCAAAGGTGGCACTGAACATCATCGTCTGGCGCGTCTTCGGCGTGCACTCCGCGATGAAGCGGATGTCGTCGATGAAGCCCATGTCGAGCATGCGGTCGGCTTCGTCGAGCACCAGCATCGAGACGTTGTCGAGCACCAGCTTGCCGCTCTTGACGTGGTCGATCAGACGGCCGGGCGTGGCGATCAGCACATCCAGCGGGCCACGCATGGCCTTGAGCTGCGCGCCGTAGGGCACGCCGCCAACGACGGTGGCCACACGCAGGCCGGGCACGTGGCGGCCGTAGCTTTCGCTCGCCTTGGAAACCTGGATCGCGAGTTCGCGCGTGGGCGTCAGCACCAGCACTCGCGGGCCGTACACCGTGCCCTTTTCGCGGCGCGGGCCGTTGGCGCGCGCGTCGAGCACGCCTTGCAGCGCGGGCAGCACGAAGGCCGCCGTCTTGCCGCTGCCGGTCGACGACGAGACACGAAGGTCGCGGCCGGCCAGGGCCGGCGTGATGGCGCGCGCCTGCACGTCCGTCGGCGTGGTGTAGCCGGCGTCCGCCAGTGCGCGGTGCAAGCAGTCCTGCATCGCGATCGCGGCAAAGCCGCTCGGCTTGTTGGCCGCGACGGGGGTCGCAGAGACATCTTGTTGATCTTGTTCGATCTGGTTCTCGGTAAACATTGCAGTAGCTCTTTCGAATTCGGCGCACGCACGCGAGCGCACACCTGCGCATGCGAAACGCAAGCGCTGAGTCAAGTCGCGGCAGGCTGAACGTGGCTGCCCTGAGAGGGCAGCGACAACGGACGGGTCCAAGCGACGGCATCGCCGCCAACCAACGTCCGCATCGAGTTCGAGCGGCACGCACCGGGCGCCGAAGTCGGCGGTGGTGCACCAGGCCAGAGGGGATGAGCGAGCGGCTGTACAGACGAGGTCTGCGCAACCGAAGGGCGGAGTGTAGCCGGAATTCGGGTTTGTCCGGGGTCTTTCGCCTCAAACGGACAGCAGCCGCTCGCGGTAGTGCAGCAACTCGTCGATCGATTCGTGCACATCGGCCAGCGCCGTGTGCGCCTGCGCCTTCTTCAAACCGTCGAGTGCACTCGGCTTCCAGCGGCGCGCCAGCTCCTTCAAGGTGCTGACGTCGAGGTTGCGGTAATGGAAGAAGGCTTCGAGTGCCGGCATGTGGTTGGCCAGGAAGCGCCGGTCCTGGCAGATCGAGTTGCCGCACATCGGGCTTTTGCCGCTCTTCACGTACTGCGCCAGCCATTCGATGACCTGCGCCTGCGCATGCGCTTCGTCGACGGTCGATGCCTTCACCCGATCGGTGAGCCCGCTTTTGCCGTGCGTGCCCTTGTTCCAGGCGTCCATTGCGTCCAGCGTCGCATCGCTCTGGTGGATTGCGAAGACCGGACCCTCGACGCGCGCCGTGACGTGCGCGTCCGTCACCACCACGGCGATCTCGATGATGCGGTCGCGGTCCGGGTACAGGCCGGTCATCTCCAGATCGATCCAGATCAGGTTGTTGTCGTCTTTCGGCAATTCGGTCGAGGTCATGGGCGTGGCGCTGTTATTCCGTGCTCGGGTGTCGCTGATTGTCTCAGGCCTACACTGCGTGCATGCAATCGCTTGCCCTGTCGCTCACCTTCGCCGCGGCCCTGCTGACCTCGGTCGGGCTGAAGTTCTGGCTGGCGAGCCGGCAGTTGCGCCATGTCGCACGGCACCGTGCTGCGGTGCCGACCGACTTCACCGGCACCGTGAGCCTGCCGGCGCACCAGAAGGCCGCCGACTACACTCGCGCCCGGCTGCGTTTCGGCCTGCTCAGCCTGGGCTTCGGCTCCGCGGTCGTGCTGGGCTGGACGCTGCTCGGTGGCCTGGACGCCTTGAATGCGATGGTGCGTGACGCGATCGAGCCACGCTGGGGCGCGATGGCCTACCAGCTCGCCCTGCTCGCGGCCTTTGGCGCCATCGCCAGTCTGCTCGATGCGCCGTTCGATCTGTACAGCACCTTTCGCATCGAGCAGCGCTTCGGCTTCAACCGCAGCAGCCTGCGCCTGTACCTGATCGATGCACTGAAGGGCCTCGTCGTCGGCGCAGCGATCGGCCTGCCGCTGGCCGCGCTGGTGCTTTGGATCATGGGCAGCGCGGGCGCGTGGTGGTGGGTCTGGGCCTGGCTGGCGTGGGTCGGATTCCAGCTTTTGATGCTGTTGCTCTACCCGACGGTGATCGCGCCCCTGTTCAACAAGTTCGAGCCACTGCCCGACGAGTCGCTGAAGCAGCGCGTGCAAGCGCTGATGGCGCGCTGTGGCTTCGCGGCCAAGGGTCTGTTCATCATGGACGGCAGCCGTCGCTCGGGGCACAGCAATGCCTACTTCACGGGGCTGGGCACCGCCAAGCGCGTCGTGTTCTTCGATACCCTGCTGCAGCGCCTGACGCCTGCGGAAGTCGAAGCGGTGCTGGCGCATGAGCTCGGCCACTTCAAGTTGCACCACGTGCCCAAGCGCATGCTCACGATCTTCGGGATGAGCCTTCTGGCACTGGCCGTCCTGGCCTGGCTGGCCCAGCAGCAGTGGTTCTACACCGGCCTGGGCGTAGCCCCCAACCTCGGTGCGACCAACGATGCGCTGGCCCTGCTGCTTTTCGCGCTGGCGCTGCCGCCGTTCGGTTTCCTGCTGATGCCGCTGGCTTCGCGCGTCTCGCGTCGCCACGAGTTCGAAGCCGACGCCTACGCTTGCGCCCAGGCCGACGGGCGCGACCTGGCCAGTGCCTTGCTGAAGCTGCACGAGGACAACGCCGGCACCCTGACGCCCGACCCGCTGTACGTGCGCTTCTACTATTCGCATCCGCCCGCGGCCGAGCGCCTGGCGGCCTTGCGTTCGGCAGCGGCATGAGCGATCTTGGCCAGCGGCATTGCCAGCCGCTCGAAGGTCAGGCACCCATGGCGGCGGCTGACGTCACAGCGCACCTGGGGCAGGCGCCTGGTTGGTCCGTCGTGAACGGCGCGCTCGAGAAGCAGTTTCGCTTTGCCGACTACCACCGCACGCTGGCCTTCGTGAACGCGGTGGCCTGGATTGCCCACCGCGAAGACCACCACCCCGACATCGCCTTCAGCTACGACCGCTGCACGTTGCGCTTCAGCACGCACTCGGTGGGCGGCATCTCGATCAACGACTTCATTTGCGCGGCCAAGGTGCAGGCCTTGCTGGATTGAGCAAGCACGCCGAGCTCGACCTTGGGCGCGTGGTCGCCGCGCACGGCCGGCACATGGTCGTCGAGACGCCCGAAGGCCGCCGCCTCACCTGCCACGTGCGCGGCAAGAAGAGCGATTGCGTGGTCGGTGACCAGGTGCGCTGGCAACCCTCCGGCGACGAGGGCGTCATCGAGCACATCGAGCCGCGGCGCAATCTGCTGTTTCGCCAGGACGATTGGCGCAGCAAGTCGTTCGCTGCCAACCTCGACCAGATCCTGGTGCTCGTCGCAGGCGATCCGATGTTCTCGGAGACCCAGCTGGCGCGCGCCCTGATCGCGGCTGAGAGCGCCGGCATCGCCGTGCGGGTGCTGCTGAACAAGATCGACCTGCCGCAGGCGAGCGCGGCGCGCGAACGCCTTGCGCCGTACCGTGCGATGGGCATCGACGTGATCGAGACGGCGCTGAAGACCCAGCGGACGCCGTCTCAACAGTTGCTGGCGCCCCTGCTGGTGGGAAGGACCACGCTGGTGCTCGGCCCGAGCGGCACCGGCAAGAGCACGCTGATCAACCTGATGGTGCAAGACGCAGCGGCTCAGGTGGGCGAGGTGTCCCAGGCCCTCAACTCGGGACGCCACACCACGACCACGACCACCTGGTACTGGCTCGACGCGCGTCGCGAGTCAGCGCTGATCGATTCGCCGGGGTTTCAGGAATTCGGCCTGCGCCAGATCGATGCACAGCAGCTGCCGCTGCTGATGCCCGACCTGCGCCAGCATGTCGCGGCCTGCCGCTTCTACAACTGCATGCACCGCCAGGAGCCCGGGTGCGGCGTCATCGCGGCGGTGGAACGCGGCGACGTCAGCGCGTCACGCTGGCGCATCTACGGCGAGATCGCCGACGAACTGGCGCGCACCAAGTGGTAGGCCAACGGCCGACGCGTCAGCCGAGGACGTTGGCCAATGACAGCAGTGCCGCCAGCATCAACCACAGCACGACCGAGCGCCACACCAGGCCGACCACGCTTTGCAGGTGCCCGGATTGCGGCGCGGCGCCCGACGGCGTGGGGCCACTGGCCCCTTGCGCTGCGGGCTCGGCGGCGCCTGCGTAGACCCGCGACAGATCGCCAGTGGCGCTGCCCATCGGCTGACCGCCGAGTTGCACGCCGAGTGCTCCCGCTGCAGCGGCCAGCAGGATGCCGTCGTTGCTATAACTCCACAGCGCCGCATCGCGGCGCCAGCCATTGACGGCCTCCTCGAAGTTGCCGACCACCGCGAAGCCGAAGGCCGTGAGGCGTGCGGGAACGTGGTCGACCCACGCGAACACACGCTGCGACAGCACCATCAACCGCTCATTGACCGGCGCGTCCAGCGTGCGGCTCTTGAACGACCAGTAGCGCCCTGCGAACTCGGCCATCCGGTAGAGCACCGCCCCCGCCGGGCCGAGTCCGACGGCCGCGAACGCCACGTAGCAGAAGAACACGCCGAAGACGTGGCGGTGCGCCGCCAGCAGCGAATGCTCGATGACATGGCGCAGCAGTTCGGTGCGTGGCAGGGCACTGGCATCGAGATGGCGCCATTCGCCGAGCAGGCGCCTTGCCTCGGGTTCGTCGCCGCGCTCCAGCGCGTCGCGGATATCGGTGAAGTAGTGGCTGAACTGGCGAAAGCCCAGACTCAGATACAGCACCGCGACATCGAACGCCAGCGCCGCGAGCAGGCTGGTGCGCGCCAGCGCGATGTGCAATGCAGCAGCAGCCGCGGCCGGGGCCAGCACCGTGATGCACCAGACCACCAGGGCGTGGCGCTCACGCCCCGCATCGAAGTTGCGCCCCGTCCAGGCGACCCAGGCCATCAGCGTGCGGTGCACCCAGTTGTTGCGCGGCAGCGGCTTGAGCTGCTCGATCAGGAGGGCCAGCAGGACGGCGAAGAAGCTCATCGTCCCGGATGATAAGCAGGCTCAGTGGCGCTCGGCCGTTCCGAAGCCACGAGCGTCCCCTCGGGGGGCAGCGAACAAAGTGAGCGTGGGGGCTTCATCTCAGGCGTCGAGGAAGCGGTAGAGGTTGCGCAACATGGCTGCCGTGGCGCCCCAGATGAAGTACGGCTCGCCAGGCTGGCCGGGCGCAGACCACGGCATCGAGAGGAACTGCCGCGGCTGCCCGGCATAGTCGAACACGTGGCGCTGGTGGTGCGCCGGGGTCATCAGGAAGTCGAGCGGCACCTCGAAGGCTGCATCGACCTCGCGCGCGTCCAACGCCAGCGTGAAGGGTGGGCGCACCAGGCCCACCACCGGCGTGACGACGTAGTGCGTGACGGTGCAATAGGCAGGCAGGATGCCGAGCACCTCGACCACCGACGCTGGGAGCCCGACCTCTTCCTCAGCCTCGCGCAGCGCGGTCGCCACGGCATCGGCGTCACCCGCTTCGGCGCGGCCGCCCGGGAAACTGATCTGCCCGGCATGGTCGCGCAGCGCCGCGGTACGGCGCGTGAGCAGCACGGTCAGCCCACCATCGCGTTCGATCAGCGGCACCAGCACCGAGGCAGCCCGCTGTGTGCGACCTTCGAGGATGCGTCCATCGCCGCGTGTTTCGGGCTCCCACGGTGGCGGTGCGGCAAAGCGCTCGCGCAAGGCGACCGCCTGCAGACGGCGCGGATCGATCGGGCTCAGGTGGTCGTCGCGGCCGAGCACCGGGACCGTGCGGGGCTCCAGGATCAGTGGACGGGGATCGGCGGTGGTATCCATACCGGCGCAAGGATAGGGCGCCCACGAAAAAGCCGCCCGGGGGCGGCTCTGGACGAATCGTTGCGGGCGTGACCGCTGTCGCGTCAGGCGAGCTTTTCCTTGATGCGCGCCGACTTGCCCGAACGGTCGCGCAAGTAGTACAGCTTCGCGCGCCGCACATCGCCGCGGCGCTTGACCTCGATGTTGGCGATCAACGGGCTGTAAAGCTGGAACGTCCGCTCGACGCCTTCGCCGCTGGAGATCTTGCGCACGATGAAGCTCGAATTCAAGCTGCGGTTGCGCTTGGCAATGACGACGCCTTCATAGGCCTGAACCCGCTTGCGCGTGCCTTCGACGACGTTGACGCTGACGATCACGGTGTCGCCGGGGGCGAACTGAGGGATCTTCTTGCCGAGACGGTCGATTTCTTCCCGCTCGAGGGTCTGGATCAAATCCATTGCACTTTCTCCTGTGATCGTGCCGGCGATTTGTTGTGGTGCTATGCCGGCAGAGGATCGAAAAGCCCTCGATTATAGCGGCAGCGAGCGCAGGAGACGCTCGTCGTCGGCGTTGAGCCGCCCTTGCGTGCGCGCGACCTCGATCAGTTCAGGCCGCCGCTGCTGTGTCCATGCGAGCGACTGGTCACGGCGCCAGCGCACGATCTGTGCATGGTGCCCCGACAGCAACACAGGTGGAACCGCAGCGGCCCCGGGCCCCTCGGGCCACTGCTCGGGCCGGCTGTAGTGGGGGCAATCCAGCAAGCCGTCGTCGCCGAAGCTGTCCTGCTGATGCGACGCTTGATCGCCCAGCACCCCCGGCTGCAACCGCGCCACAGCATCCAGGACCGCGAGCGCCGGAATTTCACCCCCCGACAGCACGAAGTCGCCGAGGCTGATCTCCTGGGTCACACGGCGCTCGAGCCAGCGCTGGTCGATGCCTTCGTAGCGACCGCAGACCAGGATCGCGCCCGGGCCAGCGGCCAACTCGCGCGCCAACGCCTGGTCGAACACGCGACCGGCCGGCGAGAAGTGCACCACCTCTGCCGCGTCGCCCCGATCGGCACGCGCAGCGGCGAGGGCACGTTCGAGCGGCCCGGCCAGCATCACCATGCCCGGCCCGCCGCCGTACGGCCGGTCGTCGACGCGCTGGTGCGGGCCTTCGCCGAAGTCGCGCAAGCCCCACAGACGCACCTCGACCTGCTTCGACTCGAAGGCCCGGCGCGTCACGCCCAGTCTCGCGTGCGCCTCGAACAACTCGGGAAACAGCGTCAGGACGTCGAAGCGCATCGGCTGCAGCCTTTAGTAATCGGGCTGCCAGTCGACAGTGATCTGCTTGCGCTCGAGGTCGACCGTGTCGACGTAGTGGGCAACAAAAGGGATCAGGCGCTCGACAGGCTCTGCGCCTGGACTCGAAGTGTCGGCGGCATCGGCCGGCAAGGATAGGCGCATCACGCTGTGGGCACCGGTGTCGAGCAGGCCTTCGATCACGCCGAGCAGAACCCCCTCGCGATTGCGGACCGTGGCGCCCAGCAGGTCGACCCAGTAATACTCGTCAGTGCCCGCGCTCGGGAAGCTCGTGCGCGACACGAAGACGCCAGCGCCGGACAGCGCCTCGGCGGCGTCGCGGTCGTCGATCTCCTGGGCGGTGGCCACCACCACGCCGGCCTGGTCGCGCGCCTGGCTCACGTGTAACAAGGCAGGAACGCTGTGCTGCCTGCCCTCGGCGGGCCGCAGGAACCAGCGGCGCGACGCGTGCAGTGCCTGGGGGTCACTGGCGTGCGGCAAGACCTTGAAGGCGCCTTTGATGCCCCAGGCTCCGACGATGCGGCCGACTTCGATGGCATCGGCCGGAAAGGCCAACGCCTCCAGCGCCTGGACGGCCGCCTGCGACGGCGTGGTCGCCATCGAATGCCTCAGGCGCGACTCAGCGCCGCGTCAGGCGCTGGCGCTGGTCTTGACCTGGCCGATCAGCCGCGCCACGGTGGGCGAAACCTGGGCGCCGACGCCCTGCCAGTAGGCGACGCGGTCGGTCGCCACGCGTAGCGGCTGTTCGCCGCCGGCGGCCACCGGGTTGTAGAACCCGAGGCGCTCGATGAAGCGGCCGTCGCGGCGCTCATGCGAATCGGCAACGACGATGCTGTAGAAGGGGCGCTTCTTGGCCCCGGAACGGGACAGACGGATGACAACCATGGGGTTCCTTGCACTCGAACTCGTTGGTCCGCCGTTCCAGGAGACACACCGGACGGTCAGAACGTGGGCGCCGCACGAAGCATGCAGCGCATCGAAAGCCGGCGCCGTAGATACGCCAGTCACCCGACTGGCCGTCGCCGAAAACCGAGCATTATAGACTCGGGGATGGACCACGCAGATGCCTCCTCGATAGCGCCGGCTCGGGCGCCCTCACCCACACCTTCTTCCCCGCTGATCATCCGCCCCAGCACCGCGGCCGACGTGCCAGCCATCGCCCGAATCTACGGCCATGCGGTGCAGAACGGCACCGGCACCTTCGAGACCGAAGTACCGAGCCTGGAAGAAATGGCACGCCGGCGCGACGACGTGCTTGGCAAAAGGCTGCCGTGGCTGGTGGCTGAACAGTCCCACGACATTCTCGGCTACGCCTGCGCCAGCCCATTCCGGCCCCGCCTGGCCTACCGCTTCTGCCTCGAGGATTCGATCTACCTCGACCAGGCCGTCCGCGGACTGGGCATCGGCCGCCTGCTGCTGGCGGAGCTGATCGCACGATGCGAAGCCCGCGGAGCGCGCCGCATGTTGGCCGTGATTGGCGACGGCGCCAATTCCGCCTCGATCGGTGTGCACACGGCCTGTGGATTCGAGCCGTGTGGCGGCTTCGACCAGGCGGGTTGGAAATTCGGTCGCTGGCTCGATGTGGTGCTTATGCAGCGCCCGCTGGGCGCAGGCGGCACCACGGTACCGGTCGATGTCTGAGGCCCCGCGCGAGGCCCCGGCACGGTACCGGTACCGGTCGAAAACGCTCGCGACCTGGCTCGCGCTGCTGCTGGGCGGCTTCGGGCTGCACCGTTTCTACCTCTTCGGCACACGCGACCGCTGGGCCTGGCTGCATCCGCTGCCGATGGCCGCCGGCCTGTACGGGCTGGAGCGAGCGCGCGAGCTCGGACAGGACGACCGTCTGGCGTGGCTGTTGCTGCCGGTCGGCGGCCTGATGCTGGCCCAGGCGGCGCTGTGCGCCATCGTCTACGGGCTCACGCCCGACGCGCGCTGGGATGCTCGCCACAATCCCGGCGCGTCGGCTCGCCGCACGGCCTGGGGTCCGGTGCTCGGCGCGGTGGCCGGCCTGGCGATCGGCGCCACGGCGCTGTTGTCGACGATTGCCTACACCGGCCAGCGCTACTTCGAGTTGCAAGTCGAGGCAGCGCGCGAGATCAGCCGCTGAGGACGCAGGCGTTCGAGACGCTGGTCCTGCAAGCTGGCAAGCGCTTCGGCGAAGCTGCGGCCGTCGGCGCATTGCCCGTCGGGTGCGAGTTCGAGCAGCGGCGCGAGCACGAACGCGCGTTCGGCCAAGCGCGGATGCGGCAGGATGAGCCGGTCGTCATGGTGCTCGCGGGCACCGTAGAACAGCAAGTCCAGGTCGAGCGTGCGCGGCGAATTTGGAAACGGACGCGTTCGGCCGTGGGCCTGCTCGAGGGACTGCAGTGCGGCAAGCAGTTGCAGCGGCTCGAGCTCGCTGCGCAGCTCTGCGACCGCATTCACGTAGTCCGGGCCGCTCGCACCCACCGGTGCGCTGCGGTACATCGACGACAGTGCGATCCGTCGCGTTTGCGCCAGGCCACCCAGCTCGGCGGCCACCCGCCGTAGCGTCGATGCTGCTGCCCCGAGGTTGGCACCCATGCCTACGAAGATGCGTTCGTGTGCGGCCACTTCGCTGGGGCCTCTCGCAGTCTCTACGCCGGATCGCTGCTGGTGTCCGCGGCAGCCGCGTTCGCCGACTGCTCTGCCCCGGCCCCTGCGGGCTTGCGTCGCCGGCGCCTGCGCTTCTTCGCGGGTGCCGTGGCCTGCGATCCGCCAGCCACGGGTTCGTCGGCCTCTTCGGCGCCTGCGCCTGTGTCGGCCTGCGCATCGATCTCCACATCGACCTCGGCAATGGCCGCACCCCGCGCCCGTGCCGGCCGCGCCGGACGTGCGCTGCGCTGGCTCTCGCGTGCGGCTTCGATCAGCGCCTCGCGCTCTTCGGCGCTGCCGAGCGAAAAGTCTTCCCACCAGTCGGCCAGGTCGCCGGAGACCTCGCCCGTGTCGGCGCGAAGGCGAAGGAAATCGTAGGCCGCGCGAAACCGGGGCTGTTCGACCAGCGCATGCGCCGTCCCGCCGCTGCGCCTTTCGAAGCGCGGCTGCATCGACCAGATCTCGCGCATGTCGGTGCCGAGCTTGCCGCGGCTGGAGATGTCGCCCACCCGAGCGTCGAACACCGCGTCGATGGCTTCCTGGAGCGCGGGCAACGGCGCGCTGCCGCCCTCGAGCGCGCGCTCCCAGCGTTCGCGCACTTCGTGCCAGAGCAGGCAGGCGAGCAGGAAGCTGGGTGCGACGCCCTTGTCCTGCTGCACGCGTGCGTCGGTGTCGGCCAGCGCCGCCTCGACGAACTGCACGCGCTGATTCTTGTGCTTCAGGCCATCAGCCATCAGCGGCTCGAGCAGCGGGAACAGCTTCTGCAAACCCTGCTTGCGCAACTCGGCAACGCTGGCCAGGGCGTGCCCGGTCTGCAGCAGCTTGAACATCTCGTCGAAGAGGCGCGACGCGGGGACGTTGTCGAGCAGCGCGGCCATCTCGCGGATCGGCGCGCGCGTGGCGGCCTCGATGTCGAAGCCGAGCTTGGCCGCGAAGCGCACCACCCGCAGGATGCGCACCGGGTCTTCGCGGTAGCGCGACGCAGGGTCGCCGATCATGCGCAGCGCGCGTTTCTTGATGTCCTTGATGCCGCCGTGGTAGTCGATCACGGTGCGCGTCAGCGGGTCGTAGTACATCGCATTGATGGTGAAGTCGCGCCGCGCCGCGTCCTCGATCTGCGGGCCCCAGACGTTGTCGCGCAAGACGCGACCTTCGGCATCGACGACATGGCTCTTGCCCGCCAGCTCGCTCTTGGACGTCTTCTCGTTGCCGCCCACCTGCTCGGCGCGGTCGGCGTCGAGGTAGGCGCGGAACGTCGACACCTCGACGACTTCGTGCTCGCGACCGCGGCCGAACACCACGTGCACGATACGGAAACGCCGGCCGATGATGAAGGCGCGCCGGAACTGCGCCTTCACCTGTTCGGGCGTGGCATCGGTGGCGACGTCGAAGTCCTTCGGCCGCCGGGCCACCAGCAGATCGCGCACCGCGCCGCCGACGATGTACGCCGCATGGCCGGCTTCCTGCAACGTGCGCACCACCTTGACCGCGCGCTCGTCCAGCAGTTCGGGATCGATGCCGTGCTCGGCGGCGGACAGCTCGACCCGTTTACCGAGTGGCACCCGAACGGGCACGCCCGCGTTGGCCGGCGTCTTGCCGAGCAGCTTGTCGATGAATTTGCGGATCATGGTTGTTGTTGTTCGAACAGGTTCAGGATGGGCCAGCCTCGCGCACGCGCCAGGCGGGCCAGTTCGGGGCCGGGGTTGGTGGCCACGGGATGCGTGGCCCACTCGAGCAGCGGCAGGTCGTTCATCGAGTCGCTGTAGACCGTGATGCGCTCGAACGCTTCGCGCTGCAAGCCCTGCTCTCCGAGCCACTGCGTGACCCGCACGATCTTGCCTTCGCGAAACGACGGCACCCCGAGCGCGGTGCCGTCGAAGCGGCCATTCTCGTCGCGCGCCAGCCGGATGGCGATGAGCTGGTCCACGCCGAAAGCGTCGGCGATCGGCCGCGTGACGAATTCGTTGGTCGCGGTGACGATCGCCACACGGTCGCCGCTGTGTTGGTGTCGGCGCACCAACTCGTGCGCCGACGCGCGCAAGGCCGGCGCCATCACCTGGTGCATGAAGTCCGCGCGAACGGCCAGCGCTTCGTCGAGCGGGCGGGCGCGCCAAGCCGACGTCGCGAAGTCGAGGTAGGCAGCCAGGTCGAGCCGGCCGCTCTGGTAGTCGGACAGGAAGGCGTCGTTGCGGCGGCGGAAGCTCTCGCCGTCGGCCCAGCCGATGGAGACCAGGAACTCGCCGAACGCATGATCGGAATCGGTTTCGATCAGCGTGCCGTCAAGGTCGAAGAGGCACAGGTTCACAGCGTCTGGCCTTCGTCTTCGAACAGGCGCTTGAGCAGCGGTACGGTGATCGCGCGCTGGCGTGAAAGGGCGAATTCGTCGAGCTTGTCGAGCAGCCCGAGCAGGTGGGCGAAGTCACGCGAGAAACGGGTCAGCAAAAAGTCGAGCACCTCGTCGCCCAGGTCAAAACCGCGGCGCTCGGCCTCGCCGCGCAGCGCGGCGCGGGCTTCACCTTCGTCGAGCGCCTGCAGCGCGAAGACATGGCCCCAGCCCAGGCGCGTGCGCAGGTCGTCCCGCAACGGCAGGTCGACGGGGGGGCAGCGGCCTGCGGCCAGCACTGGCACCGCCAGCGCATGCGACTCGATGAAGAGTGCGAACGCTGCCTGTTGCCGATCGCTGTCGTACCGCTCGCAGGCGTCGAGCACCAGCAGCGACCAGCGCGTTTGTGCCGGCCAAGGCAAGGGAACTTCGGGATCGAACCAGCCCACGTGCAGCCCGCGCTGCCCGACCGCATCAGCGGTGGCCTGGAGCAGGCGCGTCTTGCCGCAGCCGGCGGGACCCCACAGGTAAACCGGCAACGGCGGGCTCGGCCCTTCGAACGGCAAGCCGGCCGAGGCGAGCTGCCGCAGGTGCGCCAGCGCCGCGCCGTTGCGCCCTGTGACGATGGCGTCGAACCCTCGCACGGGCTGCGGGCCGATGGCCAGGGGAATCTGACGCACGGCGCGCTCAGCCCAGGTAGAGCCGGCTGCCGAGGTAGACGCGCCGCGCGCGCCGCACGGCAACCAGCAACAACGCGCTGACCGGCAAGGCGATCAGCACACCGATGAAGCCGAACAGGTGGCCGAAGGCCAGGAGGGCGAAGATCACGGTCAGCGGGTTCAAGCCGATGCGCTCGCCCACCAGCCGCGGCGTCAGGTAGAAGCTTTCGATCAGCTGGCCCAGGGCGTACACGCCCGCCACCGCCAGCACGCCATACCAGCTCCCGAATTGCAACACGCCGGCCACCAGCGCAAGCACCAGGCCCACAGCGAAACCCAGGTAGGGAATGAAAACTGCGAGGCCGGTGAACACGCCCACGGGCAGCGCCAGGTCGAAACCCACCAGCGCCAGGCCCACGCTGTAGTACACCGCCAGCGCGGCCATCACCAGCAACTGGCCACGCAGGTACTGCCCGAGCACCGCGTCGCACTCATCGAAGAACCCTTGCGCCGAAGGCCGCAGGCGCGGCGGGATCATCGAGTGCGCGCGCTGGACCAGGTTGCGCCAGTCGATCAGCAGGTAGAACAGCACTACCGGCATCAGGAATGCATTGCCGACGAAGGCCAGCAGCACGCTGCCGCCGATGCGAGCGGAGCTGAGGGCAGTGGCGATCCACTCCTCCAGGTTCGCATCGAGCAGCTTGCTGGCGAACGCTCGGATGTTCGCGCCATCCAGCGACACCTGGATGCCGAACTGTGCCAGCCAGGGCGACAGGCCCCGGTTCAGGCGGTCGGCCAGCAGTGGCAGTTGCTCGCGCAACAGCGGCAGCTCCTTCGAAACGATCGGCACCACGAGCAGCAGCAAGGCCAGCAGCGCGGCGATGGCCAGGCTTTCGACCAGCAGCACGGCCAGCAGTCTCGGCAGACCTCGCGCCGCCAGCCGCTCGACTGCGGGGTGCAGCGCATACGCCAGCACAGCGGCAACGACGAAGGGCGTCATCACCGGCGCGAGCAACCACAACAGCAGCGCCGCCGCGACGGCGAGCGCCAGCCAGGTCAGCGTGCGCCGCTGCGAGAGGGTTGGATTCAGGGGATCCAACCTTCAGTGCAGTCGCGGCTGCAAGCCGCGCCGCACGTCGTGCAGGCGAGCCGTGATGCCGGCGGCATCCGGCGCCTGAGGACGCTGGCCGAGGTAGGTCGACAGATCTTCGGCGGCGGCGGGCAGGTTGCCCAGCCGCGCCAGCAGCAGGCCGCGATCACGCCGCTCTTCCCATGCGTCGGGCAGCAACAGCACCAGCCGTTCTTGCACCGAGAGCAGGCGCGACAAGTCGTCGCTGCTGCGGTGGATCTCCTTCAGGTTGCGCAACAGCCGGGCCAGCGTCTCGCGCGGCGAGGCGCTCTGCAGGAACAAGCCGAGCGGCGCCTCGAAGTCACCGACCAGCCCCTGCTGCTGGCGGTACGGCGCGAGCCGTTCTTCCAACGCATCGCGCGTCAGCGACTGGCCGGTGAGCGGGTCGATGACCGCTTCGCCCTGCGGCAGTTTCAGCTTGACGAGGTAATGCGCCGGGAACGAGACCCCGCGCGCGTCCAGGCCGATGTGCCCGGCAATCTCGAGGTAGATCAGCGCCAGAGTGATCGGGATGCCGCGCCGCGTCTCGACCACCCGGTGCAGATAGCTGTTGTGCGGGTCGTAGTAGTCGTTGACGTTGCCGGCGAAGCCCAGCTCCTCGAAGAAAAAGCGGTTGAGGCTGCGAAGTCGGTGCATCGCGCCCGTGTCGGCGGCCAGGCGTTTGGCCAGCCGTGCTGCGAGCACGTCGATCTGCGACAGCACGCTTTGCACGTCCAGACCGGGCTCGTCATCCTGGCCGACCGAAATGGCCGCCTCGACGAGCGAGAAATGGCCATCGTCTGCGACCAGCGTCGCGAAATATTGCAGCGGCGTGGGCGCCTCGAAGCGCAGCGGATTCATACCGAAGAAGTGTAGGTCAGGCATGGCGCAGGAACTGGCGCGGGCGCAATCCGGCCAGGGCCAGCAGGGCAAAGTACAGGACGGCGACACCGCTGAGCACCGCGGCCATCAACGCGATGCGCAAGCCCCATTGCGGTGCCAGTCCGATCCAGTCGATGGCCTGGGCCGCCCAGGCGAGTGCGGCGGCCAGCGCGCCGGTGGCCAGCAGCACGCGCAGGCCGAAGCCCGCCCAGCCGGGCGCCGGCGTGTAGGCGCCGGATCTGAGCAGCCCGACCAGCAGGCATGCCGCGTTCAGCAGCGCGCCCAGTCCGATCGACAGGGCCAGGCCCGCGTGGCCCAGCCAAGGCACGAACACCAGGTTCATGGCCTGGGTCGCCAGCAGCACGGCGACGGCGATCATCACGGGCGTGCGAATGTTCTGGCGCGCGTAGAACCCTGGCGCCAGCACCTTGACACCGACCAGCCCGATCAGCCCAAGGCCGTATCCCCGCAGCGCTGCAACCGTTTGGGCAACGTCGCGTGCGGTGAATGCGCCGTAGTGGTACAGCACGGCGACCAGCGCCTCGGGGAAGACCAACAGCGCGGCCGCGCAAGGCAAGGCCAGCAGGACCACCAGGCGCAGGCCCCAGTCGAGCAGGCCCGTATAGCGCCCCGCGTCTTGCCCTGCCTGCGCGGCCGACAGTTGCGGCAGCAGCACGACGCCCAGCGCGACCCCCAGCAACGCGGTCGGGAACTCCATCAGCCGGTCGGCGAACGTCAGCCAGGACACCGCGCCGACGCCGACGTGCGACGCGATCTGGGTATTGATCAACAGCGAAATCTGGGCCACCGACACGCCAAGCAGCGCAGGCGCCATCTGTCGAAGGATGTGGCCGACACCCGGCTGGCGCCATGCGGCGAGCACGGCTCCTGGCGCGAGGCCGATGCGCGGCAGGCAGCCGATACGCGCCAACGCGGGCAACTGCACAGCCAGTTGCAGCAGGCCGCCGACCATCACTCCGGCCGCCAGCGCGTAGATGCCCGGCACGCCCCAGCGCTCGAACGCAGGCACGCCGAGCCAGGCCGCAACAATCACCGCCAGATTCAGCAGCACCGGCGTGGCTGCAGGCACCGCGAAGCGGCGCCAGGTGTTCAGCACCGCGGCGGCCAGCGCCACCATCGACATGCAGCCGATGTACGGAAACATCCAGCGCGTCATCGTCACCGCATCGTCGAAGCGCGCCAGGCCCGAGGCCATGGCCCAGACGATCAGCGGTGCCGCCACGACGCCGATGGCGCTGGTGGCGAGCAGCACCCAGGCCAGCACGGTGGCGGTGGCGTCGATCAGCTGGCGGGTAACTTCGTCGCCGTCGCGGGCTCGCGTGCCGGCCAGGATCGGCACGAAAGCCTGGGAAAAAGCGCCCTCGGCGAACAGGCGCCGCAGCAGGTTCGGAATGCGAAACGCGACGTTGAACGCGTCGGTTGCGGCGCTGGCGCCGAAGGTCGCTGCAATGAGAAGCTCACGCACCAAGCCCGTGATGCGCGAAGCCAGGGTCAGCAGGGAGACGGTGGAAGCGGCCTTGAGCAGGTTCATGCGGGGAGGCCGCAGGCAACGCACGTCGCCAGGCCGGGAGCGCAGCAATTATAGGGATCGAGAGCTGCAAGCTGCCCGCTTCTCCTGTGCGTGCTACACTCGCGAGCTTCGCTAAACCTGCATCTGTTCCAGCATGGCCACATCGTCCAAAGCCAAGAAAAAGACCGTCCGCCTCGCCTCGGGCCTCAAGCGTGCGCGCCAGGACGTCAAGTTGAACGCCGCCAACACCGCGCTGCGCAGCAAGTTCCGCACCGTGGTGAAGAATGTGCAGAAGGCCGTGGCCGCCGGCGAGAAGGACAAGGCGGCCGACCTGTTCAAGCTGGCCCAGAGCGTCATCGACTCGGTGGCAGACAAGCGCATGTTCCACAAGAACAAGGCTGCGCGCCACAAGAGCCGCCTGGCGGCCAAGGTCAAGGCGCTGGCCGTCGCCGCCCCGGCAGCCTGAATCCCCGTCACTCAGTCGAAGACCCGCTGCGGCGGGTCTTTTTCATGCTGGATTAGATGCCTCGGCCGCACGGTGTGCCCCGCTGCTCGGAAGCTCTGCCAGTTGCAGTGCGTTGTCGCGGGCGAAGTTCATCACGAAGTCCCAGGCCATGGGCTCGACTCCCCGGAGCGCTTCGTCGACCACCACGCACTTGACGCCGTTGTTCACCGTGGGAACGCAATAGGGCGAGTAGCCGATGAAGGCGCCGATGCCGCCCGCGCCACCTTCAGGGCGAAACGACGACATGGCGCTGGCCAGGCGTTCAGCCCAATCGCTGGGCCGGAAGCCGCGGCCGTCCTGGGTCACGCCGCGGATCACGAGGCGCCGCAGCGGCGCCGCAGCAGAGGGGTTTGGTTCGGCGTCGGTCATTTGCGGCATCGATTGTGCCCGGACGTTGTTGCGCTGCAGCATGTCCGCTGCAATGCGTCGCTTCATGGGACCGGGCGGCCGTTGAATATCGACCCGCGCAGGGTCAACCTTAGAATCGATGCGACCGCACGACCTTCGCGCACCCCGCTTGCGCCTGTTATGACCGCCACCGCCGAACTGCACGTGATGAAGACCTACGCTCGCCTGCCGATCGCGTTGACGCACGGCCGCGGCTGCAAGGTCTGGGACACCGACGGACGCGAATACCTCGATGCGCTGGCCGGGATCGCCGTCAACACCCTGGGCCACGCGCATCCGCGGCTGGTGCCGGTGCTGCAGGAGCAGATCGGCAAGCTGATCCACACCAGCAACTACTACGGCGCCCCGTTGCAGGAGCAACTCGCCGCCAAGCTCACCACGTTGTCGGGCCTGCGCAATGCGTTCTTCTGCAACAGCGGCCTCGAAGCCAACGAAGCGGCGATCAAGATTGCGCGCAAGTGTGGCCACGACAAGGGCATCGAGAGGCCCGAGATCGTGGTTTACGAAGGCGCCTTCCACGGCCGCTCGATCGCCACGCTGTCGGCCACCGGCAACACCAAGGTGCAGGCCGGCTTCGGCCCGTTGGTCGAAGGCTTCGTGCGCGTGCCGTTGAACGACATCGCAGCGATCGAAGATGTGGCGCGCACGCGGCCGAACGTGGTCGCGGTGTTCCTGGAAACCATCCAGGGCGAAGGCGGCATCCAGCCTTCGCGCCGGGAGTACCTTCAAGCATTGCGCAAGGCCTGCGACGCGCATGGTTGGCTCTTGATGCTCGACGAAGTGCAATGCGGCATCGGCCGCACTGGCAAGTGGTTCGCGCACCAGTGGGCCGGCATCCGGCCGGATGTGATGCCGCTGGCCAAGGGCCTGGGCTCGGGGGTGCCGATCGGCGCAGTCGTCTGTGGCGACAAGGCGGCCGACGTGCTCGGACCCGGCAACCACGGCACCACCTTCGGCGGCAATCCGCTGGCAATGCGTGCGGGCATCGAGACGCTGCGCATCATGGAAGAAGACCGCCTGCTCGACAACGCGGCACGCATCGGCGCGCGATTGATGGGTGGCTTCGAGCGCGAGTTCGCCGGCCTGGCGGGGGTGAAGGAAATTCGCGGAGCCGGCCTGATGATCGGCATCGAGCTCGACCGCCCGTGCACCGAACTGCTGGCCCGCGCCTGTGAAGCCGGCCTCTTGATCAGCGTCACCGCCGAGCGGGTGATCCGCCTCTTGCCGCCGCTGATCCTGTCCGAGGCCGAGGCGGACCGCATCGTCGAGATTCTGGTGCCGTTGGTTCGCGATTTCCTGGCCGCGCCGCCGCCGTGAAGCCGGGCCCGAGCCTGATCAAGCACTACCTGCAGTTCAAGGACCTGCGCGCCGAAGAGTACGTCTACCTGTTCGAGCGCGCGCGCATCATCAAGACGCGCTTCAAGAACTACGAACGCTACCAGCCACTGGTCGACCGCACGTTGGCGATGATCTTCGAGAAGGCCAGCACGCGCACGCGCGTGAGCTTCGAGGCCGGCATGTACCAGATGGGCGGCTCGGTCGTTCACCTGACCACCGGCGACAGCCAGCTCGGCCGGGCCGAGCCGGTGGAAGACAGCGCGCGCGTGATCAGCCGCATGGTCGACATCGTGATGATCCGCACCTACGAACAAGCCAAGCTCGAAGGCTTCGCATCGCAGTCGCGCGTGCCGGTGATCAACGGCCTGACGAACGAATACCACCCCTGCCAGATCCTGGCCGACGTGTACACCTACATCGAGCAGCGTGGCGCCATCGGCGGCAAGGTCGTCGCGTGGGTCGGCGACGGCAACAACATGGCCAACACCTGGCTGCAGGCGGCCGACGTCCTGGGCTTCACGCTGCACGTCAGCACGCCCAGCGGTTACGAACTCGACCCGGTCGTCGCGGGCGTGGCCAACACGGCCTGCGTGAAAGTCTTCGACCACCCGATGGACGCCTGCCGCGGGGCCCACCTCGTGACCACCGATGTGTGGACCAGCATGGGCTACGAAGCCGAGAACGAAGAGCGCCGCAAGGCCTTCGTCGACTGGTGCGTCGATGCTGAGATGATGGCCGTGGCGCAGCCGGACGCCCTGTTCATGCACTGCCTGCCGGCACACCGCGGCGAGGAAGTCACCGCCGAGGTAATCGACGGCCCGCAGTCGGTGGTCTGGGACGAGGCCGAGAACCGCATGCACGTGCAGAAGGCCTTGATGGAGTACCTGCTGCTGGGCCGGATAGGCTGAATCGACGGCCTCGAGCGGCCCGGCGCCGGCCTGCATCAGTTGCGCAGCTTGAACCGCTGCAACTTGCCGGTTTCGGTGCGCGGCAGCGCGTTGCGGAATTCGACGGCGCGCGGGTACTTGTACGGCGCCACCGTCTGCTTGACGAAGTCCTGCAGCGCCTTGGCCATCGCTGCATCGCCGACGAGCCCGGGCTTCAATACCACGACGGCCTTGACGATCTGCCCACGCTCTTCGTCGGCCACGCCGATCACGCCACATTCGGCCACCGCCTCGTGCAGCATCAATGCGCTCTCGACCTCCGGCCCGGCGATGTTGTAGCCCCCGCTGACGATCATGTCGTCGGTGCGCGCCTGGTAGACGAACTGGCCGTCGGCCGGGTCGACGAGATAGGCATCCCCGGTGACGTTCCAGCCGTTCTGCACGTAAATGCACTGACGCTCGTCGTCGAGGTACTTGCAACCGGTGGGGCCGCGCACGGCCAGGTGCCCGACCTGGCCCGCGGGCAGCGCCTGTCCCGCGTCGTCGAGCACGCAGGCCTCGTACCCCGGCACCGGGTAGCCCGTGGCACCGCCGCGCGCCTGAGCTTCAGTGGCCGAGATGAAGATGTGCAGCATTTCGGTGGAGCCGATGCCGTCGATCAGTTCGATGCCGGTGCGCGACTTCCAGAGCTGCCGTGTGCCCGCCGGCAAGGCCTCGCCGGCGGAGACGCATTTGCGCAGGCTGGACAGGTCGTGCTGCAAGAGCTGCAGCGCCATCGCGCGGTAGGCCGTCGGCGAGGTGTAGCAGACGGTCGCGCGGTGGGACGCGATGGCCTGCGGCAACGCGTCGGGCGATGCCTTCTCCACCAGCACGCAGGCCGCACCGATCGACAGCGGAAACAGCAACAAGCCACCCAGGCCGAACGTGAACGCCAGCGGCGGGCTGCCGATGACGCGGTCGTCGGGCTGCGCCCGCAGCACATGCTGCGGCCAGCATGCACACGCCGCCATCACGTCGCGGTGGTCGTGCACCGCCGCCTTGGGCACGCCGGTGGTGCCGGAGGTGAAGGCGATCAGGCAGGGGTCCTCGGCAGCGGTCGGCACGTTCTGGAATTCGCCAGAGTGCGCTCGCATCGCCGCCTCCAGGCCTGCATCGGCTGCACCGTTGAAATGCAGCACCTGCGTGAGGCTCGGGCAGGCCGGAAGCGCCGTCGTCAACTCGTCGGCCAGGCGCGCGTCGACCAGCGCATGCGAGATCTGCGCCTTGGCCACGATGCCGGTGAGTTCGCGCGCACGCAGCAGCGGCATGCTGCCCACCGCGATGCCGCCGGCCTTGACCACGGCAAGCCAGCAGGCGGCCAGCATGGGGCTGTTGGCGCCACGCAGCAGCACACGGTTGCCAGGCACCAGCCGCAGGCGTTCTACCAGCACATTGGCAATCCGGTTGGCGTGGGTCAGCAGGTCGGCATAGCTCCAATGAATCGGCGTGCCGTCGGGCACTTGCCCGAGCATGGCCAGCCGCTCGCCGTCTGCCTGCGCGACACGCCGATCGAGCAATTCGGTGACGCAGTTGATCTGATCGGGGAACTGCAGCTCGGGTAAGCCGAACAACAGGCGGGCCCGCTGCTTCGGCGCTGGCAGGCGGTCGGCAACGAAACGGTCGAGGTGGGCGCTCGGCATGGCGCCCCGACTTTATCTCCGCGCGCGCCTATGATCCACGCCGATGTACCTGACACTGAACCGGACCGAGAAATGCGTGATGGCGCGCATCACACGCCAGCGTGTTTGCCATCAGGCGAATTTCACGCTGCGCCAGTACGGCTCGTGGCGCAAGGCGACGGTGGCTGCCAAGGCCTGGGTCGAGGCGGTGTTGCCGACGTTGCCGGCGCGGGTCGAGCGCAAGGACCTGAAAACCGTGCGCAACACCTCGGGTGTCGTCGGGGTGCGGCTGGCGAATGCCACGCGCACGCGCGACGGGCGTGTTTATCCTGACTGGCGCTGGGTGGCTTTCTGGCCCGGCTGCGAGCAGACCAGCGGCATCGGCTGGTCGGTCAACAAGTACGGCGATGGGCGCGCGTTCGCAAGCGCCTGCCTCGCACGGCAAAGCGAGACGCTCGACCGCGCGGCGATCGATGCGCGTGTCGAGAAACTCCGCAAGCAGCAACCGGCTGCGTACCGGGCGCTGCTGCGCAAGAAGCGCCTGTCGCCGTCATGAGCCTTTGGGACATCTCGCCGCCGGTGCACGCCGGCTCGCCGGTCTTTCCCGGCGACGCCCATTATGAACAGCAGTGGGCCGCGACGCTCGGGCCGGGCTGTCCCGTCAACGTGGCGACGATCCGGTTTTCGCCGCATACCGGCGCCCATGCCGATGCGCCGTTGCACTACGACGCCGACGGTGCTGCCATCGGGGTGGTCGAGCTCGACGCCTACCTCGGTCCCTGCCGGGTGGTGTACGCGATCGACTGCGGGCCGACGATCGAGTGGCGCCACATCGAACATGCCATCGACGCGACGTTGCCGCCGCGCGTGCTGGTGCGCACGTATGCGCACGCGCCGGTGGCTCGCTGGGACCCGGACCTTGCCGCGTACGCCCCCGATGTCATCGAGCGCCTGGCCGACCGCGGGGTGAAGTTGGTCGGCATCGACACTGCGAGCATCGACCCGGCCGCCAGCAAGACGCTCGACGCGCACCAGGTGATCCGGCGTCGAGGCCTGCGCGTGCTCGAGAACCTGGTGCTCGATGCGGTGCCCGAAGGCGACTACGAGCTGATCGCCCTGCCCCTGAAGTTGACAACCGCCGATGCCTCGCCGGTGCGTGCGGTATTGCGCAGCCTGCCATGACCCGCGACGACTGCCTGGCCCGCGACGTGGCCGACCTGCTGGCGTCGTTGCGCGACCAGTTCGTGCTGCCCGCGGGCACGGTCTACCTCGACGGCAATTCGCTCGGCGCGCTGCCGAAGAGCGCCGCCGCGCGGGTGGCCCAGGTGCTGAACCAGGAGTGGGGCGAGCAGTTGATCCAGAGCTGGAACAGTGCCGGCTGGATCGACCTGCCGCAGCGCATCGGCGACAAGATCGGCCGCCTTGTCGGCGCCCGGCCGGGTGAACTCGTGGTGGCCGACTCGACGTCGGTCAACCTGTTCAAGGTTCTGAGTGCCGCCCTGAACATCGCCGCAGCGGGAGTGCCTGCTGCGCCACAGCGCGGCGTGATCGTCTCCGAACGCGGCAACTTCCCGACCGACCTGTACATCGCCGAGAGCCTGGCCCGCGAGCGCGGATTCGAACTGCGGCTTGTCGACGCGCCCGAAGCGATCGAGCCCGCGCTTGCGAGCGGCCCGGTGGCCGTGCTGATGCTCACGCAGGTCGACTACCGCAGCGGCCGCCTGCACGACATGGCCGCGATGACACAGCTGGCGCATGCGCACGGTGCGCTCGTGGTGTGGGACCTGGCGCACTCGGCCGGCGCGCTGCCGGTGGACCTGCAGGGCGCCGATGCCGACTTCGCGGTCGGCTGCGGCTACAAATACCTGAACGGCGGGCCCGGTGCGCCGGCGTTCGTGTGGGTGCACCCGCGCCATGCCGAGCGCTTCGTCCAGCCGCTCGCGGGCTGGATGGGGCACGCCGCGCCGTTCGAGTTCACGCCCGCGTACCGGCCGGCGCCCGGCATTGCACGCTACCTCTGCGGCACCCCCGCGCTGCTGTCGATGGCCGCACTCGAGTGCGGCGTCGACACCGTGCTGGCAGCCGAAGCTTTCGGCGGCCTGGCTGCGTTGCGAGCGAAGTCGTTGGCGCTGACCGACCTCTTCATCGAACGCGTCGAGCAGCGATGCACCGACTGCGGATTGAGCGTGGTGACCCCGCGCGCACATGCGCTGCGCGGCAGCCAGGTGTCGCTGTCGCGCGTCGAGGGCGCCTACGCGATCGTGCAGGCCCTGATCGCGCGCGGCGTCGTCGGCGACTTCCGCGCGCCCGACGTGTTGCGCTTCGGCTTCACGCCGCTGTACCTGCGCTTCGTCGACGTCTGGGATGCGGTGGAGCATTTGCACGCTGTGCTTACGGGCAACGAATGGCGCGACGCGCGCTTCCAGCGCAAGGCGGCCGTGACATGACGAGCGACATCGACGACGACGGAAGCCGCAAGCTCGGCGAGCAGATCGTCGCCGAAGAAATGGCGCAGCTCGACTTCTCCAAGGACATGAGCTACAGCGACTACCTGCACCTGGACACGCTGCTGAATGCGCAGCACCCGCGTTCGCCCGACCACAACGAGCTGCTGTTCATCGTGCAGCACCAGACCAGCGAGTTGTGGATGAAGCTGATGCTGCACGAGCTCGAAGCCGCGATGGCTGCGCTGGCGCGCGACGAGCTCGGCAGCGCCTTCAAGATGCTGGCCCGCGTCTCTCGCATCATGGAGCAGCTGGTGCACGCCTGGGACGTGCTGGCCACGATGACGCCGCCGGAGTACAGCGCCATCCGGCCGTACCTGGCCAACAGCAGCGGCTTTCAAAGCTGGCAGTACCGCTGCATCGAGTTCCGCCTGGGCAACAAGAATGCGGCGATGCTGTCGCCGCACCAGCACCGGCCCGAGCTGCTGGCCCGCGTGCAGGCGGCGTACCAGGCGCCTTCGCTGTACGACGAGGCCCTGCGCCTGCTGGCGCGCCGCGGCGTGCCGGTGCCCGCCAGCCATACCGAACGCGACTGGACGCTGCCCTACGCTGCCAGCCCCGGCGTCGAAGCGGCCTGGCTGCAGGTCTACCGCGAAACCCGGCAGCATTGGGATCTCTACCAGCTCGGCGAAGAGCTCACCGACCTCGAAGACGCCTTCCGGCTTTGGCGCTTCCGGCACGTCACGACGGTCGAACGCGTGATCGGCTTCAAGCGCGGCACCGGCGGCACCAGCGGTGTGGGCTACCTGCGCAAGATGCTCGACGTGGTGCTGTTCCCCGAGATCTGGACACTGCGCACGGCCTTATGAAGGCCGGCGCGGACAGCGACGAGCGGGCGCCGGCACCCGTCACTCCCGCGGCGGCCACGAACGTGCCCGCCTGGCGCGTGATGCTGGTCACCGCGTTGCCCTTCATCCTGCTGGCCATCGCGCTCTCCTGGGTGGCCTATGCCGTGCTCGACCCGACGCCGCCGCGCAGCTTGGTGCTTGCCACCGGCGTCGAGCAGGGCGCCTACAGCGAGTTCGGCAAGCGTTACGCCGCCGCCCTGGCGCGGCACGGCATCACGGTCGAGTTGCGCAACACGCAGGGCGCGGCCGAGAACCTGGCGCTGTTGCGCAACCCGAACTCTGGCGTTGACATCGCCTTCGTGCAGGGCGGGGCCGACATCGAACGCCGCACCGAGGCAGAGCGGCGCGCTGCCGACGTCGGCCTCGAATCGCTCGGCAGCATGTTCTACGAACCGGTGTGGCTGTTCTACCGCGCCGAAAGCGCGCAGGCGCTGCTGAAGGCGCCGCGCCTGGAGCGGCTGGCGCAGCTGAGCGGCTGGCGCGTCAACATCGGCGCACCCGGCAGCGGCGTGCCCAACCTGGCGCGGCGCCTGCTGGAAGCCAACCGCATCGACAGCGCGACGATCAGCCTGCAGCAGCAGCCCCTCACGCCCGCGGTGATCGACTTGCTCGAGGGCCGGCTCGACGCCGTGATGCTGGCCTCGGCGCCCGAGTCGCTGATGGTGCAGATGCTGTTGCAGACGCCGGGCGTCCAGCTGTTCGATTTCGCGCAGTCGGACGCGTACACCCGGCGCTTCGGCTTCTTGAGCGCGGTCACGCTGCCGCGCGGCGTGGTGGACCTGGCGCGCGACCTGCCCGCAGCCGACGTCCGCCTGGTGGCGCCCACCGCAACGCTGGTGGCGCGAGAGAGCTTGCACCCGGCCCTGGCCCAGCTCTTCGTGCAGGCGGCGCAGCAGGTGCACGGCGATCCGGGCTGGTTCCAGCGCAAGGGCGACTTCCCGAACGCGCGCGACGTCGAGCGCGACATCACCCCCGAGGCCCAGCGCTTTTACCGGAGTGGCGTGCCGCTGCTGCAGCGCTACCTGCCGTTCTGGATGGCCAACCTGGTCGACCGCATGTGGGTGGCGCTGCTGTCGATCGTCGCGGTGCTGATCCCGCTGACGCGCGTGGTGCCACCGCTGGTGGAGATGCGCATCCGCTCGCGGGTGTTCCGCTGGTACGGCAAGCTGCGCACCATCGAAGGGGAGGCCGCAACGCGGCCTGCACCCGAGCTGCTGGCCGAGCTCGACGAGATCGAGGCCAGGGTGGCGCAAGTGCGCGTGCCGCTGTCGTATGCCGACGAGCTGTATGCGCTGAAGAGCCACATTCAGTTCGTGCGCCGGCGGCTGCAGCCACCTGCGCCTGCCGCGTCCTAGAATCGTTCATGGATACCCGCACCTCACCGATTCCCCTGCGCCTGGCGCGCGTGCGCGACGAACTGCTGGCGCGCGGCCTGTCGGCCCTCCTCGTGCCATCGAGCGATCCGCACCTGTCCGAGTACCTGCCCGAGCGCTGGCAGGGGCGCGTGTGGTTGTCGGGCTTCACCGGGTCGATGGCCACCCTAGTGGTCACGACCGATCGCGCCGCCCTCTTTGCCGACAGCCGCTACTGGGTGCAGGCCGAAGCCGAGTTGCGCGGCAGCGGCATCGAGCTGATCCGGATCCCCACCGGCGCCGCGGCGCACCACCTCGACTGGCTGGCGGCCCACGTGCCGAGTGGCGGCGCCGTGGCGGTCGACGGGCAGGTCATCGGCCTGGCCGCCGCGCAGGCGCTGCGCGCAGGATTGACCGCCAATGGCGTCGAGTTGCGAACCGACGTCGACCTGCTGGCGCAGGGCATCTGGCCCGAGCGCGCAGGGCTGCCGCGCGGCGCTGTCTATGCGCACCGGGCACCGCAGGCGCCGCTGGCGCGCACCGCCAAGCTGGCCTTGCTGCGCGAGGCGATGGCCGCGCGTGGCACGACGCACCACTTCGTCTCGAGCGTCGACGACGTGGCCTGGATCACCAACCTGCGCGGTGCCGACGTCGACTACAACCCGGTCTTCCTGGCCCACCTGCTGGTCGACGCGACGCGCGCGACGCTCTACATCGGGGCCGGCAAGATCGACGCCGCCCTGGCAGCCGAGTTGGCGTCCGACGGCTTGGCGCTGGCCGACTACGGTGCGGCCGCAGGCGCGCTGGCTGCGCTACGCGCAGGCAGCCGCCTGCTGATCGACCCGCGCCGCGTCACGCTCGCGTTTCGCGAGTGCGTGTCGACGACGGTGGAGATCGTCGAGGCCATCAACCCGAGCACGCTGGCCAAGAGCCGCAAGAGCGAGACCGAAGCGGCGTTCGTGCGCGAGGCGATGGCCGAAGACGGCGCCGCCATGTGCCACTTCTATGCCTGGTTCGAAGCGGCGCTGGCGCGCGGGGAGCCGATCAGCGAACTGACGATCGACGAAAAGCTGAGCGCCGAGCGTGCCAAGCGAAAAGACTTCGTCGGCTTGTCGTTCCCGGTCATCGCTGGCTTCAATGCCAACGGGGCCATGCCGCACTACCGCGCATCGCCCGGCTCGTTCGCCGCCATCGAAGGCGACGGCCTGTTGCTGATCGACTCGGGGGGGCAGTACCTCGGCGGCACCACCGACATCACGCGCGTGTGGCCGGTCGGGCAGGTGAGCCCGGCCATGCAGCGTGACTACACACTGGTTTTGAAAGGCACCATCGCGCTCAGCCGCACCCGCTTCCCGCGCGGCACGTTGGCGCCGATGCTCGACGCGATCGCGCGCGCACCTCTGTGGGCCGAGGGCCTGGAGTTCGGCCACGGCACCGGCCACGGTGTGGGCTA
>Ga0163144_10005318_pt1 | contig 28609 bp, 25 predicted proteins | sample OliLak19BULKMAT1_FD_123175 | JGI IMG/M metagenome (GOLD analysis project Ga0163144, IMG submission 123175) | Freshwater microbial mat bacterial communities from Lake Vanda, McMurdo Dry Valleys, Antarctica - Oligotrophic Lake LV.19.BULKMAT1 | ecosystem: Environmental > Aquatic > Freshwater >...
CCCACGCCCACGCCCACGCCAGGCGGTGGGCGCCCGCAGTTGAGGCGGGTCAAATAGCGGCTCCGTCAGCTGGTTGGCGGCTCGAACAGCTTGACGACCTTGCGCACGCCGGACACGCCGGCGACGACCTCGGCCACCGCATCGCCTGTTGGCTGATCGAGCAGTCCCATCAGAAAGACGACGCCGTCTTCCGTCACGACCTTGACGTCGGATGAACTGAGATCCTTGATGGTGAACAGTTTGGTTTTCACTTTCGTGGTCAGCAGCGTGTCATTCGACCGCTGCAGCGCCGGGATCGGACTGCCGATGGTGACTTCGTTGTACACGTGTCGCACCTTCGCGACTCGTGACACGTACTCGACGGCGCGCTTGCGCAGGTCTTCGGTCGGCACCTGTCCGGTGACGAGCACAATCTGGTTGTAGCTCGTGACGCTGAGACGCGACTGCTGCGAAAGCGCGGCATCCGCGTTGAAGAAGTCACTCGCCTTGCCTTCAATGACCTGATCTTCGATCACCGTGCCGGTGGTGCGTTGGTCGTTAGTCACGACCGCAGTGGTCGCCGCGCCGCCTGCGATCAGCGGCGCACAGCCTTGCAGGGTGGGCAGCAGCGCCGCGACCAGGAACAGGATTCGTCGCTTCATCATGAAGAGCCTCTCTCGAGATGATCAAGTAAATGCCCGTCGATCAGATCGCACAGGCAATGAGTGATTGTCAGGTGGACTTCCTGAATGCGAGCTGTCTGCGTGCCCGGCACGCGCACTTCGATGTCCGACCCTGTCAGTTGAGCTGCCGCCATGCCGCCATCGCGACCGCTGACCAGCAGCACCTTCATTTTACGCTCGTGCGCAGCATTGATGGCGCGCACGATGTTCGGTGAGCGCCCGCTGGTCGAGTAGGCCAGCAGGACGTCGCCCGCCTGGCCGAGTGCATGAACCTGCTTCGAAAAGATATCCGCGAAGTCGTAGTCGTTGCCGATAGAAGTGATGGTCGAGCCGTCCGTGGTCAGGGAGAAGGCGGGCAGACCGGGGCGCTCGCGTTCGAAGCGATTGAGCATTTCTGACGAAAAATGCTGGGCGTCCGCTGCTGAGCCGCCGTTTCCGCAGCAGAGAATCTTGTGGCCGCCATCGAGGGCGGCGATGAGCAGATCCGCTGCGCGCGCGATGACACCCGGCAATTCCCGGGCGCAAACCGCCTTGAGTTCCATGCTGTCATGGAAAATGCGGCTGACGCGCTCGCTGGACTGATTCATGCGCTCTCGGCTGGTGAGTGGGAGACAGGCGACCGAATTATGCAGAAAACGCGTCTTTTATCCAGTCGAAACGAAGCGCGTCGTTGTCACCGTCCACCGCGATTGCGTCAAAACGACAGGGGCGTGCACTGAACGCCGGCTGGGCCTGCAGAAAGGCTGCAGCGGTGAGCGCGATGCGTCGTTGCTTTGCGTGGGTGATGGTCTCGAGCGGTGCCACCAGCCCGCCGCGCGCGCGATAGCGCACTTCAACGAATGCCAGCGTGCCCCGATCGTTCATCACCAAGTCAATTTCACCAATCTTGCATCGAAAATTTTTCGTGATGGTCTTCAGACCCTGCCGGTGCAGGAAACGTTCGGCAGCTTCTTCGAAACGTCGACCGCGCGCAACGGTGCTGGCGCTGCCCGTGTTCACGGCGCCGATGATTGCAGGAGGCGCGGGCTGCCGCCGGCAAAGATGGCCCAGGTCAGGCTGCGTCTGACGAGTCCGGCGGCATCGATGTGCAGTTGCCCGGAAGCCCCGGTTACGCGCATGCCGGCCTGCGATCGCATCTGTCCGAGATAGGGAATGATGCGGTAGGCGTCCGTGCCAAACGCGAAGAAACGCAGGCTGCTGGTATTGCCGCGCCAGTGGCTCCAGAACACCTGCTTCAGGCTCTGATCACCGGTACCGAGTATCCACGGCGAGTCACCGAACATCACACCGTTCAGATCCTGATCCGCGCCCGGATTGCGGCTGCCACTGTAGATGTGCGAGGTGGCGTAAATCGGCAGATTCTCTGCGCCGAGGAAACGAAACTGCGGGAGGATTTGCCGGGCCTCGACCGGCGGGGCGCTCAGCATGATGCCGTCGACGTCGTCGCGCCGTCGCGGCTCGGTGATCAGGGCCCGCTGCAGCAGTCTGCGCAGCGCCGCAGCCCGTGCCTCGCTCTGCTGTAGGCCGAATGTCTGGCGCACGGCGGCGGCGTAAGCGCTGACACTGCTCTGGAAGCGCACTTCTTCCACCACGGTGCCGCCGAGTGCCTGCCAGCGTTGCGTGAAGGCCTCTTGCAGGCGCTGGCCGAGTTCGTTCGCTGGCACCATCGCGATCATGCGCCGGCGACCGTCCTGCCAGGCCCGTTCTGCCGCATCAATCGCCTCGTCTTCAGGCCGCAGACCGAACTGATACAGGTGGCTGCTCGCGCCCGGTGGCTTGCTCGCGGTGTTGAGCGCCAGCATCGGGACGGGTGGTTCGCCGGCTTCCAGCAGCGCATCGAGCGCGCCCTTGTCCAGCGGACCGACAATGAAATTCGCGCCGTCGGCGACCGCGGCTGTGGTCGTCGCCACGACATTCGCTGCGTTGACGTCGTAAACGGCGATATCCGGCGCCGGGTTCATCACGCCGCTGAAACGCATCGCGATGAAGCCGTCGCGAATGGCGTTGCCGATGCCGGCCAGTGGGCCCTGAAGAGGCAGCAGCAGAGCAATTTTGGTCGGCGGGGCGGCGGCTTCTTCAGCGCGCTCCAGCAATTCAGCAATCAGCAGCGTTTGTGCCGGATGTGCGGGGTGCTGGCTCTGCCAGTCCGCGATGGCCGTCGCGAGCGCCTGAGGATCGTAGCTGTGCGTGGCGTACAGTTCGGCGAGCTGTACCCAACCCGCCGCGAACGGTGCTGCTGTCGGCAGTGTGCCTTTGACATTGGCAACGCCAGTCGCCCTCAATGCATCCCAGATGGCGTGGCTCAATTCACCGCGACGCCCTTCCGGCATCGGGGCAGTTTCGGCCGCAACCAGGTTCGAGACGGCCGGCGCCGGCTCGCCTCGCGCCAGCTGAGCGCGGCCCAGCGTGCGCAGGAACAGGCCGCGCAGGTAGGGATTGAATGCTGCTTGCGTCAGCGCGGCGAGCTGCGCCAGGGCGCCGGCTGCATCGCCGGCCTCGAGCAGGCTGCCGGCCACCGCGAGCGTGCGTAAGGATTCCGCCGCCGGATCTGGCAGGGTAAGGTCAGGGACGAGCCCGATGATGTCCTGGCGAAGATCGAGCCGGATCAGTGCGGCCTGCAGGCGCAGTTCGGTGGCAGCGGGTTCCTGGGCAGCGGCGGCCAGCGTCGTGAAGGCCTGAGCTGCGGCCTCGAACTGGCCTGCATTGAGCTGCTGCCCGGCGATCTGGCGCGGGTTTGGTGGCGGTGCCGGCGAGGCCGTGTTCGCGAGTTGAGTCTGGGCGCAACCGGTTGCAATAATGACGGCGCCTGCAAGGCAGACACGCCACAGGCGCTTCACTAAACACATCCTTGCTGTCATGACTTAATCAATGCAAATTCCCGACAGCAGTGTACCAATCGAGCGACCCTGCTTATACCTCGTCGCAACCCCCATCGGTAACCTGTCGGACATCACACTGCGCGCGTTGGCGGTGCTGGCAGCCTGTGACCTCATCTTCGCTGAAGACACCCGGACCTCGCGCCGGCTGCTCGACCACTACGCCATCGATCGTCCGATCACCGCCGTGCATGAGCACAACGAGCGCGACATAGCAGCGCGACTGGTCCACCGCATCGCGGACGAGCAACTGGCGGTCGCGCTGGTATCGGACGCCGGCACGCCGCTCATTTCCGACCCTGGCTACCCGCTCATGCAGGCCGCACTGGAAGCGGGCCTGACCGTGCGTCCGGTGCCCGGCGCCAGCGCGGTGCTGGCCGCCTTGTGCGTGTCTGGACTGCCCAGCGATCGATTCGCGTTTGAAGGATTTCTGCCCGCGAAGGAGCACGCGGCGCGGGCCGCGCTGGGCGAGCTTGCGCGCGAGTCGCGCACGCTCATCTTCTTTGAGTCGCCGCGGCGTGTCCGGCGCACCCTCGTGCTGCTGCAGGAAGCCTTTGGGCCAACGCGGCCGGTGGCAGTGGCGCGCGAACTGACCAAACTGCATGAGACGGTTTACCGCGGTGAGCTCGCGGCAGTCGCGACGCTCATCGAGCAGGACACTTTCGGAAGTACCGGCGAGTTCGTGCTGGTCGTGGCGCCGGCCCCGCCGTCGCCCAAGGGTGAGGAAGGCATCCGGACGATGTTGCAGGCGCTCGCGCCCCACCTGCCGCGAAGCCGGGCGGTTGAGGTGACGACCGACGTGCTGGCCTGCCCGCGGAACGAGGTGTACCGGATCGCGCTCACGCTGACCGACGCATTCGTCCGCTGAGCTTGGCGAATCGGGCTAGCGCGGGGATACTGCAGGTGGCGAGTCGGCTGGACGGCCGCTGGCTGCCCGTTTTCGGGTTGCTGGAGGAAAGTCCGGGCTCCATAGGGCAGGGTGCCAGGTAACGCCTGGGGAGCGTGAGCTCACGGAAAGTGCCACAGAAAATATACCGCCGCCGGCGCTCGCGCCGTCCGGTAAGGGTGAAATGGTGCGGTAAGAGCGCACCGCGTCGGTGAAAGCCGATGGCAGGGTAAACCCCACCTGGAGCAAGGCCAAATAGGAAAGCAGGCTGCCTTCGGGCAGTGGAGCGCGGCCCGCGCGAGCTTTCGGGTAGGCTGCTACAGGCGTCCGGCAACGGACGTCGCAGATGAATGGCCGTCATCCCCGGCAACGGGGCACAGAACCCGGCTTACAGGCCGACTCGTCCTTTTCCCCGCCCGGCACCGGGCGTCACACGTCATCTTCTACGTGAGCTTTGTCTCTTAGTCTATTGAGACAATGCATTTTTCGTTGGCCCGCGCCGAGGCCACATCAGGGCCTCGGCGCTCTAATTGTAAGTCTCTGTTAGATAAGCAGGAATTTCCGTCCCAATCGTGCATTTTCCTTGACACATTTCGACCCCGGTTCGTATAGTGCCCGACGGTGGGGAACTGTGGGATAAAGTGGGTTACAAAGCCCGATTTTCGGCACCAGAGCCATCGTCTTGAGGGCATGGCGGTCACAATCGCGCTGCAGCAACCAAACGATGGGGGGCGGCTCCGTGTTTCGAGGATTCAGTTCAGTCAGCATTGATGCCAAAGGACGCATGGCCGTCCCGGCGCGTCATCGCGAGCTGCTGGATGCCCGCGGCGTCAACACCCTGATCCTGACCCTGAGCCCCTGGGACAGCTGCCTATGGGCCTATCCGCTGACCGCGTGGGACGACATCGACGCGAAGCTGAATGCGTTGCCAGCAGCCGATGCCGAATCGCGGATGGCCAAGCGGGTGGTGCTCGGCCATGCGACCGACTGCGTGCTGGATGCCCAGGGCAGGGTGCTCGTGCCGCAGGAACTGCGCGAGCTGGCCGGCATCTCGCGCCGCGCCGTCGTGCTCGGCCAGGGCAACAAGGTGGAAGTGTGGGACGAGGCTGCCTGGGCCCGTCGGCGCGAAGAGTGGCTGCAGACCGTCGCCGCAGGGGGCAATGCCTCGTCCGCGATGCTCTCGTCGCTGTCGCTCTGACGCATAGCGCGCCTCCGTGCATACCCCCGTCCTCCTGAATGAAGTCCTGACGCTGTTGCAGCCGCGCGCGGACGGAGTGTATGTCGACTGCACCTTTGGGCGTGGCGGCCATGCGCAGGCCATTCTGCAGCGACTCGGTGATCATGGGCGCCTGTATGCGTTCGATCGCGATCAGGCCGCGGCGGATGCGCGCGCGGATTTGCTGGCGGACGCTCGCCTCACCTTCACGCGAACGCCATTCTCCGCCGCGCGCACGGCACTCGAGGCAGCGCAGGTCTACGGCAGCATTGACGGCATCCTGATGGATCTCGGTGTTTCTTCACCGCAACTCGACACCGGCGAACGAGGGTTCAGTTTTCAACACGACGGTCCGCTCGACATGCGTATGGATCAGAGCTGCGGCGAGACGGCCGCGGACTGGCTGGCGCGCGCCTCACAGTCGGACATCGAGCAATGCCTGTGGCAATACGGCGAGGAGCGTCACGCGCGGCGTGTCGCCCGGCGCATCTGTGATTCGCGCACGCAGGCCGTCATCGACAGCACGCGCAAACTTGCCGATCTTGTGGCGGCCACGGTGCCGCGTGGCGAACAGCGCCTGCATCCGGCCACGCGCACCTTTCAGGCGCTGCGCATCCAGATTAACGACGAACTGGGCGAACTGTCCCGCACGTTACCGATGCTGCGCGACGGCCTTGCACCCGCCGGCCGCTTGTGTGTCATCTCGTTTCATTCGCTTGAAGACCGCATCGTGAAGCGCTACTTCCGCGATTCCGCCCGCCCAATTGACGAGTTTCCAGCGCCCTCGCGCCCGGCACCATGTCGGCTCGTGACGCGCAAGTCGGTCGTCCCCGGGGATGCCGAATGCGCGGCGAACCCGCGCGCGCGCAGCGCCCGACTGCGGTGCCTCGAGCGTGCTGCATGAAGCGGCTGATCGCGCCAGCCGTCCTGTTCGCCCTGATCTTCACCTCGGCCTTGAATGTGGTGCTGCAACGGTACGAGTCCCGCAGCCTGTTCATCGATCTGCAGGGGCTGCGCCAGCAAAAAGACGATCTCGATCGCGAGTGGGGTCAGTTGCTCCTCGAGCAGGGCACCTGGGGCGCTCACGGGCGTGTCGAGGATATCGCACGCAACAAGCTCGACATGACGGTTCCACAGCAGGAACAGATCATCCGGGTGCGCTTGTGAGAGATCATCTGCAGCAATCGCGGATGCGCCGAATGACGGTGCTGGCAGGCTTCGGGCTCGCCGCGGCGATTCTGGTGTGGCGTGCAGTCGATCTGCAGTTCTCCGACCGGGAGTTCCTGCAGAACCATGGTGATGCGCGCTATCTGCGTGTCGTGCAGACCGAAGCCCACCGCGGCATGATCACCGATCGCAACAACGAGCCGCTCGCCATCAGCACGCCCGTGAGTTCAGTGTGGGCGAAGCCAGGCGAGCTGCTGCTGCAGCGCAAGCGCTGGCCTGAACTCGCGAAGGTGCTTGATCTGTCGGTCGAGCATCTGGATACGATGCTCGTGCCGCGGCGCAAGCGCGAATTCGTGTATCTGCGGCGACAGGTCAACCCCGATGTCGCGGCGGCGGTGCAAGCGGCGAATGTGCCCGGTGTGAATCTGGTCGACGAGTACCGTCGTTACTATCCGGCCGTCGAGGTCACCGGCAATCTGCTCGGTTTCACGAATGTCGACGATCGCGGCCAGGAAGGCATCGAACTCGCATTCGATTCAACGCTGCGTGGCACGCCGGGCCTGAATCGCGTGATTCGCGATCGGCTGGGGCGGGTCGTGGAACTCGTTGAACGCGTGCGGCCGGAGCAGCCCGGTCGCAACCTCGCGCTCAGCATCGATCGACGACTGCAATATGTTGCCTATCGCGAACTGAAGCAGGCGGTGACCGAGCGCAAGGCTGTCGCCGGCCACATGGTGATTCTGGACGCAAGGAACGGTGAGATTCTCGCACTCGCCAACCAGCCGTCGTTCAACCCAAACAATCGCGGGGACTACAAGGGCGATCATTTCCGCAATCGCGCGGTGACGGATCTGTTCGAGCCGGGCTCGACGCTGAAGCCCTTCACCATCGCGGCCGGTCTTGAAAGCGGCAATTACACCCCGACAACGTTGATTGACACCGGACCTGGGCGTTTCAAGGTCGGGCGTCATGTCGTGCGCGACATCCACAACTACGGTTCGCTGGATGTCAGCGGCATCATCGAGAAGTCGAGCAACGTCGGCGCGACAAAGATCGCCCTGTCGCTCGAAGCCGAGCAGTTCTGGGGCATGTTGAACGGCGTGGGCTTCGGTCAGATCACCGGCGTCGAATTGCCGGGGGAGCCACAGGGCCGTCTCGCCGAGCCCGCGCACTGGCGCCAGATCGAACAGGCCACACTCGCCTTCGGCTACGGACTGTCAGTAACAGCGGTGCAGCTTGCGCGCGCCTATGGCGCGCTGGCCAACGGCGGCATGCTGCAAGGGGTCAGCATCCTGAAACAGGGCAAGCCGGCGCCGGGTGTGCGTGTGATGTCGGAAACCACAGCGCTGGCGGTACGCGAGATGCTGCGCCTGGTCGTCCAGCGCGGCACGGGCAAGGCTGCCGCGGTGACGGGCTATCAGGTGGGTGGAAAGACGGGCACCGTGCACAAGAGCACCGAAGGCGGTTACGCCGAGAAAGAGTATCTGTCGCTGTTTGCCGGCTTCATCCCGGTCAGCGAGCCGCGGCTCATTGGCGTCGTGATCATCGACGGCCCGCAAGGCGCGGAGTACTACGGCGGACTCGTCGCCGCACCGGTGTTTGGCGCCGTGATGCACGAGGCGGTCCGCATCCTGAATATCGCGCCGGATGCTGACATCAACGCCGAAGATCCCACAGTGCGCCTGGCGGGCTGGACGAAGGCCGCTGCGCCGGCGGCGGGACAGGTGCAATGATGGTCATGTCGGCCCATGACCCGATGCATCTGTCTGATCTCGTCGGCGAGTTCGGTGTCGTCGGTGCCGTGAATCCGCCGGTGTCTGGTCTCGCACTCGACAGTCGTGACGTGAAACCCGGCGATTGCTTCATCGCGCTGGCCGGCGCGCGCGAGCACGGTAGCCGATACGCCGCCGCCGCGGCCGCGGCGGGTGCCGCTGCGGTGCTCACGGAAGAAATCGACGTGCTGCCGCGGATTCGGATCCCCGTGCTGCGGATCGAAAAACTGCGGCAGCATGTCGGTGAGATGGCGGCCCGTTTCTATGCTCATCCCGCGCGCGCGATGGGCGTGATCGCAGTGACCGGCACCAATGGCAAGACCACGGTCGCGCATCTGTGTGCCGATGCACTACGCGCGCTGCACGGGCAATGCGCCTATTTCGGCACACTGGGCTACGGCATGTTCGGCGAACTCGCGCCAAGTGCCAACACTACCCCGAATCCGCTGCTGCTGCAGCGTGTACTCGCCGACATGCGCACAAGGGGCTGCGCGCATGTGGCCCTCGAGGCGTCGTCGCACGCGCTCGATCAGGGGCGTCTGAACGGCCTGGACATCGGGGTCGCGATCTTCACCGGGCTTGGGCACGATCATCTCGACTACCACGGCACGATCGCGGCGTACGGCGAGGCAAAGCAGCGCCTGTTCGCCCACCCTGGCCTGCATACGGCGATCATCAATGTTGACGACGCTTACGCGCCCGTCATTCACGCAGCGGTGGCGCCAGGCGTGAAGGTCTTGACGTTCGGCACTCAGGCAGCGGCAGATCTCCGGGCGATTGCACTCGAAACCGATGGCAGCGGCAGCCGCTTGACGGTGCGGACGCCCGCTGGCGACGCCAACTTCGCCAGCGCACTGGTCGGCGACTTCAACGTGCAGAACCTGCTGGCAGCGCTCGGTGCGCTGCTGGCGCTTGGCACGCCGCAGTCTCAGGCGGTTGACGCGCTGTCCGTCGCGCGCCCTGTGCGCGGCCGACTGGAACTGGCGGCCACAACGCCGCGGGTCTACGTCGACTATGCACATTCGCCGGATAGCCTCGCGCGCGTGCTTGTCACGGTGCGCGGGCTGACAGCAGGGCGGGTCATCTGTGTCTTTGGCTGCGGCGGCGAACGTGACGCGAGCAAGCGCCCGTTGATGGGCGCGGTCGCCGAACGTGAGGCGGACCGGGTGATCGTGACGTCAGACAATCCGCGCAGCGAAGTGCCCGCGGCGATTGCCGCCCAGATCGTGGCCGGCATGCGCGCGCCGACCGACGCGCTCATCGCGCTCGATCGCGCGGAAGCGATCGGGATGGCCCTGCGCGAAGCAGGGCCGGGCGACGCAGTGCTGATCGCGGGCAAGGGGCATGAAACGACGCAGACGACGGGCGCTGAAACGGCGCCGTTCGATGACGTCGCGGTGGTCCGGCGGATACTGGGGCTGACATCGTGATCGAAGGCACCCTGCACGACGCGGCTGTCGCATCCCGCGGGCAACTGGTCGGCGAGGACGCCGCGTTCAGCGGCGTCAGCACCGACACGCGTTCCATTGCTGCGGGACAGCTGTTCGTCGCGCTCAAGGGACCGCGCTTCGACGCCCACAACATGCTCGAGGCGGCGGTGACAGCCGGTGCTGCAGGTGTGATCGTCATGCGCAAGACGCGTGGCGCAACGGCGCAGATCTTAGTCAGTGACTCGCGCGTGGCGCTGGGCGATCTCGCGCGCAACTGGCGTCGTCGTACCAGCATCCCCTTGATCGCCGTGACCGGCAGCAATGGCAAGACGACCACCAAGGAAATGCTCGCCAGCATCCTGCGCATGCAAGGGCCGACGCTCGCGACCGAGGGCAATCTCAACAACGATATCGGCGTCCCGTTGACTCTGTTCCGGCTCGACGCCACGCATCGCCATGCGGTCATCGAGATGGGCGCAAACCGTCCGCATGACATCTCGGTACTGGTCGATATCGCCGAGCCGACGGTCGCGCTGGTGACCATGTGCGGGCCAGCTCACCTCGAAGGACTCGGCGACCTGGCCGGCGTCGCGATGGCCAAAGGGCAGATTTACTCGCGCCTGCCGTCGCACGGAGTCGCGGTGATCAACGTCGACGAGCCGTTCTCTGCGCAATGGCGCCAGACCGCCGGCGCAGCGCGTGTCGTGACCTTCGGGCTCAACACGCCTGCGGACGTCACCGCCTCTGACATTGAGTGTGGCGCCATCGGCACCGGTACCGCGTTCGTGATGCACGTCCGGGGCGAGCGCTCGGCGATGCGCATGCCGTTCGATGGCCAGCACAACGTGCGCAACGCGTTGGCCGCCGCCGCCGCCGCGATCGCAGTCGGGGTGCCGATGTCGGCAATCGCCGCCGGTCTCGAAGGCGCCTCCAAGGTCAAAGGGCGCCTCGTCGTCAAGCGTTCCCGCGGCGGCATGCAGTTGATCGACGACTCCTACAACGCCAATCCTGCGTCGCTGTCTGCGGCACTCGCCCTGCTCGAACGACAGCCCAACGCGCGCTGGCTGGTATTCGGCGACATGGGCGAACTCGGCGCGGGTGCGCTGGCGGCGCATCGTGAGGTCGGCCTCGAAGCCCGACGAGCCGGTGTCGAGCGCCTGTTTGGCATCGGCCCGCAGGCGCGCGAAGCGGTGGCGGCATTCGGTACCGGTGCCAGCTGGTATCCCGATGCGCTGCAGGCACTGGACGAACTGATGCACCTTGACGGCGCCGATGCGACGGTGCTCGTCAAGGGCTCGCGGTACATGCAACTCGATCGTCTCGTCGACGGACTCGTCGCGGCCACGAACCCGCAGGGAGAAAAGCCCGGATGTTGATGGCGCTGGCGGAACTGCTCGCCCAATACAGTTCGGGCTTCCGGGTCTTTCAGTACCTGACGCTACGCACGATTCTCGGCGCGCTGACCGCGCTGTTTATTGCCCTGCTGATCGGGCCGCACATGATCCGGCGGCTGACCTTGCGGCAGATCGGACAGACCGTGCGCGACGACGGCCCGCAGTCCCATCTCTCCAAGGCGGGCACACCGACAATGGGCGGCGCGCTGATCCTGCTGTCGATTGTCGTCAGCTCGGTGCTGTGGGGCGACCTTGGCAATCGGTTCCTGTGGGTCGCGATACTGACGACACTCGCTTTCGGTGTCGTCGGCTGGGTCGATGACTATCTGAAGCTCTCGAGAAAGAACCCGAAGGGCCTTGCGGCACGCAAGAAGTATCTGGGGCAGTCCGTGATTGCGCTGACCGCTGCGATATTCATGTATCACACCGCGGACTCGCCGGTCGAAACCCAGCTGATTGTGCCGTTCTTCAAGGATGTCGCAATCGAGCTCGGCATCGCGTATATCGCGCTGACCTACTTCGTGATTGTCGGGACCAGCAATGCGGTGAACCTCACCGATGGCCTCGACGGCCTCGCCATTTTGCCGACCGTGCTCGTGGCCGGTGCACTGATTGTGTTCGCATACGTCAGCGGCAATATAAATTTTGCCCGTTACCTCTCAGTCCCTTACGTAGCCGGGGCGGGCGAGATCTGCGTGTTCTGCGGCGCGATGGTGGGTGCAGGGCTCGGCTTCCTGTGGTTCAACACCTATCCCGCGCAGGTGTTCATGGGTGATATCGGCGCGCTCGCCCTGGGTGCCGCGCTCGGCATCGTGGCCGTTATCGTGCGCCAGGAACTCGTCCTGCTCCTGATGGGCGGCGTGTTCGTCGTCGAGACCGTGTCGGTCATCCTGCAGGTAGCGTCGTTCAAGCTGACCGGCCGGCGCATTTTCCGCATGGCGCCGCTACACCATCACTTCGAACTCAAAGGCTGGCCGGAGCCACGGGTAATCGTGCGGTTCTGGATCATCACGGTGGTGCTGGTGCTCGCCGGCCTCGCGACCTTGAAACTGCGCTGATGAGCGGCCTCCAAACCCATTCAGCCCCCAGCGCGGCGTCAGTGGCGGGCCAGCGCTGGGCGGTATTCGGCCTGGGCCTGACCGGGCTGTCATGCGCGCGTTTTCTCGCCGCGCGCGGCGCCAGGGTCACCGTGTTCGATACGCGCGAGACACCGCCGTCACTGACCGCCGCCGCGCGATTGGAGCCGCCAGTCGAAGTGCGCTGTGGCGCGCTCAGCGACGACAGTCTGTGTGATTTTGCGCATATTGCGGTGAGCCCTGGCGTTGCGCTCACTCATCCGGCGCTGACGCTTGCCCGCGCGGCGCGCGCCGAGATTGTCGGCGACATCGAACTGTTCGCGCGCAGTGTGCAGAGTCCTGTAATTGCAATCACCGGCTCGAACGGCAAGAGCACGGTGACGAATCTGGTCTGGCGTATCCTCGAAGCCGCCGGCCGACAGGTACGGGCGGGCGCCAATCTCGGCACACCGGCGCTGGATCTCGTCAGCGATCCGGAGCCGGACTGCTACGTGCTCGAGCTGTCGAGCTTCCAGCTCGACCTTACCGATACGCTCGCACCTGCAGTGGCCTGCATCCTGAACATTACCGCCGATCACATCGATCGTCATGGCAGTTTCGACGCTTACCGCGAGGCGAAGGCGCGGATCCTGTCGCATGCCCGCCATGCGGTGCTCAATGCTGACGATGCCGCGGTGGCATCGCTGGCCGAACGGGCCGGCAACGTTGCCTGGATCGCGCCCGACAGCAGCAATCCTGCGCGGTACCGGGTCGCAATGCATGCGGGCGAGCGCTGGCTGTGCGGTCCGCATGCGCCGCTGATGCCGGTTCGCGACCTGAAGATTGCAGGGCGGCACAATGAATTCAATGCGCTGGCGGCGATCGCGATCACCGATCGCATGGACGTCAGTGCCGAGGCCCAGCGTCGCGCGCTGCGCGCGTTCGGTGGGCTCGACCACCGCTGCCGCCTGGTGGCCGACGCCGATGGTGTGCGCTGGTACAACGATTCCAAGGGCACGAACATCGGCGCCACCGTGGCGGCCATCAACGGCCTCGTGACCGATACGACGGCCATTCTGATTGCCGGCGGGCAGGGCAAAGGGGCGGATTTCCATGAACTGCGTGCGGCGATTGCCGGGCGTGTGCGCGTGGCGGTGCTGATCGGTGAGGATGCCGATCTTCTGGCGGCAGCCATCGAAGATCTCGTCGACGTGCGCATGGCCGAGACCCTGCCAGCCGCCGTGCATATCGCCGCTGACCTGGCGCGGCACGGTGAAATCGTGCTGTTGAGCCCGGCCTGCGCAAGTCTCGACATGTTCGCGAACTATGAAGCGCGCGGCCGGGTGTTCGAAGCGGCCGTCCGGGAGCTCGTTGCGCGATGAGTCAGGCACTGCCCCGTGTCGCGTCGCGCCGCCCGTCACCGGTCGAAGGGCCGTACGATTTCTGGCTGGTCATTGTGATCGCAACGCTGGTCTCGCTCGGTCTCATCATGGTGGCCTCGGCTTCGATTTCGATTGCCGGCCGCAACCAGGTTCACGAGCTTTATTACTTCTGGCGTCAGCTCGGCGCCTTAGCGCTCGGCGGCGCGCTCGGTTACTGGATCTTCACGACGCCGCTCGAACGCTGGCAGCGCTTCAGTGCCGTGGGCCTCATCGTTGGCGTACTGATGCTCATCGCGGTGCTGATACCGGGCATCGGCCACGAAGTGAACGGCAGCATGCGCTGGCTGAATACCGGCCTGTTCACGGTACAGGCTTCCGAACCGGTCAAGCTCGCCGTGATCATCTATGTGGCGGGTTATCTCGTGCGGCATCAGGCGCAGGTTCAGCGCGATTTCATCGGCTTTATCAAGCCCGTGATCGTGCTCACCGTCGTCGCGGGCCTGTTGCTGCTGGAGCCTGATTTTGGCGCCGCCGCGGTGTTGTTCGCGACGACGCTCTGCATGCTGTTCATGGGGGGCGTGCCGGTGCTGCGCTTCCTGTCGTGGGGCCTGGCGGCACTCGTGATGCTCGCGTCACTGGCCATGCTTGCGCCCTACCGCATGCAACGTCTGCTGACCTTCCGCGATCCTTGGTCCGATCCGTTTGATACCGGCTTCCAGCTGACGCAGGCGCTGATCGCTTTCGGGCGCGGCGAGTGGTTTGGTGTCGGGCTTGGCAACAGCGTGCAGAAGCTGTTCTATCTGCCCGAAGTGCACACCGACTTCATTTTTGCCGTCGTCGGCGAGGAGCTCGGGCTGGTCGGCACCGTCTCGGTGATTGGACTGTTCGTGTTCTGCGTCTGGCGCATTCTCCAGATTGGCGGCCAGGCCGAGCAGGCGGGCCTGCGCTTCGGGGCGAACCTCGCCTACGGCATTGCGCTGCTGATCGGACTCGAAGCGTTTGTGAACATCGGCGTGAACATGGGCATCCTGCCGACCAAAGGCCTGACGCTGCCACTCATCAGCTATGGCAGTAACAGCACCGTGATGCTCTGCTGCGCGCTGGGCTTCGTGTTCCGCGTGGCCTACGAAACGCATCCGCCGTGCCGCGCGCCGGCCGTGCCGGCGAAGGTGACTGATGAATAACGGCGTGATGATCCTCGCCGGTGGCACGGGCGGGCATATCTACCCCGCGCTGGCCGTGGCCGAACAGTTACGCGCGCACGGCGTGACCTTGAGCTGGCTGGGCAGCGCGCACGGCATGGAGGCCCGCATCGTGCCCAGGCACGGGATCCCGTTTAATGCGGTGAAGGTTGCCGGCCTGCGCGGCCGCGGCGCGTTCGGCTGGCTGATGGCGCCGTTCATGGTGGGGCTGGCGACCCTGCAGGCGCTGCGCGTGCTGCGGGCCGTGCGGCCGCGTGTGGTGCTCGGCATGGGGGGCTTCGTCAGCGGCCCGGGTGGCGTTGCCGCGTGGCTGTGTCGCCGGCCGCTCGTCATCCATGAACAGAATGCAGTGCCGGGTTGCACGAACCGGCTGTTGTGTCGTGTCGCATCGCGCATTCTGCAGGCCTACCCCGGAAGCTTTCCGTCATCAGTCGATGCGCTCGTAACCGGCAATCCGGTGCGCGAGAGCATCGCGGCCATTGACGCGCCGGCTGCACGCATGCGCGATGACGGCACCCTGCATTTGCTGGTCGTGGGCGGCAGCCGTGGTGCGCGCAGCCTCAACCAACAGGTGCCGGCGGCGGTTGCTACGCTTGGCGATGCCCAGGTCGAGGTGTGGCATCAGACCGGCTCCGCCGATTTGGAGGCCACACAGGCAGCCTATCGCGCCCACGGACTGAGCGCGCGCGTGGTGCCCTTCATCGACGACATGACCGCCGCCTATCGCTGGGCCGATCTGGTGATTTGTCGCGCCGGTGCCATGACCATCGCCGAGCTGGCGGCCGCCGGTGCTGCGTCCATCCTCGTGCCGTATCCACACGCGGTCGACGATCATCAGACGGCCAATGCGCGCTATCTCGCTGACGCCGGTGCGGCGCGCCTGCTGCCGGATCGCGATCTGCTGGCGGGCGCACTGCCGTCGCTGTTGCAGGCGCTCACCGTCGACAGACCAGGTTTGCTCGCAATGGCGACCCGCGCTCGCGCCGCCGCGCTGCCCGATGCCGCGGCGACGGTCGCGAAGCAGTGCTTGGAGCTCCTGCATGTTCAAGTCTGACGATCTGCCGATGCACAACGTCCATCGCATCCACTTCGTGGGCATTGGCGGCGCCGGCATGAGTGGCATCGCCGAGGTGCTATCGAATCTTGGATACACCGTGTCGGGATCGGATCAGAGCGTCAACCGGATGACCGATCAGCTGGTGCGCCTCGGCGTGCGCATCTGTGTCGGTCATCGCGCGGAGAATGTGTTTGACGCTGACGTTGTCGTTTACTCGAGCGCCATCCCGTCCGACAACGTCGAGCTCGCGACCGCGCGCGCGCGCCGCGTGCCCATCGTTCCCCGGGCCGAGATGCTCGCCGAGCTGATGCGCTTTCGGCGTGGTATCGCGATTGCAGGCACACACGGCAAGACGACGACGACGAGCCTCGTCGCCAGCGTGCTGGCGGAGGGCGGGCTCGATCCAACTTTCGTAATCGGTGGCCTGCTGCACAGCGTCGATTCACACGCCAAGCTTGGCACCGGCAAGTATCTGGTCGCAGAAGCCGACGAAAGTGACGCTTCTTTCCTGCTGCTGAATCCACTGATTGCGGTGCTGACAAACATCGATGCCGATCACATGCAGACCTACGATCAGAACTTCGAGCGCCTGCGCGGCAGTTTTCGTGATTTCTTCCGTCGCCTGCCGTTCTATGGTGTAGCGGTCATCTGCGCCGACGATCCGCAAGCAGTGTCGCTGATCGGCGATCTGCACACGCGTGTGATCACCTACGGGCAGGACAATGATGCCGACATTCGCGGCCATGATGTCGAGTTGCAGGGCACGACGTCCCGTTTCCGAGCGACGCGTCGTGCGCGCGGCGACACCCTCACCGTCACGCTCAACATGCCGGGCCGGCACAACGCGCTGAACGCACTGGCCGCCATCGCTGTCGCCGGCGAAGTCGGCATTCCGGACGAGGCCGTCCTGCGCGCGCTGGCGAGTTTCCAGGGGGTCGGCCGGCGCTGTCAGTTGCGCGGACTGGCGCGGGTCGGCGACGCCACGGTCACCGTGATCGACGACTACGGCCATCACCCGCGCGAAATCGCCGCGATGGTACGTACCGCGCGTGAAGGATGGCCTGGACAGCGGCTGGTCGTCGCATTTCAACCGCACCGCTATTCCCGCACGCGCGATCTGTTCGAGGATTTCGTGGAGGTCCTGTCGGCGGTTGATGTGCTCCTCGTGCTCGATATATATGCCGCCGGCGAGAAGCCGATCCCCGGCGCTGATGCGCGCGATCTGTGCCGGTCAATCAGGGCTCGCGGGCAAGTCGACCCGATTTTCGTCTCGGGGCCCGACAAGGTGCTCGAGATCCTGGCCGGCGTCGCGCAGGATCAGGATCTCGTGATGCTGCTTGGCGCGGGCAGTATCGGTCGGGTCGCAGAAAGCATGCAGTTCAACGGAACGCGTGAGTGATGCAATGAGGTCAATAGCGGTGCGCAAGGACGACATCATGGCCATGCAGGATGACGCGCCAGCGTGGTTTCGCGAGCTGGCGGTGCGCGGGCGGCGCAGTGTTCGCGAGCCGATGAGCCGGCATTGCACCTGGCGCGCGGGCGGCGCCGCCGAGCGCTTCTTCGAACCGGCCGATCTTGATGATCTCGTGGCGTTCATGCGCGGCCTGCCGGCAGACGAAGCGCTGACCTGGATAGGGCTCGGCAGCAATCTGCTGGTACGTGACGGAGGGCTGCGCGGCACGGTCATCCTGACCGCGCGCGGTCTCTCGCCGCTGACCTGGCTCGATCGCAGCACGCTGCGCGCTGGCGCCGGCGCGCCGTGCGCGAAGGCAGCCAAGCTCGCGGCGAAAGCGGGTTTCACGGGCGGGGAGTTCCTGGCCGGAATACCGGGCACCATCGGTGGCGCGCTGGCGATGAACGCCGGCGCGTTCGGACATGAGATCTGGCGGCTCGTCGTCGCCGTCGACACGATAGACCGTGCCGGCAATGTGCATCATCGCGCGGCGAATGAGTACAAGGCGTCTTATCGGTACATCAATGGGCCGGCCTACGAATGGTTTCTCAGCGGCGATCTGCGATTCAACGCCGACGAAGACGGCGTGGCGTCGGGACGGATTCGGGCGCTGCTGAACCTGCGCAACGACACGCAGCCGATCGGGCTGCCGAGCTGCGGCTCGGTGTTCAAGAATCCGCCGGGAGATTTTGCCGGCCGGCTGATTGAGGCCGCCGGCATGAAAGGCGCGCGCCGCGGCGGCGCGTATGTGTCGCAGAAACACGCGAATTTCATCATCAATGACGGCAGTGCGAGCGCTGCAGACATCGAAGGCCTGATGGAGGCGGTGCGCGCGCGCGTGCTCGAGACGTCCGGACAGCGCCTCGATCACGAAGTCAGAATTGTCGGCAACGCCGATCCGGAGGGTGCCGCGTGAGCCGCGAATTGCCGGGTCCTGACCGGGCCATCGCCGCCGCCGCAGGGCGCGTCGCGGTGCTGATGGGGGGGCGCTCGGCTGAACGCGCAGTGTCTCTGCGCAGCGGACAGGCCGTGCTCGGTGCCCTGCAGCGCGCCGGCGTTGATGCCTGGGCCATCGACTGGCAGGGGGATCTGTTGGCCGCTCTGGGCGCGCGTCGCCCGGATCGGGTGTTCATCGCGCTGCATGGTCGCGGTGGCGAGGACGGACAGGTGCAGGGCGCGCTTGAGGTTGCCGGCATTCCCTATACGGGCAGCGGCGTGCTCGGTTGTGCGCTGTCGATGGACAAGATCCGGAGCAAATGGATTTGGCGCAGCCTCGGTCTGCCGACGCCTGATTTCGTGGTGCTCGAGCCAGGTGAAGCGTTCGATCCGGCGGCGATCGTCAACGCGATGGGCCTGCCGCTGATCGTCAAACCGTCGCGCGAGGGCTCGAGTATCGGCGTGTCGAAGGTCGAGCAGGTGGCCGAACTTCAGCCGGCGATCGAACTCGCGCGTCAGCACGACACCCAGATCTTCGTCGAACGCTGGATTACTGGCGACGAGTACACGCTGTCGATCGTCGACGGCGTCACGCTGCCGATGATCAAGCTCGAAACGCCGCATCAGTTCTATGACTATGCGGCGAAGTATTCCGTGGATACCACGCGCTACCTGTGTCCGTGCGGGCTGTCGACGGAGGTTGAACAGGCCACCGCTGCCATTGGTCTGCGTGCCCTTGCGGCGCTCGGTGCCAGCGGCTGGGGCCGCGTGGACTTCATGCTCGACGCACGCGGACAGCCGTGGCTGATCGAGCTCAATTCGGTGCCGGGCATGACCGATCATTCGCTGGTGCCGATGGCGGCCGCACACCGGGGCTGGTCGTTCGAGAGTCTGGTACTGCGCATCCTGCAGTCCTCATTCAGGGCGCGCACATGATCCTCAATCAGCGCATCCATCCGCAGGCAGCGCCGCTTCAGCAGGAGGTGGCACCGCGGCGGCCGCTGGCCTGGCTGTTTACGCTGCTGGGCGTGGCCCTCGTGGCAGCGCTGCTGACCGTCGCCTCCGAGCTGCGCGATCCGGCGGCCTTTCCTATTCGCAAAGTCACCGTCGACGGCGATTTCCGCTACCTTGCGCCGGCCAATATCCGTAACGTCGTGTCGGGCGCGGTCACGGGCGGGTTCTTTCATGTCGATGTGCAGCGTGTGCGCGAAACGATCCTCGAGGAACCCTGGGTGCGGGAAGCAACGGTGCAGCGCCTGTGGCCGGATACCTTGCATGTCAGCATCGTCGAGCAGCAGCCGGTGGCTTACTGGGGCGAGAGTGCCCTGTTGAACGATGGCGCGGACATCTTTGTGCCGAGCAAGGCGAGTTTCCCGCCGGGTCTGATCCGCCTCGATGGCCCGGTAGGGTCCGAAACCGAAACGCTCGCGGCGTACCGACATGCCGCCGCGCGGCTCACCCCGCTTGGGCTGAAAGTGACGGGTGTCAGCCTGTCGGAACGCCGCGCGCAGTCCCTGCGCCTGGCTGACGGCGCGACGATCGTGCTTGGGCCGCGATCCGCGGCGGACCGGCTCGAGCGATTCGTCAACGCCTTTCAGTACGTGCTGCGCGACAACTGGGCTCGTATCGCGGTGATCGACCTCAGGTATACGAACGGATTTTCGATCCGTGAGCGACGGATTGGCGCCACGGCTGGCGCCAACGGCAGCAATAAATGAGGCAGGCCCGCCGCGGCGGAGCGAGGCGAAGCGAACAGGTATGGTCAGAAAACAAGACAAGAATCTGATAGTCGGGCTCGATATCGGCACCTCGAAGGTGGTCGCGATCGTCGGTGAGGTGCTGCCTGACGGCACCATTGAAGTCGTCGGTCTGGGTTCCCATCCGTCGCGGGGGCTGAAGAAGGGCGTTGTCGTCAATATCGAGTCGACCGTGCAGTCGATCCAGCGCGCGGTCGAGGAAGCGGAGCTGATGGCCGGCTGCCAGATTCAGTCGGTCTACGCCGGCATCGCGGGCGGCCATATCCGCAGTCTGAATTCGCACGGTATCGTCGCCATCAAGGACAACGAGGTATCGGCGAGTGACGTCGAGCGGGTGATCGACGCGGCGCGGGCCGTGGCGATCCCGGCCGACCAGAAGATTCTCCACATCCTGCCGCAGGAATTCATCATCGATGGCCAGGAGGGGATCAGGGAGCCGATTGGCATGTCCGGTGTACGCCTCGAAGCCCGTGTCCATATGGTCACGGGGGCGGTCAGCGCGGCGCAGAACATTGTAAAATGCGTGAAGCGCTGCGGGCTCGACGTCGACGACATCATTCTGCAGCAGTTGGCGTCGTCCTATGCGGTTCTCGCAGAGGATGAAAAGGAACTGGGCGTGTGTCTGTGCGACATCGGTGGGGGGACCACGGACATTGCAGTGTTCACCCATGGTGCAATTCATCACTCGGCGGTGATCCCGATAGCCGGTGATCAGGTGACCAATGACATCGCAGTTGCACTTCGGACACCGACACACCACGCCGAAGACCTTAAAATAAAATATGCTTGCGCGCTGACGCAGCTCGCCAACCCGAACGAGACGATTGAGGTGCCGAGCGTCGGCGATCGACCGCCGCGCCGACTCGAGCGTCAGACACTGGCAGAAGTAGTCGAGCCCCGCTATGAGGAACTGTTCAGCCTGGTGCAGGCGGAACTCAAGCGCAGCGGGTTCGAAAGCATGATCGCAGCCGGCATGGTGCTGACTGGCGGTGGTGCGAAGATGGAAGGGGCGATCGAACTGGCCGAAGAAGTATTCAATATGCCCGTCAGGCTAGGCACGCCCCAGTATGTATCCGGTCTCATCGATGTCGTACGCAATCCGATTTACGCCACTGGCGTCGGCTTGCTGCTATTCGGCAATCAGGCGATCCGCGCCCCGGCCAGCAGAGGGGGCAGACTGGAGTCAACGGTGAATCTGTGGGAACGGATGAAGCACTGGTTTCAAGGTAATTTCTGACGGGCCGCTTGCCCGACGATGCCGGGGAACACATGAACGAAGGTAACGGAAATCTACGCTGGTAACTCAACCCAAACAGGCGGCCTCGACGTCTAAGGCGGACGGCGGGGGGCTCGAGCGGAGGGCAGGATATGTTTGAACTTATGGATGCGTACAGCCAGAGTGCTGTAATCAAGGTGATCGGTGTCGGTGGCGGTGGCGGCAACGCGGTCCAGCACATGCTGACCGCCCAGATCGATGGCGTCGAATTTGTGTGCGCCAATACGGATGCCCAGGCGCTGAAATCGTCATCGGTCAAGACGGTATTGCAACTGGGCGGCGACATCACCAAGGGGCTGGGTGCGGGCGCCAATCCCGAAATCGGTCGTCAGGCTGCACTTGAGGATCGCGATCGCATCAGCGACGTGCTTGAAGGCTCCGATATGGTGTTCATCACCGCCGGCATGGGTGGCGGCACGGGCACCGGTGCGGCGCCGGTCGTCGCGCAGATCGCCAAAGAGATGGGCATTCTGACCGTTGCGGTGGTCACCAAGCCGTTCCCGTTCGAAGGCCGCAAGCGGCTTGAAATCGCGAATCACGGTATCGCAGAGCTGAGCCAGTATGTCGATTCGCTGATAACGATACCTAACGAAAAACTGCTGACGGTGCTTGGACGCGACATCACATTGCTCAATGCATTCAAGGCGGCCAATGATGTGCTGCTCGGTGCTGTTCAGGGTATCGCCGAACTCATCACCTGCCCGGGCCTGATTAATGTCGACTTTGCAGACGTGCGCACGGTCATGCAGGAGATGGGCATGGCGATGATGGGCACTGGCCGAGGCCGCGGCACGTCGCGCGCAAAAGAAGCCGCGGAAGCGGCGATTTCAAGCCCGTTGCTCGAAGACGTGAATCTCGCCGGTGCAAAGGGCATCCTCGTCAACATCACCTCCGGCATGGATATGACGATGGGCGAGTTCGAAGAAGTCGGCAACACCGTCAAATCATTTGCCTCCGATAATGCGACGGTCGTCGTCGGCACTGTGATCGATCCGAGCATGGAAGGTGAAGTGCGCGTCACGGTCGTCGCTACCGGCATCGGCTGCGACGTCAGAGCGACGAAGGACGACAGGGAGCTTAAGCCGCGCGAACCCGAGCGTGAGCCGGCGCCGGTGCAGGTCACCAGGGGAGCGGAAACGGCAGGCATCGACTATGGCCGGCTCGACCGCCCGACCGTCATTCGCAACCGGTCCGAACTTTACGATCACGTGGCCACGCCGCGACCGGAAGTCCTCGACATCCCGGCCTTCCTTCGACGTCAGGCCGATTGATGGCGGCGATTAAGTGTGTGTTCATGGAGGAGGCGCATAATCTTGCGAAGAAAGTGGTCGTAAATAGCTGATTGAAAAGCGTTTCGCTGAGCGAAAATCGTGTGTTATCATGCCCCCGGCCTTGGCCTTGCTTAGGGGGAAGCGGGGATTGAATGTTGAATCAACGCACTTTAAAAAACGTTATCCGCGCGACCGGGGTGGGCTTGCATACGGGCAAAAAAGTCTTGGTGACTTTTCGTCCGGCTCCGCCTGACAAGGGCATCGTCTTCCGCCGCGTCGACCTCGACCCGGTAGTAGAGATCCCTGCCCGGGCCGAGAATGTCGGCGACACGAGCCTCTCGACCAGCCTGATGCGCGAGGGTGTCCGCATCTCCACCGTTGAGCATCTCCTGTCCGCCTTCGCCGGGCTCGGGATCGACAATGCCTATGTCGATCTGAGCGCCACAGAGGTGCCGATCATGGACGGCAGCGCCGGGCCGTTCGTGTTCCTGATCCAGTCCGCCGGATTCCAGGAACAGAGCGCACCGAAGCGTTTCATCCGCATCAAGAAGTCCATTGCCGTCAACGACGGCGATAAATGGGCGCGCTTCGAACCATTTTCCGGGTTCAAAGTGTCCTTCGCCATCGAGTTCGATCACCCCTTTTTCCAGCAAAGCAGCAAACACGCCGAAATTGATTTCTCGACGACTTCTTTCGTCAAAGAAGTAAGTCGGGCGCGTACTTTCGGCTTCATGCGAGAAGTCGAGTGGCTGCGTGGCCGCAATCTCGCGCTGGGCGGCAGCCTGGACAACGCGGTGGTGGTAGACGACTACCGCGTGCTCAACGAAGACGGCCTGCGCTATGAGGACGAATTCGTGAAGCACAAGATTCTGGATGCCATCGGCGACCTCTATCTGCTCGGCCACAGCCTGATTGGCGCGTTCCATGGCCACAAATCGGGCCATGAGTTGAACAATCAGCTGCTGCGCAAATTGCTGGCGACCCGTTCCGCGTGGGAACTGGTGAGCTTTGGTAAGGAAGAAGACGCGCCGATCTCGTTCATGCAGCCGATGCCGGCCAGCTGAGCGCTCCTGTCTGACAATTCGGTGCACGGCGACCCACGTCAAGTGCTGCCGCCGTCCACCGTCATCCTGATTCGCACATCCTTGACCATCCGCGTGGCTTCGTGGCGAGGTGCGGCGGCGAGTATCGCCGGGCACTCGTAGCGCAGGCGCGTCGCCCACACCGCAGAATTGACCGTCAGCACGAGCGTCTCGTCGCGGATGTTCGAGACGCCGACATGGGGGGCAAGTGCCGGCGGCAGCCAGCTCCTGATCAGGCCCTCGAGCGCCTGCATGTCACGAGCGCGTTGGATGATGCCGCTGAGTGTCGGATCACCGGCAACGATGGCGCCGATGTGGGTGGGTCTTTTCATGTATCTCTTCCGGCTTCGCGCGACCCTGGGCAGTGGACCGCCGTCCGGCGGCGGTGGCCCGCAGGCCCTGTCTGGTACAATATCGTCTGTTCCAAGTTTTTCCAAAAGCCGGGCGAAACCAGCGCTACCGGGCCGGCTTTCCCCGAGGACCGTATGAGCGAGAACTCCCCTTCTTTTATCCGGCGCCTGCTGCATACGGTGTTCGGCAGCCGTAACGATCGTGTCCTGAAGCGGATGCGCAAGACGGTCGATGCTATCAATGCACTCGAAGCGGCGCTGGGTGAACTCGACGACGCAGCGCTGCGTGGCAAGACCGCCGAATTCAGGCAGCGCCTTGCGGACGGGGCCTCGCTCGAATCCCTGCTGCCCGAAGCCTTCGCCACCGTGCGCGAGGCAGGCAAGCGTACACTGGACATGCGGCATTTTGATGTCCAGATGATAGGCGGCATGGTACTGCATGACGGACGCATCGCCGAGATGCGCACCGGCGAAGGCAAGACGCTCGTGGCCACCCTGCCGGTGTATCTCAACGCGCTGACCGGGCGTGGCGTGCACGTCGTGACGGTCAACGATTACCTCGCCAAGCGGGACGCCGAATGGATCGGCAAGATTTACCGCTTCCTCGGGCTCACGGTTGGGGTGGTGTTGTCAGGCCTCAGTCAGGAAGCACGTAAAGCCGCCTATGCGGCCGACATCACCTACGGGACCAACAACGAGTTCGGGTTCGACTACCTGCGCGACAACATGGTGTTCGCCAAGGATCAACGCGTGCAGCGCGAACTGGTCTATGCGGTAGTAGACGAAGTCGACTCGATCCTGATCGACGAAGCCCGTACGCCGCTGATCATTTCCGGCCCCACCGACGACCGCAGCGATCTCTATGTGAAGGTCAACGCGTTGATCCCGCGGCTCAAACGGCAACCGGAGGAAGAGGGTGACGGTGACTACTGGGTCGACGAAAAGGCGCGGCAAGTCCATCTCACCGAAACAGGCCACGACTCCGTCGAAGCGCTGATGAGCGAATCAGGTCTGCTGGCCGCAGGCGACAGCCTGTACGGGGTCGCCAACATCGCCCTGATGCATCACCTGAACGCAGCCCTGCGCGCGCATGCGCTGTTCGCGCGCGACGTCGAGTATGTGGTCAAGGACGGCCAGGTCGTGATCGTCGATGAATTCACGGGCCGCACGATGCCCGGGCGCCGCTGGTCAGAAGGACTGCACCAGGCCGTCGAGGCCAAGGAAGCGGTGGCGATCCAGATGGAGAACCAGACGCTGGCCTCGATCACCTACCAGAACTATTTCAGGCTGTTCGAGAAGCTGTGCGGCATGACCGGTACCGCGGACACCGAAGCCTACGAGTTCCAGCAGATTTACGGTCTCGAAGTCGTGGTGATTCCGACGCACCGGCCGATGGTGCGCCAGGACTTCGGCGACGCCGTTTTCCTGACGGCGAAGGAAAAGTACACAGCGATCATCGACGACATCAAGGACTGCATGTCGCGACAGCAGCCGGTGCTGGTCGGCACCGCCTCAATCGAAAGCTCGGAGCTTGTGTCGAACCTGCTGCAGAAGGAAGGAATCGAACATCAGGTTCTGAACGCCAAGTTCCATGAGAAAGAAGCACACATCATCGCGCAGGCCGGCCGACCGGGCTCGGTGACCGTGGCCACCAACATGGCCGGCCGTGGGACTGACATCGTGCTCGGCGGCAGTCTCGAGTCCGAACTGACGACACTCGGCGAAGACCTCGACGATGACGCGCGCGCGAAAGTCCGTGAGGCCTGGGCGGCGCGCCACGAGGCGGTCCTCGGTGCTGGCGGTCTGCATATCATCGGGACCGAGCGTCATGAGTCCCGGCGTATCGATAATCAGCTCCGCGGCCGCGCCGGACGCCAGGGCGATGCCGGCTCGAGCCGTTTCTATCTGTCACTCGAAGACAACCTGATGCGGATCTTTGCGTCGGATCGCGTCGCGGGCCTGATGCAGAAGCTGGGCATGCAGGACGGTGAGGCGATCGAGCACCCGTGGGTCACCAAGGCGATCGAGAACGCCCAGCGCAAGGTCGAAGGCCGCAACTTCGACATTCGCAAGCAGTTGCTCGAATTCGACAACGTCGCCAACGATCAGCGCAAGCACGTCTACGAACAGCGCCGTGAGCTGATGGAAGCCGAGGATATCTCGGCGAACATCCAGGGCATCCGCCAGGATGTGCTCAGCGAATTCATCAACAACTATATTCCGCCGAAGAGTTATCACGAAAACTGGAACATCGATGGCTTGATGCAGGCGCTGCAGAGCGACTTCGGCCAGCGCCCGCCGGTCGACGAATGGCTGCAGGCAGATGAAAACCTCGGTGAAGACGCGGTGCGCGAGCGCACCCTCAAGCACTTCGAGGACGCCTACGCCGCCAAGGAAGGACAGGTCGGTCCGCAGGTGATGCGCGAATTCGAACGCGCGGTGATGCTGCAGGTCGTGGACGGGCACTGGAAAGAGCATCTGGCAGCGATGGACCACCTGCGCCAGGGCATCCACCTGCGCGGCTATGCGCAGAAAGACCCCAAGCAGGAATACAAGCGCGAAGCCTTCGACATGTTCTCGCGGATGCTGCAGGAGATCATGCGCGATCTGCTCGGCATCCTGTCGAAGGTCGAGGTGCGTGCGCGCGAAGATGTCACCGCGCTCGAGGATGAGCAGCGCCGTCGCGCTGCCGCGCTACCCCAGACCGAGATCCACGAGAGCTTCAGCGCGATCGAGGACGAAGCCCGCGCCGGGACGGACAACGAACCGGTCGTACGCAGCAGTCCGAAGGTCGGCCGTAACGATCCTTGCCCTTGCGGCTCCGGCCGCAAGTTCAAGCAATGCCACGGCAAGTTGTCCTGAGTTCCCGGGCGGAATCGAACACGATGCTCGCAGCCTCTTCTGAACCACTGGCGATTCCCGGCGTCCGTCTGAACACCGTCGCCGCCGGCATTCACAAGACCGGCCGCGTCGATACGGTGGTCATCGAAATTGCGCGGCATGCTGCCGTGGGTGCCGTGTTCACCCGTAACGTGTTCAGCGCCGCGCCGGTGGAAGTATCGCGCCTGCATCTGGGCAGCAGCACGCCGCGTCTGCTCGTGATCAATGCCGGCAACGCAAACGCCGGTACCGGGGCGCAAGGTCAGCGGGACGCGCTCGACGTGTGTGCCGCAGCGGCGGCCAGTCTGGGCTGCGAGACGAGCGCTGTGTTGCCGTTCTCGACGGGCGTCATCGGCCAGCGTCTGCCGGCGGAGAAGATGGTTGCGGCAATGCCGGCGGCCATTGCCGGCCTGAGTGACGACGGCTGGGCTGCCGCCGCCAGCGGAATCATGACGACAGACAAGGTCGCCAAGGTGTCGTCTGTCGCCATCAAGTGCGCCAGCGGGCCTTACCGGGTGACGGGCATCGCGAAGGGCGCCGGCATGATCAAGCCGAACATGGCAACGATGCTGGCATTCATCGCCACCGATGCGACGGTCGAGCCGACCGCACTGCAAACGCTCACGCGTGACCTCGCCGATCGCACTTTCAACCGCATCACGATCGATGGCGACACCTCGACCAACGACAGCTGCGTGCTGATCGCCTCCGGCTGCGCCGGCGGACCGAGCCTCACGCCTGCCCATCCGGACTGGGCACTCTTCACACGCGGCGTCGAACAGGTGTTCACGGCCCTCTCGCGCGCCATCGTGCGCGATGGCGAGGGGGCGACCAAGCTCGTCACCGTGTCGGTGCGCGGCGGTGCGACCGAACAGGCCTGTCTGCTCGCCGCCTATGCGGTCGCCGAGTCGCCGTTGGTGAAGACGGCGCTGTTTGCCTCGGATCCAAACTGGGGCCGCATTCTCGCCGCTGTCGGTCGGTCGGGTGTGCCGGATCTGCGCATCGCTGAGATCGACATCAGCATCGGAGACGTGGCGATCGTCGCCGGCGGCGAGCCCGTGCCAGGCTACGACGAATCTGCTGTCGCACGCGTGATGCAGACTGCCGAATACGAAATCGCCATTGTCATTGGTCGAGGCCCGGCCAGCACGGCGGTGCTGACCTGCGATTTCTCGTTCGACTACGTGCGAATCAACGCCGAGTACCGCAGCTAGTGTAGTGTTGCATTCTGTTTGGAACTTAAGCGGCTGTTAGCCCGAATAATCTTCTGCAATATGTCGCGCGCGCTTTTGGTCCAAATGAACGGCTTGGGTTTGACGTTGTGATGCGCGATGTATTCGTCAATGGCGGTGACCAGTTCGGGCACGCTGGTGAACACGCCATTGCGCAGTCGGTCGGTCGTGATGTCACGGAAGAACCGCTCGACCATGTTCAGCCACGAGGCGGAGGTTGGCGTGAAGTGCATGTGGATACGCGGGTGCTTGGCCAGCCACTCCTGCACGACC
>Ga0163144_10005320_pt1 | contig 28599 bp, 25 predicted proteins | sample OliLak19BULKMAT1_FD_123175 | JGI IMG/M metagenome (GOLD analysis project Ga0163144, IMG submission 123175) | Freshwater microbial mat bacterial communities from Lake Vanda, McMurdo Dry Valleys, Antarctica - Oligotrophic Lake LV.19.BULKMAT1 | ecosystem: Environmental > Aquatic > Freshwater >...
AGCATCGCCGCCGTCGGGATGGCACTTGCGGCCTATCCGGTCGGCGTGGAGCGCGGTTTGATGACGCGCGCCGCCGCCATCGCGCGAACGCTCACGACGCTGCGGTTCTTCTGGAATAGTCCGCAGGGGACCGAGCGCGATGCTACCGGCTACAAGGGGTTCTATTATCACTTCCTCGACATGGATACCGGACGGCGCGCCTGGGAGTCGGAGCTGTCTACCATCGACACGATGCTTCTATTGGCAGGGGCACTGACCGCCGGCCTGTATTTCGATCGTGACGCCGAGGACGAGCGCGAGATCCGCGAACTCTCAGACGCACTTTACTGCCGCACTGATTGGCAATGGGCCCAGAATGGGGGAGCCCCGGTTACGCACGGGTGGAAGCCGGAAAGCGGTTTCTTGCCCTACCGATGGCAGGGATACGATGAGGCGACCATCCTCTACCTCTTCGGTCTCGGCTCCCCCACGCACCCGCTCTCTTGCGAAAGCTACTCGGCGTACACGTCCACTTACCGATGGAAGAGCATTTATGACCACGAATTCTTGTATGCCGGTCCCCTCTTCATTCACCAGTATTCGCATGTGTGGATCGACTTTCGCGGCATACAGGACACGTTCATGCGCGGCAAGGGCATCGACTACTTCGAGAACAGCCGCCGGGCAACCTACGTGCAGCAGCAATACGCGATCCGCAACCCGCGCGGATTTGGGCATCATTGCGAATGTTGCTGGGGCCTCACTGCCAGCGACGGCCCCGGTCCCGCGATCCATGTTATCGATGGTATCGAACGTCGCTTCTTCGATTACCGGGCTCGCGGCGTGCCCTTCGGCCCTGATGATGGCACCATCGCCCCCTGGGCCGCAGTCGCCTCCTTGCCCTTTGCACCGGAGATCGCCTTACCAACGATCGAGCACATGATCCGTATGGGTGAGGGAGAAAACTGCTGCCCCTATGGTCTGGCGGCCAGCTTCAATCCGACTTTCCCGGGCCCTTCGCGGCTGGGCTGGGTGTCGCCGTGGAATTACGGGCTCAACCAGGGGCCGCTTGTTTTGATGGTGGAAAATTTCCGATCGGGGCTTACCTGGGAGTTGATGCGCCGGTGTCCCTACCTGGTCACGGGGCTGCGCCGGGCGGGATTTTCCGGCGGCTGGCTAGAGACGCACGGGCCCGGATTCGCCGTTTCCGGCACGCAGGAGGAATAAAAGGGGGCAGGTTATGTTTCTATTGACAGGAAGACAAAAGAGGACGGGAAGACAAAAGAGGACGCAGCTCGATTCGCTCAATGGTTTCGCGTTTCGAGTTGCGTCCCTTTCCCCCTCCCTTTTTTTCCAATCGACTTCTCAGGTACTATGGGTCTGTCTGACTCCCCGACGACGTGCATGTCGGCATGATGGTTTTTGCCTTCGCCGACCGATCCCCAGCCATGGAAGTTGTGGATGTCGCCGGGGTCTCTCGGCTTCCGCGCGGAAGGTTTCCAACCGTGCGAGTGGTCTAGGACTCCGTGGGGGCAATATCGAACTCGCCATTGACGTTCGCTACTGCTGTTGCCTTCCCCCTAACGCAATAGGGTCGGCCACCACAAAAGGATGCTTTCGGAGCTCAAACCACTGCCCGGTTGTGCCTTTCGTGAACGCTTCGCGACGGCGATTACTAAGGCGCGACGCATCACTTGAGATCGGAGCGGCCGGCTAAGCCTTACCCCGGGCGGCTCTTTCATCCGCTACCCTCCGCCGGCTTGCGAATGTGCAAGGGATATGAAAACAGGCCAGAGGGCGCAAGCTCTCTATCTTTCCTATTTATGCGCGCTGGCCCTGGCAGATACCCCCAGCGGCGGGCAACAATCTGCTTATGGAAGGGAAGGCGTGCAGCGTCGCACACCCTGTGAGGTGAAACCGTCCTCGAAACTCTCGCTCGGCATTGATGCGTACGGGCCATTTGAAACAGTGATGCGAAGTTCAATGCTCAAAATCGCAGTTGAAATCAAGTTAGCTGGTCGCACGGAATTGCGGAAAATCGTGAAAAACGTTGTCCTGAGACGAGATTGGTCCCTGATCCCGCGAAAGTAAAGCGATTGAAGTTGACGGCATCGAATTTGCACAATGTTAAAGATCGTCATCATCCAACGGCTACGATTGGCTGGTCGCCGAGAGATAGACACAGAACACCTGTAACAGGCAGCTTTCATGCTTCTGATCACGCAATACGCGATAGGCCCGTGTGTCCGCAGCTGCGTTAGCTGTGGATGGGCGGGTTCTTGAGCCATCTTTTTGGAGAGTTGACCATGGTTGAAACGAAAACGACTTACAAATGCAGTGCATGTGGGATGACCAAGACGATTCCCGCAGACCAGAAGGCTCCCACTTGCTGCGGCAAGGTGATGCAAGAGTCCACCGCGCAAAATCCGGCGGAAAGCAAAGGCGGTTCATGTTGTTCGGGCTAGACATGATCCTATGACCCTACACCGTTAACCAGATCCCACTCAGTATCTTTTGGAGGTTTCTACGATCATGCGAAGTTTCTACTTGATGGCGGCCACGCTGGCCATCGCCGTTGCGCCAGTCGGGCAGTCGGCTTACGCCCAGCATGAACACGCCGAGCACTTCATGAAGTGCGCCAAAGTTTGCGCCGACTGTCAGCTCCAGTGCGACTCCTGCTTCAAGCACTGTCTAACGCTGACCGCCGACGGCAAGAAGGAGCACGCGAAGACGGCACAGTTATGTGTTGACTGCGCCGAGTGCTGCAAGGCGTGTTCGTCTCTTTGCGCACGCCAGAGCCCGCTTTCCCGCCATATGTTGGAGTGTTGCGCGAAGTGCTGCGACGATTGCGCCGCGGCATGCGAGAAGTCCCCGGACGACAAGCACATGGCGGCTTGCGCCAAGTCGTGTCGTGACTGCGCCAAAGATTGCCGCGCGATGGTCAAGCATCTTGGCAAGTAGCCATCGTCGGTCGGCTGCGTGATCGAATGCCTCCGGGTATTTGGTCACGCCGGTTTTTTTGCTCGCGGCTATCCTTCGTCAAAATATTACCTACCGGAGCCTTCCATGACGCAACTCCCCTCCAAGGACTACCGCCAGTCGTTTTCGTCCGACCCTGGTTCCGCCACGATTACCGTGCTCGTGCCTAACCAAGATGCTCAAGTTTGGCTCGGCGACGCACCAACCAAGGAGCGAGGAATGGAACGCAGGTTCCACGCGCACGGCTTGCTACAACCCGGCACCTACGTGATCGGGGCCCGTTGGACCGACAACGGTCGCACGGTCAATCAGCAATGTTTCGTGCAAGTACAACCTGGCCAGGCCGTAGTGGTGGATTTCCGCACGCCTGCCGGGGAAAGTCTGCGGGCGCCAAGGCAACGCGAGTATTCCGAATCGCGTTACGTGAAATCAATTGCAAGTCAAATCTCTGTGTAGCGGGGAATCAGAAAAAGTGTCAGGACCATATTTATGGCAGCGCACCCCTTCCAAAAAGCGGCCAGCGGGAGTCGAACCCGCACGTCTACCATGGCAAGGTAGCAGGCTGCCGCTACATCATGGCCGCGGTCAAGTCTGGGCGGCTGGATTCGAACCAGCGTTTTCCGGCTTCCGACGCCGGCGGATTAGTCCTCTTTCCTACACCCAGAGGGAGTTATCGAAAAAGCCCGGCAAGGCGCGGCGCGGGGCTGGTTGTTTTTTGGCCTGCGTGTGGCACAAGAGAGGGAGCATGCGAACGCGAAACAGGTTCGCGCCGAAAACTCCGTTGGCACATTGAGGGGACAAGCCTTTCCGGCGATTCTAAAAAAGCCTCATGAGCCAACACGAACGATATCGCGGCGTCGCCCTGGGGTTGACCCTTTTGAACGCCGGCCTGGGAATTACGCTCTGGTCCGCCATTTGCGAAGTCGCCGGCGCGAAATGGAACCTGGTGGCCCTGTTCCTCGTTCCCGCCGGTTTCCTCGTCATTCTCGGCTGCTACCGTTGCGGCCGCATCCCTGACGACACGCCGACCGCGTTTGCCGCCTGGTCCGCTTTGGTTCCCTTCGCCCTATTTTATATCTGCGGATTGTACGCGTTGGCGGTTCCGGAGGAGCATCGGTTTCCTCCCTGGACGCTGGGTTTGGCGGGCGCGGGCCTGGCCGGCGCCTTGTTCTTCGTCCGTCGCGTGATGCGACACTGTGGCCGACGTTTGCACCGGGATTTTGGCGTGTCCTTGTCGTGGTGGTTCGCCGCCGCGATGTTGGCGGCCACCATATTTGCCGGCGTGGCGATTCTGCCCGACGCCGACATGGACACGGAGACGAAGTTGCGCGTCGGCGGCGTGCTTGGGCTGTTCACCGTGGCGACGCTGGGAAACGCGCTACTCAAGGCGAAGGCGCTGGTGGTCCAGATTCAAGCTGCGACCGCTCTCGGCTCCGCGGATTTTGATACGCCGCGCACTTGATTGTGTTTACGAATGGCGGAGTTCGAGGCGGCCGTGTCCCAACTGCGGGCGGGCATGCGACTCATGCACCCAGGGAGACGGCCGCCTTTTCGTCCAGTTCAACCTTGGCGACTTTCAGTCCGACGGACTGCACTTGTGCGACGGCTGACTGAATCGCCGCCTCCAAAGAGATCGCGTCGCGATCGAAGTGGATCCAGGCGCTGCCGTTGCGAGACACGGGAGTGCCATCGTCGCAGCCGGCAGCGAAGAGGGCATCGGCGAGGTCGTCCGTGATCGCATCGGTCTCGGAAAGGACGACGTCGAATTCGTAGGTTTTCATTTGGTACATTCCTTCGCGACGGGTTCGAAAGCGAATTGGATTTCTGAACGTTACAGAGTGAACTCGATACCGATGATGCGAGACACTCCTAATGAGGACATTGATCGACGAGCCGACGAATCGTTTGAACGTGATTCTCGGGAACGCGCGGCGTGCCGTAAACCGTGATGATGCAGCCGTCACGAGATTGCTCGATGCAATACAGCCGACCCCAGGCATGAGCACGCGGTCCCGATTTCACAAGCCGCCAACCTTCGCGGATGGCGTAATCGACGGCCTCCCGAATGTGTTTGTTGGGATGATCGTTCACGCGGCGTCCGAGCATGGAGTCATGGGGCGAATTGTTCGCCGTCATCGGCCTTGGAGGGCAGTATTAAGTAAAGCCCAGGCGACAGCGTTCGTCAATTGGCGAACGGTGATTGGGCCATTTCAGGAGTGTGTAAAAGGAAATGCGATACACCCACGCCGCAATCAGCGTACCAGGCATTTCTTGGCTTCCTTCGTGAAGTCGGCGTCGGGGTTGCCTTTCGACAGGCGCTCCAGTTCGGATGGCTGTCGCAACGCTTCCCCGGTTGTGAGTTTAATGGGAGAGGGCGGGGGGAGGGAAGGGGATGTTGGTTGGATTTCGCGGAGGGCTGCGTAGATTGCGTCGGTGGGTATAATGGAATGACGTTCGTCCAGAGCATGTGGCATCTTGGAGAAATCCATGGCTTCCGTCAAACGCCGATACAGCAAGGAAGACTTCGCGCACCGGGGCGACACGATTTACGAGAACAGCGTGCGGCCAAAGCTGACACCCGATGATGAAGGCAAGTTCGTGGCGCTGGATATTGAGACCAGCGAATATGAGATCGACGAAGATGAACTCACGGCTTGTGATCGGCTTCGCGCCCGCCTACCCGATGCGCAGATTTGGATGGTGCGCGCAGGATCTCGCTATGTCCATCGGTTCGGCGGCCGGGAAAGCCGAGGCGGTGAATGATTACCGGCGTGGTGCATTCTGACGAAGCGCGCGTTCGCCTGCAGGTGATTGGTCCAAGAGGCACGGTTGCGATGAGGAAACGAAACAATTTGGGCGTTGTTTTCTCGGAATCGAATACAAATCGACACGCTCATTTCTTCTTCGCCGAAAAACTTGGCATACTCATTTTCGCGAAACGCTCCCATTCCGCTTGAATCGCCGTAAGCGATGGCATCCCGGCGTGGACGTATAGCCCGTAACGCAGGCGCAGGGTTTTGCCCGGCTCCAGTTCCCGCGCGGCGGCGAAAGTCAGCGAGGTTCCCATCCAGCCGTCCTCGCGAACGTGATACACGGTCGGATGGTTCGGATTGCTCGGTTGGTCAAAGAGCGTGATGCCTTCCACGGTTTTCGGTCCGCTTGGCCCGGAGTAGTCGCACCACTTCGCGGGCTTCCAGAAACATCCCTTGTCACCTTTTTCGTTGACTTGTCCTTCGGAGTTGCGGATCGTGCCGCCGCCGTCGGCGATGCCGATGGTCTTGGCCATGCGCACGCCGACGAGTCCGAAGGGCGTCTTGCCGAAAGTGACTTTGTCCTTCGCCTGGAATTCGACGTCCATGAGGAGGAGCCATTCTCCCTTTTCGAGCGGATGCACGGCAACGCGGCGGCGCTCGATCAAAAGGAGTTTGCCATCGGGACTGAGCCAATGATTGAGCAGCGTGGCGGCCGCTTCGTTGGCGCCGTCCTCCAACTTCTCGACGCGCTGGGCGACAATTTTGCCGGCGTTTTTGGCCCGGTCGCCCCAAAGCGTCACGCCGTTGACGTCGTGATGCGAGATCCACACCGAATTGTGATGGCTATGCCCGACGGGATCGTGCGGATGCCCCATGCGCGTCAGCACCGCGCCGGAAGGGCCGACGATCGGAAACACGAACGGCCTTCGCGAGGAAGCATCGAAATGCAGCCGGGCCAGTTCCTTGCCGTGGTATTGAAACGACACCTGATCGCGCGGTTGCGGAACGGCCTGCACGCTGGGGAACGGCTTGCCTTGAGCGGCCAGCGGCGACAATGCGATTGGGAAAAAGAAGGAAACGGCGGAGCATATGAGTAGAAAGCGGCGCACGGTCGACCTCCAGTTCGGCAAGCGTTTAGATGGGAACGGGGAATCCCCCGCGCGCGGATTCTATCCGACGCGACCATGGCGCTCAACGAGATTTCTGGAGCCGTCTGTCTGTCGTCGCGGCGTTACGAACTTCGCGAAGTAGCCTGATTGCGATTCTTATTGCTCTGGATGTAGCTGAACCAGTGGTTCAGTCCGCCGATGAAGAATAGCGCCGCCGCGATCAGTGTGATGCCCCAACCAAGCGTACAGACGCTGAAGCTCAAGCGCGGCAATCGTTGAAATACATGGCCATAAAGGCGAAACGGCAAGATCGCATCCTTGAAGCTCAGCGTCGGGTCGGACGGGGCGACGCGCACCAGCGCGATGAATTGGCCGATGAACAGAACCAGGATGCCCAGGGCGATTTGAACCGACGTCCACAAAGCGCGGCCGAAGGAATTCGGATCCAGCTTTTTGCCGGCGAAATAGGATCCCCCGGCCAGCGCCGCGATCCCTAGAACCAGCAACATCGCCCATACCGGAATCACGAATTCCTTGGACGGACCGACGGGTTTTCCCAGCTCATCGGTCGCCGGAGAAGGAGGCGCTTCGCGCTCCAGTTCCGCCCTGGTTGGGGTTTCCTCCAGAGATCGACAGTAGCCGCATGCGGGGCACCATCCGAGTCCCGCGGCGTCCGTGAGCGGCTTGCCGCACTTGGGGCAGGGATTGGTCGTTGCCGATTCCGCAAAACTTGTTTCCGCGCGTGCCATGACATGCTTCCGAAAGACTTGACCCGATATACTTCGAGAACGCTTGGATTTGGTTACCTACGAATTCTCATCCGAACAACAAAAGGATAGACCACGGCGGCACCTTGACGAATTGGCAGCCCAATTCGACCTGTTCGTCCACGATGCGGCAGCTGCGCACCTCCACATCCACCCAAGGCGTCAACGGCGGCGCGTTGAAGGGCAATAGACATATCGTGGTTCCGACGGGGACTTCCACGTTGCACCCCAAGCACACGCCGCCCATCGAGCGGTCGACGACCCAGGCTTCATTGGGCATATCCTTGCGGTCGGGGGGAGCGAAATAGACTTGGATTGTCGAGCCGCCGCGCCGGAAGGAGCGCCGTTGATCGGAGCGACTTCCCTCCATGAAGGGATCGAAATCCTTGCCCTCCTTTTTTTGGCTGTCGCGGGGGACATAGGCGCCCGGCTTGAACGCCACGGAGCGCAACACCATGATGGTGAGAAAGCCCACGCCCATGCCGATGACTAACGGCAGCCAGTATTCGGAATACGGGAGGTTGAGACTTAGCATTCGCTCGGCAAACATCGGCCTCGTCCTGCCAGGGGTAGATCGGGGTGCGTGACGGTGCAGTTCAATCCCGAGCGCCTGGGCGGGCGTCCTCAAGCGCTGCAATCCTCGCGCACGCCCTTCTCGGGGACGCCGCACGCGACAATCGTCAAAACCCTAGCATGCGCCAGGCCAATGGGCAAATGAGGCGTGAAGGAAAGGCAACATTCCGCACGGCGCGGGCGGCGAAGGATTGCTTACTTGCCGCCGATCTTCTTCCCTCTGGCCGCGTTGAGCCAAAACAGAACGCGCTCGCGCTGGAACGCATCCGTAAAGGCCGCCGCCAGCCATCCCGCCGCCAGCGACGCCGAATTCGTCGAACCAAAAGTGATCCCCTGACCCTTGGGCGCCAGCTGTAGTCGGTCCGGAGCGTAGAGGGTGGGCCCGGCCCCGAGCGCCGCGAAGGCAGGCGGTCCCTCCGCGCTGAAGAGTTCTTTGCGTCCCTTCTCGTCGATGGCTCCCACCACGACCATGCCGCGCGCTTCCGCCGGTATCCCCAGCGTGCCCGCGTCCGTCGCCGCCTCGGCGAAGACGATCCGGCCCGTCGCGCCCAAGGGCGTCAGCGTCTCGACGAATATCCGCGGCTCCAGCTCCCAGCGCTTTTCCAGATTCGGCAAGGTCGGCGCCCAAGAAGGCCGCGTCGTCCGCGAATTCTCCCGCCGGAGGGACAGATAAACCGGCCTCCCCTCCTCAATATCGACAAGGGCCCAATAGGTCGCCGCCGGACTGATGACGCGCAAGGCATATTGACTTTTGAGCTGCACCACGGCGTTAAAGGACGTTTCATAAACGGTCGTGCCTGCCTGATCCTCCAGACGCACCGGGGCCGCGGCGTTGCGGGCGACCAACTCGAATACGTCGGCGCCCACGGTCTTGCCCTCGGGATCGACCTGGCGCAGGAGCAACACGTCGAGCCGGGCTTGGGGCGTCGCGAAGGGATCCCGTTCCTCTTTTTTGTCGGAAGTCGGATTCAGGTGATACTCGGGATCATGCGGCTCGCGCCATTGCAACGAGACGCGGATCGGCGCGGCATTGGGGATGGCGGCGTCCTTCGACCACTTTTCCCATTTCAGAAACGCCAACTCATGCGTCCAGCGTCCCTTGGCCAGCGGCGTAGTCGGAGCCGCGAATTCGAGAATGCCGTTGCCGTCGTCATCCCGAAACGGACCGTTCCAGGCTTGCCCGCGGCTGTTTCCCGCTGCCTGCACCCATACGGCGCCTCGGTTCTTCTCATTGAACCAACGCACGACCGAACTGCTCCCGCCCAGCGGATATCCGGTCGGCCAGTTGCGGGCGCTCAGCGCCAGCTCGACGCCTCTGAGGGAAGCCACATCCGAGATTAACGTGCGAAAGCGCTCCAAGCGCCCGCGCAAATCAGCCTCGCGATTCTTCTGATAAGCCATGCGTTCGTAATGCCAGGAGCGGTCGCTGAAGAGCCAGCCGAACACGGGCCCCAGATAGCCGTACTCGCGTTTGTCGTCGGTGTCGTCGCGGAAACTCTCCAAGATTTCCGTTCGTTCCGCCAGCAACTCGCGGCGATCGTTGGCGAGCTGTTTTTCGGTATAGGTGAGGAGATCCTGAAGCGCCGCCAGTGTGTTGGTGCTCAAGTCCCCGCCGAAGAATTGGGCGGCTTCCACCAGTTCCAGCGGCGATTGGCCGAGAATGCGGACCAGCACCAACTCCGCCTCCGGCGCTGCCAACGCGGCGGCAGCGGCGCATTGCGTGCCATATCCGACAAGGGCGGGATCCAGCGTTTCCTCCGCAGGCAACACCTCGGCGAAATACTGCGCCGTCAAGTCGACGAAGCGCGTTGACGCCGGCAGCTTGCCCTCGGCCTTCATACGTTCCCAGCCGCGAAAGTCCCGGTCGACGACGGCGATGCGGATCTTTTTGCCCTTCCTTCCCAGCGCGTGCAATTCCGCGAGGCCCGTGTCCTTTACGATCTCCGCTTCCGCGTTTCCCAAGTCGATACCCGTCGCCACCGGTCCCACCGGCAGGCGCGGCAAGCGCACCAGCAACACCTCCGGCAGGCGAGCGAGAGCTGCGATATGGCTGGGATCGATCATCGCGAGCAGGATCTGTCCCACCTGCCCTTCGATGAACAGGCTCGGCACCGCTTTGGTAAGTGGCGCGGACGGCGTGGCGCGTGTCGGGCCGGCGGCGCCGGTGAGGAAGATCTCGACGCGAATCGGCGCCGCCGCCGCCAACACGTCCTTTTCCCCCGCGCGAATTTTGTCGGCATACCCCTGCCACAATCCCACGCCGATCTTCTCCAGTCCTTCCGGCGGCACCGCATCCTTCTCTTCGGTGTAGGGCCGAATCAGATCCGTGGGCGGCAACACTTCCGCCACCAAAATCGGATGCCGAAGCTGGAGCGGAGTCGGCGTCTGTTCTAAACCGACGCGCGGCGCGAACCAACCGAACGGGTAGGTGCGCAGATCCCGCGTGAGCGTAAGCAATTGGCCGGCCGGGATCATGCCGACCAGGCGCGTGAACGGTTCGCGCGTATAACCGCGATGGTCATACCCCAGCGCCTCGCGGAATCCCAGGTCATAGAGCACCGCCCGCGTCTGTTCCACCAACTCACGCTGCCGGGGCAAAGGTAACCCGCCGGGCAACTCCAGGCGAACCCGCACCGGCGTCCCGGCGTCGGCGGGCAGATCCAGCCCGTCCGGCACGACCAACGTCGAGGCGATGTGCGGATTATCGAAGAGCTTGAGCAGGTTCTCCGAAGGCAACGTGCCCTGCAACCGATTCCTGCCTGGATCTTCGCGATCCGTCTTGTCGTGCTTTTCCAAAGGCGGATTGAAGACGAAACCGAGCTTTTGCAAATGCTCGATCATCGCGTCGTATTTGGCGACATGGACGTCGCGCTGCGCCGTGATATCGTAGCGCAACGTCGCCTGGAACTGCTTGGGCAGCGGCGGCTCGGCCGGATACTGGGCGGACAAGGCGCCCGTCGCCCAAAGCGTTACTCCCATCGCGATCATCATCGTGTCTGATATGCGAACACGCATGCCGTCTTTCCTTTGTCGCCGATTCGAGGAGCGAGACCGATCCGCTAAACTATGCCACCCTGGCATGGCGGACGAACGCGAAACGCACGGCACGGCATCGACAAATGCCAGCGCCGGCAAGCGCCGTCCGCACAGGGCGCAGACTCACGGCACATCGACAAAGGCGGCATAGACCGTTCCAATTGCCTGCCTTGCCTGGCCCCATGGCCGAGGCGAGCGTTTTCCACTAACCTTAGAGCGCCATGTTCACTGTAGCAGAAAGGCCCGCGCATGTGGTTCGCCAATAAGGTCGTCGTCATCACCGGCGCTTCCAGCGGCATCGGCAACGCCCTGGCCAAGGAACTGGTCCGCCACGGCGCCAAGGTCGGACTGCTCGCGCGCCGCGTCGCCCTGCTGGAAGCCCTCGCCGCCGAGATTCAGGCCCTGGGCGGCACGGCCGCCATCGCTCCCGCCGACATCACCGACCGCCACGCCACCGTCGCCGCCATCCACCAACTTCGCGACCGCCTCGGCCCCGTCGATCTTCTCGTCGCCAACGCGGGCATCGGCGTGCCCACGTCGCTGGAACCGCTCGACACCGAACAGACCGAACTCACGTTTCGCGTCAACACCTTTGGCGTCGTCTATGCCATCGAAGCGGTATTGCCCGACATGCTGAAACGCGGGCAGGGCCATCTCGCCGCCGTCTCCAGCATCGGAGCTTACAAGGGCTTGCCGGGCGAGTCCGCGTACTGCGCCTCCAAGGCCGCCGTCAACACCTACATGGAAGGGTTGCGCATCCAACTCCGCAAACGCGGCGTCGCCGTCACCACGATCTGCCCGGGCTTCATCAAGACGCCGATGACCAACGTCAACCAGTTCAAGATGCCGTTTATCATGGAAGCGGACCGGGCCGCCCAAAAAATCGCCCGCGCCTTGTACAAACGCAAGAAGGTCTACAACTTCCCCTGGCAAATGGCGCTGCTCATGAAGCTCACGCGCTGGCTTCCCGATCGCACCGTCGCCCGCTTCGTCGCCAAGAAAACCGAAAACCGCCCCGCCCCCACGAAATAGCCCCGCCCCCGTTTCGCGCTTCTCCGTTTCGCGCTCGCTCTGTCCCCCGCCTTCACTCCGTCCCTCTCCCCGCCCCCGGCAACCCTCCGGTCGGCGGATCCACCTTCTCCTCCCCTGCCGCCCCAGCTTCCATCTTCACCGGCGTCCCACTCTTCAAATCCCGCACCGACAACCAAAAGAAATACGCCACCACAACGAACGTGATGACCGGCGACACCCAATGCGGAATGTGCGCTCCGAACGCGTCCAGCCCGTTGCCAATGAGGATGAGCGGGATCGACATCGTAAACGCGAACGCGCCCAAAACCCCGTCGATGGAAAAGGTGGCGTCGATCACTTCCAAGTAAAGAATTTTGCTCGTGTCGGAGAGGCCCTCTTTCATCAGTTCGCTTTCCATCTTGGCGGCGTTTTCCTTGAAGCCGTGCGTGATGAAAAACGCCGTCGACCCGACGACGGCGCCGAACGCGAGATTGGGATTGAGATCCTCCGAATTGACGGCCAAATACACAATCACGGACAGCAAGACGGACACGATGGCGAAGAACCAGATGCCTTGGGATTGGAGGAAACGTTCACCGAACATGCCGTAGTTTTTGGGCTCCAGAAATAGCCAATGAAAGAAAAGGAAGATCAAAAACGTCCCCCCGCCGGCCAACAAAACGGGCTTGGCCGTCTCGATGGCGAGGTGTACCTCGGGGTCGCTTTGAAAGGTCGCCGTCAGCGCTCCGATCGGTCCCAAGTCCGGCAGGGTCATCCAGACAATGAACCAGGGCAGGAGTCCCCGGACGAGGAAGACGGCGATCAGGATGCCCCAAAGCAGGAACCACTTGCGCGCCTTTTCGCCCATCGTCGAGAGCACCTCGGCATTGATGATCGCGTTGTCAATGCTCGTGATGGTTTCGAAAAGGCAAAGGCCCGTGATCGTGAGAATGTGCGGAAACAAATCCATATTCGCCGTCCCCGTGATTCGGAATGTGGAATTGTAGGCGTCCGCGCCGCGCGGAAGGCGATGCGAATGAAAAAATGTCGTTATCGTCCTGATCGGGAATCGTCTTTCTACCGGACGCGGACAGGATTGCCGATGGGGATTCCCTCAATTCCCGTCCATCTATCTTGACATTGCGTCCTTCCCGAAAGGGAAGGGCCGGGAGGGGGAACCTCGCTAAAAGAATCCCCCCCGCCGGCCCGTTTTTTCGCTGAGTGAGCGTTGCTCACGCCATCCGTTCGGCCGCTCCCAGCAATTCTTGGAAGTGTCCTTCCAGGTCGCGATTCTGTTGCTTCTTGGCCAAGTCCAGACCCGCGGATAGATAAGTTTTCGCGCGCTGCCCTTGCTTGCCCGAGATCATCGACTCCGCCGCCGCGGCGCGATATTTCAGATCGTCGGGCGATCGCGCGATGAGGCGATCGAAGACGTCCTGCGCTTCGGCGAATTGTCCCGCCTTGGCATGCACCTGCCCGCGCCGCAATTCGTAATCATTGCGCCGGCGGCCCTCGTTGCCCTCGCAATCGTCCTTTTCGCCGTCGTTGACGTGTTCGAGCGCCGCTCCCGTGTCGCCCCGCGCCAGCGCCAACTGCACCAAATGATTGTGCCAAAAGTACCGATCCGGGCGCTCCGCGCTCGCCGGCCTGGCGACGATCTCATGCGCGAATTGTCCCGCCACCTCGCGCGCGTCCAGCTTCATCGCCGCTTGAAACGCCTGTTCGAGTTGGCCCGGCTCCAATGTCTTAACGTCGACGCCAGCGAGTTCCGCGACGTTCATCGCGCTCACGTCCACTCCGACGGCTTTTTGCGGCGCCGCCTCTCCTCCCAAGCCCAGCTTCTGACGCAGGCGATTGAAGTCATAAGGCAGCTTGAGCATCGCGCCGCAGTCTTCGATGAAACGCAACAAGCCGCGCAGTTTTTTGCCGGCCTTGCCCTTGCCGGCCGCTTCCGTGGGCGAGACGTTCCCCAGCGATTTCGCGGGCCGATGAATCCAGCCTTCCTCGAACTCGCGCTCGATGTGCTTGGCCAACAGCGCCCCGGCGCCGGCCTGATCGCCGCTTAAGACGCGCGGGAAGATAAAGAACTCGACGAGCACATCCTGAAACTTCACCGGCCCGCGCACCCAACTCGCCTGACTGACGCTGGGGCCAATCTGAGATTCCATGCTCCGAAACTGCTTCTCCAAACGCTCCTTGTTGGTCGACCAAATCCTGAGAACGTTGCCCATGAACACCAGGTGCGCGGAGAATCGCGGCGCCTGCTGCGCTTCCTGCTCCGCCGTGAGCGCGGGTCCGGGTTTCTCCAAAAGCAATGCCGACAGGATGCCGTTTTCCTCGTCGACGCGCGCTCCGAAGAGCAAACCCTGCTGTTCCAATTCGCCCAAGTAGGTGACGAATTTCTCCGGATTCGCCAGCGGCACGACGACGCTGTGTTCCACGAAGTTCGCCCGATCCTCCGTCCCCTGACCGCACAGGAGCGTCTCCGCCAGTGCCCAGGCTTCCTCTGCCTTAACGTCGTCTTCTTCCAGGCCGACATAGCGATCCAGGGCGTCGACCGCCGCGAGATTGTTCCCGTTCCAAGCATGGCTCAGGCCGAGGTTGTACCAAGCGGCCGCGTCGTTTTCGTCCTCGCCCGTCAGAGCCTGGAAAGCCTGCACGGCGTCCTTGAGTCTTCCCTTGGTTTGCGCCAGCGCCTTGTCCCAAGCCGCGCGCCGTTCGCTGCCCGCGGAAGCCGCCGCCGTCTGATACCGATACTCCTTCTTGGCAGCCTGGGGCAGATTCGAATTCTCCGGACCGAACACGGTTGCCAAACCGGAACGCAATTCCTCGTTGGCCGGATTCAGATGCAGCGCCTTTTCGGCGGCGACATGGGCGGCCACGGGGTGGTTGAGCCGCATCTCGCAATCGAAGATGTTGAAGTAAAGTTGGGCGAGGATCGTCTTCGTCTCGGGATCGTACAACTCCGTCGCCCGGCGGAACAGCATCAAGGCGCCGGCGATCTCTCCTTCGTACAGCCGAAAATGTCCCTTGAGCATGTAGCCGAACGCATAGTCTTTGTCGAGCGTGAGGGCTTTTTCCAGCGCGGTCTCCGCTTCCTCGGCCTGCTCGTTGCTGAAAAGCAATTGCGCGAGTTGACCCCAGGCTTGCGGATTGTCCGCGTGCTCCTGGGTCACTTGGTTCATGATGCGGAGGGCGGCTTCGTGCTGGCCGTCCGTATTCTGTTGATACGCTTTATCGATCTGCTCTTGAATGGGTTGGCAGCACCATTTGAATTTCTTGCCGCTGCCACAAGGGCACGAGGAGTATAGGTCGATAGCCATGCCAGGATTCCCGCTGGGTCGAGGACGCGATTCTAGTCTCCCCTTCTTTTTATTGCGTGCTCTCCGCTTTCCTAGTGCTGCCCTGGCATGTTCCCCGCCTGTTCATAAACTCTCCCCGTTCATCCGTCGGGCCAGAAACGTAGCCGAAACGTGGCCGGGGTCGGTACTCCGACCCCGGTTTGCTAGGCGACCGCCGGGGTCGGAGTACCGACCCCGGCCACGACATCACGACATCATTGGAGACGGCGGGGAGTGCCATTCATGCAACTTTGCAAAGTCCGCCAGAAGTCCGGCGAGGTTCGCGTAGGCCGTCTGCAAGACGGCATGCTTGAACTCCTCGACGCCGCCACGCGTCTTTCCGATCTTCTGCATGCCGACAATCCCGCGGCGGCCGCCGAACCGTTGGTGGACACGCGGGCCGGCAGGGTCGCCGCCGCCGACGTCACGTTCCTTCCCCCGCTGGACGAACAAGAAGTCTGGGCGGCCGGCGTCACCTACAAGCGCAGCCAAGAAGCCCGCGAACGCGAATCCGCCGGCGCCGCCAAGTTCTACGATCTCGTCTACAGCGCCCCGCGGCCCGAGATTTTCTTCAAGGCTCCCGCCTCACGCGTCGTCGGCCTGGGCCAGACGGTCCACATCCGCCGCGACAGCCGTTGGAACGTCCCCGAACCGGAACTCGCCCTGGTCATCTCCCCCGCGCTTCAGCTTGTCGGTTTCACCATCGGCAACGACATGAGCAGCCGGGACATCGAGGGCGAAAACCCGCTCTATCTCCCGCAAGCGAAGTTCTACGACCGCTCCTGCGCCCTCGGCCCCGCGATCACCCTCCTTAGCGATTTTCCCAAAGCCGAAGACGCCGTCATCCGTCTACAGATCGAGCGCGCGGGCAAAAATGTCTTCGACGGCCAAACGCGCATCTCGTCCATGAAGCGCTCCTTCGACGAACTCATCTCCTGGCTCGGCAAGGAAACCAGCTTCCCCCACGGCGCCATCCTCCTCACCGGCACCGGCATCGTCCCCCCCGACGACTTCACCCTCGCCGTCGCCGACGTCGTGCATATCGACATCACAAGCATCGGCCGACTGACGAATGAGATCGGACAACGAGAATGATCCCGCCACGCTCACACAAACACACTAATCGCCGCTGATCGGCGCTAATCTCGATAAAAGCAAATTCTTATAAGCGTCGATTAGCGCAGATTAGTGTTGGAACGATTTCCAACCCCGCCGGTGCTAACCTCAGCAAGTCGAGGTCGGAAGCGTGTTGATCCCAAGGGCAATGAGTAGTCCAGCGAACTCTTTTCCGTTGAGTAAAGTTATAGGCGGCTTCCCGGCTTCATTCGCTTCACCTAAAGCCGCCTTTGAGAAGTGGCTAGTCGTTATCAGACATCCCAGCCCTCGATGGCTCAAACTCCCGCGCAGTTCGGCCACCTCTTTCCGACCCACAGTGTGTAACCAACGTTTGGCTTGAACCTGAATCTGCCACTCGGTGACGGGCCAGCCCCCTTGGCCAAACGATGCGACAACGTCGATGCCAAAATCCTGACTGTAACGAGTAACGCCGACCTCCTTGTAACCCGATGCATCAAATGCCCGCTTGACAATGAACTCGAAGTCTCGCGGATGAAGTGCGAGCAAACCGCTCCTCAAGCATTCCACGGCAACGTCGTCTAGGGTTTCGGTGCTTGGAGACTCGACTACTGTTTCGGAAACGTCTATGGCCTTGTCGCGTCGCCATTTGGCAAAAAGTTCGGCGGCGATCAAGTTTTCGTGTTCAATTCCAATGACCTTTGGCTCGCTTGACATTGCAAATTCAAAGAGCCAAACAGACCTCAGTTCGCCCGCCAAATCAAGTTGTTCGCGATGGAATCTGAGAAGCGTGAGAAGGCCCAAAAACTTCCAGCGATTCTCCCCTGAATCTTTGTTTCGTCTGCTGAAGACTTGCTGAAAGCACCAAACCGGGAACTGGGCAGCCAGCTGCTCAACCAGCCGATTGTTCAGTCCCCCGGGTTCTTGGTCGCCGCGCAACCCCTTTCCCGTGTAAATGAGAACGTCGTCTTCAATCCTGTCGTAGTACGGGTTCTCTCCGATTATCTTGGCCCCTGGAATCGCGGTGAGCAACACCAGCCTGCGTACCGAACCATCGTCGCGGACACTCGGTCTGATTCCACCAGCATTCCCCACCTGTAACGAGTGACAGATCGTCTTATTCGAGTAAAGCTCCCCAACAACAAAGTCGGTTTCCCTCGTAATCATTTCACGCATTCTCGAAGATTTATGCCAATTACCTGCAGATGCACTCGCCCGTTATTCAGTCTGCCTGCGCGAGTCATGTTATGCCGATAACCTATTCGAGCAAGCTGTGGCGTGTACGCGGCGGGTCTCTTGCCAAAGACTCGTTCCTGGGAACGGGTCTGCACCTGTCCCATCTTTCCCAGCCTCCCGCCTCGTATTGTCCTTGCACTCCCCCCGCGCCATTTGGTATCGGCTATGCGGAATATGATTCCATTGGGGCGCTCGGCATGTGCCGAAGGGATCGATTCTGTAGGCGCGGCGCGTCAAGGCGGTCGAAAGGGAAGATGCGGGACACGGATTTGTCCCCTAGCAAGGAGGGTGTCAGGATGTTCACCCGGTCAATCGTCGCATACATAGGGGGGAGCGCTCTCCTCCTTTCGTCCGCTATTTTCGGGTTTAGTTCGCTCCATGCGCAAGACAGCATCTGGCGGGCCGCCCGATCCAAACGTGAAGTCAAGGCCCCCCCGGTGCGCCTAGGCCGGCCCATCGGCGCCGCGGAGCCCATCATCCGCGCTCAGGGGGCCGAGATGTCCCCGCTCACCCCCACGCCGCCGCCTCCGCCTCCGCCGCCCCCCGGCATCGCGTCGCCTTTCCCCGGCGCCCCTCTTCCCGGAGAAGACGCCTACAACTGCGGCATCGTCAACACCCAGCAGGGCAAGGCCGGCGGCTTCTTTCAACGCGCCTGGGACGGCACCAAAAAATGCGTCGGCGACGTTACCGGCGGCATCGGCGGCGCCTTTCAGCCCGGCCCCACCCGAGCCATGTTCCAAAGCGACCACGCTTTCGACGTCTTCGCCTCGCCCGTCACCAACCCGCACTATTTCGAAGACCCCCGCTCCCTAACCGAGTTTCGGCCCACCTTCATGTGGCAAAGCACGCCCGACGGCAATCCGGTCTTCTCCGGCGGCAATAACTTCTTTCTCAATCTCCGCGGCAGCGTCGCCATCACCGACCGCATCTCGATCGTCCTGCATCGCGCCGGCTTCGTCAGCACGGACGCTCAGACCCCCATTCTCGATTTCGGCAACGCCACCGGACTCTCCGAAGTCCACATCGGCCCTAAATTCACCATTATCCGCAACGACGTCAGCAACACCGTCGCCGCCATCGGTATGGCCTTCGAGATCCCCGTGGGCAGCGGCGATGTCCAACAAGACACCGGCAGCCTCACGCTCCGCCCTTACTTCAGCATCGCCCAGAACTTTCTGCGCTCCGATTACGGCAGTTTCAACTTCATGAACACCACCGGCTACGCCTACAGCACCGACAATCAACGCACCGATTACGTCTACTCCAGCTTCCACCTCGACTACGAAATCGCCAAGAGGTTCTACCCCCTTATCGAAGCGAACTACGTCTACTACACGACCAACGGCGGCGCCCGCGCCGTCAACTTCGAAGGCGGCAATCTCTTCAATTTCGGCGCCACGGACATCTCCGGCAACAGCGAACTCACCATCGCCGGGGGCTTTCGCTACAAGTTCACCGAAGCGGTCCAAATGGGCCTCGCCGGCGAATACGGCCTCATCAACACCAGCCGCAGCCTGGACAACTTCCGGGTGACGGTGGACTTGATCTTCCGGTATTAACCGTTTCCCCGTTTCGCGCTCGCGCTGCGCCACCGGTCTAAGAGAAGGACAACCGAGACAGGTGCGAGGCGAGCGCGAAACGAAGAAGGGAGTGCGGGAGGTAAAGCGTGGGAGAGAGTTGCATCGGCTATGCGAGCGTACCAACAATCTCGCCGACCGACTTCGCCTTCAACTCATCCAGTGCGGCCGGCAAGGCATCGACGACGCGCACCGAAGCCAGCGGATTGTAAAAGTTCGCGGTGCCGATCTGCACGGCGCTCGCGCCGGCGACCAAAAAGTCCATGACGTCGTCGATGGTGGCGATGCCGCCGATGCCGATAATGGGGATCTTCACGTTGCGAAAGACGTGATGGACGAGGCGCAGCGCGACGGGTTTGATGGCGGGGCCGCTGAGACCGCCGGTGACGTTGCCGAGGATGGGCTTGCGGCGGCGCCAGTCGACGGCCATGCCGACAAGGGTGTTGATGAGCGAGACGGCGTCGGCGCCGGCTTCGGCGGCGGCCTGGGCGATGGGGACGATGTTCGTGACGTTGGGCGTCAGCTTGGCGATGAGCGGATGGGGGTAGACGGCTCGGCAGGCGGACACGACGCGAAACATGACGCCGGGGTCGGTCGCGAAGTCGACGCCGCCGGAGACGTTGGGGCAGGAAAGGTTGAGCTCCAGTCCCGCCAGGCCGTCGACGCGCGCGAGCATGGCGGCCATCTCGACGAACTCGGTCTCGGTCTTGCCGGCGATGTTGGCGATGACGGCGGTGGGTAGAGTGCGCAAATAAGGGATGTGGTGCTGGATGAAATGTTCGATGCCGTCGTTGTCCAGGCCGATGGCGTTGAGCATGCCGGAGGCGGTTTCGACGGTGCGGGGCGGGGGGTTGCCGATGCGGGGTTGGCGCGTCACGGTTTTGGGGACGATGCCGCCCAGGCGCTGGAAATCGACGACGCCCTCCATCTCGCGCGCGTAGCCGAAGGTTCCGGAGGCGACGAGGATGGGGTTACGAAGGGCCAGCTTACCGAGGCGGACGGAGAGGTCGTGCATGGATCCAGGGGGTTATTGAGCTTCATTGCCCAGGCCGAAGGTGGCGCACAGGCCGATGAAGATGATGAGGCTCAGGGAACGGACGGCTTCCCAGAGGTTGACTTTGGAGGTGCCGGCGCGGCGATCTTCAAAAAGAATCGGCGTCTCGCCGATTTTCGCGCGGGCGACGCGGCAGCGGTAGATCATTTCTTGCTGAAAGGAATAGCCGCGCGACAGAAGTTTGTCGAGCGCGACCTTGCGGAGGAGGCTGACGCGATAGCACCGGTAGGCGCCGCTGGTGTCGCGGGCGGGAATCCGCATGAGGAGCCGGCTGACGAGGTTGACGCCCCAACTCATGAAGCGGCGTGAAAGGGGCCAGTTGACGGTGCCGCCGCCAGGAACGTAACGAGAGCCGATCATGACGTCCTTGCGATTCATGCCCTTTAAAAGCGCGGGAAGATAGCGGGGATGGTGGCTGAAATCGGCGTCCATGTTAAGGAGGAGGGTGTAATCTTGATCCATGGCATAGCGGACGCCCGCGAGGATGGCGGTGCCCAGGCCCAGCTTGCCGGCGCGGTGGAGCACATGAATGCGGGGATCTTGACGGGCCAGTTCGTCGGCAAGTTCGCCGGTGCCGTCGGGGGAATTGTCGTCGATGACGAGCACGTCGGCTTGGGGCGCGAAGTGGTGGATCTCGCGAATGAGCGGCTCGAGGTTGTCCCGTTCCTTGTAGGTCGCGATCGAAACCAAAAGCCGTTGCCGAGGCGAATGCACTCCGAGGCTCCTAAAGAAGCTGTTCGCGCGCGGGATAACATCGGGCGTTCCCCTGTTGCCGCTTGCGTTGCACCGGTGGGTGGCGATATTCTATAATCAGCGGGGGTTCGCGTAGAAGCAAGAAGACGGAAGTCGGGAGAACGCGTCGATGGAAACGGTCGTCATCACCTGTTCGGAATGCACCAAGCGCTTCAAGGGCAAGCCGGGTTTGGCGGGCAAGAAGATCAAGTGCCCGTTTTGCAAGGAGGCGTTTGTCGTCCCGAAGGATTTGGCGGCCGCCGCGCCGGCGCCGGCGAAGGTCGAGGCCAAGAAGCCCATCGTTTTCGACGATGACGACGATCCCGGAGATTACGGCGTCACGGCCTTGGACATGTCCGCGCGCTGCCCCAACTGCGCCAATCCCATGGCGGACGAGAAGGCGTTCGTGTGTCTTTATTGCGGTTACAACACGCTGACGCGCACCTGGGGCAAGACGGAGAAACTGGTCGGGCACACCACCGGCGATTACGTCCGCCACCAGATGACGGCCTATATCTGCGCCTTTTTAGCGGGGTTTTTCGCGGTACTGATCCTGTTCTACGACATGGTGGTTCCTTACTTGTTGGACCACTCCAGCTGGGCGGAAATGTTTGACGCGGAATCCTTGCGCTTGTGGTTCACCGTATTCTCGCTGTTCATATTCTGGGCGTTGGGCATGGTCATATATAAGCGGCTGGTCATCAATCCGACGCCGCCGTCGCTTAAGAAAGAGTAGACCAGGCCCGCATGGATTATCAGGTCGACCTGAGCACGTTTCGCGGTCCGCTCGATTTGCTGCTTTACCTCGTCAAGCACAACGAGGTGGATATCGGCGACATTCCCATCGCCCGCATCACCGAGCAGTTTCTCGCCTATCTGAATTTGTTGCGGCTGATCGACGTGGAAGGGGTCGGCGAGTTTCTCGTGATGGCCGCCACGCTGATGGAAATCAAGAGCCGGCTGATGTTGCCGCGCCCCGAGGAAGGGCGGAAGGAGGAAGAGGATCCGCGTTTGGAACTCGTCAAGCAGCTGATCGAATACAAGAAGTACCGGGAGGCGTCCACGCTGCTCGAGGAGAGCGCGCAAAAGCACATGGCGCGGATGGCCCGCCAAAGCGTCGATCCGCCGACGGCGCTGGACCCGGCCCGGCAACCGATGCGCAAGGTGGAATTGTGGGATCTCGTCAGCGCCTTTGGGCGCTTGATGCGCGAGACGGTGGCGCTGGCGCCGCGCCAGATTGTCATGGACGAGACGCCGATCCACATTCACATGGAGCGTATTCTGCAACAGCTTACGCCGGCGCGGCGGCTTTCCTTTCGCGAGGTGTTTCTCGCGCCGTTCACGCGTGGTCGACTCGTCGGCCTGTTTCTCGCCACCCTGGAATTGATCAAGGCCAAGAAGATCTTCGCGGAGCAGCTTGAGCTGTACGGGGAGATCTGGATTTGTCTTTATGAAGATCGGCCCCGGGGGGCCGGCGAGGAGGGTGCGGTCGACGCGGAACCAGGCGAACGCTAAGCCGCGAGCGGCGGATTATTCCTGCGGAACGGCCAAACTTTCTTGCCTGCCCGCGCAGCTGGCCGCATAATAGGAACGAACGCCCACGGACAGGAACAAGGACCATGCGGACTCCCGAAGCACCCCGGCAGGACATATTCGGCCCCGGTGGTCATGTCGCGCCCAAATACTTGACGGACGACGCCGCCCAGGTGCTGCGCGAGGCTTTGCGGCTGGCGCGGGAAACGCGCTGGGATATGGTTCGCAGCCCACATATCTTCATGGGGTTGCTCGCGTTGCCCGATCCCGGCGTGCAAAGCTGGGGTCGTCGCCTTGGCGCGGACCTTGATAAGTTGCTGGCCGACTTTCAGGAATTGTTTCACCAGGAAGACGGTCAAAAGGCGGCCATGCTGCATTTGAACCGCGAATTCCTGTCGGATAACGTCATTCGGCTGCTGCGGGAGGCGCACGCGCGGGCAAAAGAGAATGGCCGATCGACCGTCGCGCCCATGGATTTGTTGATTACGCTACTGACCACGTCCAACAGCATCGTCGCGGAGTGCTTCGAGCGAATCGGCCTGACGGCGGCGAAGCTGACCGAACATGCGGTGATTGCGGAACATCAAGTGGGGCGTTAGGAATTGCGACGCGTGGTTCTGGGGACAAGAAAAGAAGCGCCGATTTCCGGCGCTTCTTTTTACGTTAATCCCCAACTTCGACTGGCCGCTTACTGCGTGCGCGGCTCATTAATTCACGAATGGAATTCCGAACGAGGTTCGCGATTCGATGCGGATCCGTGTGCCGTCGTCGGTGGTCACGGAGATATTCGGGAAGAGATGGCGGGTGGCTTCCCGGGCGTGCGGAATCACGCTGGTGTCGAACGGCTTGATGTCCGCGTTGGCCAAGGGCAGCAGTTGATTGGCGATGCTGGTGATCGCGGGGATGGCGGAGAGAAGGAATTGCACGGACGGCCTGGGATCGCTCACCGCAACGCCGGTGTAATTCTTGGGGAACGTCGCCAATCGCTTGGCAACCTCGGCGCTCATCTTCCAGGAGGGCAGTTCACCCTTGGTGCGGAGGATGTAGCCGTACAAAGGTTGCGGCACATTCGCCATCGCGAACCAGCCCTTATGAATGGTGAAGGTGAACACGGGAATCTCCGACTCGGTCTTCACTATCAGCTGATGGAACGCCACGCCGTGATATTCCTTGGTGCGGATCGAGAATTCCGCGCCGGGGAAGGCGGGGATGTTCTTGACCAACGACTCGATGGCGTTTTGGAGTTTCTTTTCGTTGTTGACCTTGAGCATGGTGACGGCGCCCAGGCCGAGCGGGCCGTCGGACGGGGCATTGTAAGTGACGGCTAGACCGTCAAAGGCGCCGAACAAATCGTCGCCGAGTTTGACGCCGATAACGCCTTCCATCTGCTTGATGAATTCGCGGACGTCGATTTGGCCGGGGGCAACGACCTTGGCGACGACGTCGCCGGCCTGGATCAGCCCTTCGTACAGATTGCCGGCGTCAAAGTTGCTGACGGAAAACGAGGTCAGATCGTCGGGCATGGACGGCAGGTCGGCGAGCTTGACCGTTTTCTGGTTGATGAGAGCGAGCAGGCCTTTGCGTTTGCCGACGGTGTTGAAGTCGATATAGCTGCGTTCGGCCGGGCCGTCGAAACCGCTCACGAGGGTGATGCTCTTGAGTCCGTCGAGGCCGAGATCGCTGATGATTTGGTTGGCCTGCGGGGCCAGGCCGCCGACGAGTTCCCATGCGGAGGCGAGGTCGACGTAGCCGCGGCACCAGGTCTTGAATTCCTTGAAGTCGGCAACCTGTTTGTAGAGAGCGTGTTTGGTGATGCCGGCGTCACCCTCGTCGGCGCGGCGGGCGATGTTGACGGGCGCGTCGGTTCCGAAGGTGAGAACGGCGTGTTCGCCGTGGGTAAACCAGCCAAAGTGCACTTCGCCGCCGGGGGCGCTGTAGGAATAGACCTTGCGTTTGCCGACCTGGGTTTCTTGGGGTTGCTCGGGGGCCTTCTTGAGAATTTTCGCCATCAGGCTGTCCATGGTCTTGCCGTTCTTCGGGAAGACGAGGACGGCCTGGGCCTGCGGGGGCAGCACGGATTTGACTTCGACGCCCACCAAGAAGCCGTGCGAGCTGACCTTGTGCATGGCGCCGAGGACGTCGTCGAACACCGCCAGCGCCATTTCCGCTTCCCGCTCGTTGCGTAGGGCGGTAGCGAGCGTCTCGCGGGAATAGGTGCCGAGGTAGGACAGGAATTTGCCGGTGTCGCCTTTCATCATCTTGCCGACCGCGGTCTTATCGAATTCCGCGCGGTGCGCTTCGAAACCGTCCCAGTGGAAATAGATTTGAGAACCGGAGGGGAGCAACCGTTCCGGGGCATCCTGGGCGAGCGCGATGCTCGGAACCAGGATCATGAGAAAAGCGGGCATGCCACGACGCCACATAGACAACTCCTTCGCGATAAATTGTGTACGGTTCCAACGACCTCTCTGCGGCCCGTCGGGGACTGTATGCCTACTGATTGTCCCTGGCAGTATCTGGAACCGGCCAATGTTGGCAAGGGGGCCGCTTCGGCGCCAGGTCGCTAGAAACCCCAACGGGGAAAGCCAGCCCGAATCCATTCCTAGCGGGTGGTTATTCGCCGGGATTGCGTCACCATTTCCCCATCCTTGTACCGAAGAATCGCGGCGTGGGTTTCACAATTATCTCATCCCTTGAACGAATAAGGTATCGGAAGCGCCGCCCCTGCCTGTTTTTGACAGGATTTGGGCGGCGACTTATAATAACGATGCCTAGCGCCGGGATCCGTGCCCCGAAGGCGACGGCATCCGACCGGAACCAGAGCAAAGCAGGGGAGCATCCCCTTGGAGGAATGGTATGAACGTCCGCGCCAGGCCGACCGTCTCTTTCGGGATGGCATTGGTGATTCTCGGCGGCGTGTTGGCCGGCTGGCTTTACTCGCCGGCCCGCGCCCACGCCGCGCCCGTGGACGGCTTGTTCCTCAGCGTTCCCAACCCCATCGACGACAAGGCCGTCCAATTGATCAAACGCAAAGTCGACGACGCCATCCTCGTCAAGAAGCGGCCGATCCAGGCGATCGTCTTCGACTTCAATCCCACTAATCTGCCGGCGGCCACCAGCGAGTACAACTCCGCGAATTCCCTCGCCGAGTTTATTCTGGATCTCCGCTTCAAGCGGCTCAAATATCCGCAGGCGATCAAGACGGTCGCCTTTGTCCACGACGAGGCGACCCGGCATACCGTGTTGCCGGTGGCGGCGTGCCAACAGATTTTCATGTCCGATGAATTCGACGCGAAACGTCAGTTCAAGGCAAAGCTGGGCGATGTCGCGCCGGACGGCAGCGACGTTTTCAACAAGACCATCTACAGCGCTTACAACGCCGTCGCCGCGGCGCACGACACGCCGGATCTGGTGATGCGTCTGCTCGATCGCAACCTCGAATTGCGTCAGGTGGAATACCTGGACGGCAGCACGCACTTCGTCAGCCAAAAAACATATCAACAGACGCTGGAAGAGAAGAAAGCCGCGCCGGGCTTGTGGGAAAAGGCGCCGGTTCCTCCTGGGTTGGAGCGCGGGCGGGCGTTGTTCGACCCGGACCAGGCGCGCAAGTTTGGCCTCAGCCACGGCATCGTCCGCGATCGTGCCGCCCTGGCGACGGCGCTCAAGTTGCAGCCGCGCAGTCTCGTCGAAGATCATCTGCTCGATCAGCAAGTGAAGGTGGCGATCTTCCAGGTGCGCGGCCGGCTCGACAAGGGCACGCTCAACGACCTGCGCACGCAGGTCGGCGCCGCCCTGCGCGAGCGGCACAACTTCCTGATCTTCCAACTCGAATCCAGCGGCGGCGATACCCGCGACATCGGCAGTTTCGCGAACTGGCTCGCCGATGTCAAAGTCAATGAAACCAATATCCCGGCACGGACTGTCGCGTACATCCCCTCCAAGGCATCTATCGGCGCGGCGACCTTCATCGCCCTGGGCTGCCAGGAAATCGTCATGGGTCCGGAATCCTTCCTCGCCGACTTCAACTACCTCAACACGCCCGACGACAAGGAAAGCCTCACCGCCGTGCGCGAAATGCTTGTGCCCCTGACCGAAAAACGCGGCTACCCCGCGGTGCTTTTCGAGGCGTCGCTTACGCCCGGGATGGCCGTCTATCACGTCAAGGATCGCAAAGATCCCAGTGAGGAACGCTTGATTTCCGCGGCGCAGTTCATGACCGACAAAAAATCGGAGCAGCCGCGCTGGGAGAATCACGGCCGGATCGAAGCTAAGGAGGGCGAGTTGCTTAAGATTCCCGCCGAGCGGGCGCAGCATTGGCGCATCGCTTTGGAAACCGGGGCGCCGATCCAACGCGTCGAAGACGTCTACCCCTATTTCGGTCTGGATCCGCAAAAGATCACGGTGAGCAAGCCGGGTTGGTTGTTTCGCGTGGCGGAATTTTTCCGCGAGCCGATCGTCAACTTCATGCTCATCATGATCGGCATCCTGGGCCTCATCATGGAACTGAAGATGCCGGGCACGACGGTGCCGGGGGTGCTCGCGGCCGTCTGCTTCGTGTTGTTCTTCTGGTCGTTTTCGTTCGTCGGCGAGTTTACGATGCTGGCGAGTCTGTTGTTCGTGTTGGGGTTGATCCTCGTGGGCATTGAGATTTTCGTGTTGCCGGGTTTTGGCTTCACGGGCATCAGCGGCATCTTTCTGATCATCTTCAGCATGGTGCTCGTGACGCTGGATAATGTGCCGCAAACTTCGCAAGAATGGGTCTCGGTCGGAGCGCGGATCACGACGCTGGGCTTGGGTTTGGTTGGCGGGATCATCGGAGCGTTCGTGTTGGCCCATTATCTGCCCAGCATCCCGTACGCGAACCGGCTGGTGTTGCGTCCGCCGGAAGAGGGGGCGGATGACGCGGAAGCGGGGAGCAGCTTCGCGCAATCTTACGCGCACTTGTTGGGCGCCATTGGCGTGGCGGCGACAACGCTGCGTCCCGCCGGCAAGGCCCAGTTCGGCGAGGAGTTTTACGACGTCGTCGCCGAAGGGGATTATGTCAATCCCGGCAGCCGGATCCAGGTGGTCGAGATCGAGGGATACCGGATCGTCGTCAAGGAAGTCGTATAGGAGCTTTCATGAGCGATCCCGCGATTGCGTATGGTCTGCTTGCGTTGGGTTTGATGTTTCTCCTGGCCGAGTTCATCTTTCCGACCTTTGGGATTTTGTTCGGTCTGGCCATCGCGTCGCTGTTGGCCGGAATCGCTTTGAGTTTCGCGGGTAATCCGGGGCGCGGTCTGATAACATTGGTGGGAGTGTTTCTGATCCTAGTAACGGCGGGGCCTTTGATCGTCCGCTTTTATCCGCGAACGCTGTTGGGCAGGAAATTCATGCTCGTGCGCCCCGACGAGGATGACACCATGGCCGCCATGCCCAACTACATCGAGATGGAGCAGTTGCGCGGGCGCTATGGGCAAACGGTGTCGGCGCTAAGGCCCAGCGGCGTGACGCAATTCGACGGCAAACGCGTCGACACCATTACGCAGGGAGAAATGATCGACGCGGGACAATGGGTGCGCGTGATCGACGTCCAATCCAACCGCGTCATCGTCCGCCGCGTGGAGAAGCCCCCCGAACTGGAGGACTTCTCCCCCGAAGACATGCTCCATTGAAAGTGGGGCCGGTATTCTACCGGCCAGTCTTGTGAAGCCCATATCCTACCTTTGGGGCCACTAACCTTGATCCGCCTTGGCCGGTAGGATACCGGCCCCACAAAGAATAGACCAATCATCCGCGCCGGCATCCCGCCGGCGCCACGAAAAAGAGGAGTTACATGCTTACCCTATTCGCTCAAAACGACAAC
>Ga0163144_10005321_pt1 | contig 28592 bp, 31 predicted proteins | sample OliLak19BULKMAT1_FD_123175 | JGI IMG/M metagenome (GOLD analysis project Ga0163144, IMG submission 123175) | Freshwater microbial mat bacterial communities from Lake Vanda, McMurdo Dry Valleys, Antarctica - Oligotrophic Lake LV.19.BULKMAT1 | ecosystem: Environmental > Aquatic > Freshwater >...
CCACAGGCCCAAACTGTGGCATCATTTTTTAGAAAAAGAGAATGGTTATTCGCTCCTGCAACAGCAGTAATACCTGTGAGGCCAGTTACTTGTACAGAGGTGAGTCGTGGGCTCGTTGATGTTCCATCACCTAATTGACCAAGGGTATTATCTCCACATGCCCAAGCCGTGCCATCGTTTTTAAGAAACAATGAATTAGTTTTACGACCCGAAACAGCGGTAACGCCTGTGAGCACAATTGTTTGAACCGGAGTAAGGCGTGGTCCGCCCGAAGTTCCATCACCTATTTGCCCTGCTACATTTCTCCCCCAACCCCAGGCCTTATTATCTGAGCAAATCGCGATAGAATGAAGTGAACCTCCTCCAATAACCTGAGCGGAGGAAACAGCAGGCAATCCAAAAAAAACTGCTGCCAAACAAAAAATATGGAATCCGTATTTTATCGAAGCAAAACCTACACAATCCTTTTTCATTTTTTTTTCTTGAATAATTTCAGGACAAATATAAGCAAAAGGCATGGAAATATTCGCCTTTGTATTGCACTAATCATTTTTTGCTTTTTTATAAAAAAATGTCCCGATGTATAAAATCGGGACACGTTTTATTTTTAAATGAGTCACTAATCTCCAAAGTGCCCTGGCGCATAACTCGTGCCTGGTTGTGGCTTATCACCAGTCGATGCTAAAGCTTCCTGGAATACATGTGGCGGTTTAAGAGCACCAATTATTCCTCCACTCAAAAGTTGTCCCGCCTCAGTATTTCCTCCTCTAAGTTGGTTTAATTGCTGATTGCTCAGACAAATAATGCCTTCTGAAATTAATTTAGTTTTTTCTTTCATTGGATTTGTTGTTTTTGATTGTTGTTGACTGTTGTTGTTTTTAATTACGTATTAAAGATCACCCCTCTTTACTCCATAACCAAACATTATTTAAGCACATTTTTTATATTTCAAACAGGGTATATTATTGTTATAGTATTGAATATCAATATTATACATATAAATATGATATCTATTAATCATTCAGATAATGTCCGAATTTTATTAATCCGGGTACTCTGAAAAATCTCTATAGGTAAATGATAAGGATTTAGGATAGTAATACCATTACTGATTATATATTTAGTCCATAACATTTGGTATAATGCCGATCAAGTACAAATTATAATTGGACTAAAAGATATGAGGCATCGGTATAAACAGGCATAAACGCTTAAACCCAAAATTTGCAGTTCGACTGCAAATTTTGCCCGAATGGCGGACGCAAATCATCCAGGGATCCGAGGGACTCGGAGTAGCGGCCTGGGTCGTCTTCGCATAACCCAATTTTTTAACTAAAAAATTGGGGTTAAGGATTATTTTACATTCTGAAATAATACAGGGGATTGCCCGTATAAAGGAGTGTGCCCGTCCCATTTATCAATAAACATTTGCTGAATAAGCATTGGCGTTAATGATGTTTGTTTTAAATCATTTGCTTTCTTTTCTGCTTCCGCTTGTACAATCAACTTCTTTGCCTGTGCTTCTGCAACTCTTAATTGATTTTCTACCATCATCGCCTCTTGTACTGCCTTATTCTTGTTGTTTACAGCATCTACAATAGTTTGTGGATATTTTAATCCACTTGTTAATTGCTCCAGCTTAAAGCCTTCATTTTGTAATACATCCGATAAAGTTTTTTGTACATCATTTTCAAATTTTTCTCTATTGCTTACAATTTCATCGGTGCTGTATTTATTCATTTGTAATCTAAAAGCATCTTTCACGTAATTTAGTATAGTGGTTTTGCTTACTTCTTCTAAATTTTTTCGGTACTTCCTAAATATTGCAGGAGAATTTCCAGCTACAATGTTAAACGACAGTGTCGGGTCAACAAGAAACTCGCTACCATCTTTCGCATTAACATTAAATGCTTCATAATCTACCGTTTGAATGTAAGTAGCGTATTGCGCAACATCTTCTGTCCATGGATTATACCACACTCTGCCAGTAACAAGAGATACATCTTGCACCCCTTTATCACTACCATATTGTTTAATTAAAATTCCTTCATGTCCGGCATCAATTCTTGTACAACTCGCAAACAGCATTATAAATATCAGTAATGCTGATCCTGCGATAATAATTATTTTTTTCATTTCATTTTGTTTTGTTTAAATTGTTTGATTAAGTAATTGATTAAAATATAATTCCCAAATACAAATACAGAGGTAAGTATTAAGCCTATGATTACTGTAGTGTCAGATTGTTTTCTTAATAATTCTACTATCCGGGAGAAACAATATATTTCTAAGAATAGCAACGGTGGCGCTATAAAAATTAAATACTTTGGTTTCATTTTTATTGATTTTTTAAAATCTCTTCTTTCGCTTGTTTAATTTTTATTTTTCATGTTCTAATAATTTTATCTTAAATAATCTCCTGTCTCCTGGTAATACCTCTTTTGCGCCAGTTTGCAAAAGCAACCAATTCGTAAAGCTATAAATGTAAATTGATTAGGGATATTGCAGTATTTTGGAGGAGAATTTTTGGGATCCGGTCAATAAATAAGCTAAGATGGATTTTCTATATTCCGATCTATCCAGGCAATTACATCAATATCATTCAAAATAGCATTTTCAAACTTATTGTCATGCAACGGGATAAGATTCTCTTTAAGCCGGATAAATATTATTTTTTCTTCTTTGTTTGATTCTGCATTTACAAGCAGGCTTAAATGCTTTAAAAGAATAGTGGAAAATTGATTTTCCTTGTTCATTTTTTTCAAACTGCTGTAAACTGATCTGATCAGGCTTGGAAGAATTATTTGATTTCCTAATTCATAATGAACTAAAAGAAACAATATACGAACATTATATACAAGATCAGGTCTGATCTTCAAAGGATGAGCCATTGCTGCATTACACCATTTTAACGCCTCTTTATATTGACGTGTGCCAAAGTAAATGCATGCAATATTTGATTCTAGGCAAAGACGAAACGAAGGAGTAAAATCTTTATCAAAAATTTTACTTTCAGTTTTAAATTTCTCTATATGGGGGATGGCACTTTCATAGTCTCTGAATATAAGCGCTATGTGAGTTAATAAGGTATAATACACTTGAAATACCTGCAACCTTACATCGTACGAAATATTTTTTTCACTTATTAAAGAAGGAATAGCTCCTATTTTTTTCAATGCAGAATCTGCTTCCGACCTATTTTTGGGGTTAAAAATATTCAGCGAATAAATGTGATAATCCACATTATCCTGAACACGATTGGTATTGTGTTCAAATAGTGTAATAAGTTTCCGCACGTAAGTATCCCTGTTATCTGTGTCCATCAATATTCTAGAGTGCTCAATATGTGCCAGCAGGTAATACATGTTTGAATCAAAGGAATCATTTGGCGGTGGTGAACTAAAATACAGGTTCTTGCGAAATGTTTTAAGTTCCTCTTTTTCTACCGGACTTGTAATGGATCCCATTTGGAGTCTTTTGTACAGCAATTCATGGTACAGCCGGCGGTAATTCAATTTCAATTTCATGCTTTCTATCGCAGAAAGGTTTTCTTCGTAATAAGCCTGTATCTTTTTTGGAGTAATAGTTTCTCTTTTAAATTCGGCAATTTCTTTTAGCGAATTCAGGGCGATGGTATTTTCAAACCGGTTAGATTCTATAGAAAGCTTTCTTCCTCTTTCAATTATTTTATCGCTTTGGTCATCCAGCCTTTTTTCGGAAAGGATCCTTGAGATATTAATATATTTACTGGCCTTCCTGTCAATGGAAGAATCTTTGTGATGGGAGTCCAGGCAATCAAGTATCAGGTAATATAAATAATTTTTCATGCCTCCAAAACTCCCAGAAAAAGAACTGCCGTATATTTTTTTTATCAGCTTTGCTTCATCGTATTTTTGTTGCTTGTCAATGGTAGTGAAAAGCTTTATGTAGTTGTCCCTGTCTTTAATTGCATAGCGTGTAGCGAAAATGTTGAAGGATCGTTTTTCACTTTTGGTAAGTGATTTAATAAGATCAAAAAGGACACCTTCTTTTTTCATGGGCAAGCCATTTTTTATTTCGTAAGCGTTTCGTAAAGGGTGGAGTTATTGAGAGGGGCAATATTCAAATTTGTGTATGGTTTAGGTAGGCAATTGCCTAATTAAAACTAATTAATATTTTATTTTTTTCGATTGTATCGTCCTTCTTGATGTGAATTTTTTTGATAATAACATCCGCAGGTGATTTTAGGATGTTTTCCATTTTCATTGCCTGCAGAACCACCAGTGCATCGCCTTTTTTAACTGTATCGCCTTCTTTCACGCGTACATCCACCACCAAGCCGGGCATAGGAGCTTTCATTTCTTTGACTTTGGATGCAGAAGAAGTATCTATTCCCAGCTCTTCCAGCAAGTCATCGTATTTATCTTTTACCGAAACGGTGTATTTGTTCCCATTCACACGGATTACAAAACTTTTTTCTTCGTGATTTGCCTTCAGCACCTCAGCGGTATAGGATTTGTTGTTTTTTATAATGTGAAAGATGCTTCCCTCTCCCTTTGTGGATCTCACTTCGATCAGGTCAATATCTTTTTCGGTTTCCTTGTCGATCACGAAATCGTACTTGTTATTTACTTTGGCTTTAAACATAATTGTTATTCGTCATTGCGAGTCCCGATGCATTGATCGGGACTAAGCAATCTCTGAATTATTTATTGATTATTATTATTTGAGTTGTGGTTTTTCTATTGCTGGATATTCTTATAAAATAGATTCCGCTTGGTTGATTTGAAATGTCTATATCGGAGGCGTGACCGTTGATGAATGCGAAATAAGCCTCTTCTCCGAGAGAATTATAAATTTCCACTTGCTGAATACTTTCGTTTGCTGCAACTACATGAATGATATTACTTGCCGGATTGGGAAAGATCAGAATATTATTTTCACTATTGGTAGTATTTTCCATTGATGTAGCCACTGCGGTGCTATCAGCAAATTTGGAAAGTAATTTCACATAAGCTGCATTCACATAAATTCCTACTTCCGTTATTTCCCATGAATTTTCAGGCCAGCTGGTGTTCCAGTCCTTGTAGCTTTTTTGAACCGGTTGATTATTAGGTGGAGAAATAGGAGCTCCGGTATAAGCAGCATCTGGAGTATAATTTTTATTTGTACCGCCCGGAATAAAACCCGGAGGAGCGCCAATGTATGTGCTTGCGTTGCCATCGTAAATAGTCCCATCGCCAAACCATCCGTGATAAATTTCTTTGATTGGATTATCAGCTCCAAATTGGTTCGCGTTGGTAAGAAATGCAAATCCATGTGGATTAACACCGTGCAGGTAGTGTATATATCCTGCTGCGCCATTGCGGTATTTGGTTTGGTTAACTGCATCCAGGTTATAACGGAGCATGTTATAGAAAATAGAACCTGTCTCGCATTTGAACTGGTTATTTCCCCACACGTAATCATTGTCCTGCATGTTCGCCATGTAAACATCTGTTTGATTATTATAGGCCGGAAGCAAACCGGCATTGTTTGTGGAAACAGATGCGATGCAATTGTTTTTAATATTATTTACAGCGCTTGCTGTAGCCCCGGTAGTATTGCAATAATATAACAGTGCATCCTGAAAAGCAGATTCAAACGGGTACCAATAGGTCCACTGCATGGGCTGAATGTTGTAGTTGTTGTCAATGTATGTTCGATAAGTGGAAGTTCCTGTTGCAGCAAATAAATAAACTGCTGCCGTAAGCGAAGCAGCATTCTGGCTGTAAGATGAAATTTCCGGATTTGCACTGCTGAAACCGGAATTATTGTACGTAGAATTTCCCGGATTATTTTGCAGCCAGGTCCAGGCAAGTTGTGATTTAGTGAGAAGAGAGGTGGAATACGTCAGCAGAGAGGGAATGGTCTTGTAGACGATGCTCGCGTGGGCAAAAAGACTCGCTAAAGTTCTTGTAGATGAGGAAGCAGCCGGACCATACAATCTTTGTGCATTATCCGTGCTAGGGGGAGATCCTCCTGTAAACCCAAGCGTGGATACTTTCATAAGCGCAGATCCGTCTGTATTCTGCATTTTGATCAGCCAATCCAGCTCGTATTTTATTTCATCCAGGATGTCTGGAATGCCATTCCCGCTTTCCGGAATTCCGTAATTGTCTTTGAATACACCCGGATTTTGCTCGTACGCATCCAATAAATAATGAACTGTTGCAAAACAAAAATTTGTGTACTTATTATAATCACCCGCATCGTGCCAGCCTCCGGAAAGATCTTTTTCAAGTGCAACATTGCCCGGCTGAGTTACGTCCCTGCAATTCAGGTCTTGCTGGGATCCTTTGTGGCAGCTAGCGTCTGTGTAATTAGTTCCTGCATATGGAGTAGCCTTTGACATTCCGCATCGCTGGTAGTAATAGAAACGTACTGCATGCTTAAGAGCATCGTTATAAACGTTATTCCCGATCTTAAATGGATAAGAACGTTTATTATTTGTTGCATCAAATATGTAGTACTCATCAGGAACTATTACTGTGCTGAAATCAAACCACCAGGCTTTATCCCCGCTTTGTGCATGTGTAGCACCGCTGTTCCAGGCAACGGGAGCGCCTGAAAAAACAGATGAATTATCAGATTGCTTTCTTACTTCCAAAACTGATCCGGGAGTGTAAGGATCGGGAGCATTATATCCGGTCTGCGGATTTGAAATGACGCAGATCTTTCTGTCATTAAGTTTATAGCCGATCTGATCTAGCTTAAAATGAGTATCAATGGTTTGGGAAAACAACAAAAAACCCTGAAAGAAGAGGAAAAACAAAAATGCTTTTTTCATGCGATAAATATACAATATTCTTAGGGTCATTTGGTTCATTCTTTCGTGCCGACAGCGCGCAGTTTATTTTCTAATTTTACAGCGAAATGAAGATCTCCGCTTCTATTTATTCAAGCAAAGAAAAATCACTTCCTGATCTTGTAAAGGAACTGGATGAACACAACGTGGATTATTTTCACATTGATTGCAATGACAATCTTTCTGTTTTTGAAGATATTAAAACTATTCGCAGTTTAAGTAAGACAGAAATTGATCTTCATATCATTAGCCCTGAGCCGGATAAATTCTTCTCAAAAATTATAGAAAGCAAGGTTGACCTGGTTACATTTCAATACGAGAACCTGAAAAATGGTATTTCTATTCCCAAAGAAATTAAAGCCAGGCTTGGGCTGGCAATCGTTAGTAAAACAGATATTAATGTTTTTGAAAAATACAAGGATGATTTTGATTTCATTCTTTTCATGACCACTACTCCGGGGCAAAGCGGTGGTACTTTCAATCACGACAACTTTAAAAAGATACGTGAATTTCATAACCGCTATCCGAATAAAAAAATTCATGTGGATGGAGGAGTAACTGCTGATATTTCTTTTGTCCTGAGAAACATGGGAGTGTATTCTGTAGTCTCCGGTTCTTATCTGGTAAACTCCTCGCTGATGGGGGATGCACTTCATAATCTTCGCAGTCAGTATTATGTTCCGTCCGGTATGCATGTGCGGGATGTGATGATGGATAAGGATGAAATACCGATGATCGCTGAGGGCTCTTCGTTTGCAGATGTGCTGAAGAGCATTGATAAATACAATTTTGGATTCACTATACTCGTGGATGCATCGGGAAAAATGAAAGGGCTTGTTTCGAATGCAGATGTACGCAAGGGGTTGATCAAAAAAATCTCTGATCTGAATAAAATAGAAGTGAATGACATCATTAACCGGAACCCTATCCGTGTGTATGATGATCTTACCATCACTGAAATGATAGAATTTATCAAAAACACAAAACAGAACATTCTATATTTGCCCATTGTGGACCGGAATGACAATCTCACCGGGGCAATTACGTTCACTAATTTAATCAAGGGAGAATAATATGGTTATCAAATTAAAAAATACTGTTGACGAAGCAAAAGCCAATGAGCTGGGCAAAGAACTTCAGTCATTCGTGCTGAAGCAGAATGGTTCTTTCGTATTGGTTACACCTAACAAACTGAAAGAAGTAGAAGGAAAGCACGCACCTTTTGTAGCAGAAAGCTTTGTTTTCAACGATGATATTCAGCTTGCCAGCAAAAAATATATTAAAGGAACAAGAGAAGTAAAAATATCAGATGAAATTTCAATTGGTGGAAACACCAATAACACTGTTGTGATTACCGGGCCTTGTTCGGTTGAATCAGAGGAGCAGATAGAACAGGCTGCGCAGCTTTGTGTAAAGCTGGGAGTGAAAATTCTTCGTGCGGGAGCTTTCAAACCCCGCACTTCTCCTTACACTTTCCAGGGAATGGGAGTGGATGGCTTAAAACTGCTGGATAAAATGCGCAGTAAGTACGGTTTGAAAATAATTTCCGAAGTACGTGATTCCACCCAAGTGCAGGACATCATTCAGTACTCAGATATTATTCAGATAGGCGCTAAATCCATGTATGATCATGGCATTTTGAAAGCATGCGGTAAGATCAAAAAGCCGGTGCTTCTTAAACGCGGCTTTGGTACTACAGTGCAGGAACTTGTTCAGGCCGCTGAATTTATTTTATCCGGAGGAAATGAAAATGTAATTCTGTGCGAACGAGGAATACGCACTTTTGAAACCAAGACCCGTTTTACGCTGGATCTTTGCGGAGTTGCCTGGTTGAAAGAGCACACTAACCTTCCTATCATCCTCGATCCAAGTCATGCCATTGGTTATGCTTATGGCGTGCCTGATCTCAGCAGGGCTTGTGTGGCGATGGGATGTGATGGATTGCTTGTTGAAACGCATCCCAATCCCGCAGTGGCAAAATCAGATGCATCGCAGCAATTGAACTTTGAAGAGTTCACGCGCTTGTATGAATCTCTTAAGCCCATTGCGAAAGCAATAAATAAAAATATTATTTAACGTGAATAAAAAAATAAAGCTTCTTTCGCTGGATGTTGACGGTGTGCTCACCGATGCAGGCGTATACATTACAGAGAGGGGAGATATCTTCAAAAAATTTAATGTCCGCGATGGGGTAGGGATCCGCAATGTCATCAAAGCCGGTATATACGTGGCATTTATCAGTGCAGGTAAAAGCAAAAAATTACTGAATGCCCGTGCAAAAATGCTGGGCGTAAAACTGGTTTATGCAGGCGATGAAGAGAAGCTGAATATAATGTCCAAATGGTGTAAAAAGCTAAAGATAAACCTGGATGAAGTGGCGCACATCGCAGATGATGTAAATGATCTCAACTTGCTTCGGGCGGTAGGAGTATCGGTATGTCCCGCAGATGCAGTAGAAGCCGTAAAATCCTCAGTAAAAATAGTTCTAGAAAAGAAAGGCGGGGATGGTTGTGTGAGGGAGTTTATCGATCAGCACCTCTTATGATTTCTTCCGCTTGTTAAGTTCATCGCGTATGCGTGATGCACGCTCGTAATTTTCACCATCAATAGCCCCTTTCAGCATTTCTTTTAATTCCTCCGTGGATTTTTTGGTGAGATCCTTATCGTCTTTAGGAGCGGTCTTTTTTTCAACCGGCTCTTCAATAGCAGTGGGCATACCGCCCTCTTTGGGTTGATCTTCTAAAATGATACCGGCCGCAGAGAGTATAAATTCGTACGTATAGATAGGGCACTCAAACCGTACCGCAAGTGCAATGGCATCGGAAGTGCGTGCATCAATTTCAATTTCTTTTTCGCTGTCGTCCGATATAAGCTTGGCGTAAAATATGCCTTCCACAAGGTTATAAATGATCACCTCTTTCAGTTTAATATTGAAAGTATCAGCAAAATTCTTGAAAAGATCATGTGTAAGCGGGCGGCTGGGGGTCATTTTCTCCAGTTGAATGGCTATGGCCTGTGCTTCAAACCCTCCGATAATGATAGGCAGCCTTCTTTTACCTTTTACTTCCCCCAGTACAAGCGCATAAGCACCAGCCTGGGTCTGGCTGTACGACAATCCTATAATATCTAACTTAACTTTCTTCATGACTTTGCGAACTACTAAGATAAAAAAAATTAATGCGCAGACTTGAACTTTTTAATCTCCTCGATCAGCTTTGGTACTACTTCAAAAGCATCTCCGCAAATGCCATAGGTGGCAGCTTTGAAAAATGGCGCCTCTTTGTCGTTATTAATAGCCACGATCACTTTAGATGAGCTCACACCTGCTAAGTGCTGAATCGCTCCTGAAATTCCTATCGCGAAATACAGATTGGGTCCGATCGTGATTCCGGTTTGTCCTACGTGCTCGTGATGCGGGCGCCAGCCTACATCGGCAACAGGTTTGGAGCAGGCTGTGGCTGCTCCAAGCAATTCTGCCAGCTCTTCCACCATTTTCCAATTCTCAGAGCCTTTCAATCCGCGGCCTGCTGAAACTACAATTTCAGCTTCTGTTAATGCGATCTTGCCCGAGGTTTTCTTAGTTTCTTTTGAAGAAGAGGCAAAATCTGCATCTGTAAAAGTTGCTGCAAAATTTTCCACGGAAGCAGTTCCTTCTCCTGTAGTTACTTTGTATGAATTTGGGGTAATGCCGATAATTTTAATATCAGAAGAAACCACCACATCCGTTAATCCTTTTCCTGAAAAACATTTTTTTCGTATAGTGAAAGGCGAAGTGGAGGAGGGCAGAGCGGTTGCACCTGCAACCAGTCCGGCTTTGAGGCGTACAGCAACTCGTCCGGCTACAGACTTTCCTGAATAGGTGTATGACAGCACCACTACTTTTGAGCTTTCTTTTTGTGCTGCCTGTGCGATAGCTGAAGCATGCGCTGAAGGATTTAATGCATTCAGCTTGTTATTTTTTACTGACAATACTTTTTGCGCCCCGTATTTTCCCAGCGCCTTCATATCGTCATCGCTCACATTGCCGATCACAACAGCAGTTACAGTGCCGCTGGTTTGTTTGGCGATTTCGGCTGCATAAGAAACAGCTTCGTAAGTTGATTTTTTAAACTTACCTCCTCCCGAAGGAAGTCCTTCGGACCAATTTTCTGCGAATACTAATACTGACATAATTATGTTTGTTGATCGTCATTGCGAGGGAGGAACGACCGTGGCAATCTTTTTATGAGATTGCTTCGCTTCGCTCGCAATGACGTTGTTTATATTGCTTTTGCTTCTGTGTGTAACAAGTTTACCAATTCAGCCACATTGTTAGGATCTATCATTTTGCAAGCCCCTTTCGCTGGCGGAAGCTCAAATTGTGAAGAGCTGCTCAGCTTATCAGCGCCAACAGGTTCCGACACCACCAGTGGTTTTGTTTTTGCAGTCATGATCCCGCGCATGTTTGGAATCCTTGGTTCAGCCATTCCTTTTTGAACTCCGGCAACCAATGGCAATTTGCTTTCTACCACTTCTTTTCCTCCGTCAATTTCTCTTTCCAGGGTAGCCACAGTTCCATTAATGTCCAGCTTTGTTGCTACAGAAATTGAAGGAAGTCCCAAAAATTCTCCAAGCATGGTGGGTACTTGTCCGCCATTATAGTCAATAGACTCTTTTCCGGTGAGAATAACATCATATGCATTCTTTTTGGCCACTTCAGCAATTTGCGAGGCCACATAATATGCGTCCGTTGGTTCTGCATTTATACGAATTGCATCGTCAGCGCCAATGGCAAGCGCCTTACGGATATTTGCTTCGGTGTTAGCCTGTCCTACGGTAAGGACTGTTACTGTTCCTCCTAACGCTTCTTTTAACTCCAAAGCGCGTGTAAGCGCGATCTCATCATATGGATTGATGATAAACTGAACACCTGCGCTGTTTAACGCTTTCTGATCGGGTGTAAAAGTGATCTTGGTAGTAGTGTCGGGAACCTGGGTGATACAGACTAAAAATTTCATAATTAAATACGGGTTTTACAAGAATCACAAAGATAATAATATCCTCAGGACTCAAAGAGAATGAATGTAAATTCGTGGTATCAGAAAAACGTGCAGAAGTTACATTCATGAAGGTATGTCTTATACGTCCCCCGGAGGCCATTACGCTCGACTCGGCCTCCTGCAATAAACCCATACTTCCATTAGGGGTTGCTTACCTGGCTTCTTCTCTTATCAAAGCTGATTTTGAAGTACAGGTGATCGATTCCGTTGGCTTGGCTCCCAATAAATACCAACCCTACTTTAATAAAAAAGCCAGGATCCTGGGTCTTGATCAACAGCAGATCATTGATCTGATCGATCCGGATGCAGCGATGATCGGTTTGAGCATTATGTTCTCTCACAACTGGCCACATGTACGTGAACTTCTTCTGAAGATCAAACAACAGTACCCTTCCATTCCTCTTGTACTTGGTGGTGAATTTGCTACAGCCATGCCGGATGTTTGCCTGGAAGAAACTCCGATAGACGTTTTAGCGACAGGAGAAGGGGAGGAGACCATTGTTGAATTAGCAAAAGTATTTTCAACATCACACAGCCATCTTGAAAATATTCCCGGAATTATTTATCGGAAGGATGGGGAGATCGTTAAGAATGCGAAGCGTGATCGCATCGCGGACGTTGATTCTATTCCGCAGCCCGCCTGGCACCTGTTCAATATTGAGGTATACAAAGCAAATCAATTCGAAAATGGTTTTCGCATAGACGATGCGCAAGCAATTATGCCCATGCTGGCAACAAGAGGTTGTCCATACCAATGTACTTTTTGTACTTCTCCCAATATGTGGACAACAAGGTATATTACTAGGAAGCCGGAATTAGTAGTGGATGAATTGGAATATAATGTAAAGAATTTTGGTGTTACTAATTTTCCGTTCCAGGACCTAACAGCTATCATTCATAAGAAGTGGATCGTGGATTTTTGTAATGAAATAATTAAGCGCGGTTTAAAGATCAGTTGGCAACTGCCCTCCGGTACACGCTCAGAAGTGATCGATGATGAAGTTGCCGGTCTGTTGTATAGGTCGGGCATGAAAGAAATGGGCTATGCGCCTGAATCCGGCAGCGACCAGATACGCAAGGACATCAAGAAAAAAGTGAAGGCTGAGAATCTTTATGCAAGTGTTCGTTCGGCTATTAAGCATAAATTAAAAGTGCAGGCGTTCTTTATTGTAGGCTTTCCAAGAGAAACACGCAAGGATGTTCAGAAAACAATTAAAATGGTTGCCAAAATGGCCTGGATGGGAGTGCAGGATGTTGGCATAAGCCATTATATGCCTCTGCCGGGAACAGAGCAACTTGAAAAAGAGTTTGAATCGAATTGGGCAAAAAATCTTGGAGATAAATTTTATGTGATCCCGCTTTTTGGCCATGTGCTAAAAATGGAAGACTGGCGAAAAGCAAATAATAAATTCAGCTCCTTTGAGTTGAGTTTGTATGTTTTGTTTGGGATAACTATGTTTTATTCCATTTCATTTTTACGTTATCCCGAAAAGTTGGTGCAGTTTATCCAAGGGCTATGGTCAAAAACCGATACATCGAGGATGCAGCTGGCCATTAAGACCATGCTGCGTCACCGCAGAAATGTGATTCGATAGCTCGTACGATCTTTAAATAAAAAGAGAGGCAGGATTTAACCCGCCTCTCTTCCTTATGGACTTGGAAACGACAATTTATTCAGCCTCTTCCATTGCTTCCACGTTGATTGAAGTTTCAGCGATCTCTGTTAAAGTAGAATCAGCCTCTTTTTCTTCATTCAGTGTTTCTTCCAGCAATTGAAGTGCCTCGTCATGTCCGAGTGTTTTAGCAAATGCACAAAGTGTACCATATGATGCAATCTCATAATGCTCAACCTTTTGTGCAGCAGAGATAATTCCTGCGTCTCTTACAACACCTTCCTCGGTATCAGACATTATTTCTTCTGCTTCTTTGATAAGTCCTGCCATAGCTTCGCATTTTTTGGCTTCAGCTTTTACGCCAATCGCCTTAAATACTTTTTCTACGCGCGTTACTTGTTCTTCTGTTACAGATAAGTGTTCTTCTAAAGCTGTAATGAGCTGCTCTTCTGTAGCTTTCTTGATCATTTTTGGAATTGCCTTTACCAGTGCTTTTTCTGCCCAATAAATATCTTTCAATTCATTTTCGAAAAGCTCCTGTAGGCCCGAATTCTCTGCAGATGTATCCGAACTTCCGTTCATTCCGGAATTTTTTATTCCGTTATTGGAGGTTTTTTTTGATCCGTTCTTTTTCATAGGTGTATCTGTTAGTATGTGATTTGTGTTGTTATTTTGTAGATGCAGATACTTTTTTGTTGTCTTTATCTTTTGATTGACAGATATCCACATGATTTAAATGTGCTTTAAGCGCTGGAAGACTAGCCATTGCCCAATCTCTGATCTCATCATCATGTGCATCTTTGGCTGCATCTTCGAATTTGTTGATTGCATTTTTATGTGCACGTGACATCACATCGCAATAATCATCGTTGAACTCTTTTGCGGTTTTCTTGTTCAGCCTTTCCATAGCATCTTGTCCGTCTTCAGTAAGAGTTGTAGGAATCTGTACACCTTTTCTGGCTGCCAGCGCCTTTACTTCGTTCAGGGATTTTGTGTGGTCTGTTACCATCATCTGCCCTATCCTTTTTACTTCAGCATCGGTGCTTTTAGTTTGTGCCAATTGCCCCAGTTGAATTTCTTCCAGGTTAATTGATGCAGCATCAACAAGAAACTGAGCATCTTTTTCTGCTTTACGTGTTTCCAGCATTGCATCATTATTGTCTTCGGCAACTTCCTTTGGATCTTTTTCGTTGCGGTTATCGGCCGTTGTGTTGCGATCGTTGTCAGTTGTGTTAGTGCATGATGGCATAAGGAATGTGCCAGTTGCTATAACTGCTGTTCCTAAGATGATTTTTTTGAGTGTCATGGGATTTTTTTTGTTTAGTTTATGAGTTGTTTTTGTTTGATGTTTACATTACAAAGATGGCTTGGTTGGATAAGTTTTGTGTTATATTAATTTTAGAATATGTTACATGTTTCACATATCGATGGCTGTTCCAGGTGCGATGTCCGCGAAGTCAAGGGCATTCATTATACCTGCATTCCCGGCTGTGTTATTAAAATAAACTATGCTTCTTTTAGCTTTCTGTGTTGAGCAATTGTATTAAACAAGGCATTTAATTCTTTTGGCTTATAATCGGAATGGATGGGCCTTCCGGTATGCACTATTTATTTATAATTTCCATGTCTTCGATCGGATAATTGCCTGTTGTAAGGGTAAAGTTGCATTCCTTAACAAACTGCAGGATGTCCTTTAAAAAGACAAGGGTTAGCTTGAATTTTTTTACAGGTATTTTTTCTTTTGTAAAGTTTGTTCCTTCCATCCGGTCTTTGTCGATCGCATAAACAGTAACAATGGTTTCTGCTCCATGGTAAAATCGGATAGCCATCACTTCCAGGCGATCGGGATCATAGTTTGGAATATTTTTTGCGCAATAGTCGTTGATGGAGCTATTGGGTTTAAATTGTAAAGAGATAGTTCCTTCCATATCTCCTTTGATCGTGTTTGGGTGAGATTGCAGTTTCATAGGTGTTGGTTTTAGTTGGTGATTATTTCCTGAACACTTGGTTTAACTATTTTATTTATTTTTCTTAGGTGCGGTGTAAGGAGCAGCGACAATGATTGGTTTCTCAGAAAATATTTATAGGCCCAGTTAATAAATACCATGATCCTGTTCTTAAATCCTATAAGCAGAAATAAGTGGATGGCCATCCAGACAAACCAGGCAATAAAGCCATGGAAGCTGATGTGCGGTTTTTCCAGATCCACCACGGCTTTATTTCTGCCTACCGTAGCCATAGTTCCTTTGTTGTGGTATTTGTATTCCTGTAATTTTTTTTCTGCTGCAAGATTTTTAAAATTTAAGGCCAGATTTTTTGCCTGGTCAATGGCTACGCTTGCTAATTGCGGGTGGCCTTTGGGGTAGTCCGTACTTTCCATCCGTGCAATATCTCCTAAAGCAAAAATATTTTTACTGCCTATGGCTTTATTGTACAGGTCCACTTTTATGCGGTTGTCCGGTGTAAGCATTTCTTCGCTTATTCCCTGTGGAATCGTTCCTTTAACTCCGGCAGCCCAGATAACCATCGCTGTGGGTATTATAGTTCCATCGGGTAAAACCGCGTGTTTGCCATCGTATTCTTTTAGGCGAGTTTTTGTTTTTACCAGCACTCCCATGTCTTCTAAATATTGTTTCGAATGTCTGGATGCACTCTCACTCATGCTGCCAAGGACTTTTTCGTTTCCTTCCACTAAATAGATCTTCATGTCCTTAATATTTAATTCAGGATATTCTTTGGGAAGCGAATCGCGTTTCATTTCCGCCAGTGCACCGCTCAGTTCAATGCCGGTAGGTCCGCCTCCGACTATCACAATTGTCAATAGTTGTGCAATGAGTTCTGGATCGGTGGAAACTGCAGCGTCTTCCAGGTTTTTGATCAGCTGGTTTTTTATTTGCAATGCCTCCACGGTAGATTTCATGGGGTAAGCATAGGTTTGAATGTTCTGGTTCCCGAAATAATTTGTTTCTGCACCTGTGGCTATCACCAGGTGATCGTATGGAATAGCTCCTGTAGAAGTTTCCAATTTATTCCCATTAGAATGAATGGCTTTCACCTCCGCTATCCGGATCTTTACATTTTTACTTTTTTGAAAAATGGTCCTGAGCGGAAACGAAATATTGCTAGCATCCAGATTAGCGGTAGCAACCTGGTATAATAAAGGCTGAAACTGGTGGTAGTTATTCTTGTCAATGAGCGTAATCTCATAATCGGGATGGTTATTAAGTTTCCTTGCAAGCCACAGGCCTGCAAAGCCTGCTCCGATTATTGCGATGTGCTCGGGGTTATGTTTTGATCGAAGGTGCACTGTATAATGCTGGTTTAGAATAAAAATTGCATCTCCGATGGTTATCATCGGAGATGCAATTCTTTAAATTATCAGACTGAAGCTGACATACTTCTTTTTTTAATTAGAATGTGTGTTTTGCTTCATTCTTTAATGTATTGATTTTGGTTTTTGCATAGTCAGTTGCATCTCTTTTTGCATTGTGCGCAAAATCAGTTGCATCTTCTTTTCCTTGTTCGAACTTTTCAGTTGCTTCGTCCAAAAGATCTTCGAATCTGTCTCTAAGATCATCCGCATAATCCTTTCCTTTTTTAACAATTCTTTTACGTGTATCTGTTCCTTTTTCCGGAGCAAATAAGATTCCCAATAGGGCACCAGCGGCTACGCCTGCCAATACTCCCAATAATACTTTTCCTGTGTTCATGGTGTTTGTGTTTTAATTGATTGTTGTTTTTATTGTTTGATTGTTTGTTGTTCTGTTTTATTATATCGCTTTATTTCCTTTGATCACACGTAGTAATACCGCAATTACTGCGATCACTAACAACAGATGGATGATTCCCCCTACAGCATATCCGATAAATCCTATCGCCCATCCTATGATCAGTATGACAGCAATTATATAGAGCAGGTTTCCCATGTGTTTAGTTTTTTGATTGCAGTTAATTTTCTTTTTCTAAAACAAAGATGATTTTATTTAACACTAATTATGATTGTTTTTCGTTAAATGCCTGTTTATAATCGATAAGAGTGGCAATTAACTGTATGAGATTTTATGGAATTTGATTTACCCGTACATCTATCTTAAAACAACCCATACCATGGACAACTTCAAGATTAGTATTCCAAAGCCTTGCCACGAGGATTGGAACAAATTTACTCCGGATGAAAAAGGAGCTTTCTGTAAAGTGTGCAGCAAATCGGTGCATGATTTCACCAAAAGATCTGCCCATGAGATCAAAATCATCCTGGTAGAAGAAATAAATGCAGGTAAAAAGGTTTGCGGCAGGTTCAATGAAAGCCAGCTTACACCTGTTGTGAAAGAAATACCCTCTTTAAGTCCTTACGATCTGAATTTTACACGAATGAAAAGATTTGCCATGGCTTTGTTCCTGGTATTCGGAGGATATTTGTTCAATTCGGTGAAGGTTTCTGCTCAAAAGACCATGGGGAAGATCTCAATAGCAAGTCGCCCGGAACCTATCCAGGGTGAAGTGTCCCCTCGTTATGCCGAACCCCCAAAAGAGCCTGTAAAGCCTAAAACCGTTTGTCTTAAATCTCCGATTACGAAAGGAGATATAATGGTGGAGCCCATACTGGGAAGAGTGGCATTTGTTGAGCCGGTTGTAAAGGGTGGTGTGACCTATAATGAAGAGCCAACGGTAGATATGGGTTTGGTTGAATATGAAGAACAATTTGAAGAGGAGATGATGCTTGGAGAAGTGGCGACCGTGGAAGATTATCCTACCATGGGTTCTATCTCGGTTTTGGAAGATTCGCTGCTTGAACTGACAGCGCCTGTAGATCCAATCCCGCTGGATAACGATTCTGCAATAATTCTCCTGAGCGGTATGCAGCAAGTAGTGGAGGAAGATTTTGCAGTAAAAGAGTCAACGTATGTGGAGGCGGTAGTTGCCCCGACCCTAAAGGGAGAAGAGAATATTTCCACGGAGGAAGACAGACTTTTTCAAGAAGCTTCTGTGATTGGCTCAGAGCAGGCAGATGTTTTTCAATGCTATCCTAATCCTTCTAAAGGATCAATAAATGTTAAATATAATGTGAAAGAAAATGCGTATACCAGCATCTTCTTATATGATATGAATGGTAGCCTTGTTAAAATACTCGTGCCTTCACAAAAGATGTATGCGGCTGATTACAGCTCGCAGTTCGACATCAGTGATCTGCAGGATGGGATTTATTTTTGTGAGTTAACAAGTGGGGAAGAGAAAATTACAACAAAGATCATTCTTAATAAGTAGGATAGAAATTGTATTTATCAACGAACCACATGAGTGCAGGTTGGTAAGGGTGTAGTTATGCTGATCAAGACAGATGTATAGCAAATCAATTTCGTAATCATAGTTGATTGTGTTGCTTTTTATTTGAATTTTACGTAAAACACATAAACTGTTACGGTAATTATTCGAAAATGCGAAAAGCAATTTAGTTATCTCTATCTTTTTGCTTATCTTATCTTTGTTATGTAATAATTATCAAATATAAAATAGCATGAGTACAATATTAATTAAGTCAGATAATAGGGAAAATGATAATTTCTTTTTGAAACTTGCCAAAGGCTTGCATTTAAAGGCAAAAATTTTAACAGAAGACGAGCAAATGGATATGTTGTTAATTAAATCAATTAATGAAGGCATGAAATCAGGAGAAGCTTCCAAAGATGAAGTGAAAAAAATGTTTGGCAGGCATGGAATTAAAATATAGCAAGAAGTTTGTTCGTCAGTTAAAGGAGTTTAAGCACGATGTCAAGCTTTTCCAAAGTCTTTCCAAAAAAATTAAATATTTTCAATCAGTTTCAACTCTTTCTGAAATTCAAGAGTTAGTTCAGATTAGAAAGACAACGGTTCATTACAGAATCAAAATTAAGGTCTCGGATAAGAAGGTGTATAGAATAGGAGTAAGTATTTTGAAAAATACTGTCTGGCTTGCATCGATTGAGAATGACAAGAAGCGGTTTTACAAACAGTTTCCTTAGGCAGTATCCTTTCAATAAGGTAAGTTACATCCAATTTTCTCACTATATTTTTTCTACATTTGCTCATCATTTTTTCTAATTCGTATATTCGTAAAAACTAGCATCTGTATATTATGAAAACCCTTCAATTCCGCGAAGCTCTCCGTGAAGCCATGAGCGAAGAAATGCGCAGAGATAAAAGCGTGTTTCTGATGGGTGAAGAAGTGGCAGAATACAATGGCGCTTATAAAGTAAGTCAGGGAATGCTGGCTGAGTTTGGTGCCAAAAGGGTGATAGATACCCCTATTGCGGAGCTTGGTTTTACGGGGATAGGAGTAGGGGCAGCAATGAACGGCTTGCGCCCTATTATTGAGTTCATGACATTTAATTTTTCGCTTGTAGCGATAGACCAGGTAATAAACAGCGCTGCTAAGATGCTGAACATGAGCGGTGGGCAATTTCCAATGCCCATGGTATTCCGCGGACCAACCGGTTCTGCCGGACAACTGGCCTCACAGCATTCCAACGCCTTTGATTCATGGTATGCAAACTGTCCGGGCCTGAAAGTGGTTGTTCCATCTAATCCTGCAGATGCAAAAGGGTTGTTGAAAGCATCTATTCGTGACAATGATCCTGTCATTTTCATGGAAAGCGAGCAGATGTATGGTGATAAAGGTGAAGTGCCGGAAGGAGAATATATTATTCCGATTGGTGTTGCCGATATAAAAAGAGCCGGTACAGATGTTACGATCGTAAGCTTCGGAAAGGTGATGAAAGAAGTGTATAAAGCTGCCGATGAGCTTGCCAAAGAAAATATTTCTGCCGAAGTGATAGACCTGCGTTCCATACGCCCCATTGACTATGCCACGGTGATAGAATCCGTGAAAAAGACCAACCGCCTGGTGGTGGTGGAGGAAGCATGGCCTCTGGCTGCTATTTCTTCCGAGATCGCTTATTACGTCCAGAAAAATGCATTTGATTATTTAGACGCCCCTGTTCAGCGGGTCAATTCCCGGGATGTTCCTCTTTCGTATGCTTCCACGCTGGTGGATATTTCTCTTCCCAATGCTGTCCGAACTATCAAAGCGGTAAAGGAAGTCATGTATTTGGAATCTTAACAGGCATTTTACGGCACTTATCGAACAAGTTCAGCGTATCCGGCTCTTTTCCCTGTTTCTCTGGTCAATATTTCTATTTTTGCCTTATAATTTATACCCACTATGAAAGTATTAGTTGAAAGTTTTTCAAACCAGCTGCGCGAAGCGCTTGAGATCGGCACCCATGCAAAGCTGACATCTTCAAAAAAGAAAATATCCAACATCCTTATCAGCGGCCTGGGCGGTTCCGGAATTGGTGGAACTATCCTGGCTGAATTGGTAGCACTGGAGGCAACCATTCCAATCACCGTGAGCAAAGGATATTTCATTCCAAAATTTGTAAATGAAAATACACTGGTTATTATTTCATCATACAGCGGAAACACGGAAGAAACACTTCAGGCAATGGGTCTTGCCATTAAACGCAATGCAAAAATTGTTTGTGTCACTTCCGGTGGAAAGGTGGCCGATCTTGCTAAGAAGAAAAAACTGGATGTGATCTCTATTCCCGGTGGCAACCCTCCGCGTGCTTGTCTGGGCTATTCACTTACACAGCTCTTTGTTATTCTCTCCTTTCATAAAATTATTGGCAATAAGTATAAGGCTCAGATAAAAGCAGCCATTGACCTGATCGAAAAAGAAAAAGAACATATCATTTCAGAAGCAAAAGCCGTTACTGATAATCTTTTTGAGAAAACACCTATCATTTACGCTACCACTTATTTTGAAGGCGTAGCTATCCGTTTCCGCCAGCAGTTGAATGAAAATTCCAAATTGCTTTGCGGCCATCACGTGATCCCTGAAATGAATCACAACGAATTAGTAGGCTGGGCAAGCGGCAGTGACCGTGTGGCGGTAGTTATTTTCCGAGATAAAGAAGAATACGTTCGGAATGATTCACGCATTGAGATTAACAAGGAAGTAATTAAAAAATATACTCCTAACATTACCGAGATCTGGTCCAAAGGAAAATCACAGCTTGAAAAAGCAATTTACTTTATTCACTTAGGTGATTGGGTTTCTGTTATGCTGGCTGATAAGCGCGGAGTGGATGCGGTGGAAGTGAAAGTGATCGACATGCTGAAAGGTCAGCTTTCGAAAGTATAAGTCCACCCTTAATAAAGGCTATTCAATGAGCACAATAAATCCAACTGCGGCTGTTTACTCTCTCCCCTTTGGACAACTACAGGTTGCGAGCGAAGCTCACCGGAGTGGGCTCCGACAAGTTAAATTTAAGGACCTCGGTCTCATCGATTACAAAGAGTGCTGGGACTACCAGGAAAAACTTTTTCAGGAAATTATCGCTACAAAAACCCAGAACAGGAACCTTTCTGCCGATTGCCAATTGCCCACTGCCAACTATTTGTTGTTCTGCGAGCATCCCCATGTATATACGCTTGGTAAAAGCGGAGATGAAAAGAATCTCTTGCTGAATGAAGCCCAGCTTCAAACAAAAAAAGCCACGTATTACAAGATAAATAGGGGAGGGGACATCACGTATCACGGCCCCGGGCAGATCGTTGGTTATCCCATCCTGGACCTGGATAATTTTTTTACAGATATTCACAAATACTTACGATTTCTTGAAGAGGTCATCATTCTTACTTTAAAAGAGTATGATATTGAATCAGGCAGAGTAGAAGGACTCACCGGTGTTTGGCTTGATTTTACCAACCCGGCAAAGGCAAGAAAGATCTGTGCCCTCGGTGTTCGCACATCCCGCTGGGTAACCATGCATGGCTTTGCATTTAATGTGAATAGCGATTTGAGTTATTTCAATAATATTATTCCCTGCGGCATAAACGATAAAGCAGTCACCTCTATGGAAAGGGAGCTTGGAAGAAAATTGGATATGGAAGAGGTAAAGCAGAAAATTAAAAAGCATTTTGCCAAGGTTTTTGAGTGTGATATAATATAAAAACATCGGTTATTTATTCATAAATTCATTTTATTTCGCTATTCGTACAATGAAAATCCTCAAAAGTATCGGCAAATGGTTCCTTATACTGTTTGTGCTTTTAAATATTGTTATTCTGGTTTCGGGCAGGACCTATCTTTATAAGGGTGTGTGGAATACCTATTTAAAAGGCCGCACTACTGCCAGCATTGACGACTACACCATTTTTGAAAACCGCGCAATAAAGGCAGGAGAAAAGAAAGAATGGCCCTTGGGCAAGGATTATAATACTTCCAAGCCATCTTCAAAATTCGTTTCCCATCTGGAGAAGATAGAAACTATTGCATTTCTTGTAATTCAAAATGATTCCATCCGCCACGAACAATACTGGGGTGGATACAGCGATACTTCGCATACGGGTTCTTTCTCCATGGCAAAAACTTTCGTGAGCATACTGGTGGGTATTGCGATCGGAGAGGGAAAGATAAAATCCATTGACCAACCTGTGGGAGATTTTATTCCTGAATACTCCGCTGAAGGCGAATTCGCCTCTGGAGGAAAGGAAGGAAAAAAAGCCAACATCACTATCCGCCACTTGCTCACCATGAGCTCGGGGATTAATTTTGACGAAAGTTATAAAAGCCCTATCGGTTTTCCTGCTGAAGCCTATTATGGTACCAACTTGCCCGAATTGATATTTAAATACGATGCCGTGGAAGAACCCGGAAAATATTTTGAATACTTGAGCGGCAACACACAGCTTCTTGCATTTGTGCTGAACAAAGCTACAGGCATGAGCCTGAGCGATTACACATCTGAAAAATTATGGAAACCCATAGAAGCGGAATACGATGCGTACTGGAGCCTGGATAAAAAAGGAGGGGATGAAAAAGCATACTGCTGTTTTAATTCCAACGCACGTGATTTTGCACGTATCGGTAAATTATTCCTGGATAGCGGTAAATGGAATGGCAAGCAAGTGGTTCCTGCGAATTATGTAATGGAATCTATCAAGCCTGCGGATAATATTGACAAAGACCTCAATTCGAAAAATGAACGTTACGGATATTCCTGGTGGCTGCTGCCAAATTACCGGCCCGCCGGACAGGAGGGTAAGGGGCATAATATTTTTTACGCCCGCGGAGTTCTTGGGCAGTACATCATCATGATCCCTGAACTGGATATGATCATCGTGCGCCTGGGAAAAAGACGCGAACTTACCGCTGTAAAGGGCCACCCTACCGATTTCTACTGGTACATTGATGCTGCGCTGGAGATGTATGGGAAGTAACTTTTCGTCTTGAAATGATCGCTGTAAAACGTTGCTGGCGTTGCTGTCCGGAATAGTTGTAGCAGTAGTATTCGCACTGTCCCGCCACTGTTGGTAGGTGCTTGATGTTAGCAAACGTTTTTTTCTTGTCGTGGCAGTCCCACAATACGAGGAAAAGTATTGGCGAGACGAAAAATTACTTTCATAGGAAATTGTTAGCGGACTGTCACACGAAAAAAACTGGTTCTACAAACTCGCGGCTAGCGGTTTGCAGTCTTGGGTAAGCCAATGGTCTTGAGGATCCGGTTAGCTTCTTTAACCTTATCGGGAAAGAGAATTTTGTCAGCAAGTTTATCAAGAGACTTGTTGATCTTTACAATAGGTGTTTTCGACTTATTTAATTGCTTAATTGTCATAGTACAAATGTACGATTTTTTCTTCTAATTAAAAATGCTTGATAATCAGTGTGTTTGCTGAAGGAATGCCATTCATCATCTTTGAGACCGAAGACCTCAAAATCCTTCTTGATTTCAAGGAGATTGTTGGCAATACCAATTCTACAAAGTCTTGTCCTGGCTGTGCTACTGCCTTTCGCATAAATCCATGCGTTGGGGTACTTATTTGTGAAAGCGTATACTGTTGAAGCAACAGTCACCAAAACTTGTTGGCTATCACCATTATTGGTTATGGTAGTATCGTCAATTGCTCCCGTTTTCTCATTTTTGTCACCGAAGCCCAAATTGTAATAATCTTTTAAATTAGTTTCCGTGTACTGAACTATTTTTTTGATTTCCCTTTTGGTCCAACACTAGTAAATTCAAACAACAATAATTTTTTATCCGATTCGAGTTGATATTTTTCGTATTTCATGGGAACTTAAAGGTATAGAATATTTTATTCCCTACTGGGGCATTGTCCAACGGGACTGTCACACGGAAAAACTAAAAATGTTTACTTGAGATAATTGAACCTCCATACATCATCGGACTTATTTCCACCTGCCATAATAATCACTGCTCCTCCGCTATTGCTTGTAACTTCCACAACCAATGTGTTATCCAGTCTGTATATCCTCTTTTGTTCATTCGAAAAAAACCACAAAACAGGTAAAATTGGAATTATGTAAAATCGTCTTCGAGTGTAAAAACATTTATCTTCCTTAGTTTTACCCTTAATTACTTTTTCCTTAATCAGTTTATTCTTGTCTAAAAATGAAACCTTAATGGATTTCGTGTCTATAATGTCCAGCCTTACACTGATGCTGTCTGTCTGAACTTCATTTTTGTGGTCCAATATTCTCCACAGTGTAGTTTTTCTTTTATTGATTGAATCAAAATATGAGATATTGGAATAAACTCCCTCTAAATTACTTGTCAGGCTGATATTTGATAGTAACACTTTGTAGGTCGTGCAACCCTGTGTTAGTATTGTCAATCCGAATAAAAATATTCCAACCTTATTACAAAACAAAATCATTCTATTAAAGTTAAATGCTCTCAATTTTGAGTTGTGTCTTTAAGTTCTTAGACAGTTTGAACGGCTTAGTGATTTTATTCCATTCTCCAATCAATTTCCTTCAAACCTTCTTTTTTCAGTAATGCATTCGTCTTGGAAAAATGCTTACATCCAAAAAATCCTGAATGAACGGAAAAGGGCGATGGATGGGGCGCTTTCAGGATATGATGTTTGGAAGCATCTATCAGCTGTTCTTTAGCCTGTGCAAATTTACCCCATAACAGGAATACCAGCCCTTTTCTCTTTTCAGACAGCGCTTTGATGGCGGCATTTGTAAAGTGCTCCCAACCCTGCTTTTGATGGGATCCGGGTTGATTGGCTCGAACCGTTAATGTGGCGTTTAGCAATAGCATTCCTTGCTTTGCCCAAGGCTCCAGGTTCCCGGTTTTGGGAATAGGAATTCCCAGATCAGTATTCAATTCTTTATAAATATTCTGTAGAGAGGGCGGCTGTGGTATTCCTTCACTCACCGAAAAGCATAAGCCATTTGCTTGTTTATCACCATGATAGGGATCCTGACCAATCAGAATTACCTTTACTTTATCAAAAGGCGCATAGTTAAAACTTGCGAAAATTTTGGAGGCTGGAGGATAAATAATGTATTTTTTTCTTTCTGAGATCAGGAATTCTTTCAGTTTTGTGAAATAGTCACTGAGAAACTCAGCATCCATGGCATCCTTCCATGATTTCTCCATCGATGGATTTATTGTAACCTTTTCGCCCATTTTAACGTATTTGAGAGCTAAAATTAACAAGCTTAGAGCACCATGTTAATAAAAGTCATATAATTTTTTTTGCACAACCGAAAGAAATCACTATTTTTGCTTTCACATTTAAAGTTTGGTATAGATATTGTCAACAATAAAAAGCAAATCCAATTCAAAAAAATATGAATAAATTCCTAGCAATTATCGCCACCGTTGCTCTATTCGCCATCATTCTTTCATCGTGCAAAAGCCATGAGCTCTGCCCTGCTTACGGCAAAACTGATGTTAAAGCAAAGACCGAAAAACAAGTCTAATTTCTCGTAAAATTTATGCTTCACCTGCTTTCAGAAATGAAAGCGGGTTTTTTGTTTTATATCCGGATGTAAACTTTTAGCTACCGGGCAGGCAAGGGCAGTATGCTCCAGTAATTCCTTTTCTTTATCGGTATATGTGTTTTTAGGGAAATGCATATCCACATGTATTTCCGAAACACGCCTGGGACTTTCTGCCATCACTTTCAGGATTTCCACTTTGGTGTCATCTATATTAATGTTATGCCTTTTTGCAACGATCCCCATCACCGTGATCATGCAACAACCTAAGGATGTAGATAAAAGATCCGTTGGTGAAAATGCCTCTCCCTTGCCATTGTTGTCTACAGGCGCATCTGTAATTATTTGCTGCCCGGATTTCAGGTGGATAGCCGTTGTGCGAAGTTCCCCTTTGTAAATTATTTCAGAAGTGTTCATGAGATTTTTGTTAGTTGGCAAATGTATTATTTTGCCGTGAAAAAGTCATGATGGGCAGAGTAAATCCTTTGATACTCAGAGTCTACCTTTAAGAACACCGATGTTGGTCGAAATCCACAAGGTAATTATATAGATTTTTGTATATTTGTTTAAACGTGCTCTTAAGGCACAGTTTGACTTTTAAATGAAGATCTTTGTATACATAATTCATATTTTTTGCCTCGTTGTTCTATGCTCATTCTCTTCCTTAGCCCAAGAGAATAAAAGTGGCATTGTTCCTTTGGTAAATCAAAGCGGGGATGCTCAATTGCTGTACAGGAACGAGCAGGAATTTGGACTTGTAGTACATTCCTCTGGATGGGGATTAAATTACAGGAGGGATAAGCACGTAACAGGTTATAGAAAACGTGTTCTGGAAGCCGAGATCGTAGGGATGAGGCATCCTAAGGAGATAAAACTACAGGTGCCCGATATCGGTACCAAAGGGTATTTCTACGGCAAGCAGTTTGTAACTACAATTGTACGTGGGGGATACGGCTTTCATAGGGTCATTACAGGAAAAAGTGATAGAAGAGGAGTGGAGCTGCGGTTGTTAACGCTTGTTGGGCCTTCCATCGCATGTGCCAAACCTATTTTTTTGAATATATGGCACCAAGATCCTGTCAATCCGCCTTTTGGAAATATTACCATTGAAAAATACGATCACACAAATCCTCTGCACAGTCCGAATTATATAATTGGAAGAGCCGGATATTTGCGCGGATTTGACCAGATGAAATTTTTCCCGGGAGCATTTTTTAAGCTGGGCCTTAGCTTTGAGCACTCTTCGCTGGATGATGATATTAAGCTTCTGGAAACAGGAATTATTATTGATGCTTTTTATAAAACAGTGCCCATCATGGCTACTGCAAAGAATAACCAGGTGTTTGTGAATGTGTATCTGAATATCATGATGGGAAAAAAATGGTTCTGACCTATCGGTACGAATTGCGAATGAAAACGAACCTGCCTGACGGCAGGCAGATATTCGAAGCAATACAAAATATACAAGTGTTATTCGTTAATTCGTTCTCTTTCTACATTCGCACAATACTTTGATTTGATAATGGAAGCCGAAACAAGTATAGAAAAACCCCGCTTCAAAAAACCCGACTGGCTTAGGGTAAAACTTCCTACCGGAGAAAATTATCTGCATGTCCGCAAGTTAGTAGACACTCATAAGCTGCATACTATTTGCGAAAGCGGCAATTGCCCGAATATGGGTGAATGCTGGGGCGCAGGCACTGCTACATTTATGATCCTGGGAAATATTTGTACACGCTCCTGCGGATTTTGTGCAGTGGCTACAGGCCGGCCAAGTGCTGTGGATAAAGGGGAGCCGGATCGTGTTGCAAATTCCGTGAAGCTCATGAATGTGAAGCATTGTGTGATCACTTCTGTGGATAGAGATGATCTGCAGGACGGAGGATCCTCTATTTGGGTGGAGACAATTCGTGCCGTACGCAAGATTTCTCCGCAGACAAAATTTGAAACGCTGATCCCTGATTTCAAGGGAGAAACAGAAAATATGGACCGTGTATTTGCAGAAAAGCCGGATATACTTTCCCATAATCTTGAAACGGTGCGCAGGTTGACAAAACAAGTGCGTGTGCAGGCAAAGTTTGATCGCAGTCTGGATGTTTTGAAAAGAGCTAAAGAATTTGGTTTGAGAACAAAATCCGGGATCATGCTGGGTCTTGGTGAAACGGATGAGGAAATAATTGAGTCAATGACCGATCTGCGGGAAGCAAAAGTTGATGTGCTTACGCTGGGGCAATATTTGCAGCCTACCAAAAACCATCTACCCGTTGCTGAATTTGTGCACCCAGACAGGTTTGCCAAATACAAAGCACTGGGACTGG
>Ga0163144_10005322_pt1 | contig 28592 bp, 24 predicted proteins | sample OliLak19BULKMAT1_FD_123175 | JGI IMG/M metagenome (GOLD analysis project Ga0163144, IMG submission 123175) | Freshwater microbial mat bacterial communities from Lake Vanda, McMurdo Dry Valleys, Antarctica - Oligotrophic Lake LV.19.BULKMAT1 | ecosystem: Environmental > Aquatic > Freshwater >...
CATCGATCGACGAGAGAAATGGTTGCGGAGCAGTTCTCGATAGTGGACAAAGCCCCCGACGTCACACTCCCGGCCAAGAATTCGCAGGTAACTTTCGCGAACGAATCCGGCATCATCGGCGATGGCAAGCAGGGGTGCCAAATCGACGGTGTTGGGACCAGACGCAGGTTGGCTAGCGGGTAAACTCTCCGCGGGTCCCAGCTTCTCGACGAGGCGACGCTTGATCACAGCTGCGTTGAAATCCAAAGATTAGTCTAACGCGGGGCTTCGGCGCTTTGCAGCGAGTGTTCGTACTCGGCGCAGACATCCGGCAGCGGACCGTCGCGAACAACGCGGCCCTGATCGAGCCAAACGGCGCGATCACAAAGGCTGGCGACGATACTGTGCACATGGGAGGCGCAGAGGATGGTCTTGCCTTGAGCGCGAAAATCTTTCATCCGATTGAAACATTTCTGTTGGAAACGATCGTCGCCGACGGCGAGAATCTCGTCGATCAGCAGAATCTCGGGGTCCGCATGGACGGCAATAGCGAAGGCGAGGCGAAGCCACATGCCGCTCGAATAGGTTCGCAGGGGATCGCCGATGAATTCTTCGAGTTCTGAGAATTCGACGATGGAACCGAAGCGGCGAGTGGTTTCGAGGCGGGAAAGGCCGCTGAGCGAAGCGTTCAAGAAGACGTTCTCGCGCCCGGTGAGATCAGGATGGAAGCCGGTGCCGAGTTCGAGTAGGGCGGTGAGGTGGCCTTCGGTACGCAGCGAACCCATTGTGGGCGGGACGACGCCCGAGATTAGATTCAGAAGCGTACTTTTGCCGGCACCGTTTCGGCCGAGCACAGCTACCGACTCGCCGTGTCGCACGGAAAAATTGATATTTGACAGAGCGGTGAAGCGGTCCGGCCGCCAGCGGCCAAACCACCCGCGGGTCTGGAGGGGGAACGATTTGGTGACCCCTTTGAGTTCGATACTGAATGGCGAGGACGGGCTTCGCATAAAAATCAACTAGTCAGCGGTGAGGGTAGCAATAACATGTTCCCACGTCAGGCCCATGCTTTGGATCAGGTCATATCCGGCGCGTCCCCAGGCGCGGGCGGCGGCGCGGTCCTCGAAGAGCCGGTCCATGGCTTCGGCTAAGGCTTTGGCGGTGGGTTCGGCGACGTAGCCCGTCTCTCCATGGCGTACAATTTGGAGGATTCCTCCCGAGTCGGAGGTGGTGATGACAGCCTTGCCGGAGTAGAAGGCCTCCATCGTGACGTAGCCGTAGGAATCTTCATCGAAGGGGATGTAGGCGGCGCCGAGGGAGTCGGCGAAGAAGGCGGCCTTCTCCTCTTCGGTGATGAAGCGGTCGATGATGGTGACGCGCTGGGAGAGATTGAACTTTTTAATGACCTGTTCGATTTGCAGAGCGTCGCCCTCGGCTTCGGACTTGCCGGCGACGATGAGGCGAACATCAGATCGGACGTGCCGCATGGCTTCGACCAGAAGGTGCTGCCGTTTGGAAGTTGTGATGCGGCCGGCGCAGAAAATGTAACCGCCGGGTTCGCCGAAACGGAAGTGGCTGGTTTCGAGCAGGGGCGGATAGAGGACCTCGGACGGGATTTGGTTGAAGCGTTGGAGCCGGTCGGAGGTGGTGGCGGAATTGGTATAGATCCGGCGGGCCTCGCGCAAATAGGTGTTGTCCGCCTCGATGATGCTACGGCGGACGGAGAGGTTTTCGGGGGTCTCTTCCATGCCTTGATAGGGCGTTCCCCAAAGATCGTAAACCTGACGAAACTGATGGACGAGCCAGAGGAGCTTATTGTCGTGGGGAAGGTAATAGGCAGGGAACTTGAAGGCGATGACGCGGTCGACGTTTTGCAGGTGCATCAGCCGGCAAGCCAACATGCTGTCGAGAATCTTCGTGGGGGGCTCCCAGCGGAAGGGGATACGGACTAGCATGGCTTGGTGGCCGAACTCAATGAGCTTTTGCGTGAGCGCTTCGGCGAGGTGTTCCGCGCCACCGCGAACGAAGGGGACGCAGTTGTTGGCGACGAGGATCTTCATGCGAGCATCCGATCGAGAACACGGTCCCAGGAGATACCGAGTTCCCGCATGCGGGCGGCGCCGGCTTCTCCCATGGCGCGGGTTTTGACGCGGTCGTTATAGAGTTCGTCGAGGGCAGCGGCGATGGCGATGGGTTCGGGCGAAGCGACGAAGCCATTAAGCTGATCAACGATCAATTCGAGTGTGCCGCCGGAGTCGGACGTGGTCAGCACGGCCTTGCCGGACTGATGGGCTTCGAGGCTGGGATAGCCGTAGGAATCCTCGTCGACGGGAAAGTAGGCGGCGGCGAGGCACTCCGCAAAGAGCTTTACCTTGTGCTTCTCGCCGATCCATTCGTCGAAGATGGTGACGCGGTCTTTGAGTTTATGGCGGTGGACGAGGGAGTGGAGTTCATCGACATAGGCTGCGGCGTCGGGGTCTGCCTTGCCGGCGATGAGGAGTTTGACGTCGGAGCGGACGTGGCGCATCGCTTCAATTGCGAGCCATTGGCGCTTGTGGTGAACGAGGCGATTGAGGTAAAGCACGGTGTCCCCATAGCCGGCGCAATGGTAGTTTTCCGCGTTGGGCAAAGGGGGATAGAGGACTTCGGCGTCGATGGAGTTGTACTGTTTCAGGCGCTTGGCGACGACCTTAGAATTGCTGAAAACGTGACGGCATTCGCTGAGTCCGAGCCGGTCGGCGTTCATGATGGAATCGCGAATCCGGGTGCCTTCGGGGGTTAGCGGGATGTCCTGGTAGCGGGTTCCCCAAAGATCGTAGGCACCGCGGTGATGGTGGATGAACCAGACGACTTTTTTGGGGTGGCGGAGGAGGTAGCTGGGGAAGCGGATGGTAATGAGGCGGTCGCCGTGCTCGGAGAGGTCGAGGAGGCGCAGGGCGGTCATCTGTTCGAGTAGCTCTTCGTGGCGGGAAGAAAAGGGAAACTTCAAGACCTCGACTTCGTGACCGGCGCGGGTGAGTTGATCGGCGAGGGAGTCAACGATGACGGTATAGCCGCCGTAGAGGAAAGGTACGACGGTGCTGGCGACGATGATCTTCAGCGCAGCCTCCGGGTGGCGGGTACGCCGACGCAGACGGAGTTGGGGTCGATGTCGCGAATGACGACGCCCCCGGCGCCGACCGTGGCCCAGGCACCGATGTTCATACCGGGTAGGGCGCAGGACCCGGCGGCGAGAAACGCCCCTTCTCCGACGGTGACATTCCCGGCCAGATGGGCGCCTGGGGCGATGTGGGCGCACGAGCCGATGCGGCCATCGTGGTCGACGGAGGAGCCGGTATTGAGAATGGCACCGTCTCCGATGACGGAATCGACGTTGACGACAGCGCCGGGCATGATGGCGATGGCGGTGCCGAGAGTGATGCGGCGGGAGACGACGGCGTGGCGGCTGATGGCGTTGGGCAGGACGAAGCCGAGGGCCTGGAGTTGAACGATCATACGATGGCGGATCCGGTTGCTGCCGATGGCCGGAAAGGCGTGGGTAACGCCGGTGGCCAACACAGCGGGCAGGCTGTCGTCGTAGCCGAGATAGGGCAAATGGAAGAGGGGAGTCGCGGGGGAGAGCGACGTGTAGCCGACGATGTCGAACGCGGCTGATTCTTCGAGGATCTCGACGATGACTTTCGCGTGACCTCCGGAACCAAGAATGACGAGGCGAGGCTTCTGCATGCGGTCGAATTTCACTCTAGCATGGGTAGGCGTGTATACTAGAAATTGTGTGCTTTTGGGTGCCACCCTAGCTCAGTTGGTAGAGCGGCTGATTCGTAATCAGCAGGTCGCCAGTTCGATCCTGGCGGGTGGCTCCAGACTTTTTTACCTGTCGGCCAGCATCAACTCCATCAACTCAGGATGGGCCGAGGCTTGCATCGCGGGGCTTGACGTCAGAGTGGTGAAAAGGTCTAACACATCCGACCCCGGATGACGCGCCAGATGCCGACCGGAGTGACGATACGACACAGCGGGTTTACTGCTCTTTGTCTCATCCCAGTTTAGGCACTCCTGGAAGTCCGGCACGAATGCACCGGTGGTTTGGCGGCGCATCCAGTCGTCCTCTGGCGTAGCCCGGAAACTCTCAACCGCCCTACACACCACGGCCACCCGGATCACCGGCAGCCCGTCCACCACGCGATGATGAAGGAAGGTGGCATCGATCGGCTCTAGATGCAAAAAACGCATCCAATATTCGAGGGTACGGACGGAGGGCAGCCAATAGTCGTCCGCCGGATAGAACCTGCCGCCAACGTTTGCATGCATGCTGGCGGTGGCGTCGAGTGTCGCGCCCGTCTCCACCACGATGAGTCCGCCATCCCGGACGAGATTCCGCGCCACCGCCAATCCGGCCAGCGGATCGAACATGTGATACAAAACCCCGGCGAACACCACGACGTCGTAGGTCCGCAGTCCAATCTCAGCCGAGGCCGCCCAAACGTGTTTCAACGGCATATCCCACAGGAACTCCGCCTTCGATCCGAGCGCCTGCCGGGCAAACCGAAAGCGGTCTCCATTCGAAATCGGATTCATGGGACGACTGTTGCGGTCGTAGGCGACCGACCGAGCCGCACCCCGCCGCTCCAGCAGATAGGCGACCAGGCCATCCATGGCCCCGATGTCGAGACAGTTCTGCCCGGCGACGTCGATCCCATTGAGCATCGTCCGGGTGACCACCAGGTTGTCGAATCCTGGGCCCGGCGTTATTAACCCGGGCGCCAGTTCCAATTTGTGGTACCAGTTGGTCGAAAGAATGGGGTGTTGGGCTATCTCGCTGGGAGTCATCTCCGAATATTATACGGCTCCGACGAGCAGAACCCCGTAAGATTCCCGGACCGCCGTAGATATGCCTGATAGGATATAGCGAGTAGCGAAGATGAATTTCGGATGGCTGAAGCGTCGGCCGCCCGCCAGGGTACTCTGGGCGAGCGGAGTTGGTCTGGCCGTCATCGCTAGTGGAATGCTGATCGTGTTGCTGTGGGACCACACCCGCAATCGCGTCTTCCGCATGGGCTACCAGCATCAGCCTCCGGTGCAGTATGTGGACGCCTCGGAGAAAATTTCAGGACCGCTGTCCGACGCGCTGAGCGAAGTTGCCGCGAACCTGGGGCTACCGCTGCAATGGGTCCACGTCCCCGACGGTCCCGCGGTTGGCTTCCGAAAGGATTTGGTTGACCTATGGCCGCTATTGGCGGAGTCTCCCGGGCGCCCGGGGCGGCTCTTTATCAGCGCACCTTATGTGCGTCTGTCCTACTGGGTAATCACGAGGCAAGGCCAGCCGCTGCCGAGTGATTGGACTGGCATCCGTCTTGCACGCGGTCGCGGCCGCCAGTCCGAGGCTTGGGCCGCGGTGATTGCTCCGGGCTCCTCCGCGGTTTTGGCGCAGGACCAGATCGCCGCCTTCGAGGCTTTCTGCCGCGGCGAAGCGGACGCAGCCTTGGTGGCTGAGGGCATGAGCGACGGGGTGCTCTCCGCCAAGCCGAAATCCTGCGGGAAGAGCGGCGTTGGGCTTCACACGAAGCCAGGCTGGGTCGTTCTCTTCGGCTTGGCCGCCAACCCTACTGATCGTGGTGCCGTGCAGGCGGCGGAGCGGCTTCGGGAGGGGATGAGCGCCATGATCCGTTCCGGTCGCTTCGCGTCCATTTCGTTCAACTGGGGCTTGGTCACTTCCAGCCAACTCTTCACAATCTCTGAATTCATTGAAGCCGGGCGGAGGACCCGACAGCTCTGGTATGGCCTCTCCGCGCTGGGGCTCGTTTGTGTCCTGCTTGGATGGCAGACGCTGCGGCTGCGTCGCGCCCGCGGCGCAGCCGAAAGCGCGAACCGAGCGAAGTCCGCGTTTTTGGCCAACATGAGCCACGAGATTCGCACGCCGATGAACGGCGTCCTCGGGATGGCTGATCTGCTTCGGCAAACGACACTTTCCGCCGAACAACACGAACTCGCTCAAACCATTCGCGAGTCCGGCCAAGCGCTGCTCGAACTTCTCAACGACATTCTCGATCTGGCCAAGGTCGAGTCCGGGAAGTTGGAACTTCGGCTGGGACCGGTCCACCTGGAAAACCAGCTCCATGATGTTGAGCGCCTTTTCCGAGCGCGAGCAGCCGAGAAAGGCATCGCACTGCGCGTCGAGTCGGCCCCGGGCTCGACTGTCATCGTGCTTGCCGACGAACTGCGACTGCGACAGGTCCTCGCCAACCTCGTCAGCAATGCGGTGAAGTTCACCGATCACGGCGAAATCCTACTTCGCCTAACGGTCGATACACAACCAGACGGCAACGTGACCGCCCACTTCACCATTTCCGATACCGGCATCGGCATCACCTCGGCGGACCAAGCTCGCCTTTTCGACGTTTTTACCCAAGCTGAAGAAGACGCCTCAGCTCGACGCGGAGGCTCCGGCCTGGGACTGGCCATCTGTCGCCGACTCGTCGAGCTGATGGGCGGAGCGATCACCCTGGCCTCCACGCTCGGTCAGGGCTCCACGTTTACGGTGACCCTCCCGCTCGCCGTGTCCTTCCTTCCCGTTCCGGCATCTTCTCTCCCCGAGGCTGTGCCGGCATCTCCGTCTCGCATCCTCGTGGTGGACGACAACGCGGTAAACCGCCGGTTGATCGAACTTATGCTCAATAAGCTCGGATGCTCCAGCACCCTTGCCACCAACGGCGAGGACGCCCTGCTGATCGCCGCCGGTGGGAACTTCGATCTCATCCTGATGGACTGGCAGATGCCCGGCATGGATGGCGTCACCGCGGCACGGATCCTGACTGAACGCTGGGCTGAGCACGAACGCATCCCCATCGTCGCCATCACAGCGAACGCTATGCAGGGCGACCGCGAAGCGTGTCTGGCCGCCGGAATGTCCGACTACCTCACCAAGCCCATCGACCTGGCCAAGCTTGCCGAGGCGATTCAACGTTGGGCGCTTACCAATGCATCACCTGGCCGCCGTCCACGTTGATCGTCTGCCCGGTGACCGCCGAAGCCCGGGACGAGGACAAGAAAGCCACCATGTCGGCGATCTCGGCCGGCTCCTGCCAACGCGCCAGCGGTGCCACGGCCTTTATCTTGTCCGCCGCCCACTCGTCGTACGTCCTTCGGAGCCCCTCCGGCTGTTGATCGTGCCAGGCCTGCCATACGGCCTGGTTCAGCGGCGTCTTCACCATCCCGGGGTTGACCGTATTTACCCGCACGCCGTAACTGGCCAAGTCCTTTGCCAGGCACTGGGCAAAGTTGATGTTGGCCGCTTTACTGGCTGAATAAGGGGGGTCCGTCTGCGACCCAATCTGCCCTGCCACCGACCCGATGAACACCATCGTCCCGATCCGCCGGTGCATCATGCCCGGGGCCAACGCTTGCGCCACGTGCAGCATGCCCATCACGTTCACTTCGAGTACCCGCTGCCAATCCCCCGGTGTTAAATTCAAAAACGGAAATCCAAATTTTCCCGAACCCGTCGCGGCCGCGTGGACCAAGTGACGCACCGGGCCCAAGCGACTTTCCGTATCCCGGAGCGCCTCCGCGACCGACTCGGCCGAACTCACGTCCACCTTCCCCGGCCCGTGGCGATCCCAGATCGCCACCCGGCAACCCTCGCGCTCCAAGGCTGCCGCGCACGCGAGGCCAATGCCGCTCGCTCCGCCCGTGACGACGGCCACGTTCCCGCTTAACTCTAAGTCCATCCGAACAGTCTAACGGTTGGCTTCCGCCATTACTTTACGAAACGCGGCCATCGTCACATCGGACGGCTTATAGTTGCCGAACCGATAGCCCTCGGCAATGCGCATGGGGGTCCAGCCGAACTTGTTTTTCCGGTCCCACACTTCGCGCTTGGCCCCCCGTTGGGCCAGCAGCAACACGGCACCGGGCAGGTTCTTATAGGCCGCGCCGTGCATGGCCGTCTCGCCGTTCTGGTCAACGGCGTCGATATCGTTTCCTAATTCAAGCGCCAATTCGAGGGCCTGCACGACCTCCGCCTCGGTGCCCGCATCCTCGCCGGGTGACCGCGTGCCCAAGCCTGCCGCCGCCATCAAAGGCGTCGAACCGGTCTCGTTCGGGAGCTTCGGATCCGCGCCCAACTTCGCTAACTCGCGCATCAACTCGGCGTCGGCCGTGCGAGCCGCCAGGAAAAACGCCGTTCCACCGGCGGTGTTCAGACTGGTCAATCCGACGTTGATCTTCTTCGTCATCCTAGCATTCACGTTGGCGCCCTTGGCCACCAATTTGCGGACAAACTCCAGGCTGGTCATGTTGCCGGAGCCGTCCGGCGCGGGATCGTTGTCACCACCGCCCGGCTTGCGGACCCACGTCACGACGTGCAGCGCCGCGTAACCAGGCCCGTCCGCATTCGGGTTGGCCCCGGCATCAAGCAACAACGCACCCAGCTCATAGTGAGCGTTCAACGCCGCTAAAATCAGGGCCGAGGTGCCCGCGCGCGGAGAACGCGCAGGAGCGGCCCGTCGCCCGCCGGTCGGGGTGGTATCGTTCGCGTCCGCTCCCGCTTTGAGCAGCGCCTTCACTGCGCCGATGTGACCTTCCCGTACGGCGAACAACAGCGCGGTATAGCCCGAGTCGAGCCGGTCGCTGACGTCGGCCCCGGCCATGACCAACTCTTCGATCACGCCGACGTTACCTTCGGCCGCCGCCCAGTGTAGCGCCGTTTGCCCGTGTTTCTTTTCCTTACCCTTGACGTTGGCACCATTGGCCAGTAGGGCGCGAACCGCTTCGACGCTGCCCGTGCGGGCGGCCGTCATCAGGGCCGTCTCACCACCCGGAAGCTCGGCATTCGGGTCGGCCCCTGCTTCGAGCAACCGCGTCACCATCTTACCGTTCCCGTTCGTACAAGCCAGAGAAAGCGCCGTCACGCCGTAGCGGTTGGCGACTTTCACGTCTTCGCCGGCGCGCAGCAATTGCTCTACCGCCGCCAGATCGTCCCGGTGGGCCGCCCGGTGTAGGGCGGTGGTTCCGTCGGCGGCCAGGAGGCCGCCCGCTACTACCAATCCGATCGCCCATCGTCGCATTTTCAGATCGTCAACTCGGAGATTTTTCCGTTGCTATCGGCAAACGAATCGAGGCGCGCACCGACGCGGTCGAGTAGCGTCAAGTGGAGATTCGCGAGCGGGGTCGGCTTATCGTAACGGATATGTCGACCGCCTGCCTTGGTACCCGCCAAGCCGCCGGCGACGAGGATGGGCAGATTGACGTGGTCGTGCTTGTCGGGGTTGCCCATGCCGCTGCCGTAAAGATAGATCGAATGGTCGAGCAGGGTGCCGTCGCCGTCCGGGGTGGCCTTTAGGCGCTCCAGGAAGTAAGCAAAGAGCGAGACATGGTAGGCGTTGATCTTGGCTACGCGGGATAACTTCTCGGGGTCGCCGCCGTTGTGGGTCAACGGATGGTGCGGATCGGAAACGCCGATTTCGGGATAGGTCCGGGTGCTGGTTTCGCGGGCCAATTGGAAGGTGATGACGCGGGTGACGTCGCCCTGCAGCGCGAGCACTTGCAGGTCGAACATCAGCTTGGCGTGGTCGCCGTAGGAAGCCGGCACGCCCACCGGGCGATCGAGATCTGGCAGCTTCGATTCGGACGTAGCCTTCTCGGCCTTCTGGATCCGCCGCTCCACTTCGCGAACGGTGTCGAGGTACTGCTCCATCTTGTTGCGATCGCCGGGCCCCAGCTTGCGCTGGAGACGGGCGATGTCCTCGCTCATCCAGTCGAGCAGGCTAGCGTCCTTGCGGAGTTCGGACTGGCGATCCTTGGCGGTGCCGCCGTCGCCGAACAAGCGCTCAAAAGCGATGCGGGGATGGGCTTCGGCGGGCAGCGGGGTGGTGGGCGTCGACCACGACAAATTGTTTTGGTAGACGCAGGCGTAGCCGTTGTCGCACTGACCGACGGTGGTCAGCAGGTCCATCGAAAGTTCGAGGGAGGGGAGGCGGGTGCCTTGGCCAATCTGCTGAGCGGCGACCTGGTCGGCGGTGGTGGCGAGATGGTAGTCTGTGCTCTCAGTCCACTTGGCGGTGGCGGCGCTGAGGAAGGCGGCGTTGGAGGTGGCATGGGTGCCGGGATAGGCGTTGCGCAGCTCCATGTTGCTCAACACGGTGCAGTTGTCGATGACTGGCGCGAGGCTCTTCAGAATCGGGGACAATTGGCGGAGGTCACTGCCGGGTGGCGTCCAGTCCTTGATGTGGGCGCCCATTGGGATGTAGACGTAGCCCAAACGTCGCACCGGCTTTGCCGGTGAGGCCGCGAGCGCGGTCATCGAAGGCAGCATCGCATCGAGCAGGGGTAGCGCCAGCGACGCTCCCATCCCTCGCAGCAGGGCGCGCCGCGGTAGGGCTTTTTTCGTAATGATCATTGGGCTCTCCTGAACTGAAAGGACGGGCTGCCGGCTATCCCTTGAATGAACGAGGAGAACCGGAAATAGGACTTCTGCGATTGACGCACAATCTGCCGCACGGCCGGGGCGTCGGTAAATTCCACGCCGCGACCGAGCGAGTAGGTTAACAGCTTCTCTGTAATGGTTGTAGCAAAAAGTTCGGGCCGCGTCAGCAGGGCCTTTTCAAGGCCGGCGACACCGGAGAATTTGGCGCCATCCGGCAAGCCACCGCTCGAGTCGACGGCGGTACCTTCCTCGGCTTGGCGCCAGCGGCCGACGGCGTCGAAATTTTCGAGCGAAAAGCCGGGAGGGTCCATCAGCTTATGGCAGCCGGAGCACGCCGGGTTCTTCCGATGCTCACTGAGGCGTTCGCGCATGGTCATCTTCTTCATCGCGGCCTTGGCTTCTTCGAGCGCTGGCACATTCGGCGGCGGGGGCGGCGGGGGGACGCCGAGAATATTGTCGAGGATCCACTTGCCGCGGATGACGGGGGAGGTGCGGGTGGCATAAGAAGTGACGGTGAGAATGCTGCCGTGGCGCAGCAGGCCGCCGCGCATTGTCTCCGGCCCGAAGGTGACCTTGCGGAAGCGGCTACCGTAGATGTTGGGTACGCCGTAGTGCTTGGCGAGGCGTTCGTTGAGGAAGCTGTAGTCGGCGCGGAGGAGGTCGAGGACGCTGCGGTCTTCGCGCATTACGCTTTCGAGGAACAGGTGGGTCTCTTTACGGAAGGCTTGGCGGAGGTTGTCGTCGAAGTCAGGGAAGGCGCGCATGTCGGGCGTTATTGACGCCAGATTGCGGAGGTAGAGCCACTGGTCGGCAAAGTTGGTGACGAGCATTCGGGAGCGCTGGTCGGCCAACATCCGTTTTACTTGCTTCTGGAGGACAGTGGGTTGGTGGAGGTCTCCGCGGACGGCGGCGGCGAGGAGCTCTTCATCGGGAATGCTGCTCCAGAGGAAGAACGAAAGGCGCGAGGCAAGCTCTAGATCGGTGATGCGATAGACGGACTTGGGGGCAGCGCCGACGGGGTCTTGCTCGACGCGGAAGAGGAACTCCGGGCTGACGAGGACGGCGCGGAGGCCCATCTCGATGCCCGCTTCAAAGCCTTCGGTCTTGCGAGCCTCGCGATAGAATTTCAGCGGCACCGTCAGATCGGCTTCGGTGGAGGGCCGGCGGTAGGCCCGCCGCGTAAGACCGGAGAGGATCTTTTTCGCGCATGCATCGTCTTCCGACTTGCAGACAAAAATCGCCCGACGGCTGGGGGTATCGCCGGGGCCCTTTACGGCGTAGGGCCCGTTCACGGTGACCGAGAAAACGGCCGGGGTGATGCGCGGATGGCGGTCCATGTTGAAGTGCGCCTGATAGGGTTGCCGCTCGGTTTCTAGAAGGGTTGCACTCTGCTTTGGGAAGGCGGCGGCGATGACGTGCGGCCCGGCGCTGACGCGGATGCGAACGTTGAACTCGCGGTCGACGACGGAGTGGTCCTGGCCCTGGGTGGGCGGCTTGGCGGTGAAGGCTTGGATGCGCTCGCCGTCCAGCATCAGGTCTACGACATGGGTTCCGCGCAGCCCTTCGACGTGTTCGTTTCGATCGCGCTGGAGGCGGATTTGAATCTCGTACTCCGCGTCCTGGGGGAAGGTGTACTTGACGACGGTGCCGCCGCGGGTGCCCAGCGGCAGATCTTCGAAGTGCTCTTCTTGCGTGAGGTCCGGGGGGAGCATGACGGTTTCGCCGCCCACTTGTTTGGGCGGGATTCCGATGGCGAGGCGGCTGATTTTACGGGCGGCGCCGAGGTAGCGTTCGAGCAGCGTGGGGGAGAGGTTGCCAACGGTGACGTTGTCAAAGCCGTGGCTCGCGTCGTCGCTGGGGAGAAGGCCGGTGACGTCGACATCGACGGCGAGGAGGTCTCGAATTGCGTTCTGATACTCGGTCCGGTTCAAGCGCCGGAACGTGTCGGTACGCCCGGGGTCTACCTTGCCGGCATCGAGTTTTGTTTCGAGGGTTGCCACCAGATTTTGATAGTCGGACTCTTTCGGCCGCGGCAAGCCGACGGGTGGCATCGTCCGGCCTCGCACCCGGCGCAGCACCTTTTCCCAAGTGGCCGTGTCGTCAGCTTTGGCCGTATCGAGTGCTAAACCCGCCGCTTTGGAGGTGCCGTTATGGCAGCCGACGCAGTACTGATTGATGACTGGCTGCTGGGCCAGCAACAGGGCCGGAAAAAAAGCGACAACTCGGAGCATGACCAAACTATATCGCGGACGCTACTCCCATGCGCGATCCTTGATAAACTGCGCGTGCGCGGGGAGTGGCGCGTCGGTGCGGAAGTACTTCCGATAAGCGCCGATCCAGTCCGCGGCGATCTCTTCCTGCGCCGTCGGTAACTCCAGCCGGCCGTTACAGACCATCGTCCGCAGATAGTCTTCTAACGCGTCTTTTACCCGCGCGTTCCAAACGCTGCCGGCATAGGGCTGCGGCCAGAGGTTCTTCACGTCCTCCGCCCCGCCCAACGCCGGGGTAATCAGGTAGTCCACCTCGTAGGCCCTCGGCTTCGGATCCTTGATTCCGTATCGGGCAAAGACGACCGCGGCCATTTCCCGGGGCGCGGTCCGGTCATCATCCTGGGCCAAAGCCACGCAGACTTGCTGCTGGGTCATCGGGCGGGTTGCCCCTGGTGTGAAGCTGGCATTCGGCCGGTCGTTCCGCTGCTGGCTCCACCAGATCCCCACGCCCACCACGAGCATTGCCGCCACTGCCGCGTACTTCCAGACGGGCACCTTGCTGCCCCGATGCAGGGCCGTGAACTCTCCGAGCGTCCGTTCCAGCATTTGGTAACGAGCTCGGCACTGCGAGCATTCCTGCAAATGCTCGGCTCCCGCTTCGCCGTCCATCACGGCCATCAACTCTGCGTCGTCGAGGTGCTTCATCATCCTTCCGCCTCGAACGCCTTCGGCTTTGGATGCTTGATTCCGAGACGGGCAAAGGCGACCGCGGAGCTCTTCCGGGGCAGTGCCACGCAGAGTTGCTGCTGGGTCATCGGCGGGGTCGTCCCGGGGGTGAAGCGTGCCGCCACTGCCGCGTCCTTCGAGACGGGTACTTTGAGGCCCCGATGCAGGTTCGTGAACTCCGCGTAGTCCAGGAGCTTCATCGTCCCTCTACCTCGTTGGCCGTCGGATCCTTGATGCTGTAACGGGCAAAGGCGACCGCGGAGCTCTTCCGGGGCAGTGCCACGCAGAGCTGCTGGGTCATCGGCCGGGTCGCCGCGGGGGTGAAGCGTGCCGCCACTGCCGCGTCCTTCGAGACGGGTACTTTGAGGCCCCGATGCAGGTTCGTGAACTCCGCGTAGTCCAGAAGCTTCATCGTCCCTCTACCTCGTTGGCCGTCGAATCCTCGATGCTGTAACGGGCAAAGGCGACCGCGGAGCTCTTCCGGGGCAGTGCCACGCAGAGTTGCTGCTGGGTCATCGGCGGGGTCGTCCCGGGGGTGAAGCGTGCCGCCACTGCCGCGTCCTTCGAGACGATGCCCCGATGCAGGGTCGTGAACTCTCCGAGCGCCTGTTCGAGAACCTGATAACGAGCGCCGCATTGCGAGCATTCCTGCAAATGCCCGGCTCCCGCTTCGCCGTTCATCGCGGCCATCAACTCTGTGTCGTCGAGGTGCTTCATCGTCCCTCTGCCTCGTTCGCCTTCGGCTTCGGATGCTTGATTCCGTGACGGGCAAAGACGACCGCGGCCATCTCGCGGGGCGGTGCCACGAGGACCTGCTGCCGGGTCATCGCCTGGGTCGCCTCAGGGTTGAAGCTGGCATTGGGCAGGTCGCTTCGTTGGCGCACCATCATCCCTGCCGCCGCTGCCGGGTACTTCCTCCAGAGGGGTGCTTTGCTGCTCCGATGCCGGGCCGTGAATTCTGCGTCGTCGAGGTGGTTCATCGTCCCTCCACCTCGGCCAGCTTCCCCAACGACCGCGCGAGCGACGAGGCGACCGTCCCCAACGACATCTCCAATACTTCGGCGATCTCCCGGTATCGCAGCCCCTCCGCCCGCAACACGAGGCAGCACCGATCCCGCTCTGGAAGCGCGGCTACGACGGCTTGTAACCGCTCCTGCCGCCGTTTCAGCGCCGCTAACTCTTCCGGGCTCGGCCCCGGGTCGCACATCTCGATACTCTCGGCCACCCGCCCCAGTTGCATGCGCCGCTTCAGGGCCAGATTATGCCCCACCCGAAATACCCAACCGCGCAGATTGCCCCGCGCGCCGTCCCGCTGCAGGTGGTGCACCAGGGCCAGGAATACCTCCTGGGCAACGTCCTCGCTATCCGCTTGCGTCAACCCGATCGCGGCGAGATACCGCAACAGCGGCGCGCGCCACTGTCCGTACATCTTGGCGACTTCATCGGCGAGCGGCCACGGTTGCTCCGGCCAAACGGCTACATTCGACACCTCTCCAAAATACTCTGAACAAGAGCCGTCTCGCTGGAATATAACTATGTGACTTTTCTTTCACTTTTCGCCACGGTCCTGACGCTTACCGTCACCGACCCTTCTGGCGCACCGATGGCCGTTTCTGGTCATATTGCCAACCTTGCCTCCGGCGTCTCCACCCGTGTCCGCACCGACGCCCAAGGCTATGCAACCCTCGATCTCCTGGTTGGCCGGTATCGCCTTTCGCTGGCTCACCCCGGCTTCGCCAGCAACGTGCAGGTGCTTGACCTGGCCAGCCCGGTCTCGAAGACGGTCACCATGACCGTTGGTGCCCCCTCGTATTCAGTCGACGTGTTGAGCCCGACGCCCCTCCCCGGCCTTGACCGCTCGCGCGATTCCCTGCCCGCGCCGCTACAAACGGCTATTGACCGCGATCTCACCGCCTCCGGTGCACTGGATCTATCCGATTTCGCGAACCGACGCCTGGGCGGCGTCTATATGAACGAGATCCAAGGGAACCCGCTGCAGCCCGACCTCAACTATCGCGGCTACACCGCTTCCCCACTGCTGGGCACTCCCCAAGGCGTCTCGATTTTTATGGATGGCGTCCGGCTGAATCAACCGTTCGGCGACGTCGTCAGCTGGGACCTGATCCCGCGGCTGGCCATCGCAGAGATGGCGCTGGTCCCTGGCTCGAACCCCGTGTTTGGATTGAATACGCTCGGCGGGGCGTTGTCGCTACGGTCGAAGGACGGCCGCAGCCACCCCGGCTCTGCGCTGACCCTGAACGGCGGCAGCTTCGGGCGAAAAATCGCTGAGTTCGAGCACGGCGGCTCCGTGCCGCGCGGCTTCCACTGGTACACCGCCGGGAACCTTTTCTTCGAAGACGGCTGGCGGGAGACGTCGCCATCGAACGTCCGGCAGTTGTTCACCAAGTTCGGCTGGCAGGGGCAGCGGACCTCGGTGGGCCTCAGCATGGCTTATGCCAACAACGCGTTGCTCGGCAACGGTTTGCAGGAGCAACGGTTCCTTCTACGGGACTACGCGAGCGTTTACACCAAGCCCGACGTCACGGCGCACCGGTCACCGTTCGTCAATTTCAGCGTGCAGCATTCCCTGGCCCCGCGGCTTACTCTGTCCGCCAACAGCTACTTTCGCTACATTGGCACCAGAACCTTGAACGGCGATAGCAATGAGGATTCGTTCGACCAATCCGTCTATCAACCGAACGCAGCGGAGCGCGCGGCGTTGGCGGCGGCTGGCTTCACGGGCTTCCCCACGGCCGGCGAGAACGCCGCCAATACGCCGTTTCCGAAGTGGCGCTGCATCGCCAACGTCCTACGCCGCGACGAACCCGCAGAGAAGTGCAACGGTTTGCTGAACCGGTCGATCTCGGAGCAGCGCAACTACGGCTTGTCCGGCCAGCTTTCGTGGTCGAACCAGCGCCATCAGGTGACCGCCGGGGTGGCCTACGACGGCAACAGCGTCAACTTTAACCAGTCCACCGAGCTCGGCTACCTGAACCCGGACCGCAGTGTGACGCCGCTGGGCGCTTTCGCCGATGGTGTTACCGGCGGTGATGTTGACGGCGAACCGTACGACAACCGGGTCAATCTGGCCAGCCGCATCCGTACCGCCAGTGTGTTCGCCCTCGATACGATCCGGCTCGGCCGCTCCGTCAACCTCACCGCTTCCGGCCGTTTCAACCGCACCACCATCGACAATCTAGACCGTATTCAGCCCGTGGCCGGGACCGGGTCGCTGACCGGTTCCCACGTGTTCAGCCGGTTCAACCCGAGCGTTGGGGTGACCTACCGTGGTCTGTATGCGAGCTATAGCGAAGGCAGTCGCGCGCCGACGGCCATTGAGCTCGGCTGCGCTGACCCCGCTTCGCCTTGCCGCCTGCCGAACGCTTTGGCCGGTGATCCGCCGCTGCAGCAGGTGGTGACCCGGACGGTCGAAGCTGGCGTCCGCAGCACGGGCGAAGGCAGGCTCCGTTGGAACCTGGGCTGGTTCCGCGCCGATAATCGTAACGACCTCCTGTTCGTCGCCTCGCCGCAGACCGGCTTCGGCTACTTCCGGAACTTCGGCCAAACGCTGCGGCAGGGCGTTGAGGCCGGGATGAGCGCCCGGGTTCGCCGTGTCACGTTCGGCACGAACTACACCTTCCTGGACGCGACCTTTCGCAGCCCTGAAATTGTGAATGGGCAAGCCAACAGCTCGAACCGGGAGGGGCGAATCGGGATCGTCTCCGGCCAGCGGATCCCGCTGGTTCCGCACCACATGACGAAGGCCTACGCGGACTGGCAGGTGACCTCGAAGTTCGTTGTTAACTTTGGGGTGGTGGGCATTTCGGGCGCCATCGCGCGGGGCAATGAGAACAGCCAGCACCAGCCGGACGGACGGCTGTTTATCGGTCCCGGCTCCAGCCCCGGATACGCGGTGGCCAACCTCGGCGGCCGCTACGAGCTCCACCGGCGGGTGGAGCTTTTCGCTCAGGTCAACAACCTTTTTGACCGCCAGTACTACTCTGGAGCGCAGCTTGGCCCCACCGGCTTTACGGCTGAAGGCAACTTCATAGCCCGGCCGTTTCCGGGGGTGGGAGGCGTATTTCCGGTGCGGCAGGCGACGTTTTATGCTCCTGGCGCGCCGCGGGGCATCTGGGGTGGGGTGCGGCTGCGCTTCTAATCGACGTACCATGAACCCTAAGAGGGTTCTGTTCGTATGGCTCGTTTCTTCGTTTTCCTGGCTGCTGCCGTCGCGCTATTCGGCCAGACCAGCGGCACGATTAGCGGTTCCATTTCCGACCAAAGCGGTGCCGCCGTGGCGAGTGCCCAGGTGGTCGCGATCAGCAGCAATACGAACGAGAAGCGGCAAACTGTTTCGGCATCCTCGGGCCAGTACTCCTTCCCGTTCCTCGCCCCCGGCGAGTACCGTATTGAAGCGTCACTAGCGGGGTTTTCCACCAGCGTGGCCACTGCCGTGCTGACCGACGACGCGGCGCTGGGCCGCGTCGTCGATGGGAACGCGATGAAGGAGCTTCCACTTTCGTCCCGCAACTTCACGCAATTGCTCGGCCTGTCGCCCGGCACCTCGGGCCCGCTGAACGACGCCGGCGCCCTCGGGCGCGGCACCCAGAATATTTCGTCCGGCGGTGCCCGGCTCGGCTCGAATTCGGTGTACATCGACGGCGTCGATTCGGTCAATATCCATAGCAACACGTCGAACGAGAACGCCTTCGCCTCGAACGGCTTGGTGGCCCCATCGCCGGAAGCCATTCAGGAGTTCAAGGTGCAGACCGGCCTTTACGACGCACAGTCCGGGCGCAGCGGGGGGCGGCCGTCGTCCTGGTTGCCCGTTCGGGTACCCCACAGTTCCACGGCACCCTGTTCCACTTTTTGCGGAACGAAGCCTTTAACGCAAACAGCTTTTTCTTCAACTCCACCGGCCAGGCCCGGCCGGTGCTGAAGCAGAACCAGTTCGGCGGCAACCTGGGCGGCCCGGTGATCAAGAACAAGACGTTTTTCTTCTTCTCCTACCAGGGCACGCAGCAGCGCAACGGACTTTCCGGATCGAGCTCTTTGAACTTGCCTTTGATTCCGCTTGATCGGACTCGGGCGTCACTGGGACGCGCCTTCAATGGTTTGCGGGGACCCGCGGGGGTCCCACGATCTCGGCGGACGGATCGAACATCAATCCCGTCTCGCTGGCGCTGCTGAACCTGAAGCTCGACAACGGCCAGTTCGTCATCCCGTCGCCCCAACAGGCCGTGGCGGGCGTGAACTACGCCGTCTCGATCCCGGCTCGCTATGAAGAGAACCAGTACATCACCAACGCCGACCATCAACTGACGAGCAACAACCGGTTGATGTTCAAGTCGATCATTTCGGGCCAGCCGGCCTTTCAGCCGCTGCCCGCCGCGACGGTCCCGGGCTTCGGCACCACCCAGGATTTCAAAAGCCGGATCATGAGCTTGACCGATACGCACATCATTACGCCGAACCTGGTGAACGAGGCTCGTATGGGCTTCAGCCGGCTGCTGGGCGTGGTGCTGCAAGAGAACAAAATTCCGCTTAGCGCGATCGGCATGCAGCGCTTCAACGCGAAGGACTTTCCGGATATTCCGCAGATTACGGTGACCGGCGTCTTCAGCCTTGGTTACAGCGTTAACGCCGACCAGGGCGTGGCGCAGGTCACGTACCATTTCGTCGACACGCTGTCCTGGATTCGGGGCAAACACCAGATTCGGACCGGCGTCGAGATGCGCCGCTACGTGGACGATTACTACTCCAATAACCGCTTCCGCGGCTCGATGACCATCGAGAGCTTTGGGGACTTTCTGACCGGTCTGCCGGGTACGCCGACGACGCAGGGCGGCAACGGCACCGGCTTTAGCAACATCAATACTTCGAGCGTTGCCAGCGGCGTTACCGACCGGATGGACCGCATTACGGACCTTGCCTTCTACGTGCAGGACGACTGGAAAATCACTTCTCGACTGTCGTTGAACATATCGGGCTCCGTTGGGACTACCTCGGTTACGCGGTGGACAAGCAGGGGCGCAATGGCAGCTTCGATACGCGCCTGTATCAGGCACCGCGCGCGGGCGGCTTCACGAGCGCCGGGTTCGTCCAGACCAGTGCGACGCAAAAGCCGATCCCGGGTATTCCGAAGGTGGCCAACACGCTGCTCGATGCCGAGCCGAATCGGAACTTCGCCCCTCGTTTCGGCTTCGCTTATAAGCTGACCGAAAAAATCGCGCTGCGCGGCGGGTACGGCATCTACTACGATCGGCTCTCGAACCAGTTGGGACTGCTCGAAGCGCTGTCTCTGCCGGGATATGTCCGGACTGATTTGCAGGGTACGGCCAACGTTTCTTACTCGCTGCAGAATCCGTTCCCTACGCTGCGCGCGCGGAGTAGGCAAGCACGACGGGAACATTGCTTAAAGTGATGGAGTACAGTTAAGGATTGGAGAAACGGCAGGAGCAGTGACTGTGAGCGTAAAGACTACGCGACGGGTGCCGGTGGCGCTGATTGCAGCGGCGGTGGTGGTCGTCCTGACGATGATTTGGATGGCGCGGCAAGGGGGGCGGCCACGGGTAGATCCCCCGTCGATTCTGCTGCAGGTGCAGCAGTTGAACCAGTTGACGACCGTGCGGTACACGATCCAAAAAGTGATTGGGATTACCGAGCAGAAACAGCCAATGGGGAGCGAAGCGATTCTGCTGATTGTGCAGGCGCGGGTGGAGGCGGGGGTCGACCTGTCGGGTCTGCGGCAGGAGGATTTAACGGTGAGGGGGGATGGGACGGTGGTGGTGCGGCTGCCGGCGGCAAAGGTGTTTAACGTGACGGTGGACGAGGCGGAAACTAAAGTCTGGGACAGGACGAAGACTTGGTGGACCCCTTGGGTTCCCTATGGACTGGATTTGGAACAACGGGCGCGACGGGCGGGCGTGGAGGTGATTGAGAAGGCCGCGCTCGAGATGGGGATTTTGGGGCAGGCGGAGCGTAATGCGGAGACGTCGATTCGAGGGCTGTTGGGGTTGGCAGGGATTAAGGATGTCCTGGTAGTGCCGGGGAGCCGGTCGTAACGGGTCTGCTAGCCGGCGGAGGCGGCGCTGGCGCGGGAATTCTTTCTGACTTCGTAACGCCCGGGGGCCAGGATTCCGGCGGGATCAACGGCGGATTTGAGTTTCGCGAGGAGATCGACGTAGCTCTCGGAACTGTTCATCTCTTCCATCGATTGAATGCCGAGGCGGTAGGAGTAGTATCCGAGGGCGGTAATTTTCTCGGCCAAAGTTTGGTAGCAAGCGAGGGCCCGTTGATCCTCGTTGGGGACATCGCGGTCGTAGGAGATAGAGATGATGCACGCTATGGCGCGGCCTGTAATCAACGTGAGGGAGATCATTGGTTCGAAACCGGCCGCGAGGAGGGTATCGGTTGTGAGTAGACGGATGCGGTCGACGTCGGCGCTATCGGCGGGAAGGATGGGCGCATACCAGAGGAGACCGCAGCGAGCTTGGTCGGGGTCGGCGTGGGCGGTGACGGGAATTTTTTTGCGCCAGAAGACACTCGGCAAGACGCGATCGGTGGGGATGCCCTTTAAGAGCCCGTAGAGGGGCTGCAAAAGGGCCACGGTTTTTGAGAGGTCCCAGCCGGAGAGCAGCTTGATTGGCTTGGCAAACTTGAGGGAGAGAGCGAGCATGCGGTCGTCGAGAAAACGGAGCTGGGAGACCTTTCCGGCGAGGGCCCGGCGGATTTCGCGGCGGGCGGCGGCGACCTGGGGTTTGGTTCCGTAGAGTCCACCGGAACCGTTCCAGACTCCGAACTGGAGACGGGCGCGGATGGAATCCATTTGGTTCGGAAGGAGAGGGGTTTCGCCTTGGGTGACATCCCAAGGGTACTGTTGGAGGCTCGAGAGCACCTTATAGTCATTGCCGACATGGACGGCACTCTGGATGGTTCCGGCGAGGCGAAGGCGGCAGAGTGCTTCGATGAGGGGACCGAGTTGGGCTTGGTGGTCGCAGCGGAAGAGGAAGGCTTCGAAGTGGGCGGGAGCGGGCATGAGCCAAATGGTCATACGGGTGACGACGCCGAAGTTGGATTGGGAGAAGAGGCCATCGAGAAAGGGGCCGACTCCCCAGCGGTAGAGGGGCCCGGTGAGGGAATTCGGGAACCGGCTGTAGCCGGTTTCGACGACATCCCCGGTGGGAAGAACGACTTCGAGGCCGCAGGATTGAGCGAAATGGTCCCCGTGAGGAGTGTGCCCGAAGCCTCGTTCCATGGTGTTACCGATGAGGCTGGTGTGGGGTGAGGAGCCGGTCGCGTCCATCCAAAGGTTCAATTTTTGGTTGGTGAGGAAATCGTACAACTGCTGTTGGGTGACGCCGGGTTCAACGGTGACGTAGGCGAGCTTTTCGTTGCAATCGAGGATGCGATTCATCCGGGACAGGTCGAGGATCGCGCAGTTGGATTGGGGGGGAACACCGGAGCCATAGCCCCAGTTTTTGCCGGAGCTGCGGGGGTAGACGGGGGTCTGGAAGCGGGTGGCGATGCGAAGGCATTCTTGCACCTCTTCGCGGGAGGAGGGTCGGAGAATGGCCGGTACCCGCTGTTCCGTGAGGAAGGTGGTGGTCTCGACGGCGGACAGTGCCGCGGGGTCGAGGACTACGGCGTCCGATCCTAGAAGTTTCCGCCATTCGATCAAGGCGGACTGCCATTTTGCGTCAAGCATTATTATATGAGGCAAAAAACCTCTCGGAGCCGTTGCCGGCTCCGAGAGAAGAGTTTTAGGATTTCGACCGCGAACCTCTGCGGAAGGCGCCGAAGGCGAGGGCGGCCAGGCCGAGGCCTAATGTGCCCAGAGTGCCTGGCTCTGGAACGACGGTATCGGGAGAACCGACGAAAGTCGCCGAGTAGGACGCTTCGACGACTCCGCCGGGGGTGCCGATGGTAGTGAGGATGGACCCAATGTTAGACAGGGGCTTCTGGGTGCTGAAAGCGCCAGAGTAGGAGCTGGTACCAGTGGACTGGAGGCCTTGATATGCCAACACTTCCACATTAAAAAAGATCGCCGCATTTTTACCATCGGACGAATTTTGCAGGAGGAAGGGAGAACCAGTAGGCGTGCAGGAATAATTTCCATCGGCTCCTTGGAGAGGGTCGCAGGCAGGCCCGCCGCCGGGAAGAATCCTGATCAAATCGAAGGTGATGGTGGTCAAGGGGTTGGGGACGAGTTCCCTGAATCCCATGAATGATTGGAGAATGGGCGAGATAACTCCGGTGACGGGCCCACCAACAAGATCTTGAATCGAGTAGTCTGTCGAACTCCCGAACGGAAAAATTGAAAAGCTGCCGGTCCGAGGACTGTTGACGCTGAAACAGCCGATTCCTACGCCCGGGGTGCCGCAAGCGGTCCCGGGATTCGAATAGAAGTCGACGGTGGTGGCGGAGACGCCGACGGAGGCGCCAAGATTGATGGTTCCCGTGATCGCTGCGGCATCGAGGTTTATCGAGCACAGTCCCAGGATGTTTATATAAAAGACGTTGGCGATCGCTCGCTTACTAATTTGCATGATTTTCCCTCCGAAGGAGTCGATTGTTCGACCCCGGTACAACTGTTGCGGTTTAGCGACGCCAATTCTTCTTGACGATGTTTAGCGGTCGCTGGAAGATCGCGATGGGCTCTGGAACGACTGGTGTCGAGAGCGCTGCGTGGGCGGAACGACAGATACCTCTCCTGTTAAGCAATCAGTGGTCCACCCGAGAAATGCTTCGATAAAGCCTTAGAACATGCGAGGTTTTGCGAGAAGCGTTCGCGTGTACGGGCTTTCTAGAGGGCAAAAAGAAGCGATTTCGTCATTTGCCAGACCGGAGCTGTGACAATAGAGCGCCGAATCGACCAAATACGGTCAGAGTGATCGGCTTCAGCCGGCAGGGAGAGCAGGGGTCGGTCTTTAATCCGGCCAGGCAGGCGACTTGGGCTTCGGAGTTGGCGAAGGCCGAATCGACAAAATACGGTTAGGGTGAGCGGCGTCTACTGGTCTGCTGGCTAGTTAGGCGACTCGGGCTATGGGGTTGGCGAAGGCGGATGTGGCAGGCCGGAGGGCCTTCGACAGAGCGAGGAGGGAGCCGACGTTCGTCGGAAGGGCCGGCTGGCAGCAGACGACCTTCATCTCTTCGTTCATTTGGGCTATGTAATCAGTGACGTAGCCGGCGTACTTAGCGGCGGGACGGAGGGAATCGAATTGGAGCAGGTCCATCTCGCAGTTATACGTTGGGTCGAAATAGGACGGAAGCGGATCTCCATTGAGTTCAGCACGGCTGGCTCCGAGGCGTTGGAGTATCGACGACGAAGCGTGACGGGTGGTGGCGGTGCTGAGTCCGACGGTACCGCCGAGGATTTCGCCCAAGGCGTACATCTGGAGAACGGTACGGAGCGCGTGGGCGGTATTTCGGGAGGACGGCGCTACACACCAGCCGCCGAGTTCGGCGAAATTTGCGCCGCGTTGGGAGGCGAGCCAGATCGAGTTTTCGACGATAAGACGCACCTTTGCTTGCCATTCCGGGGACTGGCCGAGGGTAGCTTTGGATGTAAGGGTGGACTCGAAGGTTGGATTAGTGATGGCGTGGTAGCGGGCACAACTGATCACTTCCGCGTCAGCGTTCCGGATGAGGAAATGCCAACTGTCGGGGTCGATGGACTGATGGTGACGTCCATCCGGAGTGAGTGAATCGGCTTTGACGGCGCCGTCGGAGACGTAAGCCGCGCCACGAAATCGTTGGACTGCCCCCAGTAGAGCTCCGTGGGCGGTGGGATCGACCTTGACATCCCTAAACCGGTGTTCGTTTCGCCAATTGAAGGGGGCGAGGAGGGTGAAGTGATGAGAGGAAACTTCCTTTCGGGCGGAAGCCGTTTGACTCGACGAACTGGTACAAAATTGCATAGTATGCCCGGTGATCGCGACGAATAAATCTCTACTCTAGATCGTGGTAGGCCGAACCGCGGGCTAGGTAAATGTCCTTTTGAATCAGTAGGCTATCATGAAGTGCTTTTAGATCACGACCTGAATTTTGCCTTACGGGGAATGCCGGACCTTTGGGTTCCAATCTACGTAGATTGGGTGAGCGTTCTAAGGGCTTGGTGATATAAGGCGGGGATGGATGGCAATTGGCGTGGCGGGTAGGGAAAAGGCGAGGTGGGGGGATATGGTCTCATGTAAATAATTATATTGTAGTAACACCGCAAGGTCCTGGTGAATCTACGGGGTGGGACCGGAAAACGGTTATGGGAGGGTCGTTGCAACTGCCTAGCCGTTCCGGCTGGTACTGGGGGGGCGGGGCATATTGAGGAACAAGTCTTTTAGAATCAATAATGGAGTGACGCGATAGCGTCGCGAGGCGGCGTTGGAATCGGTAATTTCTATCGTTCGGGTTTGGTAATCGGTAAATTGTGCGTGCTCCAAAAAAAAGGGTCTCCCGGTGGGGAGACCCTTTTTGGTGGACGGGGTTGGTTTTAGAAGTACAGCTTCAGAGCTAGCTGGAGCTGGCGGGGGGTGTTCAGCAAGTCGGCCGACGAGGTGAGGCGACCGAAGTTCTGATCCTGCAGGGTGAGCGATCCGGTGCCGTAGCGGACGCGGTTAAAGGCGTTGAAGGCTTCGGCGCGGAAGTCGACGTGGATGGACTCGTTGACCCGGAATTCCTTGGCAATCGAGATGTTTTCGTTGTAGTTCGGCATTTGACGGAACTTGGGGTTGTAACGCGTCATGTTGCCGAAGGTGTTGGCGACCTGGGTGGGGAAGAAGCTGGCGGGCTGGACGAAGCGGTCCCGGTTGGGATCGAACTTGTCTCCGCCAACGGCTCCGCGCCAGTTGTCGTAGGAGCTGATTTGGGGACGGTTGCCGCCACTAAAGAGGGGGAGGCTGATGGTGGTGCCGAGGGGCAGGGGTTGGCCGCTGGCGTAGAAGTGGGTGCTGGACAAGCGCCAGCCGCCGAGGACTACGTTCGAGACGCCGCCTTTGTTCATGAAGCCGCGGCCTTTGCCGAACGGGAGGTCCCAAACGACGCCGGCTTTAAAGTTGTTCGTGATGTCGAACTGTCCGATGGACTTTTCGAGACCGCGGTTGAAGTGGTCCATGGCCGCGCCGCCGACCCAATAGCTGTCGGCGTCGGTGAAGAGCTTTGACAGGACATAGGAGGTCTGGAACTGGAGGCCGGAGGAGTAGCGTTTTTCAAAGCGGAGCATCCAAGCATGATAGGTGGAGTGTCCGCTGTGGTCGCCGCCGCCGGAAGCGGTGTCGATGCCGTTGTACTGGGGGAAAGGCTTGAGGGCCTGTCCGACGGTAGCGCGGCTGCCCCAGAGGGCGCCGAAGGTGGGGAACGGCGCTTTGATGCCAGCGGCGACAGCGGCCGGGGAGTCGAAGCGTTGACGGAGCAGGTCTGGCCCGTACTGTCTCAGAAAGGCCGGGTTGACCTGGTTGTAAGCGAGCAGGCCGGCTTGGAGCCGGGAGCCGAGGGAGCCGTTATAACTGGTCTCGACGATGGTGTTGGCCGAGAGCTGGCGTTGGATGGAGAAGTTGAAGCTCTGGAAGGCGGGAGGCCGGGTGGCTTCCTTGCCTTGCCACCAAGGCATGGAGTCGGTGAGGGCGAAGCCGGGGTCGACAAAGGGCGGCTTATCCCAGTTGGGGAAGCCGTTTTTGACGAGGAAAGTGGGCAAGATGCCGTCGCTGGTATTGGGGAAGCCAGGCGAGGCGGTGAAGCCGCGCTGATGGGTGGAGCCGGTGACGGTGGTGATTTGGCCGTAGCTTAAGGCATAGGACGCGCGGATGACAGTTTTGGGGTTGAGGGTGTAGGCGAGGCCGAGACGAGGGCCGAAGGCTTTGTAATAGCTGTCCGCGAGGGTGCGGGTGCCTTGACGGCCTTCGCCGGTGCCGGCGAACAAGAGGGCTCCGGGTATGTTTCCGGCCCTGGGATTAGGAAGGGTCGGGCTGAAGTCGCTCCAACGATCGCCTTCGCCGGTAGGCGGCAGGTTGGTTTCCCAGCGGAGGCCGAGGTTGATCATGAGGTTAGGCCGGACGCGGAAATCGTCCTGGGCGAAGCCGGCGAAATAGGGCCACTGTTGGCCAATGTAGCGGATGGTATCGAGCCCGCCGCCGTCTGCGTAACCGAGAAGCATGGAGGCGATGGGGCTGCCACCGCCGGTGGCGAAGTTGGTATCGGCGGGGCGCCCGGTCTGGAGGCTCGAAAAGCTGATGCAGCCGGAGACGCACTGGCGGCCGAAGCCGTTGTAAGCGCCACCTTGATACATGCCGCCGAACTTGAGGGTGTGTTTGCCTTTGATTATGGTGACGTCATCAGCGAAGGACTTGATGGCGTTTTCGCTGCCGTTATTGGCACGGCCTCCCCATTGGCTATAGCCGTTGGAGAAGTTGTAATTGACGAGGTTTTGGTCGCAATCGGGGACGTTGCCGATGCAAACCTTATCCTTCCAGGCGATGCCGCTGCGGACGGTGGCCTGGGGCGGGTCGTGATTCTCTTTCCAGTCGTTGCCGCCGCCGTAGAAGTGGTTGAAGATGGTCGGGGTGATGGACCAATCCCAACTGGCGCGATAGACGTCGGAGTTGCGGGTGGTGTCGTTGTAGTTGGCGTAGAGGCCGGGGAGTTCGGCGGGTCCGAGGGCTCCGGGGACGACGCTGGACCGGTTGCGGCCGTAGTAGAAGGAGACGCGGTTGCGGTCAGAGAAGTTGTGATCGCCTTTGATGCTGAGCTTGGTATTGGGGCGGACTTCGCTGCCGGAGGTGACGAGATAGTTGTTGTTGACGTAGCCGACGGTGCCGGGGGCGGCGCCGTTATTGGGTTTGAGGCTGCCGGCACCGCCGAAGGCGTCGAAGGATTTGACGACCTGGGGATCGAAGAGGGCGCGGGGGATTTGGTTGTTTGGGAACTGCTGGCGGGTGACTTGCCCGGCGGCGTTGGTGGTTTGGGAGGTGGGGTCGTAGATGGGGATGGTGACCCCGGCGGCACCGGCGCGGTTGCGGAAGGCTTCGTAGGCGACGAAGAAGAACGACTTGTTTTTGCCGTTGTAGAGCTTGGGGAAGAGGACGGGTCCGCCGACGGTGCCGCCGTAGTCGTGCTGCTTGTAGATGGGGATGCCGATGCCGCGGGCATTGTTGAAGGTGTTGTTGGAATCGAGCTTTTGGTTGCGGAGGAACTCGTAGGCGGTGCCGTGGAAGCCGTTGGTGCCGGACTTGGAGACGAAGGTCATGGTGCCTCCGCCGGCGGCGCCGTTTTCGGCTTTGAAGCCGTTGGTATCGACGGTGAACTCGGTGATGGCGTCGATGGAGGGGGCGTTGACGGCGACCCAGCTTTGTTGGAGGGCGCGGGTGGTGTTGGCCGAGATGCCATCGAGAGTGGTGCCATAGCTGGCGGCCTGGCCGCCGCCGAGAATGAAGCCGTTATCGCCGCCGAGGTTTTTGGCTTCGGGGGTGAGGGCGGCGAGGTCGAAGGGGCTGCGGAGGGTTCCGCCGACGACGAGGGGGAGTTCGTCGACCATTTTGTTATTGATGGTGACGGAGGTTTTGGCGTTTTCGGTGGAGAGGGTGAGGGCGCTGGCCTGGACCTCTACGGCTTGGGTGGAGGTGCCGGCATCGAGGGTGAGGTCGGTACGGATGCTGGTGGCGGCGTTGACGGCGGAGGGCCGGAAGCCCGTGCGTTCGGCGCGGATGGCGTCAAGGCCGACGTTGAGGCTGGGGGCGGTGAAGTCGCCGGAGCCCGAGGTGGTTAGGTTAAGGGTGGTTCCGTTGTTGGTCTTAACGACGGTGACTTTGGCCCCGGGTATGATGGCGCCGGAAGCGTCACGGACGGTACTGGAAATGGTGCCGCGATGGGACGGAGCGAGGAGAAACAGCAGGCTTGCGAGGGCCCGGCGGCTTCGTGCTTGGAGAGGGTCGAGCATCGAAGACGCCCGTAGAATTGAACTAATGGGTTTGGTGAGTGTGGGAGGACGATATCACCTTAGCGGGTGGGAGCCAGGGGGGGGGGTAGAAAAGCGAAAGGGCCTCCCGGTGGGGAGGCCCTTTTGGTTGCGTGGTGGTTATTTGGCTTAGAAGAGGAACTTCAGTGCAAATTGCTGTTGGCGCATGTTGGTGGAGGTGCCGGTGATGTTGCCGAAATTGGGGGCTCCCGGGATGAAGGTGCTGTTGGGATTGCCGAAGTTCGGATGATTGAGGGTGTTGAAGGTTTCCCAACGGAACTGGAGCTTCAAGGATTCCGTGATGGTGAAG
>Ga0163144_10005323_pt1 | contig 28587 bp, 23 predicted proteins | sample OliLak19BULKMAT1_FD_123175 | JGI IMG/M metagenome (GOLD analysis project Ga0163144, IMG submission 123175) | Freshwater microbial mat bacterial communities from Lake Vanda, McMurdo Dry Valleys, Antarctica - Oligotrophic Lake LV.19.BULKMAT1 | ecosystem: Environmental > Aquatic > Freshwater >...
GGCCCTGAATCGGCCGTCAGACCCCTCCAGGGCCCGTTCTGTTGTGGTCCGGCCATCGATCTTGAGGGGGGTCGGTGCGGAAAATGTGCTCCCGAGCCGTCCCTAAAGCAGCAGGAGAGCCAGAATTCTTCAAGCTCTTCACAAGCGACTACGCGGGCCAAGGAGCATTCCGCTCGCGAACTGCGGCGGGCGTCATGCAGGAGATCGGGGCGCTCACGCTGTTCCTGGCGATCAGCCGAGTGGTGGCTACGACGGCGGATCAGGAGGTCGATGACCCTGAGATGTTCGTATCCCAGAAGGGTGTTGTCCTCTCGATTCGTCAGAACCTCTTGGCAATTCTGCTCGACAGCAATCCGGAGCGCGTGCTCGCGGGAATCACGCGGATACTCGAGCGCGCGCTCAGGGTCCTTGACCGCCGCCGATCTGGGCGAAGGGACCCTCGTCGATCATTCAAACCGGGTCCGAAATGGGGGCCCCCCGGGTGTGTGGGAGCTTGACACCATTGCCTAGCGGTGGGGGTTCCAAGAATGCGGGCCAGCAGCATCCAATATCCGACCATCGCGGATACTTGCGTTCCATGACCATAGCCATCGGGCCAGCAAGCACGAATCAAGATTGGCAGCAAGCAGTCGCCTTGCTGAAGCACGTCTATGTCTCTGACGGCTACACCAGCTTGGATCGTGCAGATGCATTCATGCGTCGCGAAACACTGGAACTGGGAGGGACCCTGCTCCTCGCCCGGAACGCCCCAGGGGCGGTGCTCGGAGCTGTGCTGCTCTTGCATTCCGATGGGCCACTCGGGCAAGTCGCGGATCCTGGAGAAGCCGAATTCCGTGTGCTTGCAGTCGCTCCGGAGGCACGTGGCACGGGTGTGGGCGAGACACTGGTGCGGGCCTGCATCGTGAAAGCGAAGGAACGTGGCGCCAGAGCGCTGGTGTTGTGGTCGCAACCCACCATGCACAGCGCGCATCGGCTGTACGAGCGCCTTAGTTTCGTGCGTGCACACGAACGCGACGAAGCTGACCCGCGGGGTTTCGCGCGTCAGGTGTTCCGCTTGAGTTGGTAGACCGGACCGCCATCGAAACCCTCCGTGCCGAACGTTCCGGGGCGCACACCAGTTCTCTATTTCAACAACGAGTGGTACCGGAGTAGCCACGAGTCCCCGCTTCAAACGCCAAAGCTTGATCGCCTTCGCCCTGGGTGTTGTAGAGCCCGAACACGACCTCGCGGCGTACGAGCACTTCGAGCTCTGGTGTCCGCTTCTCGTTCGTGGGTGAAAGGCAAAACGGTTGTTTGGGGTTGGCGAAGATGGACCATGTACGCCGAGGCCATCCCGTACGCTCGCGTCCACCGCGGCGCGCCCGCGACTGTTGACCAGCACGGCGACATGGCGCTCTCGCCTCCTGAAGGCCATGACCCATCGATTCGGCGACCCGTACACCGACACGAGCGTCGCGTTCCTGTTTAGCGTGATTCTGCTGCCAGTATGTCAGCAGCCGCGGAGGTCGGCGCCGCTCGTCCTCGACGCGGCGCCGCTGCGCCCCGCAGTGCCCGCGCACCTCACGTTGGCTATGGATCCGCTCGTATCCGAGGTCCCGCTCGGGGTCGGTGACAGGGTACTCATCGCCGTCGAGCCCTGGTTCGGCGGGCCCGAACCCCGCGCCTACGTGCGAGTGACGTGTGCGCGCACGGAGGATGAGGGCGTCGCGAGCGGCTCGATGGTCTTGTTCGGCCGAGCGCTCGAGTACCGGCAGGACAGGGTCGCGATACAGATCGAGGTGTTCGACGAGCGTGGCGACAGGCTCTTCGAGGCGGAGCGAATCGTCGACGCCCCCGCCCTCGTGCGGCAGGACGACCTGCTGTCGACGGCCCACGAGCTGCTCGAGCCGCTCTTCGCGGTCATCGAGGGCACGGCGCCGCTCGCGGCGTGGCTCGACCGCGTCGTCGAGCGCCCGTCCGCCTGGTCCGTCTTCACTCATGGGGGCGTGCACCTCATGACCGGGCTCGACTTCAGCGACACCCAGAGGGGCACGACACCTTGCCGAGGCCTCGAGCTGGCCTATCTCGGCGCGACGATCTCTGCGAACTCCGACCTCGCCTTGACCGCGCGCCTGTACCAAACGTAGTGCCGTTCGCCCTTGCTCCTGACCGGTGGGATCGTGCGCGTCGAGGCGCGCCACCCCGATGATCCCGAGCGCCGCGTCACGTTGACGGTCGTCGGCGCAGAGCGCGGCCCCGAAGCGCGGGTACGCGCTCGAGATAGCGTCACACCGCGGTGACCGCGGGCTCCGCTGCACTCGACGTAGCGGTCGCGGTCCTGCACGAATGCACCTCGCCCGCACGGCGGCATCCATGATCTGCGCACGGCGTGGGCCGACTTCGACCTGGTCGACGGCCGCCTCGCCGTCGCGCGTCATCAGGCGGAATGTGGGGCATTCAGGCGCCTCCTTGCCCGAGCCCACAAGGCGTGTGCGCGCGTCCTGGGGGTGGCGCGAGCGCGCGAGGTCACAGGCTCTCGTCGACCTGGCGCAACGCGCTCTCGAGCAGCCCGTCCACTCCGAGCGTAGGGGCCCAGCGCTGCATGTAGGCGAGGTCCAACGCGCTGCGTTGGACCTTCAATACTCCCAGGACGTCGGTCCACTGTCGCTCGGACGTGCGGCCGCCGCGCTCGAACCACTCGAGCTTGCGCAGCACGATGTCCTCCGGGGTCGTGACCGGGAAAGTTCGATCGCCGCCGTTCCCGATCGGAGCCTGGACGCAGCGCTCGAAGGCCGTGAGGTCGTACGGGCGCGTTCCGCGCACGAAGACGTCGACTTTGAACATCGTTGCGAAGTGGATCAGGTTGAACGCCCGACCGTGTCGCGCTGCGTCGCGGATGTCTTCTTTGGCCACGTAGTAGTCGCCGGCGAGTCGGGCGGCCAGCGGGTTCGCGTGCTCTTCACGCACCGCCGCGACCACGTCCACGTCGAGGGTCGTGCGGCTCACGCCGAGGGCCGCGCTCGCGACCGAGCCGCCCACGCGATACTCGATCCCGAGCAGCTCGAACGCCTCGGCGACCGGGACGAAGGCGCGCTGAAGCTCGTCGGTCACAGTCGCCCCAGGCGCTCACGGACCTTGTCGGCGAGGTCCTTGCCGTAGTGCAGCTCGGCCCACAGGAGCTTGACGTCGAGCTCGTCGAGATGTGGGTTCTGCGCCGCGATCGCGCGCCGGGCTGCTTGGATCGCGGACGACGACATCGAGAAGGTCAGCTCGAGCCGCCGCGCGGGTCCAGCGGCGCGCAGGAGTTCGAGTTGGACCTTCTCTGCGGCGGGGTTCGTGTCCGAGAGCGTCACATGGATGAGGGTAGCGTCCCGCGAGCCGCGCGGGCACGCCGCGCTCGATCGCGTGTTGCCCTGGGGCTCCTGGACGTGATCACATGCCTCGGCGTGCACGGCCTCTTCCGCCTCCGATGCTGGCAGCGACGCGCTGACACCCCGGCGGTTGCGCGCCTACGCACAACGACCCAACGCGCGCAGGTTGAGGCTTCGTTAGACTTGCTGGCGTGGTCCCTTTACCTGCTGAACGATCGAGCGAGGGCGTTGTGAACGAAGGCGACCGGGTCATCCGGGCACCATCGCGCCCCGCGCGTCTCGCTGTGGTCGCCACGCTGCTGTTCGGGGCGGTCAGTGGGCTCGGGGCGTTCACATTCGTCTACGGACAGGGCGCCTCGTACCTCGTGGATGATCCCGTGAGCTGCACGAACTGCCACATCATGCAGGAGCATTTCGACTCGTGGCTCGCCTCGAGTCACGAGAACGTCGCCACGTGCAACGACTGCCACCTGCGGCCGCATCCCATCGGGAAGTGGCTGACCAAGGCCGACAACGGCTTCTTTCATTCCTGGGCGTTCACAACCGGTGACTACCCCGATCCCTTGCGCATCAAGCCGCGCAATCGGGCGGTGACGCAGGAGGCTTGCCTTCATTGCCACGCGGACGTGTTTCATCCCGAAGGGCAGGGTGCCAATGGGATGGGCGACGACGCGCCGCTCTGTGTGCACTGCCACACGGGCGTCGGCCACGCGCACCGCTGACCTCCGACTCTGCCATTCGATGATCTCGCAATCTCTACACGAAGTTCGCCGTCAACACGGCCGAAGCGGGCGCGCCCTCGGCCTGCCCTTGCTCTTCCTCGTCGCCGCGATCGCGACGGCGTCGGTGGCCTGGGTCTTCGTGCGCATGCAGGAGCGCAAACAGGAGGCGCGTACGCCCTTCCTGAAGCTCGCCGAGGTGAGCGAGATCAGCACCGACCCGCGCCCGTGGGGAATCAACTTCCCGAACCACTACGAGGCCTATCTGAAGACCGCGGGCGACCGCTTCTACGGCGGCAGCAGCGCGTTGACGCAGTCGAAGCTGGACGAGGCGCCGTGGTTGAAGCGGCTCTACGCCGGCTACGCGTTCAGCCTCGACTACCGCGAGGCGCGCGGGCACGCCTACATGCTCTACGACCAAGGCGTCACGGAGCGCGTGACGAAGAAACCCCAGTCGGGGGCGTGTTTGCACTGTCACGCGTCGGCGAACGTGCTGTACCGCAAAGTCGGGCTCGAGGCCCTCGGCCGCGCGAGCGATGACGAGGCCCTCGCGGGCGACTTCGACATGGAGGCAGTCCAGCGCGGCTTCGCGGAGCTGAGCATGCGGCCCTTTCGCGAGGTCCAGGCGCTCCTGCAGACCGTGCCCGACGGCACCGTCGACGGCGCCACGGGGCCCTTCCCGCAGCCGCCGCCCGGCGGCTTCACGGGCGAGCTCGCGGGTCACCCCGTGCAAGACCACGAGGGCACCGTCGGCGACGTCCACCCGGTCAGCTGCGTCGATTGCCATGACCCGGACAACATGCGGATCCGCGTCACGCGGCCGGGGTTCGTGCTCGGGATCCAGGCCCTCGCCGCGAGCGACGCGCCCGTGCCGCACTTGCCGAGCATCGAGCGGTGGCGGCGCTCGGACCGGACGCGCACCTACGACCCGAACGAGGACGCGAGCCGCCAGGAGATGCGCTCCTTCGTGTGCGGCCAATGCCACGTCGAGTACTACTGCGGCTCAAAGGACGTGCTGCAGTTCCCGTGGCAGAACGGCCTCCGCATGGACGATCTCGAGCGCACGTGGGAAGAGAAGTCATTCCCCGACGGGACGGCGTTCTTCGACTATCAACACGGCGAGACGGGCGCGCCGGTCTACAAAGTGCAGCACCCCGAGTTCGAGCTGTGGAGCCAGGGTGTGCACGCGGCGAGCGGCGTGAGCTGCGCCGACTGCCACATGCCGTACGAGCGGGTGGGGGCGATGAAGCTCTCGAGCCACGACGTCAAGACGCCGATGGAGCGCGTGAACGTCTCGTGCCAGACCTGCCACCGCGTGCCCGAGGCCGAGCTGATCGAGCGTGTCGAGTCAATTCAGGACCGCACCGCGGCGCTGCTGGACCGCGCCGCCGCCGCCATGACGGACATGCTCGACGCGCTTCTCGAGGCGCGCGCGTCAGGCGTCGACGACACGCAGCTCGCGCCGGCGTTTGCCTTGCAGCGCAAGGCGATGTGGCGCCTCGACTTCATCTCGAGCGAGAACTCCCGCGGCTTCCACGCGCCCCAAGAGTCCGCCCGCATCCTCGGCGAGTCGATCGACTACAGTCGCCAGGCCCAGGCGGCAGCCTTGCGGCTGCGCGCCGGCGCCGCGCCGAGCACGGTCGACCTCGAACGCCGCCCAGTGCTGGGCGTGTCGGGCGAGACCGCGCCGCCGAAATGATCGCAGGGGCACCGTAGGTCACCTACAACGCCATCATTGGCCCGGCGCTCCGTTTGCCGATCAGGCTCACTCCATGAAGGACCGGGTCCGGCCCTCCATATACCAAGGGAGCAATTCGAGGAGCGCCTCCCAGAGTTCGAGCGCTTTGGCCTGTTCTGCTGAGCGCTGACTCTCATCGAGTGCGCCTCTTTCGACAATGAGCGCGAGGCTGTCGCTCACCCACGGAATTGAGTGGCACCTCCCCCTCTCCAAACGCTCGTCTCGCCGGGCCTGCTCCACCAGCTGCTGCGCGAAGGCGAACACCAAGGCGCGGCCCGCGTCCGGCTTCCCAAGGCGCTCGGCCAACTCGATCACCGCCTCGGCAGCATGCAGACCCGCGCGTGTCTTCGTGAGGCTCACGACCCAGCTGTCGGTCAATTGACCGTCCCCGTAGGGGATGGAGGCGGCCTCGGAGACAGCCCTCTGGACGACATCAGGGTCGAGATCATCCGCGAGCAGAAGCAGTCTCTCGTACATCCAAGGCGCCGAGGCGTGAGAGCGCAGCGCGTATCCGATGACCTCTGTCGCGCCCTGGCGTGCCGCCGACGACGAAGCGAGCACTCGCGAGAGCCACAGGTCCTTGTCCGCGTCACGCCAACGCAGCGCTGTCGCCAAGCGTCCTCCCGAGTGCTGTGCCTCCTCATCGTTCGAGGTACAGAGTTCTTCTGCGATTTGCACGATGCGAGAGCGCTGCTCAGCGCTCGTATGCGGCTGATCCCAGGCGTAGAGCAGCATCTGCATTCCGGTCGGATGGGCTGCGACCGCGGGTGACACGCACGCGCGAAAGATCACGTCCAAAGCGCGACCCATGTCGTGCTCTGCGAGACCCACAGCGAGTCGAGCCGCCGCGAGTGATCGAAAGGCAGCAGCATCCCCGGATTTCTCGAAAGCAAAATTTAAAGCCAGGTCGCGGAGTGACTCTTGCGCTCTAGCCACGCAGCCGAGCGCGTTCATCGCGGCGCTCGATGGAGTGGCTGCGAGCGCCCGATTGATGTCCATTCGACTTGTCACCCCATTCCAGCGCTGCTCTTGATGGAGCCCACCGCGCGCGACGGCGTAAAGCCTCTCGAGCACGTCGGGATGCCACGCGAACGATGCGCGCTCTTCGACGATTCGAGCGAGGTCGAGCGCGACTCGATCCGAGCCCAGCACCTGGTCATGGAGAAGCAGCTCCTGCACGAAGGAGTCCTCGAGGGGCAACCGGCCTTGGGTCGAGACGATCCCTGGACCGGGATCGATACGGCAGATTCCCTCGATCATATACGGGTACACGACGGACCCCACTGGCGGAGCCGCATCGAGAATCGAGTGCGCAAGCGACAACGAACCGCGAGGATCTGCTGCGACCCGTTCACGAAGATGCAGTCCGAGGAATTGACCACCACGCTCACGGTACTCGTCTCCATGAAGTGTCCACCCTCCTCGGCCGTTCGGATCCAAGTGAAGCAACTCGGCGATCCACTCGTCCGTGGTCCAGCGCGCCAGATCGGCCTCGTCGTAGCCGCTTGTGACCGGTAGCAGCCCCGCTTCGCTGTCTGCATACACGCTGTCCTCGCTAGGCGTCTCCATCGAGGACGCGATCGAAGACCACGTCTCGCTCGAGACCAGTCGACGGAGGCTCATGAGCGCCGATCGAGCGATGGTATTCGCAGCAGGACAGCCTTGCTGTCCGGGACACAAGGCTGAGACCGGACGATCATCCATGATCCAATGCCACGCGTCCTCGGCGAGATCTCGCGTCTTGAGATGAGCGGTGGCGGCGAACAGCAACCAGGCGTCGATTGCACGCAACGGACTCGGGAACATTTCGATCAACTCGCGCCAGACGAGCGGAGCATCGGGTTTCGACTGCCCATCCAGCTTGTGGCAGAGATCTCGCGCGAGAATCTCGGCCGCGACCTGGATCATGGGCGATTCGGAATCGGTCTCGGTCGCGCGCACCCCGGCGACGCTCGGCACTCGCAGGTCTCCCCAGTGCCGCCGTACCGACGCCCAAAGCTCGCCTGGCGCAGCGCGAGTAACCTCCGCGAGGCAGTCGCTCGTGGGCCATTCCCGGCGCTGTGAACACTGAGTCTCGAGGAGCTCCTCCGTCGTTGTCGCCGCGAAGATCGCAGCGAACGCTCGAACCGCGCGCAGCGGATCGGCCCCGGCGAGCGCCTTCCAATCGATGGATGGGTGCGAGCTCCGGAACGCCACCGGGTCACCCACTCGTAGGGCGAAGAGCTGATCCGAATCGTCCTGCAGGGATTGCGGGAACGCCTCCCAGGCGCGCGCGAGAACACCGGCGTCCTCCCTGGACCAAGCGACGAGCAGCTCGGCCACGAGGTCGCCTTCCGTGTCGGACACGGACGCGAGGAGGATGAGCAGCCACTCGCGATCCCACTCGGACCCACGGGACCAATGGTCGGCGACCCATGTCTGTACAGCTGCGACCCAGCGTCCTCGGCCATGCAACACGAGCCGACCGATGCGGCGGTTCTCCGCGGGTTCTGCGAGCCACCCCATGACAACGTCCGCCAAAGCTGGACCTGGCTCATCGTCGACGTCGGCGAGGCCGAGGAGCAGCGCATGCCGCACGAGCGGACGCAATGCACCGCTACGGTAGAGCTGGTCGAGGAGCTGTGCTCCTCGCGCGCCTTGTGCCATCCAGAGCGGCAACGCGCGGCGCACGTAGATCGCCGTGCGGAGACCCTGGTGCTCGCGCGCGCCGAGCACTCGTAGCACGTCCTCGGCCGTCGCGAATCCGCCGAGCTTCTCTGCGACATGCACGTCCAGTAGAACCTGGTGGAACGGACGCAGATTGGTGCGATCGCGAACCACAACGCCATGTTGCACCAAGCGGTCCATCGCGCTCTTGTGCTGGCCTGCGACGAGCAGCGGGTCCAGCGAGCATCGCCCGTGATCCTCGAGTTGATCGAGCAGGTGGTCGAGCGCTGCCCGTGCCGGCGCATCCTGACCGAGAATGGCGTCGCGCCACCGCGGGATCAACTCGTGGAGCGTGCGCGCATCCCGCCAACCTCCTGCGCCGGTCAAGTCTTCGATCAGGCGCAATGTCAGAGGATTGCGCGCCAGGGTGCGTAGCGGCGAGGACAGGTCCCAATGGGCCATCCCCAGCTTCGAGAGTCGTTCGACGACGGCAGCCTCGGGGAGTGGACCGACCGCAATGGCGCGGAGTCCAACCTCTGGCGCGGCGGGCTCGATGGCAAACCGAAGTGCTGTCGCGTGTTCGGCGTCGGCGGTGCGCGAGCCGACGATCGTCGTGAATCCTCGTCGGTGGCAGTCGCGGAGGTAACTGTGCACGCTCCGCTCGCTCGCAGCGTCACCGCCGGCGAGTCGCGCGACCTGGTCGAGCTGGTCGATGACGACGATGCGCGCGGACACCATCGACCAGCACGCAGCCAAGCGCTCGGGCGTCAGTTGCGCCTCGCGAATGCGCCCGATTGCGGTCGCCGAGAACGCGAGGACCTGGGAGCCGTACCCTGAGAGCTCCTGAACAGCGCGCGCCAGGATGTGCGACTTGCCCGAGCCTGCGGCGCCGTGGAGGAGCACGGGCGCTGGCGCTGCGACTCGCAGCGCGTCGAGGAGCTGCTGCGTCTCGGCGCGTTCGATCGCGGGCCGCGCCGAATCGAGCGTGTCTTCGACGAAGCGTCTCGACTCCTCGAACGCAAGGTCCTGAAGCGTCGGCGAGACCAGAGTCTTCCAGGGCAAGTCGGCTGGCAGCAGCGATCTCAGGGACGCGGAATCGTGCGACTTGCAGAGCACAGCCGTCGTTCGGAGCGCGCTCAGGCCATCGAGTAGACCGCGCGGGTTGGTCGTTAAGGCTGACGCGAGATCGTCTCGTTGGGACCGAAGGAGGGGGCGCGCGATCCGCAGCAGTCGGCAGCGCGCGAGGATCGGCGAGTCTGTTGGGTCGAGCTCACGACCGAGCGCGCGGCGCGCAAGCTCGCGAGCCTTCGCGTTCTCGAGGTCGAGCCCACATTCGTTGACCCAATGTGTGAGCTCGCTTGGCAAGCGAGCGATGTTGTCGTCGACAAGGTAAAACTCCGAGGCGCCACCCGATCGCGCGAGGTGCTGCAAACCAGGGGCAACAATCTGCGCGAGCTCGGCGACCTTCCAGTTGGGCGAAGTGCGCGTCTTGCATTGGTAGAACGTGCGCTTGTCGCCGTGACGAGTCCAGACGTCGACGCCGGCCTCGTCGTCGCCCTTCGGCTCCCATTGCACTTCATGGACCTGTCCGATCAAGAGGCGCAGCCACTGCCAGCTCACGAATTCGGCCTCGAACTCCTCACCACGTTTCGCGTAGTAACCGCCTCCGTTCATGAGAGTGTTTCGAGGGCCGTGCTGATCGCGTGCCACGGCACGTAGTTGACCTTGGAACCAACTCGCGCCTCGTCACCGCCGTACAGAACGAGACCGCGACGCAGGGCGACCTCGTCGTCGCGTTCGCCGAGGGCGATGAGGCGCTCGATGTTCGCTCGTTGCGAGCTGCGCGGCGTTGTGTTGGCCTTGATCTCGAGCGGCACGAGCTCGTGCCCATACTGCAAGAGCAAGTCGATCTCAATGCCATCGCTCGAGCGCCATGACCAGAGCGACTGCGGTAGCCCTCGATTCGAGAAGAACTTGCTCACCTCGGCGTGGCACCAAGTCTCGAAGAGCGCACCGCGGAGCGGGTGCATCGCGAGCTGCTGCACGTTCGAGATGTCCAGTAACCTGCAGGCGAGCCCCGTGTCGAGGAAGTACAGACGAGGCGCCTTGACCAGCCGCTTGCCGAAGTTGCGGAAGTACGGCCGCACGGTGCGAATAACGAAACACGCCTCCAGCGCGGTGAGCCACGCGGCGATCGTCTTCTGGTCGACACCACAGTCGCGAGCGAGCTCGGACTGGACGAGCAACTGCCCTGTCCTCGCGGCACACAGGCGCAGAAACCGATCGAACGCGGCGCGGTCCCTGGGCGTATGGACCGCCGTCACGTCCCGATAGACGTAGGTCGAGAGGTAGTTGCCGAGCCAGTCGACGGGGTCGAGCACGCGCGACGTATCGTGCAGCGGTGGGTAGCCCCCGCGCATGATCGCGAGTTCAAGCGTCGGTGGCGCGGCGGACGCCATCAGGAGTTCCTCGTGTGAAAACGGCAGCAGTTCGTGCATGGCAACCCTGCCCGCGAGGGACTGTGCTGATGCGGCGACCAACTCGATCTGTTGCGAGCCCGTGAGGACCCAAGCGCCGAGTCGCGGGCGCTCGTCGATCCGAACCTGGAGGAAACTCAGCAGCTCGGGGACGTGTTGGACCTCGTCCAAGACGGCACCCTCGGGGAATCGATCGAGGAAGCGCAGGGGGTCGAGGCGTAGGTCCGCCCGCTCGATCGGATTCTCGAGGTTGACGTAGGGTCGATCGTGGAACAGCTGCCTCGCCAGCGTCGTCTTGCCGGACTGGCGAGGTCCCGCGAGGAGGATCGCGGGGTATCCGGCGCAGGAGCGCTGGACCGCATGGCGGACGAGCCTCGGGAGCATGTTTGCAATATCGGAGAACAAGTCCGATATTACAAGACGGCTCTCTCGATGAGGGAGAATATGCCTCGATCTGGGATGGGCTGGCCCGGCCAGACCGAAAACTGGGACCCTCGCGAGCTGCGTCAGGGGTCGTCGGCAGCCGAGATGATCTTCGCTTCAACGAGAGGGCCAGTGGAGACAGGGCCGTCGCTGGGCGCGAGGAGGTCCACGCGACGGACTGATTCGTCGAGGCGGACGTGGGGGCGAGGCGTCCGAAGGAGCGTGTTCAGGGCCACCGAGACCGGCATCAGGGTGAATTGACTTGCCCTTTGGCGCTCAGAAGTCGATTTTATGGTGTATGGTGAAGTGCACGGTGCCGGTCTTCCCCAAGGGGCAGCGGCAGCTCGTCGAGCTCGGGGATCGGCTCCGGCTGGCGCGGCTGCGGCGCCGGCTGACGCAGGCGGTGGCGGCGGCACGGGTGGGGGTGTCGAAGCAGACGCTTGGGAAACTGGAGACCGGGAACGCCTCGACGAGCTTGGCGACGCTGGTGCAATTGCTCGGGGTGCTCGGATTGGCCCAGGACCTGGACCGCCTGGCGGCGGATGACGAGCTGGGGCGGCGCTTGCAGGACATGGAGCAGAAGGCCCCGCCGAGGGGCAAGGCGAAGCGCTGATGGAGCGGGTCGACGTTTGGCTGGACGACGCGCTTTGGGCGAGGAGCCCGTTAGGGTCGGGGAGCTCTGCGCCTCCGGGACCCGTCGAGCGGGCGCTGGCTCGATGACCGCACCCCCGGAATCTCTCCGCTCGCCCGTCTACGCGACTTGGAGGCCGCCGCGGGCCGAATCGACGCGGACCCCACCGTGGCGCTCGACCCATCGATCGCCAGCCTGCTCCAACTTGGAAGCAGCCTCGGCGGGGCCCGGCCCAAGGCCACTTTTCTGGACGCCGATGGTGGCCTCTGGCTCGCCAAGTCCCCATCGCGTGAGGATCGCCTGGACGTTGGAGCCGCCGAGTTCCTCCTGCACGAGCTCGCTCGCGCATGTGTCATCGATGTCCCACCCGCGCGGCTCGAAACGCTCGGCGGCCGCGGGTGGACCTTCTGCGTGAAGCGCTTCGATCGGCAAGGCGTCAGCAGGCGGATGTACTGGTCCGCGATGACGCTGCTCGGCAAGTCCGACGGCGACGACGGCAGCTACCTCGAGATCGCCGAGGCGCTGCAGAACCACGCCGATAGGGAGAGTGTCGAGCGCGACCTGCACCGGCTCTTTCGGCGCGTCCTGATTGGCCAGATCTGGACTTCCCTGTACACTATGCGCATGAAACGTACGAATCTTGTGCTTGATGAGCAGCTCCTGGAGGACGCACTCCGAGTGAGCGGTGAGCGGACCTATTCGGCGGCGGTCGCTCGGGCGCTCACGGACTTCGTCAAGCGTGCGCGGGCGGGTCGGATTCTCGAGCTGGCGGGGAGCGGGCTCTGGGATGGCGACCTCGGCAAGATGCGCAACGACCCACAAGGCCCGAAGAAGAAGGGCAAGCGGGGCTCACGTGCTGCTGGTTGACACCTCGCTCTGGATCGAGGTCTTCAAGCGCAATCCCAACTTCGACCTCACCGGAGTGGCGGCCCCGGACGAGTGGGTCGTCTGCTTACCCATCGTCCAAGAGGTGTTGCAGGGATTCCGCGACGACAGCGCCTATCGCATTGCGCGTGACGCGCTCCTCGCCATGCCGATGGTCGAAGCCCCGCTCGACGAATCTCTCTTTCTCGAGGCAGCGGACCTATTTCGCGTCGCGCGCAAGGCGGGCAAGACGATCCGCTCGGCGACCGATTGTTTGATCGCCGCGTGCGCGATTCGGCACGACCTCGTGGTGCTGCACCACGACCGTGACTTCGCGCGTTTGTCCGAGGTGTCTGCGCTCCGCGCCCGGGATCCGATCGCGACTTGACGGATCAGGGAGGCGCTCCACGAATCGACCTCGGCGGCGCTTTCGCGACGGGTCGACGGGTCTGGTGCGGATCGCTCTCCTGCGCCACTCTTGCAGGAGCGAGTCGTGAGGCCGCGCTCTCAGATCACGCAGCCCTCGTGATCTCTGGTGGGCAAGGCGCGAGGCCACCATTCCGCCAGGGGAAGCTAGGCTTGTCGATCATGATCATGACGCCCAGACTCCGCAGGGTCACACTCACGGCACACATCACCACGTCGGTGGGCTGGCTCGGCGCGGTCGCTGCGTTTCTCGCACTCGCGGTCGCCAGTATCGCCAGCCAGCACCCCCAAACGGTTCGCTCGGCCTACCTCTCGATGGAGCTGGTTGGTTCGTCATAGTCCCCTTCTGCCTCGCCTCGCTGACCACAGGCGGGTATCCGCCGCTCTTCGACGCGGACCGGGCGCATGAGCCGCTGGATAGGCTCGCGAACTACCTCGAGACCTTCGTACAGCGCGATGTGCGTTCGGCGCTCGACCTGCGCAATCCCAGCGAGTTCGACCGATTCTTGCGCCATTGTGCTGCTCGCAGCGGGCGCGAGTTGAACCTGCCCGACCTCGCGCGTGACTGCGGTGTCGACCACACGACGATCAAGCGCTGGATCAACGTGTTGGAGGCCTGTTTCGTCGTGCGACTGCTGCGGCCTTACCACAATAACTTTGGCAAGCGGCTCATCAAGCGACCGAAGCTGCACTTCGTCGATACCGGGCTCGCGTGCCGACTGATTCGCATCTCGGACGTCGATCAGCTCTCGATCCACCCGCTGCGTGGTGCGCTCGTCGAGAGCTGGTGTCACAACGAGGTGGTCAAATACTTCGCGCACCGCGGAAGGCACGACGCGCTGTGGTTCTGGCGCACGAACGATGGCCTGGAGTTCGACGTGCTCCTCGAAGTTGGCGCGACGCTGGTCCCGATCGAGATCAAGGCGAGCCTCACGCCGAGGTCCGGAGCCGTGTCGGCGGCCGCGCGCATCGCGGGCAGCGACCTCGCGCAGCATGGACTGCGGCTCGGGCGCCCGGTCAGGCTCCGCGCCGAGCGAAAATGCGTCGGGCCGACACAGCGAACGTCGACGAGCTCGGACTCGTCGAGCGCTGGTGCATTTGAGACAGGTCTCGTGCAGATGGCGGAAATGCACGAGTGTCGGGTGCGCGCAGCCCTGTTCTTTCGCGTGACGGGGGGTGGCACGGAGGTTGCACGGGGGAGGACTCCTGGGACGAGCGACGCGCGATCCTGCGCGCGCGCCCCGGGCGAGTACTCGTCATGAAGAACCCGATTCTGATCCTCTCTCTCCTCGCTTCGTTGCTCGTTCCTGCGGCGATCGCCCAGGGGACGACCCAGGACGCCACCGCCCAGGACGCAGCCAAGGCCGAGGCCGCCGAACGCGCCGTCATCGCGGCGCAGTTGCCCTCCTATCCGCTGACCACCTGCCCCGTGACCGGCGAAACCCTCGACTCGATGGGTGGGCCGGTCGACCTCGTCGTCGAAGGGCGCCTCGTACGCGTGTGCTGCAAGGGCTGCACGAAGAAGCTCAAGGCCGATCCCGCCAAATACATCGGCATGGTCGACGCCGCCGTCATCGCGGCGCAGGGGCCGACGTACCCCTTGAAGACCTGCGCCGTCAGCGGCGAGGAGCTCGGCTCGATGGGTGATCCGATCGACGTCGTGTCCGGCACGCGCCTCGTGCGCCTCTGCTGCAAGGGCTGCGTGAAGGGTTTCCACAAGGACCCTGCGGCCGCGCTGGCGCTCGTCGACCAGGCGTACATCGAGGCGCAGCGGCCGAGCTATCCGTCGAAGGTCTGCGTGATCAGCGGCGAGGCGCTCGGTGAAGGCGCCCAAGAGTTCCTCTACGGCACGCAGCTCGTTCGTGTGTGCTGCAAGGACTGCATCGCGGTCTTCCACAAGGACCCGCAGAGGCACCTCGCGGCGATCTACGGCAAGGCCACACCGAAGTCGGATGCCAAGGGGCATGGGCACGGCGACAAGGGTCACGACGGCAAAGAGGGCAAAGAAGGCAAAGAAGGCAAAGAAGGCAAAGAAGGCAAAGAAGGCAAAGAAGGCAAAGGCCAGGGCGATCACGGCGGGAAGTGAACGACCCGGCGCGGCACACAGCGAGCGCTCCACCGCGCCGCCTCAGAGTGTTACGCCTTGTCGTACGTCAGCCCTGACGTGTCGACGGTCCAGCGACACCATCGCATGCAGCCCGCGCTCCCCTCGAAGACGCTCTCGATGCGCACTCTGGCGCTCGCGATGCCTCTCCTGGCAGTGAGCGCGTGCGGTGCGGCTCTCTGGCGCCCGGTCCCGGGCGCCGCGCCTGACCCAGGCCGCGAGGCGCGAGCCGGCAGCGTGCACGCCACGCAACACGCGGGGACCGAGCCTCCCTCGGCCAATCTCGAGGTGACGCCGCCGAGCGCGACCTCCGCCACGTCGGCGAAGCCTTACGACCTCGACGCGCGCCTCGCCCAGCGCCTCGTCCTCGCCGACCTGTTGACCCTCACGTGGTCGCGCAACCCACAGGTGCGCGAGGCCCGCGAGCGCGCCGGAGCCGCAGCCCAGGGACCCGCACAGGCTTGGCGCTTGCCGGACCCGATCCTGCGTCTCGGTTGGTACGCAGAGCCCGTGCAGACGCGCACCGGCACCCAGGAGTGGATGCTCGGCATCACCCAGAACTTGCCTTGGCCCGGTCGCCTCGATGCGCGCGCCGACCAAGCGCGCGCCCGGGCCGCGGCCGCCCTCGCGCACAGCGAGGTCGCCCAATGGGACGCCGCGGCGGACGTCGCGCAGACCTACCACGAGCTCGTCTACCTGCACGGCGCGCTCGAGGTCTCGGCAGCGGTCGAGGTGCAGGCGCGGCGCCTCGTGACCATCGCCGCGGACGGCCGCGCGGGGCGGCTTACACGCACGCCTGAGCTCGTGCGAGCGGAGACGTTCCTCGCGCAGCTCGAGTACGACCGTGTCGGCCTCGCCGAGCTGCTCGAGGTCGAGCGCGCGCGCCTGCGCGGGCTCCTCGCCCTCGACCCGCGGCTTCCGCTCGGGACACCGTTGCCGCTGGTCGCGCCGCGGCTCGAGGTGGAGCTCGTCGAGTTGCAAGAGGCCGCCGTGCAGCGCTCGCCGCTCGTCGCGCGCCGACGCGCCGAGCTCGTCGCGGCCGAGGCCGGCCTCGGCGTGAGCCGCACCATGCGCAGGCCGGATCTGTCGCTGACCGCGCGCACGATCGGCACCGACGGCTATCCGAACATCTCGGTTCCCGACGAGGGCCGGAACCCCTTTGTCGTCGAGCTCGGCATCAGCCTGCCCGTGTGGGAGGGCGCGAACCGCGCCGCCGTGCGCCAAGCAGAACACGAGCTGCGCGCCGCGCGCGCGGCGCTCGACGGCGCCGCCGAGGGGCTGCGCACCAAGGTCGCGCGGGCTTGGTGGCGCGTGTCGAACTCGCAGCGTCTCGTCGAGTTACACCACGAAGTGCTCCTGCCGCAGGCCGAGCGCGCCGCGCGCGCCGCCGAGGGCCTCTTCGAATCCGGCGACTCGTCCTTCGCCGGGCTCCTCGAAACAGTCGTCGCTTGGCAGCACTTCCAGCTCGCCGAGCTGCGCGCCCGCGCGGATCAAGGGCAGTCGCTCGCGGATCTCGAGCGACTCCTCGGCGCGCCATTCGAGGCGCCGGAGATCGCGGAGACAAAGGTGTCCGACGACGTCGAAGGGGAGGCCGCGCAGTGAACGAAGGCCAACAACCCGCACGGCAAGCCGCCGCACGTCGCGCCCTCGTCACGCTTCTCATCCTCGCGACGAGCGCAGCCTGTGTCGCGCCCGTCGCTGGCCCGGATCCCCGACGCATCGTGGCGCGGGAGCACGAGCCGCTCGCGCTCGCATCCGCTGCCGCGAAGCGGCGCGCGGTCGCGACGACGCCCGCGGCCGTTACGGCGACCGAGGTCACGGACAACATCGATGTCGCGGCGCTCCGCGTGCGCTTCGATCGCGCGGCCGCGTGGAATGGCGTGCTGGACACCGAGGACTTCACGCAACCGGTGCAACCGGCGCAGTCTGCGCAATTGTCCGGGCCGACTGGCGCGCGCGACGAGACCGCGCTCTTGCGCGCCATCGCCGAGGGCGCGCCCGCGCTCGCGGCGGCCGAACGCCGCTTCGAGGCCACGCTCGAGAGTTACGACCAGATCGATCTTCTCGGCGACATCGTGCAGCGCCTGCGCGCCTTCACGCGCACAGCCTCGCCGATCCGCTCGGGGCCCGCGATGGCGGCCGGCGATCGTGTGCGCTCGACAGGCCTCGCGCCCTGGCCCTCGCTGGAGGCGCTGCGTGGCGAGCTCGCGCTGCGCTCGACGGAGATGGCTTTCGAGGCCTGGCGCGCGACCGCGCACGACCTCGCTGTGCGCGGCTTGACCTTCGACGCGCGCCTCGAGTTCGTCGACGCGGAGCGGCGGGTGCAGGAAGGACAGCAGGCGCTGCTCGACGAGCTGTTGCCCGTGGCCCGCGCCGGCCTAGCCACGGGACGCGGACGTCAAGCGAACTTGCTCGCGCTCGAGGCGCAGCGCGAGCGAGTCCTCGGACGCATCGACGAGCTCGGAAGCGCGCGCGAGGGCCTCGCGGCGTCGCTCGCGGCCCTCGTTGGGGACGATCCGTTGAACATGACGAGTCGGGCCGCGAAGCCCACGCTCGGTTCTCGTGCGCCAGGCTCTCGCGAGGTGGGCGCGCCGCGCGCGCTCGCGCCCCATGCGCTCGCGCCGCCGGAAACGGCGCCCGCCGACTTGCAACCAGCTCTCACCCTCGCGGGCGCACGCAACGCGCGCGCCGCGGTCGCGCTGCGCCTCGCCGAAGTAATGGCCCTCGGCCCGACCGATCTCGGCGCGAGCCGCTTCGAGCGCGGGCTGAAGGGCGAAACAAGCGTCGCGCGGCCCGGCTCGGGACCCGGCGCTTCGCTGCCCGAACCGACGTCCACCGCCGTGGATTTTGGCGCGCGCGAGGCCCTGCTGCGCGAGCTGCGGCTGTCGCTCGAGGCTACCGAGCGCGACGTCGCGGCGGTCCGACTCGAACTCGAAGGACGCCGTGCGCGCGCCGAGAGCGCATGGCGCGAGGCCGCCACCCGCTGGCGCGTGAACGCCGACGAGGTGCTGCCGCGCGAGCGCGCGTCCTACGACAGTCTGCGCGGCTCGTGGTCGGGCGGCGCGGTCGGGTTCCTCGACGTGTATCAGGCGGCGAGTCGTGTGCTCGACGTCGAGCTCGCGCTCGCGCGCGCGGCGCTGGACCTCGGCCTCGCGCGCGTCGATTGGCTCGCCGCGACAGGGCAGCGGCCAGCAGAGTTGTACACGAGGCCGCCGGGGTCCGAAGGGGCACGAGGAGACAAGTGATGGGAAATGGAATCGCGACTATGTTGGCGATCGCGCTGGGCCTCGTGTCCGGCCTCTCAGTCGGCGCGCTGGTGCGGGCGTCGCGCATCGAGGGCGCGGGGGCTGGCCACACTGGACATGCAGTGGCCGATGCAAGCGCCATGAGCGCCATGAGCGAGATGAACGCCGCATCGAGTCCACCCGCACCGCATGGCGCCGGCCATGGAGACGAACACGGCGCCAGCCCGAACGTCGGGCACAGCGACGAGCACGAAGTCGCACCCAACGCGTCGCGCGCACCCCACGCCGAACACGGCCTGGCTCCGGAGGACGCATTCACGACGCCGGTCCTCGACACGACGCGCGCCCTCGTCGTCGACCTCGAGAACGCGGTCTGCCCCGTGATGGGCGGCGCCGCGCGCGAGTCCGTGTTCACGGACTGGCGCGGCGTGCGCGTCCGCTTTTGTTGCGCTGGCTGCGACGCCGACTTCCTCGCCGAACCCGAGGCGCTCTTGCGCGCGATCGACATCGATCCGACCCTCCACCTCGAGGTCGCGGCCAAGCTGGCCGACGCGACCCCCGAGGCGCGCGCCGCCGTCTGCGAGGAGTACGGCCACCGGGTGCGAATCGTCCCCGCGGAGGCGCCATGACCCGCCGCGTCCTCTCGCGCCCGTCGCTGTGGTTCGCCCTCGCGGCGCTCGTCGGCGCCCTCGCGGCCCAGGTGCTGCCCGCGCATTGGCTCCTCGTGCCTCCACCGGAGCCCGAACGCGTCGACGGCTCGAGCAGTGTGCGCTACGCCTGCCCGATGTTCTGCGCGATCCTCGATGAGCTGCCGGACAACGGCGATTGCCCCGTGTGCGGCATGACGCTGGCGCCTGTTGGCTCCTCGCCCGAGCTCGATCGCCACGAGCAGTGGAGCACGGGCCTGCGCGGCGCGGTGCTCACGAAGCTCCCCCTGGTGCACGAGCTGCGCCTCTTCGGTGAGGTCGCCTACGACGAAGGACAGCTCAGCGTCGTCACGGCCCGCGCGCAGGGGTGGCTCGAGCAGCTGAGCGCCAAGGTCACGTGGACCGAGGTCGAAGCACGCGAGCCCCTCTTCGAGCTCTACGCGCCGGAGATCTTCCAGGCCCTGCAGGAGCTGCGCGTCGCGGGGCCTCGCGGCGGCGACCTGCTCGAGGCCGCACGCGAGCGCTTGACGCTCCTCGGAGTCGACCCGAGCGAGGTCGACCTCGAGGCGCTCGCGTCAGCCTCGCCGCGGACGGTCACCTACCGCGCGCCGCGCGCCGGCACGCTCGTGCGACGCCGCGCCGTCGAGGGCGCGTTCGCGCGCATGGGCGAGGAGCTCTTCGCGATCGCAGACCTCAGTCGCGTGTGGGTCGAGTTCGAGGCCTTCGAGCAGGACGTGGCTTGGCTGCGCCTCGGCGCGCGCCTCAAACTGCGCGACGAATTGCGGCCAGCAGAGGCCTTTGACGGCGAGATCACGTTCCTCGACCCCGTCATCGATCGCGCCTCGCGCACTCGCCGTGTGCGCGTCGCGGTCGAGAACACGCGCCTCGCTGACGGGACCTGGAGCCTCTTGCCAGGCGCGCGCATGCAGGCGCGCGCCGCGGTCCCGGTCGGCGCAGATGGAGGCCCGGCGCTCGGAAGCGCCACGGCAAGTCGCGACGCGGAAGACGTCATCCGGGTGCTCGCGATCCCGCGCTCGGCGCTCCTCCGCACGGGCGAGCGCGACGTCGTGTACGTCCTGCACGAAGAGCGCGAGGTTGACGGCGTGGCCGAGCGCGAGTACCGGCTCGATCCCGCGCGTCTGCCCGCGCGGGTCGGTTACGAGCTCGTCGAGGTGCGCGTGGGTCCCGTTGCGCGCCGCGCCGACCAGGAGAGCGTCGAGTGGTTCCACCCGCTCGTGCGTGTGCTGCCCTCGTCCGACTCGCTCGCGCTGCGTTCGCTGCGGCCCGGGCACGTCGTCGCGCTCGACGGCGCGTTGCTGCTCGACTCACAAGCGCAGCTCGCGGGTCGCCGGTCGCTGCTGTTCCCCGAGGGTCGCGAAGCCTCGCCGGATGACCCGCACGCAGGGCACTGAGCCGCGCCATGTCCTTTCTCATTCGCTTTACGGTTCGCAATCCCGCGATCACGCTCGTCCTTTTTGGCGCGCTGATCGTGTTTGGCTGGCAGGCCTTCCGCGACAAGACGCTCGACGCGATCCCGGACATCAGCGAGAACCAGGTCGTCGTTCTCGCCGAGTGGCCTGGGCGCTCGCCGCAAGACGTCGAGGACCAGATCACCTACCCCCTCTCGACGGCGCTCGCCGGCGTGCGCGGCGCGAAGGAGGTGCGCAGCCTTTCGGGTTTCGGATTCGCCCAGGTGCTCGTGGTGTTCGAGGAGCCGCTGCGGCTCTTCCAGAAGGACTCCATCACGGACTTCTACGAGTCCCGCACACGCGTGCTCGAGAAGCTCGCGGTCGTGCAGAAGGACTTGCCCGAGGGCGTCGTGCCCGAGCTCGGTCCCGACGCGACAGCGCTCGGTCAGGTGTATTGGTACACCCTCGACGGGCCGTACGATCTGGCGACGCTGCGGAGCTTGCAGGACTTCGTCGTGCGCTACGAATTGCAGGCCGTCAGCGGCGTGGCCGAGGTCGCGAGTGTCGGCGGCATGCCGCGCCAGTACCAGGTGGATGTCGACCCGGATCTGTTGCGTTACTACGGCGCCCAGGTCACCGACGTCTCGAAGGCATTGCGGCGCGCGAACCTCGACGTCGGCGCCAAGACGATCGAGCAGAGCGGCGTCGAGTTCCTGCTGCGCGGCCTCGGTTTCCTGCGGGGCATCGAGGACATCGAAGAGACGCCGATCGGCTATCTCGGGCGAGGCGGGTTCGTGCCCGCGGCCGGGATGGGCATGGCGAACATGGACACGAGCACGCCCGAGCTCGCGGGGCGCATGGCTGGGTCGGCCGGGTCAGCCGGGTCAGCCGGGTCAGCCGGGTCAGCCGGGTCAGGTGGGATGGGTGGGATGGGTGGGATGGGTGGGACGGGCATGGGCGCGCCCGACGGGCTCGTGTCGGGTTTCGGGCGCGACGGCGATCTGCCTCACCGGCCCGTGCTCGTGCGCGACGTGGCGCGTGTCGCGCTCGGTCCTGAGTTCCGCCGCGGCGCCCTCGCGGACGAACACGGCGAGGTGGTCGGCGGCGTGGTCGTCATGCGCTTCGGCGCGAATCCGCGCGACGTGATCGCCCGTGTGCGCGAGGTTGTCATGCGCCTCAACGACCCTGCAGGTGGCCTCCTGCCCGAGGGCGTGCGTCTGCGCCCCTTCTACGATCGCACGTCCCTGATCGCCGAGACCTCCGAGACGCTCGAGCTGGCGTTGATCGATGAGCTCTGGATCACGCTGCTCGTCGTCGGCTTATTCCTGCTGCACGCACGAAGCTCATTGATCGTCGCCGCGGTGATCCCGATCGCTGTTCTGATCGCGTTCGTGGCGATGGAGCACTTCGGCGTCGACTCGAACATCATGAGCCTGACCGGGATCGCGATCGCGATCGGCACGATGGTCGACATGGGCATCGTGATGTGCGAGAACATCTACACCCGGCTCGAGGAGAACCGCGGCAAGCGCCCGATTGGCGACGTCGTCGAAGAGGCTGCGATCGAGGTCGGACCCGCGCTCGTCACTGCGTGCCTTACGACGATCGTCAGCTTCCTGCCGATCTTCTTTCTCACTGACCAAGAGGGCAAGCTGTTCCGGCCGCTGGCGTGGACCAAGACGTTCGCGCTCTCGAGCGCTGCGTTGACCGGTGTGCTGCTCGTGCCGGTCCTGTGTCGGTTGTTCCTCGCAGGCGGCGGGACGCGCGGTTGGGTGCGCTGGGTGTGGATCGCGAGCGGGACTGCGGCGTGCGCAGCGCTCGGTGTGCGCGTCGCGCCGGACGCACTTCAGCCGTGGATCCGTGGCGCGCTCGGCGCAATGCTCGGTGGTTTCGTGCTGTGGCGTGCCGCAGGCGAGCGGCTCACGCCGATCGACGCGAATCCCGTCAGTCGGTTGATCTTGGGCGCGTACCAGCCGACGTTGCGCTGGGTCCTGGCGAACAAAGGGCGCTTTCTGCTGGCGCCGCTCAGCATCGTCCTCGCTGCTGTCATCGTGACGGCAGGTGGCGCGAAGCTGACCGGCGCGCTCGTCGCCGTGTTCGGCCCCGAGGTCGCGCGGCTGCGGCCTCTCGTCTGGCTCGCAGAGACGTTCCCTGGTCTCGGCCAGGAGTTCATGCCGCCCCTCGACGAGGGCACGCTGCTGTACATGCCCTCGCTCCTGCCTCAGGCATCCTTGAGCCAGGCGATGGAGGTCATGCAGCGCCAGAACGCCGCCTTCGCCAGCGTGCCCGAAGTCGCGCGTGTCGTCGGCAAGCTCGGGCGCGTCGAGTCGGCGCTCGATCCGGCCCCAGTCGGCATGCTCGAGACCGTGGTGGCGCTGAAGTCACGCGACCAGTGGCGGCCTGGGCTGCTCAAGGCGGACTTGGTCGAGGAGCTGACGCGCCTCGGGCACACACCGGGGGTGCTCGAGGGCGCGGGCGCGTGGCTGCAGCCGATCGAGACGCGCGTCATCATGCTCAACTCCGGCATCCGCGCGCCGCTGGCCGTGAAGCTCATCGGCAGTCCGAAGGACATGCAAGGCACGCCGCTCGATGCCAAGGCGGGCGTGCTCGAGCTCGAGCGCGTGGCCAATATCGTGCGCGACGTGATCGCCGACGTGCCGGGTGTAGCGGGCCCGAACGTCGAGAACCTCGGCGGCAAACCCTACGCCGAGCTCGTTGTCGACCGTGAAGCCGCGGCGCACTACGGCGTCACGGTGGGGGACGTGCAGGACGTGCTCCAGACGTCGATCGGCGGCATGGTCATCGACCAGACCGTCGAGGGCCGCGAGAGGTATTCCATCCGTGTCGCTTATGCGCGTGAGCTGCGCGATCGCCTCGACGCGCTCGGGGACGTCCTCGTGCGCGGCAAGGGTGGCGCGCCCGTCCCTCTCGCGCAGCTCGCACAATGGACCTTCCAACCCGGTCCGGCGGCGATCAAGACCGAGGACGGCCGCCTTCGTCTGCACGTGACCTTCGCGGCGCGCGGGCGGGACGAAGGTGCCGTCATGGAGGACGTCCTGGCGCGCATCGAGAGCTGGCGCGCTGAGCAACGCGACCGCGGCCGGATGGACCCGATTCCGCAGGGTGTCGCGGTGGAGGCAGCGGGGCGTTACGAGGGGCAGATGCGGGCTCGCGCGCGCTTTCTACAGCTGATCCCGGTGTGCCTGTTCTTGATCTTCTTCCTCCTCTACCTGCAGTTCAAGCGCTTCGGCACGGTGCTGAACGTCTTCGCGGCTCTGCCGGTGTGCATCGCGGGGGGCCTCCTCCTCATGCACTTCTATCCCGGACTCAAGGACGCGATGTACGCCTTGGGTCTCTGGGACCTGCCGAGCGCCGGGCCCGTCTACATGACGGTGGCGGTCGTCGTCGGCTTCATCGCCCTCGCTGGGATCGCCACGGACGACGGCGTCGTGATCGCGACCTACCTCGATCAGGTCTTCGAGCGCGAGCGCCCGACCGATATCGCAGGCGTCCGCGCGGCGGTCCTCGAGGCCGGCTCGCGGCGCATCCGCCCCTGCCTGATGACGACGTTCACGACGATTCTCGCGCTTTATCCGATCCTGGCGAGCTCGGGACGAGGCAGCGACGTCGCGCAGCCCATGGCGCTGCCCGCCGTGGGTGGGATGTTGGCCAGCCTCGTCTCGCTCTTCATCGTCCCTCTGGTCTACTGCTGGACCGCAGAACGGCGCCTCCGCGGCTCGGGACCTGATCCCGTGCGCGACGGCGCTGCGTCGTGACCACATCCCATGCCGGTGCACATCGACGTCGACGAGCTCCCTCGCGCGCGCGGTTGGAAGGCCGCGCTCGTCACCGTCGGGATCGGCGTCCTCGCTGCGGCGCACTTCCTCGCCGACGCGCACAGCGAAGCGCTTCATGCATTCCTGTTCAAGGCGACGTTTCTGCCGCTCGTGCTCACGGGCCTCTGGTTCGGGCTGCGCGGCGCGGTCGTTGCTTGTTCCGTCAGCGGTGTGTTGTACATGGCGCACATCCAATGGCAGCTCGTGCCCTGCGGGGTCCACGACCTGCCCTCGATCGCGAGCGACATGTTGCTCGTGTGCACGACCGCGGTCCTCGTCGGAATCATGAGCGATCGTCGGGAGCTGCAACGGTTCGCGGCGCTTGCGCGCGCCCGGGAGCTCGCGCGCACGACAGAGGGGCTTCTACGCGCCGAGGAGCACCTACGCCGCAGCGATCGACTGCGTTCCGTCGGCGAGCTCGCGGCAGGCATGGCACACGAGATCCGCAATCCGTTGGGCGGCATCCGAGGCGCTGGCGAAATCCTTGCGCGCGAAGGCACGAGTCCCGAGGCGCGCGCGGAGTTCCGCGTCGTGCTGCTCGACGAGATCGAACGCCTGGATCGGGTGGTCGAGGCGTTCCTGCGGTTCGCGCGACCCATAGACGGGAAGAGTGACGACCGTATCCGGCGCGTGACGCTGGACAGCGTCCTCTCGTCGGTGCTCTTGTTGCTGCGCGGCGAGGCCGAACGGCGCGAGGTGCGCTGTCGCGTCGAGGGCGCGGCGTCGACGCAGTGGACGGGCGACCCGGATCTCTTGCGTCAGGTACTGATCAACCTGTGTTTGAATGCGCTGCAGGCGATGGACGGCGGAGGTGACCTCGCGCTCCGCGTTTGCACGGCGCCGCTCTCGATCGAGGTCGAGGACCAGGGTGGTGGGATCGATCCAGGCCTGCGCGAGCACGTCTTCGACCCGTTCGTCACCGGACGCGAGGGCGGGACGGGGCTCGGCCTCGCGACCGCGCACCGCATCCTCGACGCCATGGGCGGCGTGTTGCGTATCGGGCGGACCGGGCCCGAGGGGACGGTGATGGTGATCGAACTCGCGCCGGTCGCATGAAGCTCCCCGACCACCGCGTGCGCTATCGTTGTGCCATGGAGCGCCACAATGCCGACTGAACACGGCCCAAGGGCGACCGTCCTCGTGGTCGAGGATGACGAATCCTTGCTGCGCATCGCGCACTACGAGCTGGCGCGCGCCGGCCACGAGGTCGTGACGGCGCGCAATGGCGACGAAGGGCTCGCGCGCTTTGTCGAGCTCGAGCCGGATGCGGTCGTAACCGATGTGCGCATGCCGGGGCGCGACGGGAACTCGCTCCTGCGGGAGGTTCTCGCCCGTCGGCCCGATCTGCCGCTCATCGTCATGACGGGACACGGGAGCGTGCGCGACGCCGTGGTGGCGATGCGCGCCGGGGCGACCGATTACTTGACGAAGCCCGTGGACTGGGACGAGGTCGTGCTGGTGCTCGAGCGCGCGCTCGAGCGGCAGGCGCTCGTGCGCGACAATCGGCGGCTGCGCGCGGCGCTCGGCGAGGGTCTCGATCGAGCGGGGATGCTCGGCGAGTCTCCTCCGATGCGCGCGGTGTTCGCGGCGCTCGCGCGACTCGCGCAAAGCGACGCGACGGTGCTCGTGCTGGGCGAGAGCGGCACGGGCAAGGAGCTCGTCACGCGCAGCCTGCACCTCAGCGGCCCGCGCGCAGCGGAGCCGCTCGTCACGCTCAACTGCGGCGCCCTGCCGAGGGACCTCGTCGGCAGCCAGCTGTTCGGGCACGAGCGCGGCGCGTTTACGGGCGCTGCGTCGCGCCATCGCGGCGTCTTCGAGGAGGCGAGCGGCGGCACGCTCTTCCTCGACGAGGTCGGCGAGATCCCGCTCGAACAGCAACCGGTCTTGTTGCGTGTGCTCGAGGAGCGCGCGGTGCGTCGCGTGGGCGGTGACCGATCGATTCCGGTGGATGTACGCGTGGTCGCCGCGACGAACCGCGACCTCGAACGTGCCGTCGAAGACGGCGACTTCCGCGGAGACCTCTACTACCGGCTCGCAGTGGTGCCATTGGAGCTGCCACCCTTGCGCGCACGGCGCGGCGACGTGGCGCTCTTGGCGCGCCACTTCGTCGATCAGCTGTATGGGGCCGAAGTGGCGCTCGCGCCAGACGCGATGGCGGCGCTCGAGGCCCACCCGTGGCCCGGCAACGTACGTCAGCTGCGCAACGCGCTGGAACGTGCGCTGTTGTTGCGAATGGACCCCAGCGTCATCCAGCGCGCGGACCTCCCAGACGGCGTGCGGTCGGTGGAGAGCCCGTTGGGGAGGCTCCTCGCCGGGGATTTTCCTGCGGGCGGCGTGGACCTCGCCGAGCTCGAGCGCCGCTGCCTCGAGGGCGCCCTCGCCCAGGCCGACGGCAATCAATCCCAAGCGGCGCGCCTACTCGGGATCTCGCGCCAGACGCTGATCTATCGCATGGGCAAGCACGGCCTGTAAGTACCGTCGATGTACCGCATCGCCGTTCGAACGCGCTCTCGAGCCGCGACGAGCTGCGCGTGCGCTGCCTCAGCGATCGCTCAACGCCGCGTCACGTGCTGGCTCAGGATCGTATGCCAAGGGTCATCGGCGGTGAGGCGGCTGCGGGGGCCGTCGTGCGTGCCCTCGATGTCGAGGCCCGCGGGGAGGTCCATCACCGCGAGCTCGGCGGCGCGTTCGGTCGGGATGGTCGGCGCCGCGCACAGCTCAACCTGACGGAGGATCCCGCCTCCAACTCAGGTCCCGAGTCATCGACTTGTGTACTGGCCTGGGCCGCGTTCGGCGCTTCATCCCCAACGCAGTCGACTGGCCGAAGTGGCGAGCGAAGGCGGGCACTGCCGCTCGATTCGCGGAGGGCTGGCTTGCGCTGCGCGGTCTCGTGGTAGCCTCTGGGTGCGGCGCGCTGCCGCTGCTCGCCTGTCTCGAGCTGTCCCCTTCTGGGTCCGTCGAGGCACTCGCGACGGCTGCCACCGCAGACTTCGACATGCGTCCCATCGCTCTGCTACTCATCGCGGCACTTACCCCCCCGGCAGCTGCTCAGAGCCTGACTCAGCTCCTGGGTCAGCCGATCACCGTGACCTCGACTCACCGGTGTACGTGACCACCTGGCCCGACAACTCGCGGATCCTGGTCGTCGTCGAACGCGGGTCGGGCAAGATCACCTGGTGGAACCTCGACGGGCTCGATGACTCGCCTCGGATGATTCTGGACCTCGCGAACTATTCCGGGACGCTTCCTGGTTCCGGCGACGTCTTCATCCCGACCTCGTTCTCCGACTTCGTTGGCGTCACTGCGATCGCCTTCGACCCCGAATTCCGGATCGGCCAGCGGTTCGTGTATGTGCGCTACAACGAGCGCACGCTCAATGGATCGGGTGGGACGGTCGGGGTTGGGACCCACATCGTGCGCTGGAATATCCCGGCGGGGACCCAGGCCGTCGCACAAGACACGATGACCCCCATGGCCTATTGGCCGACCACCGCGACGGGACACGGCAGCGGAACCCTGCACTTCGATACACGCGGGAACACGGGTCAGAAGACGCTGTACATCCCGATGTCGGACGATGCAGAGGCGAATCCCCAGGGCGCGAGCACCACGTACTGCATGATGGCGAGGGCTCAGAATTTGCCCTACTTCGGAACCTTGGGCTACCTGCCCTACTGGGGCCGGCTCCTCGCGATGGACGTCAGCGTCAGTCCGCCGATCGTGACGGTCGAGGCCCAAGGACTGCGGAATTCGTTCGGGTTCAGTGTCGATCGCGGACAAGCGTCAACCGGCGCGGGCCGCGGCAACGTGTGGTTAGCGGACACGGGATATTTGCACACAGGGAACATCATCCGCTGGGTGCCGGGCACGCCTGGGCCGATCGAGAACTATGGGTGGCCGTGGAGGCAGGTCAACGGTCAGATTCCGTGGATGGGGCAGCCCGCAGTGCAGGATGGCCCCTGCCGGTTCGATCCGAATGGATGTCCCGAACCCAATCCACCGCCGCCATACAGCAGTGCCTATGTGGGCTTCTCTGATGTGGATGTGTTCGGCCTTGGAGTCCGTGACGCCC
>Ga0163144_10005326_pt1 | contig 28579 bp, 27 predicted proteins | sample OliLak19BULKMAT1_FD_123175 | JGI IMG/M metagenome (GOLD analysis project Ga0163144, IMG submission 123175) | Freshwater microbial mat bacterial communities from Lake Vanda, McMurdo Dry Valleys, Antarctica - Oligotrophic Lake LV.19.BULKMAT1 | ecosystem: Environmental > Aquatic > Freshwater >...
GTGAGATCGCTGCCGACCGGCACGCCCCGGGTGCCATTGGCGCGCGCGGCCGCCTTGGCGTCGTCCTTGTACTTCCAGTGCGCCGCCACCCCGTACTCGGCCCGGCGGTGCATCTCGCGGGTCCGGATCTGGATCTCGACGGGCTTCCCGCCGGGACCGATCACGGTGGTGTGCAGCGACTGGTACATGTTGAACTTCGGCATGGCGATGAAGTCCTTGAAGCGCCCCGGCACCGGATTCCATCGGGCGTGCAAGGTGCCGAGCGCGGCGTAGCAGTCGCGGACGGAGTCCACCAGGACGCGGACACCGACGAGGTCGTAGATGTCGGCGAAGTCACGGCCGCGGACGATCATCTTCTGGTATACGGAGTAGTAGTGCTTGGGCCGCCCGCTGACCTCCGCCTTGATCTTCGCCGACCGCAGGTCCTGGGTCACCTGCTCCCGGACGGTCTCCAGGTACTCCTCGCGGGCCGGGGCGCGATCGGCCACCAGCCGGACGATCTCGTCGTAGACCTTGGGGTACAGCGTCGCGAACGAGAGGTCCTCGAGTTCCCACTTCATGGTGTTCATGCCCAGCCGGTGTGCCAACGGGGCGTAGATCTCCAGCGTCTCTCGGGCCTTACGCTCGGCTGAGGCGGCCGGCACGTATCGCCAGGTCCGTGCGTTGTGCAGCCGGTCGGCCAGCTTGATCACCAGGACCCGGATGTCACGGGCCATCGCCACGACCATCTTGCGTACGGTCTCGGCCTGAGCGGCGTCACCCAGGGTGACCTTGTCGATCTTGGTGACACCGTCGACCATGCTGGCGATCTCCCAGCCGAAGTCGGCCTCCAGCTGTTCGAGGGAGTAGCGGGTGTCCTCGACCGTGTCGTGTAGCAGGGCCGCGGCGAGCGTCGACGGTGGCATCCCGATCTGGGCGAGGATCGTGGCGACCGCGATGGGGTGGGTGATGTACGGGTGACCGGACTTCCGCTTCTGTCCGGCGTGCGCCCGGTCGGCGACCTCGAAGGCCCGCTCGACCAGTGTCGTGTCGACCTTGGGATCGGCCGCCCGCATCGCGACGAGCAACGGCTCCAGCAGGTGATTGACCGAAGAACGCGTCGACCCGAACCGGGCGAGCCGGGAGAACATGCTGATCGCGGGGATGGGGCCCGTGGTCGAGGTGTCGCCGGGATATCCACTGGGTTCGTGATCATGGCGGTCGAGGGGCAGCTGGACGCTCTCACCGTTGGGTCCGAGCGCCTCGGGCAAGGGGCTGTGACCGGCGTGCAGGCCCGTCGAGGCGCGGGCGACCACGGCGAGTGGTTCGGAGCCGCCGTCCTGCGCGTCCACCTGAGCCTCCTTCGTTCAAAGGTCAAGTGTAGGCAGACGTCTCTGCGACCAGGAAGCAGACACCCTTCGCCGTCAGCGGCGACGGCCGCGCCGGGGTTGTGGTCGCTGGCCACCGCCGGCTGGGGTCCGCAGCGGCAACCGTCGTGACCGATCGTGACCGGGCTCCGGCTCGCCGTCGAGGGCGCCGGCCACCTCCGCGTCGTCCTCGTCCACGCTGGCGCCGGCCGCCACGCTGACGCCAGCCGCGGAACTGCCGTTGGCGACAGTGGGGCTGTCGGTGCTGTTGGCGGGCATCGGCGAGGCGGCGGCCGGGACGAGCACCTTCTGGGCAGGGGTCTTCTGCCGACGTGCCGCGACCCGCTTGGCCTGGGCGAGGATCGCGGGCTCCCGCTCTCGCAGATGCACGAGCAGCGGCGTGGCGATGAAGATCGACGAGTAGGTCCCGAGGGCCATGCCGACGAACAGCGCCAGGCTGAGGTCACGCAGGGTGCCGGCCCCCAGGATGAAGGTGCCGACGAACAGGATCGCCCCCACCGGCAGCAACGCGACGACGCTGGTGTTGATGGACCGGATCAGGGTCTGGTTGACGGCCAGGTTGGCCGCCTCACCGAATGTCCGGGTCTGGCCCTCGACGACGTGCTCGGTGTTCTCGCGGACCTTGTCGAAGACCACCACGGTGTCGTACAACGAGTACCCGAGGATGGTCAGGAAGCCGATCACGGATGCCGGAGTCACCTCGAAGCCGACCAGCGCGTAGACGCCGATCGTCGCGACGACGTCGTGGATCAGTGCGACCAGGGCGGCGACGGCCATCTTCCAGGTACGGAAGTACAGCGTGATGGCAATGGCCACCAGGACCAGGAACACCAGCAGCGCCTGGATCGCGCGCTGCGAGACGTCCTGTCCCCAGCTGGGTCCGATGAAGCTGGATGTCACCTGGTTCTGGTCGACCGCGTAGGCGTCGACGAGCGCCAGCCGCACCTCGTCGGTCTGCGCGTCGCTCAGCTCGCCGGTCTGGACCCGCAGCGAGTTGGTGCCGACGGTGGAGACCCGCACTTCCGCGACCGGGTCCACGGTCTGCACCGCGTCCTCGGCGGCTGACTGGTCGATCTGACCCGCGATGTTGCTGACCCGGAACTCCGACCCTCCGGAGAATTCGATCCCCAGGTTGAAGCCGCGGAAGACGAACGCCGCAATGCTGATCAGCACCACGACCGCCGCGATCATGTACCAGAGGCGCCGACGACCGACGAAGTCGTAGGAGACCTCGCCGGTGTAGAGGCGGTTACCCCAGGAGTCCATCGATGGTCTGCGGCTCATGTCACGGCTCCCGACACGGATCGTGGGCTGGGGGGTGGCGCTCCCGCTCGACCCGGGGGGAGCTTGCGGGCGCCGCCCCGAACCGCGTTCCGAGCGACGACCGACCCCAGATGTTCTGGGTCGAACCCGCTGAGTTTGTGGCCGGAGGCGAAGAACCGCGTCCGCGACAGCAGCGTGACCATGGGCTTGGTGAACAGGAACACCACGATGAGGTCGATGATCGTCGTCAGGCCGAGGGTGAAGGCGAAGCCGCGCACGCTGCCCACCGCCAGCGCGTAGAGCACCAGCGCGGCCAGGAACGACACGGCGTCGGAGGCGACGATCGTCCGCCGCGCCTTCTCCCAGCCGACCTCGACCGCGGTGGCCACGGTCCGGCCGTCGCGGATCTGATCTCGGATGCGTTCGAAGTAGATGATGAAGGAGTCCGCGGTCACCCCGATGGCGACGATGAGGCCGGCGACCCCGGCGAGGCTGAGCCGGTAGCCCTGCCGCCAGGACAGGAACAGGATGAAGCCGTACGTCGCGATCGCGACGACCGCCAGTGACGCCAAGGTGACCAGGCCCAGCGCGCGGTACTGGATCAGGCTGTAGATGACCACCAGGACCAGCCCGATGGCACCGGCCAGCAGGCCCCGCTGCAGCTGCTCCTCGCCCAGCGTTGCCGAGATCTGCTCTTCGGTCTCGACCCGGAACGTGATCGGCAGGGCGCCGAACTTCAACTGGCTGCCCAGGGTCTGGGCAGTCTCCTGGGTGAAACCGCCGGAGATCTGGGCGGTGCCCGCCGTGATGGGCTCGTTGATCCCGGGCGCGGACACCACGACGTTGTCCAGCACGATGGCGAACCGGTTGCGGGCGTCCCCGTCGGGGGGGAAGCCGAAGAGTCGCTCGGTGATCTCGGCGAACTGGCGCGTGCCGGTGCCGTCGAACTCCAGTTGGACGATCCACTGCCCAGTGGTGAAACCCTGTGCGTTGGTCTCCAGCGTCCCTGCAGCCTCGGTCACGCTGGTCCCGAAGACCTCGACCGGCCCCAGGACGTACTTCTCGAAGCCATCGGTCGAACAGGTGACCAGCGGCAGGTCGGGCTCGGACTCGAAGCCGCCGGCCGTCGCATTGTTCTCCAGGCAGTTGAGGTCGATGAACTGCTGCTGGATGTCAGGGGTGATCCACGCCAGGTCCGAGCCGTCGGTCGGGGTCGCCGACGGCTCCGGCGCCACCGAAGAACCTGCGGACTGGTCAGGTGCGGGGGCCGTGCCGACTGCGTCGCTCGGGGCGGGAACCGACGTCGCCGCTCCGCTCGCTGCCGGCGTGACCCCGCCGGCAGCGGCCTGGGCTGCGCCCACCTGGGGCAGATCGATGCCAGGGCGGCCCTGAGTCGACGCAGCCGCACCGGCGGTCGGCTCGAGGACGGGGTTGACGCTGGGTACCGCACTGGGCTCCAGGCCGGGTATCGCGCTGGGGTCAAGGCTCGGTACCGCGCTCGGGTCGCCGGACGGCGCCGGCTGGGGAACCGAGAAGCCCTGTGCCACCTGCAGCACCGGCCGGAAGGTCAGCTGGGCCGACTGCCGTACCAGGTTCCGGGTCTGCTCGTCCGGCTCACCAGGCAGGGCCACCAGGATGTTGCGACTGCCCTGCCGGGTCACCTCGGCCTCGCTGACACCGCTGCCGTCGACCCGCTGCCGGATGATCGAGACCGCCTGATCGATGGCCTCACCACTGATGGCGCCCTCGGTCTGCGGCGTCAGGATGATCTGGGTGCCACCCTGCAGGTCGAGCGCGAGTTCTGGCGTCCACTTGGCGTCGTCCCAGTACCAGCCACCGGCGACGACGCCGAAGACGATCCCGAGGAGCACGCCGAGGGTGGCGAGGGCACGCCATGGGTGCGAGCGGCGATTCTGTTGGGTTGCCACGAAGTCTCTCTGTCTGGTTACCCGGGAGTTCCGGCGGGCTGCGGGACGGGTGCGCCCGAGTCCGGTCGGTGCGAGCCCCGACCGAACGGCGAGTCTAGGCCAGCCCGGGTTGCGGACCGACCCGTTCGAGCGTACGTCCTGCGGCTGTGGTCACGCGTCCAGCGTTAACTGATCCGGATCGATGCCGGGCTGGACGACGGGGAGGACCGGTGTGAGGCCGAGGTGCTGCCATGCCGGGGGCAGCGCGACCCGGCCGCGAGGTGTCCGTGCCAGGAACCCCTCTCGGACGAGGTACGGCTCCGCCACGGTCTCGACGGTCTCCGGCTCCTCGCCCACGCTCATCGCCACCGTGGTCAGGCCGACCGGGCCGCCGGCGAAGCGGACGCACACAGCTTGCAGCACCGCCCGGTCGAGGCGGTCCAGACCGAGGGAGTCCACCTGGAACAGCTCAAGCGCCGCGCGTGCGGCCGGCAGGTCAACCTCGCCGGTGCCGTGCACCTCGGCGTAGTCGCGCACCCGGCGCAGCAGCCGGTTGGCGATGCGAGGCGTGCCGCGTGACCGCGAGGCGATCTCGCGGGCGGCGTCCGTGGCGAGGTCGATGCCGAGCAGCCGTGACGACCGGGTCAGCACCACCACCAGATCCTCGGCGTCGTAGTAGTCGAGGTGCCCGGTGAAGCCGAACCGGTCCCGCAGCGGCGCCGGCAGCATCCCGGACCGGGTCGTGGCACCGACCAGGGTGAACATCGGCAGTGGCAGCGGGATGGCGGTGGCGCCGAGGCCCTTGCCGACGATCACGTCGACCCGGAAGTCCTCCATGGCGACGTAGAGCATCTCCTCGGCCGGGCGCGCCATCCGATGGATCTCGTCGATGAACAACACGTCGCGCTCGTCCAGGGATGACAGGATCGCGGCCAGGTCACCGGCGTGCTGGATCGCCGGCCCGGACGTGATCCGGACCGACGCCTCGGTCTCGCCGCCGATGATCATGGCCAGCGTGGTCTTTCCCAGCCCGGGAGGACCTGCCAGCAGGATGTGGTCGGGGGCGCGCTCGCGGCGTCGCGCCGCCTCCAGTACCAGACCGAGCTGGCTGCGCAGCACGGGCTGCCCCACGAACTCCTGCAGCGTGCGCGGCCGCAGCGCCTGGTCGATGGCCTGCTCGCCCGGGGCCGCCGCACCGTCCAACGCCGGTTCGCGGTCCAGGGGCATGCCGGACAGCGCGACCGCATCGAGGCCCACGCCGACCTCGTGCTGCGTCATGATCCGGCCAGGTGTCGCAGCGCCAGGCGCAGCATGCCCGCCGCATCGCCGCTCGAATCAGCGCTCGGACTCGCGCCCGGGCCGCCACCGTTGCCTATCGCGGCGACCGCGTCGGCTGCCTGTTTGGGCGACCAGCCCAAACCGGTCAGGGCGTCAACGACCTGCCCCTCGGCGCCGACCGGCACTCTGGCCGAGTGCGCCACGGCCGGACCAGCGCCGCCCGTGGGCGGGCCCAGTCGGTCACCGATTTCCAGCACGATGCGCTGCGCGCCCTTGCGACCGATGCCCGGCACCCGCATCAACGCCGGGAAGTCCTCGGCAGCGATGGCCACGCGCAAGCTCTCCGGATCGTGGACGGCGAGCATCGCCAGCGCCAGCCGTGGCCCCACCCCCGAGACCGTCTGCAGCAGTTCGAAGGTGTCCCGCGACTCGTCGTCGGCGAAACCGAACAGCGTCAGGGAGTCCTCGCGGACGACCAGCGACGTGGCCAGCCGCGCCGTTCCGCCGACGCGAAGCAAGGCGAGCGTGCCGGGTGTGGCGCTGACTAGCAGGCCGACACCTCCCACCGTGATGACGACCGCATCCAGCCGCAATCCGGTAACGCTGCCGGTAACCTCGGCAATCACGTGTGAGCCCCGACCATCGGGCCCGACCATCCAACGAACATGCGTACGAAGCTACCGGGTGGGTCGGACACCGGCGACCAGGCTCGCCGCGGCTGCCATTCGGGTGAGCGACCGGCCACGCCACAGATGGCACAGCGCCAGCGCCACGGCGTCGGAGGCATCGGCAGGCTTGGGGGCCTCGGCCAGGCCGAGCAGCCGCGCGATGGCCAGCTGCACCTCCCGCTTGCCCGCCGACCCCGTCCCGGTGACGGCGGCCTTGACCTCCGAGGGAGTGTGCATCGCCACCTGGCGACCGGCCTGGGCGGCGACCAGCAGGGCGATCCCGGCGACCTGCGCCGTGGCCATCACGGTGCGGACGTTGTGCTGGCTGAAGACCCGCTCGACCGCGACGACCTCGGGCAGGTGCTCCCCGAGCAGCGCACTGAGGCCGTCGTGGACGGCCAGCAGCCGCAGCGCCGCATCCTGGTCGGGGCTGGTACGGATCACCCCGGCGATCACCAGGCAGGCCCGGTGACCCGCTCCGCCGTCGACGACGGCGAAGCCGCACCGGGTGAGCCCGGGATCAACGGCCAGCACCCGCATGCCCTCAGCGTCGCCGCCCGGACAACGCTATAGCCGCAGGCGCGCCGCACCTAGCCGACCAGCTCCAGCTCGGCCAGCACCTCGTCGCTGACGTCGATGTTGGCCCAGACGTTCTGCACGTCGTCGCTGTCCTCCAGCGCGTCGATGAGCCGGAACACCTTGGCTGCCTGTTCCGCGCCCAGCGCGATCTGCGTCGCCGGGATGAACGACGCCTCGGCCGAGTCGTACTCCAGGTGCGCCTCCTGCAGCGCGGTGCGGACCGCCACCAGATCGGTGGCCTCGCTGATCACCTCGAAGGTGTCGCCGAGGTCGTTGACGTCCTCGGCGCCGGCGTCAAGGACGGCTCCCAGGACGTCGTCCTCGCCGAGCCCGCCGTTCTGGTCCTTCGGCACGATGACGACGCCCTTGCGGGTGAACAGATAGGAAACGCTGCCCGGGTCCGCCATGGTGCCGCCGCTGCGCGTCATGGCCACGCGCACCTCGCTCGCCGCGCGGTTGCGGTTGTCGGTGAGGCACTCGATGAGCACCGCGACGCCGCCCGGGCCGTAGCCCTCGTACATGATCGTCTGGTAGTCCGCCCCACCGGCCTCGGCGCCTGAGCCGCGCTTGAGTGCCCGGTCGATGTTGTCGTTGGGCACCGAGGTCCGCTTGGCCTTCTGGATGGCGTCATAGAGCGTCGGGTTGCCCGCTGGGTCACCGCCGCCGGTTCGCGCCGCCACCTCGATGTTCTTGATGAGCTTGGCGAACAACTTGCTGCGCCGGGCATCCACCACGGCCTTCTTGTGCTTGGTCGTCGCCCACTTGGAGTGACCGGACATCGCTGAGCGTCCCTTCCGTGTCCTGCTTCGGCCGGTACGGCGGGATCACCCCCCGGGCGTGACGGGAGTCAGATGCGCGACGACACCGATGAACATGCGATGCACGCGATCGTCGCCGGTGAGCTCCGGATGGAAGGCCGTGGCGACCAGGGGGCCCTGCCGGACCGCGACGATCCTATCCCCGACCCGCGACAGGACGCGCACGTCAGGCCCGGCGTCCACTACTTGCGGCGCCCGGATGAACACCGCACGAAGCGGCGGCCCGTCGATCCCGGTGAGGTCGAGGTCGGCCTCGAAGGAGTCGACCTGCCGGCCGAAGGCGTTGCGCTCGACGGTGATGTCCATGCCGCCCACGGTCTGCTGGCCGGGAGCACGGTCCACCAATCGGTCCGCGAGCAGGATCATCCCGGCACACGAGCCGAGCACCGGCATGCCAGCGGCCACCCGCTCCCGAAGCGGGTCCATCAGGCCGAACGTCCGCAGCAGCCGGTCCATCGTCGTGGACTCCCCGCCCGGCAGCACCAGAGCGTCCACCGCCGCGAGCTCGGCAGGGCGCCGCACCGTGATGACGGTCGCGCCGCTCCCGCGCAACATCCGGACGTGCTCGGCGACGTCGCCCTGCAGGGCGAGGACTCCGATGATGGGCCGCTCGGTCACCACAGCAGGGTAGGGATCACGCTTACCGTCCGCTTACAGCGTCCGAACGCCCGCGACACCTCACTCCTCGACTGTCGTATGTGCCGAGGCCGGCATCCGACAACCACGAGGACCATTGCCATGCGTAACCACGGACATCACTCCGCCCGGCGGCACTACGTTGCCCTGGCCGCAGTCGCCGCCAGCGCCCTGCTGATCGGCGTGCCCGACGCCAGCAGCGCCGACGTGGCCGGCACGGTCGCGGCTGGGACCTAGCCCAACATCGTCTACATCCTCACAGACGACCTTGACGAGCGAACAACGCCCTACTGGGACGTACTGCCCAAGACTCGGCGGTTGCTCGCCGACAACGGTATGGCGTTCACCAACTCCTTCGCGCCCACTCCTATCTGCTGCCCGGCCCGGTCGACCATCCTGACGGGACAGCTGGGTCATAACACCGGGGTACTGACGAATCAGGGTGACCAGGGTGGTTGGGCGACGTTCGTCCGCAACGGCGGGGAGGACCGCACCGTTGCCAAGGCGCTGTCGGAGCAGGCCGGCTATCGAACCGCCCTCATCGGCAAGCACCTCAACGGGTATGGCGTGGGCAACGCCCTTGACTACCCGGTCGAGTACGTCCCACCCGGCTGGTCCGACTGGTACGGCTCGGTCGAGGGAAACTTCTACACGGGCTACAACTACATCCTCAACGAGAATGGGCACCTCACCACGTACGGCGCGTCGGAGGCCGACTACTCGACGGATGTGATGCGGGACAAAGCTGTCGCGGTCATCCGCGACGCGGAGGTCGAAGACGACGACCAGCCGATCTTCATGTACCTGGCGTCCACCGCACCCCACCAGCCGCTGCCGCCGCCGGTCCGGTACGCGGACAACCCCTACGCCGACTCGACAGCGCCCGCGCAGCCCAACTTCGCGGAGGCGGACCTCTCGGACAAGCCGCTGTGGTTGCGCGCGTCCGGTGACACCCGCGCGGCCGGGGTCGCCGCCAACAACGACGAGGACTGGCAGAACCGGATGGGATCGCTGTACGCAGTCGACGACATGGTGGCAGCTGTCGTGGCCGAGTTGCGGACCAACGGCGAGCTGGACCACACCTACTTCGTCTTCACCTCGGACAACGGCTACAACCTCGGAGCCCACCGGCTGCCACAGAAGATGGTCCCGTACGAGGAGTCGATCCGGGTCCCGCTCGTCATCGCCGGACCGGGCATCGACAAGGGCCGGACCATGGCTTTCGCGCTACAGACCGACATCGCACCGACGTTGTACGAGATGGCGGGGCTGCCCTCCCCGTCCTTCGTCGACGGCAGGTCATTGGTCCCGCTCCTGGCCGGGGAGACCCCCGAGGACTGGCGCCAGGATTTCCCCGTGCAGTACGTGAACAACCTTGCCAGCCGCGGGCCGGAGGTCGAGGTATCCCCAGGGACGCCGGCGGAACTCAGTGCCTTCCTCGGCATCGACATCCCCGGATACCGCGCCCTGCGCACCGAGCGCTACCTCTACGTGGAGTGGTACGACGAGGAGAACGCGGAGCGGCTGCACGAGTACGAGCTCTACGACCTCGTGGCCGACCCATGGCAACTGGACAATATCCTCGCGACCTCTGAAGGCCGCGACGCGACCGAGGACCTGGTCGCTGCGCTCGATGCACGACTGGCGGAGTTGACCGCGTGCGTCGGAGAGTCCTGTAGATAACAGGGCGGCAACCCTGCGGGTCCGACGGCGGGCTGTGGATGAGCGACGCGCGGAGACTAGACTCATTGAGAGGTGTTAGGTGGTGCGCGCAACCGCCGACCCCGACGGCAGCAGCAACCGCACCTTCGCGGCCGATGTCCTCCTCGTCGTCGAGGTGGTCAGCTCCACCACGGCATCAGCTGACCGTCGCGAGAAGACCGTCGAGATCGCTCTCGCGGGCATCCCGTCCTACTGGCGTGTCGAACTCGATCCGGAGATCAGCGTGACGGTTCACCGCCTGGTCGGTGACGCTTACGAGGTTGCCGGCACGTTCGCGCGCGGAGCTGTCGTCACCGACCCGGCAATGCCGCGGGCCGCGGTCGAGGTGACTCCGCTGCTCGGCTAATTCACCTGAGAGTGCGCCCGGACGACTGCCACGACGGTCACGAGGTAGGCGTTCTGGCAGCCGGGTCGGGCTCGCGTCGATCGTTCACGCCACACGGCTCGTCACGAAGTACTTCCGCGGGATGTCGGAAGGGGGGCTGGCAGCGGCTCTCGCCTCGCGCGCGACGATGAGTGCATGACCGACACCCTCGACCGCCGCGCCGCCGAGCTGGAGGCAGCCGCCCCACTCGGCGGGCTCCGGGACAGATTCGACCTGCCTGACGGCGTCATCTATCTGGACGGCAACTCCCTGGGCCCACTGCCTCGGGGCGTCGCGGCGGCCGTGGCCGACGTCGTGGCGCGCCAGTGGGGCCACGACCTGATCGCGTCGTGGAACGAGCACGGCTGGTGGCAGGCGCCGACCCGGGTGGGCGACCAGCTGGGTCCCATCATCGGCGCCGCTCCTGGTCAGACCGTTGTCGGCGACTCGACGTCGGTGAACCTGTACAAGGCCATGGGGGCCGCCGCAGCGATGCGGCCCGGACGGCGGCTGGCCGTCACCGACCCGGACATCTTTCCCACCAACCGCTATGTGCTGGACGGTGTCGCCCGCACCTGGGGCCTGGAGGTGGTGGCGGTGAGCCCACCGGCCATGCCGGGGCTGCTGGCCGAACGAGGGGACGAGGTGGCGCTGGTCTCGCTGTCGCAGGTGGACTACCGCACCGGCGAGCTGTGGGATCTCGGCCTGGTGACCTCGGCCACCCATCGGGCCGGCGCCCTGCTGCTGGCCGACCTGTGCCACAGCGCGGGTGTGGTGGTTGCGGACCTGGACGCTCACGGCGTCGACTTCGCGGTCGGCTGCGGGTACAAGTACCTCAACGGCGGCCCTGGCGCGCCGTCTTTCCTGTACGTAGCCCGGCGTCACCTGAGCGCGACGACGGCACCCGACGGCTTCGTCAACCCCATCGCCGGCTGGCACGGCCACGCCCAGCCGTTCGCGATGTCGCCGTCGTACGAGCCGGCCGCCGACGCGACCCGGGCCCGGTCGGGCTCGCCGCCCCTGCTGTCCGTGCTGGCCCTCGAGGCCGCGGTCGGCGCGGTCTACGGCACCGACGGTGACGCCGTGGCGATCGCCGACATCCGGACCCGCTCGCTGTCGCTGACCGGCTGGTTCATCCGGTGCGTGGCTGTGCTGTTGCCGGAGATCACCGTGGTGACGCCACTGGACCCGGTGCGGCGCGGCTCCCAGGTGTCGCTGCGGCACTCGAACTCCTACGGCCTGATCCGCGCGTTGCTGGAGCGCGGGGTGATCGGGGACTTCCGCGAGCCCGGCATCGCGAGATTCGGCATCTCCCCGCTGTTCCTGAGCCACGCCGACCTGCTGTCCGCGGTCCGGATCATGCGTGAGGTGCTGGACGGCGGCGCCGACACCGACCCGAGATGGCGCCGGCGCCTGACCGTCACCTGAGGCTCAGCCCGTCCGGGACTGCGCGAACGCCGCCATCGAGGCGACCTGGAGCGGGTCGAGGCTGGGGCTGACCGCCCCCAGCGCGGCCTCGACATCGGCGAGGGTGATCTGGGCCGATTCCATGGAACGGCGCATCGCCGTCAGTGCGGCCTCGCGGACGAGGGCGGCGCAGTCGGCCGCCGAGTACCCCTCGGTGCGCCGCCCGATCTCGGCAAGGTCGACATCGGCCGCAAGCGGGCTGTGTTTCGCAGCCGAGGCGAGGATCAGCCCCCGGGCTTCGGCGTCCGGCGGCGGCACGAACACCAGCCGTTCCAGTCGGCCCGGCCGCAGCACCGCGGCATCGATGAGGTCGGGCCGGTTGGTCGCGCCGATCACCGACACCCCTGCCATTTGATCGATCCCGTCCAGTTCGGTGAGCAGCGCCGCCACGACCCGGTCGGTCACTCCGGAATCGGAGGACTGGCCGCGCTGCGGCGCCAGTGCGTCGATCTCGTCGAGGAACACCAGCGCGGGCGCGGACTGCCGGGCGCGGCGGAACACCTCGCGCAGGCCGCGCTCGGACTCCCCCACCCACTTGCTCAGCACCTCGGCGCCCTTGACCGGCAGCACCGTCACCTGACCGGTGCCGGCCAGCGCCCGGACCAGGTAGGTCTTGCCGCAGCCCGGAGGGCCGTAGAGCAGCACGCCGCGCGGTGGGTCGACGCCGAGCCGCGAGAAGGTGTCCGGATGGGTCAACGGCCACAGCACGGTCTCGGTCAGGGCTGCCTTGACCTCGGCCATGTCACCGACGTCGTCGAGGTCGAGGTCCGGCACCTCCAGTGAGCCGCCCTCGGCGCCGGTCGGGCGCACCACGGCCAGCGCGCCGTCGAAGTCGGCCATCGTCACCGACGGCGCCGCGACCGAAGACCCGGCAACCTCCGCCCCCACGCCCTGCGCACCTGTCGGTCGCTGCCGTCCCGCGGCCCGCACCCCCGCCTCATGCACCAGGCTGACCAGGTCGGCGAGTACGAAGCCGGGGCTGCGTGCGGCAACCGCGGCCAGGTCGACGTCACCGGCCAGCGGGACTGCCGAGGTGAGCGCCGCCAATGCCTGATGGCGCTGCGCGCGCGTGTACAGGGAGAGGACGACCTCGCGTTCCAGCAGGCCCGGCGCCCGTAGCCGCGGGTCGCAGGCATCGGGATGGCTGGTGGTGGCCACGACCGCGACGCGGGCGTCGGTTACCCGGGCGGTGATCTCGGCGAGCAGCATCCCCTCGGCACCGCTGGGCCGGGCGGTGCCGACGACGGCGTCGATGTCCTCGATGAGCAGCACGGCGGGAGTAAGGGTTGCCGCTCGCTCGCCAGCGGCTCGCAGTCTCGCTACGACGGCGTCGGCACTGAGTCCGGCCAGTTCGGGCGCCCAGAGGTGGACCACGCGAGCACCGACGGCAGCGGCCGCGGCGCGCACCAGGCTCACCTTGCCCGATCCGGCAGGACCGCTGACCAGGGCGCCGAGGCGTCGGCCGGATCCCAGCCGGGCCAGCAGCTCGTGGTGATGGAAGTCCAGATCCAGCCACTCCCGCAGGGCGGCGTGTGGCTGGTCGAGACCGGGCGGCGGCTGCGGACTGTCCGCTGCCTCGGTCACCGCGGCCCCGGTCGCCGCGGCCCCAGTCACGGCGGCGGCTGCCCGATTCTCGGCGCCCAACCTCGACCCCAAGCCGGGCGTGGCGCTGGTCGCCGTCTCGCGCCCGGTCTGCAACGCGACTGTCGTCGCCATCGTCACAGAGGCCGGTCCGGCCGGTTCGACGGTCGCCACGCGCGCGGTGATCAGGTCCGGAGCGGCGAGGCCGATCTCGTCACCTCGCGAGACCACCCGGCCCAGCAGGGCCAGACGCACCACGTCCAGCGGCACCGAGCGCAGCAGCCCGGCACCACCGGTGTCGGCCAGCACCACGCGGTTCGCCGGCGGCGCCACGGCGGGTCCGACGTCGACGTCGCTGCCCTCAGCGATACCGAGCGTGGCGAGGGTCGCCGCGTCGAGGAGCACCAGGAACGGGTGGGTGCCGGGCGGGGCCGGCGCGACGACCGCCGCGGTCTCACCGGAGCCGGGCGGGGCGGCGCGCAGCCTGACGGGATCCCAATGGGACAGCCCGAGCGCGGCCATGGTCGCGCCGGACAGCAGCACCACGCCCCGGCGGTCCCCGGCCCCGGCGTCGGATATCTGGGCTCGTAGCCGCAGCGTCGCGTCGGTCACGGCAGCGACCGTAGCGGGCACGCCGGACAGCCGACCGCATCGCGGGCGGATGCTGGTGGTTTGCACGCGTCGCCCGTGATGTCGCAGCTGCGTGACACGGAGTCGTGGCCGCCGGCGAGGGAGGGCGTCCGACCGCCAGACGCTCACCGACCTCCTGCTGGTCGCCTGCCGACGGCCCGGACATCCGATGCGTGTCCTTCGTCGAGCTCTCCGACTCCCTCGATACCCAGGACGCCGAGACCCAGGCTCACCTGCAGGCCCTGCCGGCCTCGCGCGGGTGACCCGCGGCGGGTCACCAGCCGCGCTGCGCCAGCCGGTGCGGTGCGGGGATGTCGTCGACGTTGATGCCGACCATGGCCTCTCCCAGCCCGCGCGACACCTTGGCGATGACGTCGGGGTCGTCGTGGAACGTGGTGGCCTTGACGATGGCGGCGGCCCGCGCCGCCGGGTCGCCGGACTTGAAGATGCCGGAGCCGACGAAGACGCCGTCCGCGCCCAGCTGCATCATCATCGCGGCGTCCGCAGGGGTGGCGATGCCGCCCGCGGTGAACAGCACGACCGGCAACCGGCCCGCCTCGGCGATCTCGGCCACCAGCTCGTACGGTGCTTGCAGCTCCTTGGCCGCGACGTAGAGCTCGTCCGGTCTCATCGAGGACAGCCGGCGGATCTCATCGCCAATGGTGCGCATGTGGGTGGTGGCGTTGGAGACGTCACCGGTGCCCGCCTCGCCCTTGGAGCGGATCATGGCGGCACCCTCGGTGAGCCGACGCAGCGCCTCGCCCAGATTCGTCGCCCCACAGACGAAGGGGACGGTGAACGCCCACTTGTCGATGTGGTGGGTGTAGTCGGCGGGGGTGAGCACCTCGGACTCGTCGATGTAGTCCACGCCGAGGCTCTGCAGCACCCGGGCCTCGACGAAGTGACCGATGCGGGCCTTGGCCATGACCGGGATGGACACCGCGGCGATGATCGAATCGATCATGTCGGGGTCGGACATCCGGGCCACGCCACCCTGCGCGCGGATGTCAGCGGGCACCCGCTCCAGGGCCATCACGGCCACGGCGCCGGCGTCCTCGGCGATCCGGGCCTGCTCCGCGGTGACCACGTCCATGATCACGCCGCCCTTGAGCATCTCGGCCATTCCCCGCTTGACCCGCAGCGTTCCGGTGCCCCCGGTAGCTTGTTGCGACTCGTTCGACATGGGATTCATGGTAGGAGGCCGGAGCGACCGGCCGCGTCCGCGCGGTCCAGTGTCCGGCGATAGGCCTGCTCCCACTGTGTGGCCAGCCGCGGCCAGGCGAACTGCTTCACCCGCTGCCAGGCAGCCGCACCGAGCCGGTGCCGCTGGTCGTCGTCGGCGAGGGCGGCGCCGACGGCGATTGCCAGCGCCGCGGCGTCACCCGTGGCGAACGTGATCCCGGCCAGCGGCTCGGTCGGCGTCGGCTGCAGCAGGTCGGCGAAGGCGGGCAGCGCGGCGGCGACGACACACGAGCCGCGCGCCATCGCCTCGGCGACGACGAGGCCGAAGCTCTCACCTCCGCGGTGTGGCGCCACCACCACATCGGCGGCGTCCAGCAGTGCCGTTCGGCGCTGGTCGTCCACCCAGCCGAGCAGCTCGACCCCCGCCGGAGCGGTCGCGCCCGTCATCCCCCGCGGCCGACCGGGACCGGCCAGCACCAGCCGGGCCTGCGGATGGCGCGCCCGGATCGCCGGCCAGGCCGCCAGGAGGACGTCGATGCCCTTGCGAGGCTCGGACAGCCGACCGACCGCCACCACGACAGGGGTGGCGCCGGGTTCGGCCGTCCGCGGCGGCCGGGCGGCGGGCACGTCGACGCCGTTGCCGATGACCACTGCGTCGAGACCCAGATGATCACGAATGGTGGTCAGCGCATGTCGGCTGACCGCGGTCAGCAACGCTGCACGCCGGAGCCGCCGACGGAGCAGGGGTGCGGCCAGGTGCAGCGCCAGGGTGTCGGCGCGAGCGTGGACCGTGGCGACGACCGGCCGGCGCGAATGCAGCAGCACCGCCTGCGGCAGTCCCGGTGCCAGCGGTTCGTGGAGGTGGATGACGTCGTGCTCCGCGGTCCAGGCCGCGACGGCCCGGTGCCAGGTGAACAGGGCCAGTCGGGCCACGGACCCGTTGGCCGGTACGGCGATCGAGCGGCCCGCCGAGGTCGACCAACTGACATCGCCATCCGCCTCGCCGACTGGCATCGGTCGGCCGGGTGCAAGCACCCCGACGGTGTGCCCCAGCGCCCTCAGGTGATGCGCCGACCCGAGCACCTGCGCCTGCACGCCGCCGGGCACGCTGAGGTCATAGGCGCTGATCAGACCGATCCGAAGCGGGCCTCCGGGAGCGTTCACCCCGTGTGCGACACCTCCGCAAGATCGGAGCGGAACACCCGCTGCAGCATGTGCCAGTCCTGCGGGTGGGCCCTGATCCCGCTCGACCAGGCGTCGGCATAGCCCTGAACTGCTGCGCGCAGCCCCGTTGCCCGCTCTCCCACGATCGGCACCTCCGGCCAGAACTCGATGACCAAGCCCCAACCGTTCGAGATGTCGGCGCGAGGCTCGTAGTGGATGACGACGGGGTGCAGCGCCGCCCCGGTACGCGCGGCGAGCACGGCGGGGCCGGAGGCGACCATGGCCGCCTCGCCCAGCAGGGTCACCGCCACACCCCGGCCGGTCAGATCCCGGTCGGCGAGCAGCGGCGCGAACCCGCCGACACCCAACCGCTCAGCCAGGATCGGCATCGGCGGAGGTCCCCCGGTCAGCGGCAGGATCTCCATCCCCAGGCCGGTGCGGAACGCGACGAACTTGTCGAAGACGTCCGCGGGCTCCAGTCGTTCGGCGACCGTGACCAGCGGGGCCAGCTCCCGGCACGACCACGCCCCCGCGTGGTCCCAGTTACCCAGGTGCGCCAGCGCCGCGACGACGCCCCGACCCGAGGCGAGCGTGGTCGCCACCGGCTCCAGCCCGGTGGTGCGCACCGAGCCGGTGACCCGCTCGGGCGACCACGTGGGCAGCCGGAAGGCGTCGATCCAGTACCGGACGTAAGAGCGCATGCCGGCCCGGACCGCTGCCTCCAGGGCGTCGACGGCGACTGCGCGGCGCAGGTTGGACCGCAGGCGCTGTACGCCGCGTCGGTTGCGCGCGGTCACCCGGTCGGCGATGAGATCGCCCAGGCGGTACGCGCGCCGCTCGGGCAGGTGGCGCAACAGCGACCAGGCGGCGCCGTAGCCGTGGGCAGTGGCCCACGCCCCGACGTTCATCAGCGGGTTGCTCGCTGGATCATCGGCGAGCAGGGTGGACCGGGGCGCTCAGCTGCCGGCGCACCGCCAGCACGCGCTGTCCCACGGTCGCCGCGATGCCCAGCAGCAGGATCACCAATGCCAGATGCAGCACCCAGACCGGCGCTCCGAGCCCCACAGCCAGCACTGCCGCAAGCGTCAGCCCCAGCCGGTCGGCGCGCGCGGCGATCCCGTCCGGGGCGCTGGCACCGAGTCCCTCGGCCCGGGCCCGGGCGTACGGCACCAGCCCGATGGCTGCCAGCGCCGCGACCGCCAGGCCGAACCCGCGCTCGTCGGACTCGGTGTGGAACCAGACCACCAGTGCAGCGAACACGGCTGCATCCGCCACCCGGTCCAGGGTGGAGTCCAGGAACGCCCCCCAGGGGGCAGCCCGACCGGACAGCCGTGCCATGGTGCCGTCCAGGACGTCGGCCAGGGCGAACACCGCCACCGAGATCGCACCCGCCGTCAGCTGACCGCACGCGATGAGGGTCGCGGCGCAGACGACGGCGACGGTTCCGGCGATGGTGACCATGTCGGCGCTGATCCGCCAGGACAGCAGACGCAAGGCCAACGGCTGCAGCCCCTGCCGCAGCGCGGGCCCCACATGATGCTCGAGCATGCTCGCCTATGCCTGTGCCGTCACGCCTGGCACGCTCGGCCACGCCGCGGCCAGCAGCCCGCGGGTGTCGGCGAGCAGCTCCGGCACGGCTTTGGTCCGGGCGATGATCGGCAGGAAGTTGGAGTCGCCGCCCCAACGTGGCACGACATGCTGGTGCAGGTGTGCGCTGATGCCCGCGCCGGCGACACCGCCCTGGTTGATCCCGATGTTGAAGCCGTGCGCCCCCGATGCGGCGCGCGCGGCCACCATCGCCTGCTGGGTCAGGGTCGCGACGTCGGCGAGTTCGTCGGCGTCCAGGTCGGTGTAGTCGGCGACGTGCCGATAGGGGCAGACCAGGACATGACCGGGGTTGTAGGGGTAGAGGTTGAGCACCGCGAAGGCGTGCTCGCCACGGGCGACGATCAGCGCCTCCTCGTCGGGACGTGACGGCGCCAGACAGAACGGGCAGGCGCCCGCGGTCCCGTCCTCGGGCTTGTTCTCGCCGCTGAGGTACGCCATGCGGTGGGGCGTCCACAGCCGCTGGAAGGCATCGGGGACGCCCACCATGTTCCCGGCGTCGTCGAGCGCGGGGCCGGGTTCACTCACCGCGCGATCGTAGACGGCATCAGACCTGGCGCCGCTGACCGACTGCATCGACGATCCGCGAGACCGCCTCGTCGACCGGCACCGCATTGTCCTGAGTACCGTCGCGATAACGGAACGAGACGGCGTCGGCTGCGATGTCCTCGTCCCCGGCGATGAGCTGGAACGGCACCTTCGCCTTCGTGTGATTGCGGATCTTCTTGGGCATCCGGTCGTCGGAGGTGTCGACCTCGACCCGGATCCCGGCGCTGCGCAACTGCGCCGCGACGCCATGCAGGTACTCCTCGTGGGCCTGCGCGACCGGAATGCCCACCACCTGGAGCGGGGCCAGCCACGGCGGGAAGGCGCCGGCGTAGTGCTCGGTGAGGACGGCGAAGAACCGTTCGATCGAGCCGAACAGCGCTCGGTGGATCATGACCGGGCGCTGCCGGCTGCCGTCGGCGGCCTGGTACTCGAGGTCGAACCGCTCAGGCAGGGTGAAGTCCAGCTGGATCGTCGACATCTGCCAGGTGCGGCCGATCGCGTCGCGGGCCTGCACGGAGATCTTCGGGCCGTAGAAGGCGGCACCACCGGGGTCGGGGACCAGGTCCAGCCGCGAATCGGCCGCCACCTGGGTCAGCGTGTCCGTGGCCACCTGCCACATCTCGTCATCGCCCACGGACTTGTCCGGGTCCCGGGTGGACAGTTCGAGGTAGAAGTCCTCCAGACCGTAGTCGCGCAGCAGGTTGAGCACGAAGGTCAGCAGCGAGGTCAGCTCGCCGTGCAGCTGCTCGCGGGTGCAGTAGATGTGGGCGTCGTCCTGCGTGAAGCCGCGGGCGCGGGTCAAGCCGTGGATGACGCCCGACTTCTCGTATCGGTAGACCGTGCCGAACTCGAAGAGCCGCATCGGCAGCTCACGGTAGGAACGGCCCCGCGACCGGTAGATCAGGTTGTGCATCGGGCAGTTCATCGGCTTGAGGTAGTACTCCTGACCGGCTTTGCGGATGGCACCGTCCGCGCTGCGCTCCTCGTCCAGGTGCATCGGCGGATACATCCCGTCGGCATACCACTGCAGGTGCCCCGAGGTCTCGAAGAGTGCGGCCTTCGTGATGTGGGGGGAGTACACGAACTCATATCCCGCCTCCTCGTGCCGCTTGCGCGAGTAGTCCTCCATCTCACGGCGGACGATGCCGCCGCGGGGGTGGAACACCGCGAGGCCGGAGCCGATCTCGTCCGGGAAGCTGAACAGGTCCAGCTCGACCCCGAGGCGCCGGTGATCGCGCCGCTCGGCCTCGGCGAGGCGGGCGAGGTGGGCGCGCAACTCGTCCTTGGTCGGCCAGGCGGTGCCGTAGATGCGTTGCAGCTGGGGTTTCTTCTCGCTGCCGCGCCAGTAGGCGGCCGCCGACCGCATCAGCTTCCAGCCGTTGCCGAGCAGCCGGGTGGTAGGCACGTGCGGACCGCGGCACAGGTCCTTCCAGGCGACGCTGCCGTCGCGCCTGACGTTGTCGTAGATCGTCAGCTCGCCCGCGCCGACCTCGGTCGAGGCGCCCTCGGCAGCGGCCGCGACATCGCCACCCTTGAGGTCGATCAGTTCGAGTTTGTAGGGCTCCGCGGCCAGTTCCGCGCGCGCCTCGTCCTCGGTGACCACGCGGCGGCGAAATGTCTGGCCCTCCTTGACGATCCTGGCCATCGCCTTCTCCAGCTCCGCCAGGTCGTCCGGGGTGAACGGCAGGTCGACGTCGAAGTCGTAGTAGAAGCCGTCGGTGATCGGCGGGCCGATGCCGAGCCGGGCACCGGGGACCCGTCCCTGGACGGCTTGGGCCAGGACGTGGGCTGCCGAGTGCCGCAGCACGCTGAGCCCGTCGGGAGAATCCGCGAGTACGGGTTCGACTACCTCGCCACCGGCGAGCATGTGATCGAGATCGCGCAGCGTGCCGTCGACCCGGGCGACCAGCAACAAGGGTGTCACCAATCCCGCGCCGTCGAGGGCCTCGCGCGCGCTGGTCCCCGCCACAGCCACGGTGGCACTCGGCGACCTCGTCGGGCTGTCGCCCGGGTGAGCCTCTCGTTCGGTGTCGGTCACGTCGCACCACGCTAGGGCACGTGCCGGACACAGCGGCCTCCATCCTGCCATCCGGCTGTCCGATCTTGACGTACGGCTCCGCACCCGGTTGTATCACCAGCCCGCACGTCACCGATCTGCAGGCCGGACGCAACGAAGGGACAGCCAGGTGAGCGATCTCGGCGACGGCACCCCGGCCAACCCGTGGCAGCTCAAGACGCCGCCCCTGACGTCGGAGTACACGATGCACCGCGACGTCCGCGACGGCAGGGACGTCATCGTGTGCACGGTGGGCCGAACGGTGCTGCTCTATGACGCCCGGTGCCTGGACGACCTCCACGCCATGCTCACCGGGCACGGCGGCTGGATGGAACTGGGGTCCGCAGACGAACAGAAGGCCGCCAAGGACGGCACCGTCGAGGCGTGGGGCCGGTCCCATGGCAATCCGGTGGGGGGCTGGTACGGCCTCCAGAAGGGCCTCCGTGGCCGCTTCGGGATGTACGTCGCGCCGCTGCTGGAGCGCCTGGGACTGGCCGAGGTGGAACACCACGCCCGCGGCAACCGTATGCGGGCCATCACATGAGGGGATCCCATGACCATCGCCGCCAATGAGCGGGTCGACGCGCTGGGCCTGCGGACGTTCCTGGCAGGGCGGCGCAACTACGTGTTGCTGACCACGCGCGCGGACGGCCGCCCGCAGCTCTCACCCGTCACCGGTGCCCAGGGTGGCGACGGCCGACTGCTGATCTCCAGCTACCCGGCCCGGGCGAAGACCCGCAACCTGCAGCGCGACCCGAGCTGCGCCGTCCTCGTCCTCAGTGATGACTTCGGCGACGCCTGGGTGCACATCGACGGCACCGCGCAGGTGCTGACCGGCGAGGCGGGCGTCGAGGCGCTGGTGGCCTACTACCGCGCCGCCGCCGGTGAGCACCCCGACTGGGACGAATACCGCCAGGCGATGCGCGAGCGCGACAAGGTGTGCCTGGCCATCACGATTACCGGATGGGGCCCGATCGCGACCGGCGGCATCCCAGCGGAGTACGCCTCGGCCTGACACGCCAACCCGCGTGGTCCGCCGCCCGATCATGCCCGGCGGGTGATGAGGCGGTGAAGCGCGAGGAGGCTGATCGCGCCCGTGATCGGGACGCCCCACAGCGGGATGAGCGCCATCGGGGTCTCCAGCAGCGTCCGCATCAGGGGATCCGCGAGCAGCGTGAACGTCAGGCCGGTGCCGACGGCCACGACGAAGTCACCGAAGCTGAACACGTGGAAGGCCAGGTAGGCCCGGACGCGGTTGCGTGCGGCCAGCCGGGCCGCGACGACAACCACGATCGGCGCCAAGAGTCCCGCGATCAGGTCACCCCAGGCTGCGTTGGTCACGAACTGCGCCGGCAGCAGCCCCGCCGCGCCCACCAGGAAGAAGGCGATCGCCGCCGGCACCCGCCAGGCGTTGAACAGCGTCAGGTAGGACAGATCCACCTCGTAGACCAGCCGGCGCATGACCGGTGACCGGCTCAACACGAGGAGTGGAATCGCCGTCCCAGCTGCGATGAAGGCGGGAAGCGCGAAGAGGGGGACCACCGACAGTGCCCCGGCCGCAGAGAGGGCTCCGACGGCAGCCCCCCAGACCGCGAGGGCCGAAAGCCAGCGGGTGACGACGGTGCGGGTCGCCGGGATGGCGGGAGCGGTGGTGACGTACCTCAGGGACATGAGAACCTCCGGTCAGTTGTCTTCTTGGACTTACTGCGTCAGGGTGACCCAGTGAGTTTGATATGTCAACTCACTAGCCTATGCTCGGATTCATGACGGACGGCTCGACTCCCCGCGAGTGCTCGATCGCCAGCGCGATGGCGGTCATCGGCGAGCGGTGGACGCCCCTGGTCCTGCGAGAACTGGTCTTCGGTGTGCACCGCTTCGGCGACATCGCCACGGCCACCGGGGCACCTCGTGATCTGCTGGCCAAGCGCTTGAAGTCCCTTGAGGCCCACGGGCTGATCGAGCGGCGCCGATATCAGGAACGCCCCCCACGCTTCGAATACCACCTCAGCCGGAGCGGGGCGGACGCCGGCGACGTCCTGCTCGCCCTCATGGCCTTCGGCGACGAGCACCTGCGCCCAGAGCCACCGGTGCGTTGGCACCACGGCTCAGCCGAAGCGGCTCACGAGCTGACGCCGATTCTCGTCTGCAGTCAGTGCGGCGAACCCGCCCGCTCGGGTCTGCACAGCCCCACCGGGCCCGGCGCACCGACGACGACAGCGACAGCGACGACGACGACAGCGACGACGACAGCGACGACGACGACAGCGGACGTGAGCCCTGGAGCACCATGATGTGCGGATGAGAGTGACCGTGCTGGGCGCCGGCTCCTGGGGAACGACGGTGGCGGCGCTGATGGCGCGTCGCAACGAGGGCTTGATCTGGGCGAGGCGCCCGGGCGTCAGCGACGAGATCAACACCGAGCACACCCACAAGCGCTACCTGGCCGGCTTCGCCCTGCCGACGCAACTGAGGGCCACCCCCGATCTCGAGGTCGCGGCCCGGCATTCGGAGGTACTGGTGGTCGCCGTGCCCTCGGACGCGTTCCGAGATGTCCTCGTGGCGGCCCGGCCACACCTGCACCCGTGGATTCCTGTGGTCAGCCTGACCAAGGGCCTGGAACGCGGCACCCTGATGCGGATGACCGAGGTGATCAAGGATGTGCTGCCAGGGCATCCGGCGGCCGCGCTGACCGGGCCCAACCTGGCCAAGGAGATCATGGCGGGGCTCGCGGCGGCGACCGTCGTCGCAACTGAGGACCTGTCGGTCGCGGCCGCGCTGCAGGACGTCTTCCGCCGCGGCCTGTTCCGCGTCTACACCAACCACGATGTCGTGGGCTGCGAGATCGGTGGGGCCATGAAGAACGTCGTCGCCATCGCGACCGGGATCGCGCAGGGTCTCAGCGTCGGTGACAACACCCGAGCCGCCGTGATGGCCCGCGGCCTCGCCGAACTGACCCAACTGGGCGTCGCGATGGGCGCCGAAGCCGCCACCTTCGCCGGGCTGGCAGGGCTCGGCGATCTGGTCGCCACCTGCATCAGCCCGCAGAGCCGCAACCGCTACCTGGGCGAACAACTGGGCCTCGGGCGCAGCGTCGCGGACATCCTGGCCGAGATGGGTCAGGTCGCCGAGGGCGTCAAGACCGTCCACTCCGCCGTCGAGCTGGCGGACCGCTTCGGCCTGGGCATGCCGATCACCCGTGCGATCCACCGCGTGGTCACCGGCCAGACCGGCGCCCCGGTCGCTTACGCGGGCCTGATGGGGGCACCGGCCGGGCACGAGGCCGAGCCGGGCTGAGGATCCTCAGAACGCCGCGATCTCAGCCAGCGCCTCCGCAGCCCCCGTGACCATGTCGTCCCACAGCTCCTTGCCCCGCTCGGCGGTGGCGCCCGTCGGGTCGCCGATCACACCACCGGTCCCGAAATCGTCGGAGGTCCACCCGAAAGACACCGGCCCACCGAATCTCACGTATCGGTTGCCGGCCAGGCGCTCGGGCACAGACCGTCGGGCGAGGGTCATGTCCACGAGGTCGGGGCGCAGGTGCAGCATCAACGAGGTCTCCTCCAGACCGCCGTGCACACCCATCCCCAGCTCCGACCCCGGGCTCGGACCGCCCTGGTCCGCGGGTACGCCGGGGTGCATCAGAAAAGTCTGCAACCCAGTGGCGATCCGGATGTCCCGGCAGGCGACCTGCAGCAGGGCGCTGTTGCCGCCGTGGCCGTTGAGGAACACCAGCCGCCGCGCGGGAGTGGCGGCCAATGAGTGCGCGATGTCTGCCAGCACGGCCAGCAGGGTGGCCGCCGACAGCCAGACGGTACCGGGTGCCCAGGCGTGCTCGTTGGACTTGGTGTAGGCCAGTGGCGGCAGCAGCCACAGGTCCAGGTCCTCCCCCACCTCGGCGACCACTGCCTGTGCCAGGCTGTCCGCCCCCACTAGATCGGTGGCCAGCGGCAGGTGCGGGCCGTGCTGCTCCACCGCCCCGACCGGCTGCACCAGCACCGAGTCCGGGCTCAGCAGCTCGACCACGGCCGTGCCGCTGAGTTCGGCGAAGCGACGGGCGGCTGTGGCGGTCGGCACGAGCCGACCGTAGCCGTGCCAGATGAAGACCTCGTTTCCGTCGTGGGTCGCGATGGCGCCATCGGGCCCAGGTCGCTAGACATGGGCGGTGCTGGTGGTCCGCAACGCCCTGGCGGTCGTGCGCCAACCGGGCTCGCCCGACGAGGAGCCCGGTGACCTGTGGTGCGATTCGGGTCAGGTCGTTCCACCCCTCACGGCCATCGGCGCGGACACCGAGGTGCTGGACGCCATGGGGTGCATCGTCACGCCGGGTCTGGTCAACGCCCATCACCACCTGCTGCAGACCGCGTTCCGGACGCTGCCTGGCACGCGTGGGGTGCCGATGGCGCAGTGGTTGCCGACCATGGCCGCCGCCTATCGGGCGGCCGGGATCGACGAGGAGCTGACGCACGCCGCGGCGGCGGCCGCACTGACCGAGTCCCTGCTGAGCGGGGTCACGACCGTTGCCGACCACCAGCTGGTATGGCCACCGGCAGGCGATGATGCGGCGCTGGCCGCAGCAGTGGACGCCGCGTCACGAGCCGTCGGCACCCGGCTGGTCTTCGTGCGAGGCAGCGCGGGCGACGACCCCCAGGCCGCGGCGGCGGGAGCCGAGGCGGTCGCCGGCCGACTGCTCGGACCCGCCGGGCGCTCCCCCGCAGGGGTCAGCGGGGACGGCCGCACCCAGGTGGCCGTGGGCCCGGCCGGGGTGCACAGCGACTCCGCCGAGACGTTCCGACTGCTCGGCCAGGTGGCCGAACGACTAGGCCTGCGCCGTCGGACGCAAGCCAACGAGCAGGTCGACGTCGCGGTCGCGGCCACCCGCTACGGCCGGCGGCCGGTGGAGCTGCTCGCCGAGTGGGGCTGGCTGGCACCCGACGTCACCCTCGCCCATCTGTGCGCGGTGACCGAGGCCGAGATCGAGCGACTGGCGGCAGGCGGCGTCAGCGGAACCCATGCGCCGGGCTGCGACCTCCCGATGGGGTGGGGGGTGGCGCCCGTGGCGGCGCTGCGCGAGGCGGGTGTCGTCATGGGGCTGGGGACCAGCGGCGGTGGCAGCAACGACGCCGGGCACCTGTTGGCCGATGCCCGCCTCGCCATGCAGGTCGCTGCACTGGCCCCGATCCGGCCACGGCCGCTCGCCGCCCGTGAGGTCCTGGCGATGGCCACCTCCGGTTCCGCGCTCGGTCTGGGCCGACCGGAGCTCGGTCACCTGCGGCCGGGCGCCGCCGCGGACCTGTGCGTCTGGGACGTCTCGGGCGTGGCCGACGCCGGCGTGGCGGATCCGGTGGCGGGACTGCTGTGGGCGGATCCGGGCCGCCGGCCGCGGCATGTCGTGGTCGCCGGCCGCGTCGTGGTCCGCGACGGCGTGCCGGTCGCCGTGACCGCGCAGCACGCCGGGGACGAGCTGCGCCGGGTACTGCAGGTGCGTGGCGGCGCAGCACGCCCGTAACCAGTCCGCAATGCCGCCGCGCGACGATGCCCGCATGAGCGACGTGCTGGTGGTGGGAGCGGGTCACAACGGTCTGACGTGCGCGGCCTATCTGGCCCGTGCGGGCCTGGCCGTCACCGTGCTGGAGGCGCGTGACACCACGGGCGGCTGCGCGTCGACAGTGACCACGCTGGAAGGCGCCCGGGTCAACATCTGCAACTGCGACCACACGATGATCCGGGCGACGCCGATCGCCGAGGAGCTGGACCTGTCGAGGCATGGCCTGCGGTACCTCGACGTCGACCCATCGTCGCTGAACATGACGTGGGACGAGCGGCGGCCTTGGCTGGCCTTCGCCGACATCGACCGCACGTTGGAATCGTTGACGCTGACTCATCCCGATCAGGTGCCCGGCTACCGGCGGTACCTGGAGGCGGCCATTCCGGTGGCCAGGCTGCTCGTCGAACTGACCTCGGCGGCCCCCACCCCGCGGGCCGTGCTGTCCCGGCTCGGCAGGCGCTCGGCACTCGTCCTGCCGCGTCTGCTGGCGTGGAGCCGCCGCAGCGTGGCCGACGTGCTCGGCGGTTTCTTCAGTGACCCCAGCCTGCTGGGGCCGGCTTTCACGGCCGGGCCGGTGGTGTGGGGGGTTCACCCGCGCACGCCGGGCACGGGCCTCGGCGCGCTGGGTTACGCCATGCGGCACCTGGTGGGGGTGGGGCGGCCGGTGGGCGGCAGCGGTGCCTTCCCCGACGCCCTGGCCTCAGTGGTCCGCGCCCACGGTGGCACCATCCGCACCGGAGCCCGGGTGCGGCGGATCGAACTCGAGGGCGGCCGGGTCCGTGGCGTCAGCCTCGACGGCGGGGAACTCCTCGCGGCGCCGACGGTCGTGGCAGCCACAGACCCGCACGCCGCGCTCGTCTCCTGGTTGGCGGACCCGCCCAGCACCGCCCTCGCGATGTCGCAGCGCTGGTCGGCCAAACCGCGACACGACGGGTACGAGTCCAAGATCGACGCCGTCGTGGGCGAGCTGCCGGTCTACCGCGACGTCGACCAGCGCGTCCTGGACGCGCTAGGTGTCAGGGAGCCGCTGATCCCCACGGCGGTGATCTCGACGTCGACAGCGGCGATGGTCGCCGCCCACGGCCGGTTGTCCGCCGGCGAGGTGGCCGAGCGGCCGATGTTCCTGGCCAACGTGCCGTCGGTGCTCGACCCCTCGATGCAGCTGCGAACCGGCGATGGCGCCGTCGAGCACGTCTTCAGCTTGGAGGCGCTGTGGACGCCGTACACCGTGCGAGGTGGCTGGGCCGCTTCGGGCGAGCCGGCCCGGTGGCTGGAGGTCTACGCCGACCTGGTCCAGCCAGGCTTCAGGGACGCTATCCGGCGGTGGCGGGTGGTGACCCCCGCCGACTACGAGAGCGACTTCGGCCTCGCCCGCGGTTACGCGCCCTCGTTCGCGGGGGGGCCGCTGGCTGCCCTGATCGGCCGGGACCGCGAGCTGACCCGCTACGAGACTCCCATCAAGGGGTTGTTCCTCAGCGGCGCGGGCACCTTTCCCGGCGCTGGGGTGTGGGGGGCGTCGGGCCGCAACGCGGCCGCAGTCGTGTTGCGGAGTCTGCGGTAGGTCAGAGCACCGGCTCCGGTTGTCACATCACTGGACCAGCGACTGCTGCGCCGGTCACGGCGGTGGCCAGCACCAGCACAGCTGCGACGACGGGCAAGACCGCGACGAGCACTCCCGCGAATCGCCGACCGGTCAACGCGATTCCGACGCCGATGGGACCCACGACCAGGCATCCGACGGCAGCGCCGGCCGGCACGGCGATGCGCTGCCGGGCACCGTCGCTTGCCTCGAGTGCCCCCGTGGCCTCCGGAGGGAGGGCCGAGATCGCGGACGCGGCTGATTGAACGATCAGTTGTGCGGCGATCGTCCCGAGCACCACCAGCGCGAGCACGACAAGGACGGTGGCCTGGACGCCGAGGCGATGTCGCGCCGCGACAGCCGACACCGCGAGAACCGCAAGACCCGACGACACCCCGAGGGCGAGGAACACCAGGGCGAGCGCGAGGGGATAGAACTCTCCGGAATTCAGGAAGCCCGGGTCGCCGACCGGGTCGAACGCGACGAGGAAACCGGGCAGGGACACCGTCACGCAGGTGCCAATCGATGTCATGAGCATGGTCAACGGCAAGAGGACGGGCGGTGCAGAGAGCCGAGTGGCGGCTGGCCCAGCAGGCTGTTGGGACATCGTGACCTCCAA
>Ga0163144_10005330_pt1 | contig 28568 bp, 14 predicted proteins | sample OliLak19BULKMAT1_FD_123175 | JGI IMG/M metagenome (GOLD analysis project Ga0163144, IMG submission 123175) | Freshwater microbial mat bacterial communities from Lake Vanda, McMurdo Dry Valleys, Antarctica - Oligotrophic Lake LV.19.BULKMAT1 | ecosystem: Environmental > Aquatic > Freshwater >...
AATGCGATGGCTGCAGGCGACGTTCTCCAATCGATTCAACCGCGTGCGCAACGAGCACGGCCATGTATTTCAAGGCCGCTATAAAGGACTGCCCGTGGAGCCGGATGCCACCGGAGCGGTTTGTCATTATATCCATCTCAATTCCGTGCGGGCCGGCCTCACCTCCCTACCAGCGATCGAACGCTGGCCGTGGTCGAGCTTGCCGACGCTCATGAACGGAAGACAGCGCCCGGCATGGTACTCACCCGAACCGGCGCTCGCGCACGCCGGAGGTCTCGAGGATACGCCGGCCGGGCGAAGACACTACCTGGATTATCTCGGTTGGCTCAACGCCGATGAAGCCGGACAAAAAGAGCTGGCGTTCGATCGGATGTCAAAAGACTGGGCGGTGGGTGAGCGGGAATTCAAAGCGGCCTTGCTGGAGGCGCATCAGGAACTCGGGATTCGCATCCAGAGAGGTGAGCATGGGCCGGGGGAGATATCGATGGCTTTGTGGTCAACGCGCCTGGAGACTTACCTGGCCTTATTGAAGAAAACGCCTCGTGACATTACCACTGACGCAAAGGGTGCATCTTGGAAAGTGGCGGTTGCCGCCGCCATGAAAACCACGACCACGGCGTCAAACCCGTGGCTGGCAAGCCAGCTCAATATGGGTAGCCCATTCCGACTGTGCCGGCTCGTTAGCACCTGTCGCGCCACGCCCGCCGTGTTCCAGCCACACGTCAAAAAAATTGCTAAGTACAAAGTTTGACCCCTAGTCATTCCGCAGCAACTCCGTCGTTGCCTGAATCCCGGCCTCGGAGCCTCCCAAATCCCTCAATAGGCTTTGATACCGACAACGGTGGCGAAAGTGAACGACCGCCGACCGAAAAGACTCTTGGTGTGCAGCGGACAACTTACTGGCAGTAAGGATCTCATTCCCGGGCCGAAAAAAGATCGGTTCGTCGGGTCCGTAGGGAATGGAGTTTGACGCTTTTGGGTGTCGCTTTTCGGGAGCTCCGGTGACGCAGATTCCATGGGAAAATACGTTGCGTAAATCACCGATCATCCTGCAATGCAGTAACCCATGCCGAATACCCCCAAACCATGGTATAGATTTCAGGCCCGCGCACGTCTCCGTTAGTGCGACACTCCTCTGTCGCTCAATAACACTGTTCGGGCAAAGAAGGCGTTCGCTATCCCCTCACATGTCACTATGAAAACTTTCTCCGTTATCGCCCTCGCCCTTTGGATCATCGCCTTCACCAGTATTTCCTGTGCGCAACAAATTTCCGGCATTGGGGCGGCGCTTGCGAAAGAAGGCGAGGTGCTTGTGGTAAAGCGAATCTTCCCTGATTCGCCGGCGGCGCGAAGCAATGCCCTGGAAGTCGGAGATATTATTTTGGAGATCGGCGAAACAGACAGGCCGACCATTCAGACGAACAGTTTGAAGTTGGAGGATGCCGTTGCACTTATTCGCGGTGTTCAGGGGACTGCTGTCCGATTGACCATCATTCCTAGTGGAAGAGACGAATCCCATACCCGGGTCGTCACAATCGTGCGCGGAGACTTGAAGGAGCTTTCAAGTTGGGGCGACGGGAAGCTATTACCCACAGGAACAAGAGCGCCGAACACCACATGGATTCGGGTAGCTGACAGAGAATCCGAACAGCTCAAGGATTTTGAAGGCAAAGTGATCGTGTTAGAATTTTGGGCGACATGGTGTAAGCCATGTCAACCAATCATGGAAAGTCTTCAGGAGCTCCCGAAGAAGTACCCTCATTGGACGGGCAAGGTCGCCTTGATCGGCGCGAGTGTGGATGAGAGTCTTGAACTTCCAGAGAGGCATCTCAAAGCGAAAGGTTGGAACCGAACACACAATGTATGGGCCCAAAGTGATACAGTTAGAGCTTATGGCGTGAATGGGCTTCCGACCATTTATATTATCTCGAAGGATGGCGTCGTCATCTCTAGCGGTCACTTCCTGGACAGTGCTGAAATCGTCAATCGCTTGATTGATTAAAGCTGAAAATCCAGGGCCCAACCCAGAAGGTTGTGTTGCCCGAAGCCGCAACATGACCCTGCTATGGGAAAATGTGTCAAGTGCGGAGAAGCGGTTTTCTGATTATATTATATAGATCGTGTATTTTATTTTCCGTCTAAAGCGGATTGTGGATCGGAGCCGGAGGCGAAGATCAGTCCGGCCGAAGTCGTTGTTGGCTGACGATTTTTTGAAAGCGGTCCCTCTCTGGAAGCGGTCCGGACTCTCCGGGGCTCGGCTCATCCTGCTATCCGCGCGTGTTGTTCCCCCTATCACCGGATCATACCCCCAATCACTCGAGAGCCGTTCGACATTCCGAAGTTTCGGGCCCAAGTCCGTCTTCAGTTTTTCAGCGGGCCGCCGGTCGGCGGTTCGCGGAGTTCCGCGCGGAAGCGCGGCAGTGACTCCGGGTAGTTTCGCTGGATGAAGCTGATGAGCTTTTCCCGCAGTTCGCAGCGCAGGTTGAAGGTGGTGCCGGCATCGGCCGCGCTGGCGAGGATTCGAACCTGCATGGTGTGCTCGGTCGCGTCAGTCACCTGCACGGCCTTCACCTTCCTATCCCAATGCGGATTATCTTCCAGGAACCGGTCCACCTCGGCGCGGACGGCATCCAGCGGGACCGAATAGTCCACGTAGAGAAAAACCGTACCGAGCAGGTCAGCAGAGATCCGGGTCCAGTTCTGAAACGGCTTTTCGATGAAGTAGCTGATCGGGACGATGAGCCGGCGCAGGTCCCAGATTCGAACGACCACGTACGTGAACGTCACCTCTTCGATGCGTCCCCATTCGCCTTCGACGATCACGACATCGTCGAGGCGAATGGGCTGCGTAAGTGCAATCTGGATACCGGCGACAAGGGTCGCGAGGCTGCGTTGGGCGGCAAACCCGAGCACGATGCCGGCAATGCCGGCGGAGGCGAGCATGCTGGCGCCAACCTGCCGCACGGGCTCGAACACCATCAGCATGCAGGCGAGGGCGATCCCGCCGATGACGGCGAGTGCCATCTTCCGCAACACGCTGACCTGAGTATATACCTTGCGCGCCTCCAGATTGTCCGGCTGGTCGATGTCGTATTCGGCGAGGATGGCGGTCTCCAGCGCCATGACGACGCGCACCACGACCAGCGCAATTGCGGCGATCAGTCCGATACTGGAGATGGTGCGCAGGACGGCCGTGGCGGTCGGGGAAACTGCGAAGAGCGGCAAGGCAGAGAAAACAACAATGAGCGGCGCCAGCAGGCGCACGGCGCTTCCGATCACCGGGAGCAGAATGCGCGCGAGGCGGCTCGCGCTATGCCCTGCCCGCCGCCGCAGCCTTTCATCGATCACGCGCGCCAGGCGGGCGATGAGCCAAAAGAGGACGACATAGCCCCACAGCGATGCGAGCCATTCGAGTCCGATGAACAGCACGTGATTGGGTTGTTCCAGACGCATCTGGCGCAGCAGAAAGAATGATCCGAAGTACAACGCGTAGACCCAGATCACCAGGCTGAATGGACCCCGTGACACCGCCAGGAGGAGGTCGACCCACAGTCGAGTTTCCGCGACGGTCTGACGCTCGGCTGCCTCTGCCTGGTCACCGGCGGAGGCCGGCTGGGACAGCGCTTCTTCCCGATTGCGACGCCGCTGGCGCAACCAGATCAAAAATCGGATGACCGAATCAACCAGCGCTGCGATCAACAGGACGCTGCAGAACAAGATCAGATCGAGTCCGGTGATGTTCGCCAAGACGGGTTCGCGTGCCCATTCCCCGGTGTACGGGATGAGGGCGTCGGTCATCTGGAGGACGAACGCTGGCACAGATTCGGGACGAGGCGCCGGGCTGGGATCGGGGGATTGAATTTGGAGAAGATTCAAAAGCATATCGGAAGAATGGACTAGTGACCACCACCCAGGAGGGCGGTTGCCTGGAGCTGTTCGATTGGTTCAGTGGAGTGACGGAAGCGTGCATTCTCAGCAATTCGACCCGACCGACGTGGCCAGACCTGATGTGCGCACGAACTTATGCAAAGATTGATAGCTCGCCGCTTCCACCGAACTTTGGGGAGACTCGTATTCGCGCGGGGGATTAGAGAAGGGTTTAGCCCGAAAATTTCACGCTTATCATTGTCATTGCGACCCCGGGGAACGAGGGCGTGGCAATCCAGCTCGACGAATTGTTTCGTCGCTGTGCTTCCCGCAATGACAGATGAAATACAGTTCGCTGCATGTTTACGCGTAGGTATAAAATATTCGGTTTAGGCCTCGCACCCCCTACTCTCGAATCCAGAAAACAAAAATCCCGGGCGCACTCACGTGCGCCCGGGAAAATCTCCTGACCGTGATCTGAGCAATCGATGGCGGTTGCTATAACAAGAGCTGGACGTCTCCCATTCCACCACCAATCACCCGGAGCATCACGGATTCGGAATTTCGTAGACCTCGATCAACCCGGCACCGGTTCCATTGTTGGCCCCGTTGACCACGGCACTATAAGCACCGGGCGTAAGGGTAATGATAACCGCGGCGTCCAAGCTGCCGGCGGTGAGCGGAAAGGCTCCCGTCGCCGTCGAGACCGCAGCTACCTCCGTGGCCGTCGCGGCCGTCTGCGAGGCGTTGACCGGCATGGCTGTACCCCAATTATTGTTCTGCGCGATCGCAACGGTGCTGCCAGCCGCATACACCATCAGGATCGGATCAGCGACCGCGGCCGGTACTCCGAACTGCGTCAAGCTGGGTCCAATACCGCGGATCAGTACGCGCTTGGGAGCGTTACCGCTGACGACGAAGCCCGCAATCAACTGACCCTCACCGGTGTCGACATAACCCCGCGTGGAGATGTTCACGAGTTGGCGGGCGTTGAGCGCCGCACCGGTCGCGGCGTCGTATACCTCAATCAAGGCGACACCGTTGCCACCATTGGGCACAATCACTATTGTATAGGCTCCGGGCTGGAGGGACGTGACGAACGCTGCGTCCTGGCTCCCGGCGCCGAGGCGAAACGCTCCCACGCGATCTCCGGTGGCTCTGACGTCCGCGTTGTCGTTCCAGTTATCGTTCTCAGTGATCAGCGTGCTGCCGCGGTAGAGCTGCACCCGTGGATTGTTGAGGACACCCAAGACCCCGAATCCACTAAGACCCGGTCCAACGGCGCGAATAAGCACCGACCTTGATTCCGTCCCGGTCACGACGAACCCCGCAATCACCGACCGGCTGGCGTCGCCCGCGGTGACACGAAGACGCGACGAGAGGTTGACGAAGCGGTCGGTTGCGTCGGTCCCGCGGCTGAGGCCGAGGAAGTTCGACGTGGCGCCCGCAACGGTAACCGTACCGCTGATACCGCCGGTGGCGGCGTTGACGTTGGCGGTCACGGTGCCTCCGCCCGAGGTGGGAATGGTCACCGCGCCGTTGGGGGTCATGGTGCCCGTGCCGGAATAGGCTCCGCTCGGCGTAATCGCCACCGCGAAGGCCTGTCCATTCGGACCAGCGACAATATAGTTGCTGCCAGAAGCGGAGCCCGGGACGGTCGCCCGGTAGGCGCCGGCAAACGCAGCCGTCGTTCCCGTGGGCGACTGCACGCTGGCCGAGAACGACTGTCCGAGCTCGGCGATGGTGCCTATCATGATGCCATTGCTGACGGTGCCTGCGACTGTATAGGTCGCACCCATCGTCGTCGTCTGTCCGCTGAAGGCGCCGTTGGTCCCGACCTCGAAGGTCACCACCACGGGATGACCGTTACTCGGGAGGCGCATGATGAACACGCCCTTGGTATTATCAACCGAGATGGCGGCGGCGAAGGGGTTGCCGTCGATGGAACCAAAGTACACCTGCTGACCGACGGCGCGAATGGCGAACGTGCGGACGACCTCGGCTGCCGGGTTGAACGAACCATCACCCGTCTGGCGGGCGCGAACCGTGACGACGCCGGAAGCGCCGGTGAGATGCAGGCGATCACCAGAGAGAAGGGCCGGACCGCTCACGATATAGGTGATCGGCAGACCCGAGGTCGACGTCGCCGCCAGGGTGATCGGATCACTTGTAACCGTCAGGTCGCTGAGGTTGCCGAAGGCGATCGCCTGGGCCGCGCGCTGCGGATTACCGAAGTTTACGTCCGTACTGGTGGCGGCATACACGGCATTACCCGCCTGGGTCGCCCGCACCACAATCGGCGCAGGGCCGCGCGGGATGAGAGTGCCACCGGAGATTTCGGCGTTTCCACTGACAACCGAGAACGCGACCGGCAGATTCGCACTCGAGCTCGCGCTCAGGGACACTGGCTGGTTAATGATGATTGCGTTCACCGGGGAATTGAAGGTCAACGTCTGGCGCTCTCGAGCGGTAAACGTCGCCGTCCGGGCAGCGCCGATGTACTGCGCGTTACCATTCTGCACCGCGACAACAACCACCGATCCTGCGGCCGCGGCCGTCAGCACGTTGCCAACGAGCGTCGCCGGGCCGCTGACTAACGAATATGAAACCGGCAGACCAGATGTCGCCCTGGCCGTCAAAGTGACCGGAACTCCGGGGACCAAATCAACCGGCGAGAACGAGACCGCTTGCCCGATCAACGTCGGAGCTGGGGGCGGTGGGGGCGGGGGTGGAGGCGGGGGTGGAGGCGTCGCCTGGATCGAGAACGAAATCGTAGCCGGACTGCTGGTGGCCGCAGCGTTGGTCGCCGTGACGCTCACGGTCGCGCTACTCGCCGCTGTGGGCGTTCCGGTGATCAGGCCCGTGGTCGCGCCCAGCGTCAAGCCGGCGGGCAACGTGCCCGATGCCACCGCATATCCGGTGGGACTGCTCGTGGCCGAGATCTGGGCTGACAACGGCGTGCCCACCGTACCCGAGACCGTTCTCGCCGTCACGACCGGGACTGTCGGAGCAACTCCGAACGTGTGCGTCGGTCCGGTGGCGCCGCCAACCAAGGCGTTTCCGACCGTATCCTGAATTCCGGTACCCGTCGAATTCAGGGTCAATCCAACGGTACCACTCGCACCGGTGAAAGTGACGATCTGCTGATACGTGGTTCCGGAAACCGCGGTCAGCGTTCCCACGGTGGCAGTTCCCGTGCCGCCGCCACGTACGGGCGTAAAGTCAGCCGCGTTCACGCCGGTCACGGTTTCACTGAAGACCAGTTGATACGTCACGCTGGTCGCCGTGGACGCAGCGATGGTGAAGCTGGCGAGGGTCGGCGGAGTCACATCCGCGCCACCGGTGACCCCATGCATCGGCCCCGTGAATCCAACGGCCATTAGGTTTCCAGCCGCGTCCTGAATGCCGGAGCCAGCAGCGTTCAAGCTGAGCTGCACCGTGCCACCCGTGCCCGTAAAGGAAACGGGGGCGGTGTAGGTGGTGCCCGAACCCGTGACGGTCCCGACGGTTGCGGTGCCCCCGGCCGAACCGGCGCGGGTGCCGAAGAAGTCCGCCGCGTTCACCCCGGTCACGGCCTCGTTGAATACAACCTGATAGGTCACGCTCGTGCTCGTCGAACTCGCGACCACAAAGCTGGCAATAACCGGCGGAGTCGTGTCGCCTCCGCCCGTTCCCACAGTGAAGGTCCCGCTAGTCGTGCCACCCCCAGCGTAGGCATTTCCGGCAAAATCACGTACCGTCGAATTTGCGCTGGCATTCAAGGCCAGGGTAATCGTACCGGATGTTCCCGTATAATTCACATTAACGGTGTAGGTGGTTCCAGCCGTGCCGGTCGAAGTGAATGACCCGACACTCGAGCCTGCCCCCGTCGCCGTGAAGGCGCTCGAGGAAAGCCCGCTGACGGCTTCGCCAAACGTCACCGTAAACGGAACGGTACCACTCGCCCCGGTGCCGGCGGTGAAGGCGGTAGCCGTCGGAGCGGTCGTGTCACCCGTGCCGACGGTATTGGTCACGACCGCGCTACCATACGCGCCACCACCGGCGTAGGCATTGCCGGCCGCGTCGGTGATCCCCGTCCCGGTCGGGCGGATCCGAAGCTGCAACGCTCCGGTATTCCCGCTATAGTCAAAATTAATGGTGTAGACGGCCCCACTGCCCGTCACGCTCGTGATCGTGGCGAACGTATTGCCCGTGGTGATACTGTAGAAGTCATCAGCCGTTACCCCCGTGACCGCTTCGCTGAACGTCAGCGTGAAACTGCCATTGGTGGACGTGGCCGCGGCAAAGGGGAAACTCGCAACCGTTGGAGCGGTGGTATCGCCGCCACTCACCACGGTATGAACCGGTCCCGTGGCTCCGTTCGCGATCGCGTTGGCGGACGCGTCCTGAATCCCGGTGCCCGAGGCGTTGAGATTAAGTTGCACCGAGCCGCCCGTACCCGTGAAGGAAACGGGAACAGTATAGGTTGTACCCGAGCCACTCACGGCACCGACTATGGCGGCGCCACCGGTCGAACCCGTGCGTATAGGGGCAAAGTCGGTGGCGTTGACGCCTGTAACCGACTCACTGAAGACGATTTGATACGTGACACTTGAGGCCGTGGAACTTGCGATCGTGAAACCCGCCACGGTTGGGGGCGTCGTATCCGGAACGCCGCCGGCAAGGTTGAAGACCTGCACGCGATTATTGCCGTAGTCTGCGACATACGCCCGCGTGCCGGCATCGTTTACCACGGCGTGAAACGGCAGCGCGAACTGGCCGGGTCCACTCCCCTGCGTGCCCCAGGAAACTCCCGAGGGCGAACCGGCAAGCGTGCGCTTCATGATCCGCTGCGTCGTGCCCGCTGTGGCAGAGGCAGCATTCGCTTCGGCGACCCAAAGCGCTCCGGCCGAGTCGACGAACAAGCCGAGGGGAATAACTCCCAACCCAACCGGGAACTGGCTTTGATAAACGCCATTGAGATTCCACGTTTGCACCCGGTTGTTGAACCCGTCCGAGATCAATAAATTAGAGCCGCTGACGGCAATGCCATACGGGGTGGAGAACTGCCCGTTGCCTGTACCGCCGCCACCGATGCGCCACACTCGGGTGGCCGTGGTGCCGGAGATCGTGTACTTGGAGACGCGATTTCCGTCCGTGTCATGCTCTGTCACGTAGATCGCTCCGGCGCCATCACGGGCGAGCCCAAGCGGGCCTTGCAGCTCGTCGGCCGCCCCAACGACGTTTCGGCCCCATTTCATCACGAAAGTCCCGGCACCGGTCGTGGGGTTGACGGCAATCCGCTGCACGCGATGCGCGACGCGATCGGCGATAAACAGATCACCCGTCGCCGCATCAACGAGAATGGCGTCGGGGGAAGTAAACTGTCCGTCCCCGGTGCCGGCGGTCGCAACCACCTGCGGGGTGGCCGATCCGGTAGTCACATTATAGCGCAGAATACGCCCTCCTCCGGAACCCGAAGTCGCGCCGTGCTCGGAAATATAGAGCCAGGTCGTCCCGCTCCGGGTATCCAACGCGACAAAGGTAGGCCCGTTCATTCCAGTTAGATCCTGGACCCACGTTTGAGCAAAGCCCGGCAAGACCGAGCCCATAACCATCATAAGCACGATCGCCAACGCCGGAAGGCGCAGGTATTCGTGAATTCTGCGTGGTGACCGCGTGATGGGCGCGGGGATCGCAGGGATAGACAACAGGGTGTGCATAATCGTATTTTTCCTTAGGATATAGAGGATCGGAGATGTTCGCCTACGCAGGCGGTAGGTCTGACGTTGACCGCGTTATCCTAAACCAAAGCGCGCCCCTCCGCCCTTGGGTAAGCACCCAAATCACCGGTAGGTGTTCGCCCACGGAGCGTCGTGGCATTCTGCACTTGCAGAGTTGAATGGCTTCCCATCCCGGTGGCGGCGAACTGCTGTAATCAACCAGCGGGAGCGGACGACACGCGTCAGCGCGGCGCGCAGTCGGTGCTTCAGAAAAAGAGCCGGCCGGGCACGACTTGCGATTTCCACCGCGTGCGTTGCGGACCCATTCACCAGACTTGCTCCCGCGCAGTTGTGTCCTACCGTCGCTGGTTTAATGCTCGCTGAACTGACCGACCGCACCTGGCTCTGGTTTGCCGCAGGCTTCTACGCCGCGGGGTTCCTGCTCGGCACGGTCGCTTTGCTCAAGCAGGGCCGCCCTTCCGGGGTGGCAACGTACGGGCTGATTGCCATCGGGTACGGCGTGCAACTCATCGGTCTCGGCATTCGCGGGCGGATCGTTGGGGGGTGTCCGTTGGGGAATCAATTTGAGATCTTCCAGTTCACCGCCTGGTCGGCGATCACGCTGTATCTGGTTATTGGATTCACCTTTCGGAACAGTCTTCTCGGTTATTTCACGGCCTGTCTGGCCACTGCGATGACGTTGTTATCCCTGGCGATTCCGGCCTGGGACGCCACTCAACGTACGCGCATCTTCGGCAACAATCCCTGGATCGAGCTGCACGCGGCGCTGGCGGTGTTTAGCTACGGTGTCTTCGGATTGCTGGCACTGACGTCGATCATGTTTCTCCTGCGGAATTACTCGCTGAAGGCCAAGCACCTCGGGGGCGTGTTTTCCTTTCTTCCCTCGATTCTCGATCTGGACCAAATCGGGGTTCGTTTGCTGGGCGCCGGCGTGGTGATTCTCGGAGTGTCGCTGGCGGTGGGGTCAGTTTACTGGGTGCGCGACTTTAGCGCCGTGGACCTCACCAAACTAATCGTCACCATCGCGGTCTGGCTCGCGTATGCGTTGGCGCTGGGCTTGCGCCTGAAAGGGGTCCTGCTGGCGAAGCGTTTCGCCTGGTCCTGTCTCGCTTTGTATGCGGCGGCTCTTCTTTCGTTAGGGCCGGTGGACGCCAGTCGGAACTCCGATAAAAACATTACCGCGCAAGCCGCCGCGAAAGTTGCCAACCCATGAGTGCGGAACGGCTTTTTGTCATTGGAACGACTCACCATCGCGCGCCGCTCGAGGTTCGCGAAAAACTGTCGCTCACGCCCGAGAATGCGGCCGCGCTGCAAACCGAGTTTGCGGGCATGTCCGACTTGAAAGAGTTTGCCGTGCTCGCCACCTGCAACCGAGTCGAGTTCTACGGTTTGGCCGCGAACCTGGAAGCGGCGGCGCGGATGAGCGATGCGTTCTGCACCCGGCAGAAGTTCGATCCGATCGAGTTCAACAAGATCAGGATCAGCCTGCGCGGCCGGGAGGCAATTCAACATCTGCTCGAGGTCGCGGCCGGCATCGACTCGCAGATCATCGGTGAAAACGAGATCTTCGGTCAGGTGAAGGACGCGTATGCCGCGGCCCAAGCCCGGGGCTCCACCGGTCCCGTGTTGAACCGGATTTTCCAGAAAGGGTTTCAGGCGGCCAAGCACGTCCGAACGCACACCGGCATCACCGAAGGTCAGGTGAGCGTGGCCAATGTCGCCGTGGAACTGGCGTTGAGCATCTTTGGCAGCTTGAAGGATACGCGTATTCTACTTCTGGGTACAGGAGAAATCGGCGAGAAGACGGCCAAGGCCTTTCAAAGCCGCGGAGCGGCGGCATTAACTGTGGCGAGCCGGCGCCTGGAACGCGCGATGGAGCTGGCTGGCAGGCTCGGAGCGAGCGCGATGCCGTTTGAGCAATGCGAGGCCCGCCTAAGCGAATTCGACGTCGTGGTCTGTGCCACGTCGGCGCCTGGTCACGTGATCACGCGGACCGGGGCTAAAGCGGCGATGCACAAGCGTCCGGTCCGGCCGCTGTTCTTCATCGATCAAGCGCTCCCGCGCGATGTCGATGCCGCCGTCTCCGAGATCGATAATGTGTTTCTGTATAATTTGGACGACCTCGCGAAAATCGCGGATGAAAATCGCGCCACACGGGCGGCCGAAGTTGTCAAATGTCGCACCATCATTGCGGAGAAAGCGCACAACCTCTGGATGCAAGTGGCTGCGCAAGTCGACGCCGTCGGAGTGGTTGAAGCGGCCCCAACGCTTCAGCGCAAAGAGCACGCATAAAGGCTCCCGGAATTTAAGCCGGGCGCGAGTCCATGGGGATGCCGGCGTCAACCTCACCCGCGTGCTTGCCGGGCCCGGTTCAGAGCGCCGGCCAACGCCTCCAGCTTGATCGGTTTCGCGAGATAGTCGTCCATGCCGGCGGCGATGCATTTATCGCGATCGCCGAGCATGGCATTGGCCGTCAGGGCGATAATCCACGGTCGGTCGGCGCGGTCCGGCCAGCGTTTGAGAATCTCCCGCGACGCCTCCAGTCCATCCATCTCCGGCATCTGGATATCCATGAGAACAATGTCGTAGTTCTGCCGCTCCAACGACTCCAACGCTTCCCGCCCATCGGCGGCGACATCCGCGCGATAGCCCAGCTTCCTCAACATGGAAAGCGCGACCTTTTGGTTCACCACATTGTCCTCGGCGAGTAGGATGTGCTCCGGCCGCAGCGGCCCATCCGGAACGGGGCTCGGCGTAAACGGGTGAACGGAGCGCGTTCGCACCCCCACTCGATCCGGTCGCAAGGACGCACTCAATGCGACGACGAGTTGCGCGGGCTTCGCCGGTTTGGTGAGGAACGCCGCGAACAGACCCGGTTCGCTCACATCCTCACGCGCACCAATCGAGGACAACAGCACGAGCGGCGGAGTCCCGGTGCCTTGAAGACGATGAATTTCCCGCGCGAGCATTTCGCCGTCCATGTCCGGCATGTGCATATCGAGAACCGCGATATCAAAGATCTCCGCGTCGCGCAACCAGCCCAGGGCTTCCGGTCCCGAGGCCGCGGCGCGCACCTCCATCCCCCAGCCGAGGGCAAGTTCGGTGAGAATGCGGCGGTTCGTCGCGTTATCATCAACCACGAGGAGTCGACGACCGACCAATGACGAAGGCTCGGGCGCCTGCCAGGAACGGGGGCGGCTGCCGAGCGGCTCCACGTTGATGACAAAGTGAAACGTCGCACCGTGGCCCTCGTCGCTTTCCACCCACAAGCGCCCGCCCATGAGCTCGGCCAGGCGCTGACTGATCACCAAGCCGAGACCGGTGCCACCAAAGCGCCGGGTGGTCGAGGCATCCACCTGGGAAAACGGCTGGAACAGCCGCTTCACATTCTCCCGCGCGATGCCGATGCCCGTGTCGCGCACCGCAAAGAAAAGCTCCATCCGCCCCTCATCGTGCGGCATCGCATGGAGCGAGAGGACCACTTCACCGCTCCCGGTGAACTTGGCGGCGTTGCCCAGTAGGTTCACGAGAATCTGCCGCAAGCGCGAAGGATCGCCGCGCACCGTACCAGGCACTCCATCGGCAATTTCGTACAGGAGATCGATTCCTTTTTCAGTGAAGCGCGGCGAGAGCAGATCGAGCGCTCCTTCGACACACTCGCGGATGGCAAACTCCACGCGCTCGAGTTCCAACCGGCCTGACTCGATTTTCGAGAAGTCGAGGATGTCATTGATGATCGTCAGCAATGCATCTCCGCTATGACGGATCGTTTCGACGAAATCGCGTTGCTCGTGGGTGAGATGGGAATCGAGGAGGAGCGAAGTCATCCCGATGACGCCATTCATGGGAGTGCGAATCTCGTGACTCATCATCGCCAGGAACTGGCTCTTGGCGACATTCGCAGCCTCCGCCGCTTCCTTCGCAGCGTGAACCTCGGCAGCCTGTCGCTTGAGTTCGGTGATATCCACCAACGAAGCGATCTGGAGTTCTTCACCTGCGATCGGATCATGCAGAACCCGCACCGTCAGCGCCGCCCAAACGATGTTTCCGTCGGGGTGAATGTAACGTATTTCGAGCGAGAAACCGTCCAGTTCTCCCCGTTGCACCTGAGCCGTCAACTCCTCCTGCCGGACCCGGTCTTCGGGATGGGTGGCGTGCGTGTAGCGTTCACTCTCGTGGCGTTGCTCCACCGGAACACCAGTGATGCGGGCATGCGCGGAATTGACAGTGTGCGTCTCGGCCTGACGCCCGACGATAAACCAGGAGAGACCGATCGGCACGAGTTCGAAGATACTCCGGAAACGCGCCTGCTCGTCCGCGAGTTTCTGCTCAGCTTGTTTCCGCTCCGTGAGGTCGACCACCGTACTGAGTTCCTCGAACGCACCATTCGGGAAGGTCCGGCGCTGTTGCGTTAGCAACACCCAGGTGAACCGGCCCCCACTTTGACGATAGCGTTTCTCGATCGAGAAGTGCCCGATTTCACCGGCGGCGAGACGAGCATGGAGCGCTTGTTGGCGTTCGTACTCCTCCGGCACGCTGATGTTCGCAAAGGCGCCGGGGCGGGACAATTCCTCCAGCGTGCGACCGCAGATGCGGGCATGCGCGGGGTTGATCAGACACACCGTTTTGCCGTCAGGATCCACATGGCTCCACAGAATGCCAATCGGCGCCGATTCGAAAATAAACCGAAACTGGGCCTCCTTCTGTTCCAGCTCATCCTGTGCCCGCTGCAAGGGGGTGACATCGACCAGCGTTGAGACCTCTTGATACCCGCCCTGTGGATCGCGAATCCGGTGAAAACTCAACTCGGCCCACGTCTGTTTTCCATCCAACCGCAGGTAGCGCTTCTTGATCGTGAAACGATCGATCTCGCCGCGTTCGAGCCGCTCATACTGTTCCTGCTGCCGCGCCCAGTCATCCGGATGGGTGATTCGACGAAATATATTCAAATCCCGCATCTGATCCAAACTGAGGCCGAGAATCTTCAAATGAGCATCATTGCTCATGCGCCGCCGGCTCTCATCAGGGCCCACCCAGAGCCACGAGAGACCAATCGGAGCCGTCTCGAAAATGAAGCGAAACTCCGCCTCCTTCTGCGCAATCTCTGCCTGAATCCGCTTTCGCTCCGTAATGTCAAGTTGCAGCTCCAGGAAACCAGTGACGTTACCGTTCTCATCCTTAATGGGCTGAATATCGAGTTCCACCCAACGCCGCTGACCGTCCTTGGTATAGTTGAGCATCTCGCCCCGAAACGGGATGCCGTGTTCGCACGCCGCATCGATCTCGGCCACCATCGCTTCACTGCTTTCCGGGCCGTGCAACAACTCGCCCGGGCGCCGCCCCTTCACCTCATCGAAACGGTAACCGAAGAAACGCGTGAAGCTCTCATTCACCCACTCGATCCGCCAATTTGCATCGGTGAGCATGACCCCGCTGGCGGTTCGGCTGGCAAGTAAGGCCAGCTTCCGCGCCTCCTCCTCGGAGTGGGACAGGTCAGCCGTCATCTCGCGCGCGAGTTGCACCGCCGCCCTCCGTGAATTCACGAGTGACCACGTGAACCCGGCGGCAAGGAAGGACAATAGAACGCCGCCGGAAATGAACAGCCATTCCAGCGTGGGGCTCACCCGCCCGGCGAAGGCCGCCCGCGGATGCAGTCGCAGCCGCCACTCGCGACCATAGAGCGTGACAGAAACGACCCCGTCCTGCGCCACATCCACCGCAAGTTTCGTTTCCGCCTTTGCCCCTTCGTCGGTGCGGCGCGAATCAAAGAGCAACATCCGGCCGCCCTCAGGCGTTCGTTCCGTCACTTCCAGAGCAGCTTCTCCTCCAACCGTGTCCAACGCCGCCGCCCCGAGGCGATCCATTCGCAGAATGGCAAACGCCCACCCTTGCACCGCGCGCGAACGCGTCGGAGAACCTTGGCGGCCGCTCCCCGGATCGTACACGGGCACCAGCAAGAGCGTCCCGCGGATGTCCCGCGGTCCTTCGCGGAGGTCCAGCCCCGAGGTCATCGTCGGCTGCCCCGTCTCGATCGCCCGCTCCGCCGCCTGCCGGATCTCCGGCCATGCCCCCAGATCGCGGCCCAGTCCCGCGAGCGGCGGGATCGCCGGCTGCGCCTGCGTCACCAGGTACACGTCCGTCGCCGTTCCGGTCCGTTCGGCCGTGAAATCTCCGCCACCTTGTGCGCGTATCCGTCTTTCAATGTCATCAAGTTGCGCCCGCTCCACCCGCTGCGCGTAGCCCACGCCATCGGTGACTTCATCCACGAACGGAGCCACCGTTTCCGCATGCCGCAGCCACGACGCGCTCGCCATCTCGCCCCCCGGTCCCGTCAGCGCCCGGGCCGTCTGCAAGAGCTGCGCCATCGCGTGGATGCGCGTTTCAATTGCCGCCACAACCCGATCCTCGAGCCGGCCACGATGATCACCGGCCCCGCCTTTCAGATCCGCACGCACGAACAGCCAGGCCAGCCCCGAAATACTCAGCCCAACCAGCAAAACGATCCAAGGCAGCATCCGGCCTGAAGGCCGACGCGGTAAAGGTGCGCTAACGTTTTCCACCATTTTCCCAATGAAAACCACCGGGCACCCGATTGGCGAATTTTTTGCTCGGCTGCACCTGAGTTCGGAAAAATTTACGCCACCCTCGGAAACTCTCCCATGTCCGACTCATCCGATTCGGAAATCCCGGCGGCGGCTACAGTTGGCGCACGAGCCAGTCCGCGGCCATGCCACCCGCCGGTTCGCCCAAGCGGGCGCGCAACTCGGCGGTATGCGCGACCGTCCGCTTCAAGCGATCCGGATTATGAATACAGTCGCGAACCTGGGCGGCTAGCGCCTTGGGAGTGGCATCCGCCTGGATAAACTCGGGATACATCGGCTCCTCCAGCAGGAGGTTCGCTATTCCCAGGTACTCCACCTTCACCAACATCCGTCCGAGAATATAGGTGAGGGGGTTCGCCCGATAGGCGATCGCGCCAGGAATTCCCGCGAGGGCGCAATGCATCGACATGGTCCCGCTCGAGGTTAGGACCGCACTCGCGGGCTGAGCTGTAGTCTGCCCGGCGCGTGATTCAGCACGGGTTTCCGACACCCGGAGCAACTGCACAATTTCGGGCGGATGCGCCGCGCGCAAAACGTCGAAGATATCGTCGCTCGGGTAGAGCACCGCCGCCCGGGCCTCGCCGTGCTCCCGCTGGTACTCGAGAAACCCGGCAAGCAGGACCGGAAAGATCCGCGCGACCGCCTGTTTCCGACTACCGGGCAGAAGCAAAATCGGACCGTGCGGATCGTAGCGCACCGGTGCCGCATAATCGGCGACGACAAAAGGATGGCCCACGAATTCAACCGGCAGCGGCGTATCGGCGTAGCAGGCAGGCTCGAACGGAAAGATCACGGCCATCGCGTCGAGATCCCGCGCCATGGTGAACCGGCGCTTCGCTTTCCAGGCCCAGATCTGCGGCGAGATATAATAAACCGCTTTGATGGTACCGCCGCCTTTCACGGACAGGCCTTGTTCGCGCAGGACCGCGGCCAGGCGCAAGTTGAGGCCCGGATAATCGACGAAGCATACCACCCGGGGGCGATGCTCCGCGATCCAGCGCAGCGTCTCCGCGAAAAGCGCTTTGAAAAACGGATAGTTCTTCAAGACCTCGACGATACCCACGACCGACGAGGCGGTGAGGTCGTGAAGGAGTTGAGCCCCGGCCTCGGCGAGTTGCGGTCCGCCGAGGGCGACGACGTTGAGCTGCGGCTGGCGCGCCCGCGCTTCCCGCACGAGACGCGCGGCGTGTTCGTCACCCGAGTGTTCGCCGGCAACGATCAAGACATCCACCCGCGGACCGACGGGCGGCGGGAGCCGAAACGGCAACGCCTCACTCATTTGGCGGCGGCGCGGATTTGCTCGGTGATCGTGATGGCAACTTCGAGCGCGCTCTTGCCCAAGGCCGCGCCCACTTTGGGCTGACTGACGGCGGCGACGCTCTCGACAAAGTGCGCGAGCTCCAAGGCGAGCGGCTCGCCTTTTTCGATCGGAATCTCGCGGACCGGCAGCGAGCTCAAGTCACCGGCTTTGACGAGGCCGATCTTCATCTTGAGCCCATACGCAATGATGTCAGTCTTCTTCACCAGATGGCCGGCTTGATTCATGAAATCGAGCGAGAGGTACGCATCGCCTTGGAAAATCCGGATCTCGCGCGCCTTCTTCATGCTCATGCGACTCGCGCTGAGATTGGCGACGCAGCCATTCTGAAACTGAATGCGCGCGTTCGCGATGTCTTCGCTCTTCGACAGGACCGTCACGCCCACGCTGTCGATGCGGGTAATGGGCGATTTGACCAGCGCGAGCACGATGCCGATGTCGTGGATCATGAGATCGAGCACCACGCCGACCTCGGTTCCCCGCGGCTGATAAGGCGCGAGACGTTCCGCGGTGATGTAGCGGGGGTCGTCGATTTCCTTCTCGAGAAAACTCATCACCGGATTGAAGTGCTCGATGTGGCCAACCTGCACGAGACGGTTGTTGGCGCGCGCCGCCGCGAGCACCTGCTCGGCTTCGTCGAGCGAAGCGCAGAGCGGCTTCTCAATTAAAACATGGGCGCCGGCGGCGAGGAGCGGCAACGCAACCTCGGCGTGGAGATCGGTGGGTACGACGACCGAGACGGCCTCGCAGGCGGCCCCGAGTTCAGCGATCGTGGCGAAACGACGGCAGCCGTGGCGGGCGCAAATTTCCGCCGCACGGGCGTCGCTCGTCTCGTAAATTCCGACGAGTTCCGCGCCCGGAAGGCTGGCGTAGATACGCGCATGATGCTGCCCCAGCGAGCCGACGCCCGCCACACCGCAGCGAATCTTCTTGGATGCCATGGACGGCGAGTGTGGGAGTCGCACCGGTCTCGGCAACAACGGAGCGTGACCTATGGGGCTTGACCTACGACACCGGCCGAACGACCTCGGGCGAGGAAGGGCGCACGCGAACGACCCGTGCACCTCCAACCAGCGGGAGCCCGCTTCCGCCGAAAAGTCAGGTCAGCACGCCGTCGTGCAGGAAGGCCTGCCGCTGCGTTTTCGCCGCGTGCGCCACATTGTGAGTCACGAGAACGAGGGCGGTGCCGGTTTCGCGGCAGAGCGTGAGCAGCATTTCAATCATGCTATCGCCGGTGTGTTCATCGAGGTTACCGGTGGGTTCGTCGGCGAGGACGAGCTTGGGGGAATTCATCAAGGCGCGGGCCACGGCCACGCGCTGGCGTTCGCCACCGGACAGCTGCATCGGCAGATGCGCGGCGCGTTCCGCCAAGCCCACGCGGGCGAGCAGATCGTGCGCGCGCTTGCGCTCGGCGGCTCCCGGGGCGCGTCGAATGCGCGCGGCCATGAGGACGTTTTGCAGGGCATCGAGTTCCGGGATGAGGTAGAAGGACTGGAAAACCATCCCGAGGAAATCCGCGCGGCGCTCGCCGCCTGCACCCGCGCCCGCCCAGCTGACCGTGCCCGCATCGGGGGCGTCCAAGCCGGCGAGAAGATGCAGCAACGTCGACTTGCCCGAGCCGGATTCGCCGCGAATCGAGATGCTCTCGCCGCGATGCACTTCGAGATTCACACCACGAAGCACCTCGATGCGGCGGTCACCACTGAGGTAGGTTTTCCGCACGTCATGCGCACTGAGGACCACGTTACTCACTGCGCAGCGCCTCCACCGGTTTGAGTTTGGCGGCGCGCCATGCCGGTACGAGTCCGGCCAGGGTGGATGCGACAATTGATCCAATAATGATGATGGTCAGATCCGAGCCAGTGGTGTGCGACGGCAGATCGACAAAGCCGTAGAACTGTTGAAACACCTCCGGGCCCACCGTGAGGCGCGCGAGGATTTGCACGATCTCATTGCGGAACGTGATGACGACCCAGGCGAGGCCGAGCCCGGCGACCGTGCCCACCACGCCTAGGATGAAACCCTGCGCGCAGAAACACGCCGCCACCGCGCGTGAACTCCCGCCCAAGGCGCCGAGCAGCCCGATCTCGCGCGTCTTCCGCACCACCGCGATCAGCAGCGAGCTCATGATGGAAAGCGCCGCCACGGCGACGATGAAGGTGAGGAGAAAGAAAACCATATACTTCTCGAACCGGATGATACTCTGAAAATCGGCCTCGGACTCGAACCAAGTGAGAGCGCGCTGATGAAACGGCAGCACGGCATTCATCGCCGCTGCGGCCTCGAATTCGTCAACGCCGGGTTTCAAGCGGACGTTGATGCCGTGGACCGTGTTCCCCAAGCCATACAGTTCCTGCATCAACCGAATCGGCGCGATCACCGTGCTGCGATCAAGATGCTGATGGCCGATCTGAAAAATACCGGCCACCCGCAGCGAGCGCGGCAGGATGATTTCGTCCTGCGTGATCTTCTCCAACGCGAGTGGCGAGACCACGTCGACCAGCGAACCGGTGCGCGCGCCCAAGGTTTGCGCAAGCATCACGCTAAGGAGAACGGAGTCGTCATCGAGGTCGTCCACCGTGCCCTGTACGAGGTAGCCCTGCAAAGGCATCACCTTGTCGACACGGGCGAGATCAACGCCGATAACGATGGGAAACGCGGGTTTGTTATTATAGGAAAGCATGACCACGCCCCGCGCAAACGGCGAGGCGGCGGCGACGCCCGGAAACGATTCGACCTGTTGGAGCAGCGCTGGAGCGTCCTCGATCACGGCCTGGCTCATGATCTGGATCTCGCCCTGCGTATCCACAATCATGGCACGAATCCCCTGGCCAAACCCGCCCATGATGGAGGTGGTCACCACCAGCAGCGCCACGCCGACCGCCACGCCCAAGCCCGACATGAAGGTGAAAAAAGGAAACCACCGTCCCGTCGGGAAAAGCTGCTTGAGAGCGAGGTAGAGAAACCAAGGCATGGGGTGAAAAATCGGAAAAGTGGAAAATCGGGAAAATCGGGAAAATCGGAAAATCGAGAAAGCGGGAAATTGGAAAATTGGGATAACCCGGAAGCGGCGTGAAACGGCGGGAAGCTGGTGGGTTTCAGGTGTTTTTGAACTCTCGGATGGTTTCGCTCAGACCAGAACGATCACCTTTGGTGGCCAATGTTTTTCGTTTCCCGACTTTACGCTTTTCCAATTTTCCGATTTCCCCCGGTTTTGATTTTTCCGCTTTTCCGCTTTTCCAATTTTCACCCCGCGCTGCCGGGGCGGAGCTGAGGGAAGAGAATGACGTCGCGGATGCTTTCGGCGCCGGTGAGAAGAATACAGAGCCGGTCGATGCCCACGCCCATGCCACCGGCTGGCGGCATGCCGTGCTCAAGGGCGAGGAGGAAGTCCTGATCGATGTTCTGTTTCTCTTCGCCGGCCTGCTGTTCAAACATCTGCCGCTGCGCGTCCGGATCGTTTTGCTCGGAATACGCGGGCGCGACTTCCATCCCGCCAATGGTGAGCTCGAACACATCAATCGTAGTCGGATCGTCGGGCGTGATCTTGGCCAGCGGGCACAGCTCACGCGGCAGATGCGTGACAAAGGTCGGCTGTATCAGCGTCGGCTCGATTTTCTTGGAGAAGATCTCGTTCGTGATCTCAAACTCTTCCCACGACGGATTCACGCCGAGTCCCATCGCTTCCGCCTTCGCGATCTTCTCGTCCTTCGAGCGCGCAAACCAGTCTGCGTCACCGGTCGCCTCTTTGATGAGATCCTTGTAACGAACTTCGCGCCACTCACCGGCAAACTCGATTTCCTGGCCGCTGGCTGCGTGCTTGATCCGCGTGGTGCCGAGCACATCGCGACAGAGCGTCGTGAAAAGATCACGAATCAGCGTCATCATCCCGCGGTAGTCACTGTAGGCCTGATACACCTCGAGCATGGTGAACTCGGGGTTATGACGGCGCGAGACGCCTTCATTGCGGAAAATGCGACCGATCTCGAAGACGCGGTCAAAGCCGCCGACGAGCATCCGCTTGAGCCGAAGTTCGGTGGCGATGCGCAGGAAGAAATCCACATCGAGCGCGTTATGATGCGTCACGAACGGGCGGGCGGCCGCGCCACCGGCGGTGTTCTCCAGTACCGGAGTTTCGACTTCGATAAACTTCCGTTCCTCGAGAAAGCGCCGGATGTGCGACACGATGCGCGAGCGCAACATCAGCCGGTAACGCGACTCCTGGTTCACGATCAGGTCCAGGTAGCGCTGGCGATACACCTGCTCCGGATCACTGAGGCCATGCCACTTTTCGGGCAACGGACGGAGCGCCTTCGCGACGAGGACATAGTGGGTGATGCGAACCGTGACCTCCCCGGTCTTGGTTTTAAAGAGCGTACCTTGGGCACCGATGATATCGCCCAGATCGAGTTTCTTGAAAGCGGCGTAGGCTTCGTCGCCAACGACATCCTTCTTCACGTAGAGCTGAATCTGGCCCTCTTGGTCCAGGATCTTCACGAACTGGCTCTTGCCCATGTCGCGGATGACGACGAGGCGTCCGGCGACGGCGATCGGAAGCGTGTTTTCCACGTCCTCAATATAGGCTTTCAGCGCTTCCCCCGAAAAATGCGTCGTCGCGAAATGTGCGCGGAAAGGATCGACGCCAGCCGCACGCATATCGGCGAGCTTCTGCCGACGGACTGCATGCTGATCGTGGGAGATGTCTGGAGAAATGTCGCTCATGGAAACAGAACCGTGGACCGTGGGGTCCGCCCGAACGCGGGGCAAACGGAAACTCGTTGCCGGTTGTCATGGATCTCATCGGCCCGAATCGAGTGAGTAACCGGAGATTGCTGTCTGGGGCGCAACCCCAGGCGGTTCTACGGGTCAATCCGCGGGAGAATGAAGGCCGACACCCTGCTCCCGCCAGTGATGATCGTCGACGACAACGAGGATGATTCGATGTTGTTGGTGCGTCATCTGAAGTCCGCCGGAGTACAAAACCCCCTCCTTCAATTTCGGAACGGCGGCGACGCCTTTATGTTTTTGAAGCAGTTTTGCGGTCCGGATGGCAGTAACGCCCACCTGCCGGTGGTGATGTTTCTCGACATCAACATGCACGGGCTCAGTGGGTTCGACGTGCTGGTGTGGGCGCGGAAGCAGTCGCAGCTCGATCGCATAAAAATCTATATGCTCTCGGGCGCGAACGAGCTTTGGGACGCCCAGATCGCGGCCAAGCTCGGGGCGGACGACTTTCTCGAGAAGTTTCCCGAGCCGGGGACCTTTCGCGAGTTACTCTCCCCGGTGTGTGCCCTTCCCGCGAACTGAGAGCGGGCGCGGCGGAGAGGGGACACAGGCATTCCTGCCTGTTGCGTTGGTACGGTCCTGAAATTCGGCAGAGAGTTAACAGACAGGAATGTCTGTTTCACTACGGGATCGCAGAGACAGACAGGAATGTCTGTTTCACCTTACTTCGCCGCCACGGGCTTGGTGATCATATCGAAGGTGTCTGTCCGGAACGGCGTCACCGGCAAACCGTCGGCGGAGTAAAGATTTGCCACCGGGTTATCGGCCCAGGCGTAGCGCACCGCGACCGGAGCGGCCACGCGATCGCTCGTCACCTCGATCTTGTCGGGCGCGATAACCTTGGCGGTCGCCCAGTGCCAGACCCGATCGGCGCCGCAGACCGCGAAGCCCCGGGCTTCCACCACGTCGAAGGCGCGCAGGGTGCTGCCGAAGCAATCGAGCGTCACCGTGGCGCGGTTCCCACTGATGGAAACGCTTTTGTATTCGGGACTCCGGTACGGGAGCTTCATCCCGTAATCCTGCACGAGGGCCCAACGAACCAACCGGGCCGCGACGTCGTACTTGTTGCGCGGATGGATGTCGCGGCCTTCGCCCACATCGATGATTACGGCTTGACCGGTATGCGGAAGACGAAGCGTCTTGGTCTGAGTTTCCCGCAGTTCCGCCCAGTCACTGTCACCGGGCTCCGCTTTCTCGGCTTTAAAATCCGCCAGCTGCACCCAGTAGAACGACAAGTCGGGCTGAGCCCATTCTTTGCGCCACTGCTCAATGAGAAAAGGAAACAACTCGGCGTGCTCGTGCGCGCGCCCGGCATTTGATTCACCCTGATACCAGATCACGCCCTTGATGCCGTATCCTAAAGTCGGATTCACCACGCCGGCGAAAATATTTCCCGGCCGGGCATTGCCGGTGAGCCACTGCACGGGAGCGCGCGGCGCCGACTTCTTTGCCGCTTTTGCCTTCGCGCTATCCACCTTCCACTTCGCCTGCGCATCCTCCGCGGTCTTTTTGCCGGAGGCCGATTGCAGTTCGGTTTCCCGCTTGCTCGTCGACGCCATCAAGGCGGCGAAACGCGGATCCTTTTCAATGGTCTCGCGGCGGATCCATGCTTCGGCCGCAGAGCCGCCCCACGCATTATCGATCAAGCCGACGGGCACGCCCACGATTTCGTGGATGTAACGACCGTAAAGCAGGCCGATGGCACTGAACGCTTTGACCGTTTCCGGCGTGGCCGCTTCCCACTTGCCCACGAAATCCGTTTTCAATTCCTGCGTGCCGACCTGGGGCACGGAAATCAGGCGGATATTCGGATGGTTCGACGCCGCCGCCTCAAGATCTCCCGTATAAGTCTGGGCAAGCGACCACTGCATATTGGACTGGCCGGAACACATCCAGACCTCGCCGACCAGCACGTCGCGGAGGTCCCGTTTGGTCGTGCCGGCAATGCTCAGCGTTTGCGCTGTCGCATTGGCCGGAACGGGCCGCAGCTTCACCATCCACTTGCCGTCCGCCCCCGCTTTCGCGGTGTGGGTCTGACTCGCAAAGGTCACCGTCACGGAGGTACCCGGCGTATCCCAGCCCCAAATGGGGTTGGAGTGCTTTTGCTGCAGCACCATGTGGTCGCCGATGATGGCAGGCAGCTTGAGTTCAGCGCGAAGCGCCCCGGCCAAGGCCAGAGCGAGAGAAACAAGGCGGACAAGTCTTTTCATGATGGGGTAAAAAAGCCGACGGATACGTGAATTCAATCGTGTTAGGGAAACTACACCGGTTATTCGGATGGCCGACAAGCCTTCGATGATCGGGATGGGGCGACTCCTCCGCGCGAATTGACTAAATTCGCCAGCTGTTCGGGACGAACCATCGTTAGGCTGTCGCGCTCTCTTCTTTTTAACGCACCCGCATTTCATGCTCCCACTCAGGTCTCTCGTCATCGCGCTGTTCCTCTCCGGAGGCCTTTCCGCCCACGCCCAAACGTATCAGTGGACCGCTTTCGCGGGACTGCCGCCGCAATCGGGAACCACCGACGGCGCCGCTTCCAATGCCCGATTCAATACGCCGCTTAACCTCATCGCGGACGGCTCGGGGAACATCTATGTCGCCGACTCCTTCAATCACACGCTTCGGATAATCCCGACCGGCGGCGCCGTCAGTACCTTTGCGGGCCTGCCCGGGGTTTCCGGAGTGACCAACGGGACCGGGCTCAACGCCCGATTCTTTTTTCCCACCGGTCTCGCGCTCACTCGCGGCGCGCTCTTTGTCAGCGATCGTGGCAACCACGCAATTCGGCGTGTCACGGGCACGGGAGAAGTCACCCTGTTCGCCGGGATCCCGGGCAACCGGGGGTTTGCCAATGGCTCGCTTCTGAGCGCCCGTTTCGACCAGCCGGCGAGTATTACCGCCGATGCCGCGCAAAACCTCTATGTGGTGGACAGCTCCAATCACATCATTCGAAAGATCACCTTGGACGGCGTGGTGAGTACGTTTGCCGGGACATCGGGGGTCGCTGGATCCAACGATGGCATGGGACCATCCGCCCAGTTTCGGTTCCCGGAGTCGATCAGCATCGATACGGCCGGATCTTTTTACGTCGCTGATCGAGGAAATCACACGATTCGCAAAATCTCCCCCGTTGGCCTCGTCTCCACGCTGGCCGGGGCAACCGGGAGCTCCGGAGCCGTGAACGGCCCGGGAGGGACGGCGCGATTCAACTCACCGAGCGGCGTGCTCGCCTATGGCGACGGCACGCTGATTGTGTCCGACACCGGCAACAATTCCCTGCGCCTCGTAACGCCCGCCGGCGTGGTGAGCGTGCTCGCGGGTCGGTTGAATGTGGAGGGTTACATCAATGGTGCGGCGAGCGCAGCACGTTTCTTCGAACCCAGTGGTCTGACTTTCACCTCCACCGGCATCATGGTCGCCGATTCGCTTAACCACTCGATCCGCAAACTCGATCTCGTCACCTACGAAACCTCGCTGCTGGCAGGCGGAGGCGGAAACTTCGGACGCGTGGATGGTGTCGGAGCCGGCGCTCGCTTCAATTTTCCGAATGGCGTGGCCGTGCACAGCTCGGGTGACGTATACCTCGCCGATACTCGCGGAAGCTCCATCCGCCGGATTTCCCCAGCCGGAGTCGTAACCCGCGTCGCGGGCCTGGCCTCGGGAGATGCCTACGTGGACGGCCCCGCCGGCGTGGCCAGTCTCAACTATCCCTTCGGTCTCACCGTGGCACCGGATCGGACGATTTATTTCTGCGAAAACCAACTGCACACCATCCGGCGCGTTCTCCCCGACGGCTCCGTTACGACCATTGCCGGCACGGCGGACGTTCCCGGCAGCGCCGATGGAACGGGCGCGGCGGCCCGCTTCAATTTCCCCAGCGCGATTGCCCGGGACCAGGACGGGAATATCTACATTTCGGATACGTTTAATCACACCATCCGGCGGATCGCGGCGGGCACGCAGACGGTGACGACCTTCGCCGGCGCGGCGCTGGTTCCAGGATCGGCGGATGGCTCGGGCGCCGCGGCCCGCTTCCGTTTCCCCCGGGGACTCGCCTTCGACCCGCAGGGCAATCTCTACGTGGCGGACTCGTCAAATCACACCATCCGCAAGATCACGCGCGACGGCCTCGTCAGCACCGTCGCGGGAGCGGCCGGAAGCTTCGGCTCGGCCGACGGCGTGGCATCCGCGGCGCGCTTTCAACTGCCCGTGGGTATCGCGGTGGACTCAGCGGGTCAGATCTTTATTGCCGACATGCTCAACGCCACGATCCGTATCCTAAAAAATGGTACAGTGTCCACCCTGGGCGGTTCGGTTGGACTGCAGACGTTTGCCGGGGGAACCGGCAGCTCCGCGCTCTTTTTCAATCCATCGGCCATCGTGGTGGATACCACCGGCACGCTCTATGTGTCCCAATCCGGGAGCAACCTCGTCGCCAAAGGCGAGCCACTCATCTCTCCCGTAATCGCGACGCAACCCCAGGCGATCACGACCACCGCCGGGGCCGGAGGGACCGCGACCTTTAGCGTCAGCGCCGGCGGAGCCTCGCTCTCCTACCAGTGGCGCTTCAATGGCGATCCGATTCCGGGCGCGACCAGTGCGACCTATACCGTTTCCGGAGCAACCTCTGCCATGGCGGGAAATTACTCGGTAACGATTTCGAATGCCTTCGGCACGCTTCAGAGTCAGAACGCGACGCTCACCGTAATGGCCGCGTCCACGCTCGGTCGCATCATCAATCTATCGATTTTGTCCGCGATCGATTCGCCCGGCGGCAGTTTCACCATGGGGTTCGTGGTGGGCGGCAGCGGCACCGCGGGGGCGAAACCTCTGGTGATTCGGGCCGCCGGACCCGCCCTCACCCAATTGGGCGTCACGGGGGTGCTCGCCGATCCTCAGCTCGATCTTTTCTCGGGACCGGTCTCGACCGGGGGCAACGACGACTGGGGAGGCTCCTTGGGGCTGAGCGACGCCATGGACCGCGTGGGTGCATTTCGTTTTATCTCTTCTGATTCGCGCGATGCCGCGGTCTCGACGTCGTTTGCGTCCGGCGACAAATCGGTGAAAGTCTCCGGAGTGGGCAACGCCACGGGGGTGGTGATCGCGGAGATTTACGATGCGACGCCCAACGACAGCTTCACCAGCGCGACTCCGCGGCTTCTGAATGTGTCGGTGTTGAAGCACATCGGATCCGGCCTGACCGCCGGGTTTACGCTGGGCGGAACGACGTCCAAGAACATTTTGATCCGCGCTGTCGGCCCAACGCTTACGGTGTTTGGCGTGACCAGTGTCGTCGAGGATCCCGAGATCGAGGTCGTTCGTTTATTGCCGTCCGGCGGCAGCACACCAATCGGCAGCAATGATAATTGGGGCGGCGGTGCCGTGCTGACAAAGGCGTTTAATGACGCGGGGGCGTTTGAGTTGCCGCCCACGTCAACCGATGCGGCGATCGCCGTTTCCCTGGCGCCGGGCAGTTACACGGTCCGCGTGACGGGCAAGGCCAATACGACCGGCATCGCGATTGTCGAAATCTACGAGTTGCCCTGATTGGGCCAACTGCGGACGCATCCACCGATTCACCGGACTGAATGCGACCAGCGGACGAAAGCCCATCCGCGAGAATGCGCAACCCAAGCGGTCCGTGCACGCCACGGAAGCGCAGCAGGGTGACGCGAGCCGGCTCGTGGGCCGGCATTCTACGGCACGCGCCCCGTTTAGCGGGTGCGGATGGCACCCGACCCTCGAACGCCGGTCGGAGCAAAAACACACGACGGATCGTGCTCGCCACTTGCGGGCGCGCTGCACTCGCGCCAACGTGCCTTGATCCCTGAAATTATGACCGGATACGGCTACGGCTCATCAGAAGAAAACCAACCTGTCACTTGGCTGCGCGGCTATCCTGTCTACGCAGCACATTTGATCGTTTTGGTGTACGTGGCCTCGATGCTCGCGACCACGCTGATCTACGCGTCCGGAGGGCGCGCGTTTCTCGATTGGTTCGCGTTCAGTAGCTCCGGCGCTTTCCGCGGCGAGGTGTGGCGGATCGCGACCTACGGGCTCATCAACCCGCCGAGCATTTGGTTCGTGATCGATATGTTCATGATTGTCTGGTTCGGCCGCGAACTGGAAAAATTCTTTGGCCGGCGCACGTTCCTGACCCTTTACGGCTGCATCTATTTTGTTTCTCCGCTCCTCCTTACCGCGATCGGCGTGATTCGCCCCACCTTCCTGTCGGGCCAGACGGGAGGCTTCGCTCTCTTCGTCGCTTTCGCG
>Ga0163144_10005331_pt1 | contig 28564 bp, 26 predicted proteins | sample OliLak19BULKMAT1_FD_123175 | JGI IMG/M metagenome (GOLD analysis project Ga0163144, IMG submission 123175) | Freshwater microbial mat bacterial communities from Lake Vanda, McMurdo Dry Valleys, Antarctica - Oligotrophic Lake LV.19.BULKMAT1 | ecosystem: Environmental > Aquatic > Freshwater >...
CCGGTCGGCATCGTGACGTCGCTGATCAAGGGCGATGTCTTCAACTGGGGCCAGATCATGACCGGCGCGCTGCTCGGCGCGTTGCCGCCGCTCGTCATCTACGCCTTCCTCATGGATTATTACATCGCCGGCCTCACCGCCGGCGCCACCAAGGGATGATGGTCGATGGCCGACGTAAAGCTGCGCAACCTCGTCAAGCGCTACGACGACGTGGATGCCGTCCGCGGCATCAACCTCGACATCGCCGACCATGAGTTCGTGGTCCTCGTCGGTCCATCCGGCTGTGGCAAGACGACCACATTGCGGATGATCGCGGGGCTCGAAGAGATCACCGCCGGCGACATCGCCATCGACGGCGAGATCGTGAATGACACGCCGCCCAAGGACCGCGACATCGCGATGGTGTTCCAAAACTACGCGCTCTATCCGCACATGACGGTGACCGAAAACATGTCTTTCGGTCTTCGCCTCAAGAAATTCGCGCAGGAAGTGATCCTCGGCCGCGTCAATGAAGCCGCACAGGTGCTCGATATCCGCGAACTCCTGGAGCGCAAGCCAAGGCAACTCTCGGGTGGTCAGCGTCAGCGCGTGGCGATGGGCCGCGCGATCGTGCGCCACGCCAAGGTCTTCCTGTTCGACGAGCCGCTGTCCAACCTCGACGCCAAGCTGCGCGTGCAGATGCGAACGGAGATCAAGAAACTCCATCTGCGCCTGCGCACGACCACGGTCTACGTCACGCATGACCAGGTCGAGGCGATGACCCTCGCCGACCGCGTCGTGGTCATGAACCATGGCGTCATCGAACAGGTCGGCACGCCGACCGAGCTCTATACGGCGCCACGCACGCGCTTCGTCGCCGGATTCATCGGCTCGCCGTCGATGAATTTCATCCCGTGCCGGCTCGAGGCGGTGGCCGGGGCATTGCGCGCCGTGCTGCCCAAGGAACTGAGCTTTCCAATTCCAGCCGAGCGGACGCAGCGCTACGCGCCTGCGGTCGGCAAGACACTGCTGCTCGGCCTTCGCCCGGAGCACATCACCGAAGCGGACGGCCATGCGGGACCGAGCATCCACGAATTCGGCGTCACGCTCGACGTCACCGAACCGATGGGCATGGAGACGCTGGTCTACTTCACGCTCGACGGCACGCCAGTCTGCGGCCGCGTCGATCCCAATGCCGGCGCCAATCCCAATCAGGCCATGAAGCTGGCCGCCAATCTGCGCAACATGCATCTCATCGATGCTGACAGCGGCCTCGTGCTCTAAAGCAATCTCGACGTCGCAAGCAGGAGGCGCATTTGACGACCGAGAAGATCATCTGGCTCACCGGTTCCGGAACGGGCATCGGCCGCGCCAGCGCAATGGCGCTCGCCACGCCGGGCAATCGCCTGATCCTGACCGGACGACGCACCGAGCCGCTCGAAGAGACCGCAACCCTCTGCCGCCAGGCCAACGCCAAGGCCGCGGTGGAAATTGCACCGGGAGACCTGTCGAAGATCGAGATCGCCCAGGCGATCGTCGCCGATATCGTGAAGCGCCATGGGCGCCTCGACGTGGTGGTCGGCGCCGCCGGCGTGAATGTGACGCCGCGCATGTGGTCGGAACTCACACCTGCGAACATGGACTATCTGCTCGACGGCAATCTGCGCAATCAGATGTACACGGTGCTGGCGTCGCTGCCGCCGATGCGCGCGCAGAAGGACGGGTTGTACGTCATCGTCTCCTCGGTCGCTGGCCGTTCGGTCGGGGCGCTCAGCGGCCCGATGTACACGACGACCAAACATGGCCTCACGGCGCTGTCGCATTCGATCAATGTCGAGGAATGCGCCAACGGCATTCGCGCCTGCGCGGTGCATCCCGGCGAGGTCGATACGCCGATGCTCGCGCAGCGGCCGAAGAAGCTGAGCGCGGCGGAGCTCGCCACTGTCCTGAAGCCGGAAGACGTCGCCGCCGTGATCCGCTTCGTGGTCGACACGCCGGCGCGGGTCTGCCTCAACGAGATCTGGGTCACGCCCACCCATAATCGCGGCTATCTCGCGCAGCTGGGGCGCGGCTCATGAGCGCCGATCGGTTAACGCTCGTTTAGCCTGGCGTTGCTAAGTCTGCGTGACGCCGCGAGTCAGCGGCTCCGACGGTAGCCATGGCCAGCGAGATCTCCCTCCCCCGATCGATGCCGTTCTTCCCTGCCCAGACTCCGTCGCGACGCTTGTCGGTGGCGCTCGGTCTGGTAGGAATCGGGCTCCTTGTGCTGTGGTTGCCCGTCCACGCAACGCTGCCCCTGGGCCGCGATCAGGCGATCATCAGTCGCGTCGCGCAGATTCTACTCCAAGGCGGCTGGCCCTATGTCGATGCTTGGGACCACAAAGGTCCGGCTACCTACCTGCTCTATGCGCCGATGCTCTGGCTCTTCGGGACGGGAGAGCACGCGCTCTACCAAGCCGACATAGCGATGCTCCTGCTGGTCTTCGCGGCCTCCCGTTCGATCGGCGTCTCAATCGGTCGACATTGGATGGGCGGTCTCGGGCTATTGGGGGCCATTCTTTTCGTGCGCAACGACTACTGGACGTTCGCACAACCGGATCTCTGGATTGGCTACCTAGTCCTCGGCGTGACGAGCCTGCTCGTACGCCCGAACACCGGCGCATCGCGTGCGACGCTTCTGCTGGCCGGCGCCGTCATCGGCTTCGCAACACTGGTCAAGCCGGTATTCGCCGTGCTGCTCGCGCTGCCGCTTGCGAGGGTTTGGTTCGATCGCGAAACGCACAGACCGGTTCTCCTCACCGGCGCCTGCGTCGCGAGCTTCGGCGCAACAATGATCGCAATCGTTCTTCCCTTCGTGGTCAGCGGACACGGCGCGGCGCTCTATGAGGCAGTGGTCGTCTTCAATCTCGGCGGCCACCTCGCACAGACTTGGGACGAACCCGGCGCCGTCGTGCTGCGCTTCATCGTTGTCTTCACGATGCCTGGCGCGGAACCCGGCACTCTGCCGTTGCTCCTTATCGCCGGGCTCGGCGCACGCGATCTGCTGCGCACGCATCGGCGTATTGCGTCGATCCTCGGCGCAGCCTGGCTGCTGTCACTGCTCGCCGCGGTGCTGCAGGGCAAGGCGTTTCCCTATCACTTCGCACCCACGCATATACTGACCGCGGTCTTCGCTGCCGCTTTCGTGGCCCGCCATCTGACCGTCCTGGTCGAGCCGCTGCTGGGCCGGAAGAGTCCATCGCGGCGACGCCATGCCATCGCGGCCGGCATCCTGGTCGCGGGACTCCTGATCGTGTCCGTGCCCCATCGCGCGCGGATCCATGATTGGTGGGCGACCGCTTTCGGTCTGATGGCCCCGGAGATCCGCAACCTCAAACTCTGTCAGATCGACTATTGCCCGGTGGAAACGCGCCGGCTCGCGGCGATCATCCAGGCCCAGACGCCGCCGGGCACACCAATCTTCGTCTGGGGCTTCGACTCCGCCGTCTATCTGCTGGCCGATCGGCCCGCGGCAAGCCGATTCGGCTTCGACTATCCGTTGATCGGCGGCAGCGCGGCTTGGCGCGACAAGGCTCGTGCCGAGCTGATGCAGGATCTCCGGATGAAGCGCCCGGAAATGATCGTCATCGAGGATTTCGACTTCATCCGCCTGATGCTGCGCCGGTCGTCGCGCTATCATCTGGTCGAGTTCCCTGAATTGCCCCGACTCCTGGCCGATCATTACGATCTCGCTCACGACCTTGAGCGCTTCGCGGTCTATCGCCTCCGGGATTGACCATCGGCATTGCCCGCGCCCATGTTTCGCCCCTTCCAAGCACCGAGCAGGCAGGGGCGCACATCTTGGCGAAGCGGGTTGCGATCGATATCGGCGGAACATTCACGGACCTCGTGCTCGAGGATGGTGCGCGCCTGTTCACGAAGAAGGTGTTGACGACGCCACGGGCGCCCGAAGAGGGCGTCATGACCGGCCTCACGGAGATCCTCGCGGAGGCGAAGCTCAGGGCTGATGATCTCGACGTGCTGTTCCATGGCACCACCCTGGCGACCAACGCGATCATCGAGCGCAAGGGCGCCAAGACCGCGCTGATCGCGACCGACGGATTCCGCGACGTCATCGAGATCGCCGATGAGAGCCGCTACGATCAGTACGACATTTCGATCGAGAAGCCCGTGCCGCTGGTGCCGCGCTATCTGCGCTTCACCGTACCCGAACGCCTCGACGCCACGGGCGCGGTGCGCAAGGAGCTCGACGAGGCGGCCGTTCGGGCGCTGGCGCCCGAGCTGAAGCGTCTGGAGATCGGCGCCGTCGCGATCGCCTTCCTGCATTCCTACGCCAACACCCGGCACGAAACGCGCGTGCGCGAGATTCTCGCCGGCGAATTGCCCGGCGTCGCGATCGCGCTGTCTTGCGAAGTCTGTCCGGAGATCCGCGAGTACGATCGCACCTCGACCACCATCGCCAATGCGTATGTGCAGCCGCTGATGGCGCGCTACCTCAAGCGGCTCGATGCCATGCTGGCCGCTGAGAAATATCGCGGCACGATCTACCTGATGACATCGGGTGGCGGCCTGACCACGCTGGACGCCGCGGCACGGTTCCCGATCCGGCTGGTGGAGAGCGGTCCGGCGGGCGGCGCAATCCTCGCGTCCTACCTTGCGATGCAGGCCGGCGCGGACAAGGTCGTCTCCTTCGACATGGGCGGCACGACCGCCAAGATCTGCCTGATCGAAAAGGGCGAGCCGCAGAGCTCGCGCAGTTTCGAGGTCGACCGCGCGGCGCGCTTCCTCAAGGGCTCCGGCCTGCCGCTGCGCATTCCCGTGATCGAGATGGTGGAGATCGGCGCCGGCGGCGGCTCGATTGCCAAGATCGACCAGCTCGGGCGGATCGCGGTCGGCCCCGAAAGCGCGGCATCGGAACCCGGCCCGGCCTGCTATGGCCGCGGTGGCCAGAAACCGACCGTGACCGACGCCGATGTCGTGATGGGCCGCATCGATCCAAAGGCTTTCGCCGCGGGGCGCATCCCGCTCGACGTCGCCGCTGCGCGCGCGGCGATCGACGCCGTGATCGGCAAGCCGCAGAATCTGCCGACAGACACCGCGGCTTTCGGCATCGCCGAAATGGTCGACGAGACGATGGCGAGCGCGGCGCGCGTCCATGCCGCCGAGCGCGGCAAGTCGATCAGCGAGCACACGATGATCGCGTTCGGCGGCGCAGCGCCGTTGCATGCCAGCCGCGTGGCGGAGAAGCTCGGCATCGCGCGCGTGATCGTGCCGGTCAATGCCGGTGTCGGCTCCGCGATCGGCTTCCTGCGCGCGCCGGTCGCCTACGAAGTCGTGCATAGTCGCTTCGTCCGGCTGTCCGAGTTCGATCCCGCTTCGGCGAATGCGCTGATCGAGCGCATGTCCGCCGAGGCACGCAGCGTCGTCGTGCCCGGTGCGGGCGGTCGCACGGTCCGCGAGGAGCGCGGCGCCTATATGCGCTATGTCGGGCAGGGCCACGAGATCCTGGTGACGACGCCGGCGCGCGCGCTCTCCCCCGAGGACGCGCAGGAGTTGCGCACGCGCTTCGAAGCCGCTTACACGCAGCTCTTCGCCCGGATCATTCCCGGCGCGGCGATCGAGATCCTCAGCTGGTCGGTGGTGGTGAGCACCATTCCCGAGCGGCCAGCTCGCATCGGCGCCGTGGCGCCAGCAGCCGCGCCGACCGCGCGCGGCAAGCGCGCGGTATTCGATGCCAGCACCGGCAAACTCAGCGAGATCGCGATCTACTGGCGCCCGGACATCCCGCCCGGCGCAACGGTGCAAGGCCCCGCCCTGATCGCCGAGGACGAAACGACGACCTTCGTGTCGCGCAGCTTCAATGCGACGATCGACGCCGCGCGCAGTATCGTGATGACCCGCAAGGCGACGTGATGACAGGAGACGAGCGATGAACGATTCAGGTCTCGATCAGATCCGCATGCAGATCATGTGGAACCGACTGATTGCGGTCGTCGAGGAGCAGGCGCAGGTGCTGATGCGTACGGCCTTCTCGCCGATCGTGCGCGAGGCCGGCGACCTCTCGGCGGGTGTATTCGATCTCGACGGGCGGATGCTCGCCCAGGCCGTCACCGGCACGCCGGGCCACGTCAATTCGATGGCGGAATCGGTGAAGCATTTCATATCGGCTTTCCCGCCCGCGACCATGGAAGACGGCGACATCTACATCACCAACGACCCATGGAAGGGCACCGGCCATACCAATGATTTCGTCGTCACCACGCCGGTGTTCCGCAAGGGCAAGCTGGTGGCGCTGTTCAGCTGCACCAGCCACCTCATGGATATCGGCGGCATCGGCTTCGGGCCGGATGCGACGGACGTGTTCATGGAAGGGCTGTTCATCCCGATGCTGAAGCTCGCCGAGCGCGGCAAGATGAATGCCACGCTGATGGCGATGATCCAGGCCAATACCCGCCTTCCCGTCGACACGGTCGGTGACGTCTACAGCCTCGCGGCGTGCAACGACGTCGGCGCCAGGCGCCTCCTCGAGATGATGGACGAATTCGAGATCGACAGCCTGGACGCGCTCGCCGAGTTCATCTGCGCCAGCTCGCGCAAGGCCGTGCTCGCGGAGATCGCCAAGCTGCCGAAGGGCACCTGGAAGAACCGCATGATGACCGATGGCTACGACAAGCCGATCGAGCTGGTCGCGACTCTGAAGATCTCCGACGAGGGGATCCATGTCGACTACACGGGCACCTCGCCCGTCAGCGGCAAGGGCATCAACGTGCCGATGGCCTACACCACGGCCTATACCGTGTTCGGGCTGGGCTGCATCGTCGCGGCGCGGATCCCGAACAATGCCGGTTCGCTCGGCCCGCTGACCGTATCCGCGCCACCGGATTGCATCCTGAATGCGCAGCCGCCCGCGCCGGTGCTGTCGCGCCACGTGATCGGCCAGATGCTGCCCGATGTCGTGTTCGGCTGCCTTCGCCAGGCGATCCCCGAGCGCGTGCCGGCCGAGGGAACCTCATGCCTCTGGAACCTCAACGTGCGTGGCCCCGCCCCCGGCGCGGCGAGCAAATACGGATTTTCCATGGTCGTGACGTCCAATGGCGGCACCGGAGCGCGGCCTTCCAAGGATGGTTTGTCGGCCACCGCCTATCCATCGGGCGTGCGCGGCACACCGGTGGAGATCGCTGAATCGATGCTGCCCGTCATTTTCTGGAAGAAGGAATTGCGCGCCGATAGCGGCGGCACCGGCCGCACCCGCGGCGGCCTCGGCCAGGACATCGAGATCGAGAGCTCGGCCGGCCTGCCCTTCGATCTGCTCGCCGCCTTCGACCGCATCGATCATCCGCCGCGCGGTCGCGATGGCGGCGGCGACGGCGCCAACGGCTATGTCGGCCTGGCCTCGGGCGCCAAGCTCAAGGGCAAGGGCTTCCAGCTGGTGCCGAATGGCGATCGTCTGATCGTGCGCACGCCCGGCGGCGCGGGCATCGGCCCGGCAATCGAACGGTCACGCGACGACGTGGCACGCGACTTGCGTGATGGGCTCATCTCGCCTAACACCGCGCAACACGAATATGGCTGGCGGGTAACGGCAGCCGAATAGGGACGCCAACCACGAAAACTCCTGAGGGGGAGAATTCAAGATGACCAGGACCGACAGGCCGTTTGCGAGCCGACGCGCGCTCGTGCTGACGGTCGCCGCTGCGGCGATCGCCATCGCGCTCGGCGCCGCTTCGCTCGCCGCAGCGCAGACCAAGCTCGATCTCGCCACGGTGTGGCCGGACGGCAATTTCCACACGCAGAACGTCTAGCTCTTCGCGGCCGAAATCGTCCGGGCAACCGGCGGACAAGTGCAGATCACCGTGCATGCCGGCGGTTCGTTGGGCTTCAAGGGGCCCGAGCAGCTGCGTGCAGTCGGCGACGAGCCGATGCTGGGCACGGAATCGATCCCGTTCCTGGTCGGCTCGGCCGAGAAATTAAGGGCGGCATGGAGGTCGTGTCGATTCCGCCGGCGATGATGGCCGACTTCCGCGCCAAGACGGCGCCGTTGCTCGACGCCTTCCTCGAGCGCGTGCCGCAGGCGCAAGCGCCGGTGCGCGCCTACCTGGCCGAGATCAAGAAGACGAATTGATTCGTGGCCCATCCCTTCCTGTGCCGCATGGCGCATAGGAAGGGATATCGAGCTTCGGCCCGCATGCCACCCGCACCCAATCTGTAGGGCAATGCACCGGCACCGTTGCACGTCGTGCTCGCCACGATCGACGCGCTCGGGCTGAAGCTCGAAGACGAGACCCTGCGCGTCGCCGCGGTCGCCGAGTGACTGTGATCGCCGCCGCACCCGACCGAGGTCCGCGATCATGGGCGTGATCGTTTCGACCATGTTCGGCGTGCTGTTCTCCGTGCTCGCCGGCGGTCTGTGGATCGGCCTGGCGCTCGGCGCGACCGGCGCGCTGCTGCTGGCGCTGTTTCGCAACATCCCGCTCGACAAGCTGATCGCGCAATACGCGTGGAACATCCTGACCACGCAGGAACTGCTCGCCTTGCCGCTGTTCATCCTGATGGGCGAGATCCTGTTTCGCACCAAGCAGTCGCGCGCCCTGTTCACGGGCCTCGCGCCGTGGGCGGGATTGCTGCCCGGACGCCTGCTGCACGTCAACGTGTTCGGGTGCTCGATCTTCGCCGCCATCTCCGGTTCGTCGGCGGCGACCACCCAAGTCGTCGGCCGGATGGCGCTGACCGAACTCATCAAGCGCGGCTATTCGAAGGAGATCGCGATCGGCAGCCTCGCCGGCGCCGGCACGCTCGGCTTCCTGATCCCGCCCTCCAACATCCTCATCATCTACGGCGTTCTCGGCGACGTCTCGATCCTGAAGCTCTTCACGGCAGGGTTCATCCCGGGCTTCCTGCTCGCCGCCTGCTTCATGACCTGGGTGATGATCCACACGACGCTGCGCCCCGGCCTCGTGCCGGAGTCCGAACGCGCGCTGCGCAACATCCCGATGCTCGACCGCATCAAGGCGCTCAAGGATCTCGCGCCTGCGATCTTCCTCATCGCCGCCGTGCTCGGCTCGATGTATGGCGGCATCGCGACGCCGTCCGAGGGCGCCGCCGTGGGCGTGCTCGGCGCGCTCCTCGTCGCCGCCGTGCAGGGCGGCCTCACGCGCCAGGCGATGCGCGACATCTGCGTCGGCTCGGTGCTGACCTGCTCGATGATCGCGATGATCCTGCTCGGCGCCTCGATCCTCGGCGGCGCCGCCGCCTTCCTCGGCATACCGCGCGCCGTCGCCGATTTCGTCGTCGGCCTTGGCCTGTCGCCGTTCATGCTGATCATGGCGCTGATGGTGTTCTACATCATCCTCGGCTGCTTCCTCGATGGCTTCAGCATGATCGTCATGACATTGCCGATCGTCCTGCCGATCGTGAAAGCTGCCGGCTTCGATCCGATCTGGTTCGGCATCTTCATGGTGCTGGTGGTCGAGATGGCGCAGATCACGCCGCCGGTCGGATTCAACCTGTTCGTGATCCAAGGCCTCACCGACGAAAGCCTCGGCGCGATCGCTCGCTACACCTTGCCCTACCTGCTGATCATGGTCGCCTTCACGGCCCTCATCACGATCTTCCCGCAGATCGCCCTCTGGCTGCCGAACCGGGTGTAAAGTCGCTCACCATTCGGATTCGCCCCCCAACCAGGATTGCCATGCCATGACCAAAACGTCCCAAGACGCGCTGTTCGCGGAGCTGCGCAAGATCGACACGCCGACCATCACCAATGTCGTCGCGACCTATCCCAAGAATCCGCTCTGCCTCGGGCTCTACAATCCGTGGACCGAGAACTGGTACACGGACACGTCGATCCGCTGCATCTATCCGGAGATGGGCGTGGTGATCGGCTATGCCGTGACCTGTGTCTATGGTCTACCCGATCCGAACTACAGCGGCCGCCTCAGCTTCATGGACGTCGTCGACGCGCTCGACGCGATGAAGAAGCCGACCATTCTCGTGATCCAGCAGAAATGGCCGAGCGAGCTCATGGCCAAGGCCGGCCTTGCGGGCGAGATCATGACGACGTCGATGCAGGCCGTCGGCTGCGTCGGCCTGCTCTCCAACGGACCGTCGCGCGACGTCGACGCGATCCGCCGCCTCAAGTTCCAGATGCTGCTCGGCGGCGTCACGGCCGGCCATGGCGAGATGGCGGTGCAATCGGTGAATGTGCCGGTGTCGGTCGGCGGCATGGATGTCGCGCCCGGTGACCTGGTCCACATGGACGAGAACGGCGCGGTGAAGTTTCCGGCTGATCGGGCCGAAGCGGTGCTGGCGAATGCCAAGGCCATGCTCGAGGGCGAAGCCGTCTTGCTGCAGAAGCTCCGGTCGGCAACGAGTGCGGCCGAGATTCGCGCGGCCTCCAGCGGGGGCGCTTACGCGGCCAAGAAGAAGTGAGTCAGGGCGCGGCGGGCTCGGCCGCCGCTTCGGAGATGGCGGGTTTCGCAACGATCGGCTGGGAGCCCGCCGCCTCCGGCACATCCGCAAGTTCATCGAGGATCAGCCGCGCGAGCTCGGCGGGATGGGTCTTCGAGAGCCGATGGCCTCCGCCGGCGATGGTATGGACGCCCAGGACGTCTGTCATCCCGATCGCGAGCGCGGCGTGCTCTGTGGAATCGAAGTAAGCACCGGGCTCCGCGGCGCCGGGATCGCGCGCCGCCTTGCGCTCGCCGGTCATCATCACGATGCGCGCCGGGCAACGGAACGCGAGGGCGTGGTGGCGTCGATCGACGACGGTTCCGCTCACGACATCGAGCCCGAAGACGTCGCGGCACAGCGACCGCAGCACGGGACGACGTTCGGGTTGGGTGCGATAGGCCGTCATCAGCGCCGCATGCGAGGGCGCGACACGGCGCATGTCGAACGGCGTGTCGCAGAGGATCACGGTCGCCACGCTCGGCCGTTGCTGTGCGAGCGACAATCCGACCAACCCCCCGAGTGACTCGCCGAAAACGGCGATCGGCTCATCGCCGAAGATCGCATCGACAGGCCCCAGCAGATCATGCGCCAGCGTACGCAGGTCATATCCGGCGCTCGCGGCCTGAGAGCGGCCATGTCCGCGCAGATCGCAGAGCGCGAGATTGACGCCGCCCAACCCCGCGACGAGCGGCGTCAGCCTTGCCGAGTCACCGAGCGCGCCGTGCAACAGCAGCAGATTGGGCCGGTCGACGAAGTGCCGGTTGGAGATCGTGAAGATCCCGTCGATGGTCGACGGCTTCCATTCAGGCCTGGGGGCAACGGTCATCGCTTGATCCGCCAATGAGGGAGACCGAACGTTGACCGGTCATCCCTAACAGTTCGCAAAGATCGGGACGACAAATGCGATGGAGACCGGCCGCGCTGCCCGATATCCACCGCGATGTCGCGGCGGCTCGGCTCAGGCGGCGCGCGACGGTCCGGACAATTCGCTGAGCGCCGGGTCCGCCGGGACGTGGAGCGATGCCGCGGGCAGGATCACGCGTGCGCGCGTCCCCTTCCCTACGCTGCTGGTGATCTCGAGCTTCCCGCCATGCAGTTCGATCAGCGTGCGTGTGATCGCGAGACCCAGGCCGCTGCCGCCGATCGCGGCCGCATTCGCTCCGCGATGCAAGGGTTGCGTCACGCGCGGCAGATCCGCGACGGGAATACCGATCCCGGTGTCCACGATTTCGATGATCAGATCGCCGCTGTCGGCGATCCGCCAGCCGAACTCGACCCGCCCGCCGGCCGGTGTGAACTTCACGGCGTTGCCCAGGAGGTTGACCAGGATCTGCCGGATCCCGCATGGGTCGCCGTCGAGATCACGCCGCGGTCCCGGTCGAATGGTGAGGTCGACATCGCCACGCGTGGCCTGCGGATGGATCACGAGCAGCGCCGCATGCGCAACTTCCGTGAAGGCCATGCGCTGGGCCTTCAGATCCGTGTGGCCGGCCTCGATGCGCGCGACGTCGAGCACGTCCTCGATCAGACTGAGAAGGTGATTGGCGCTGTGGTTGATGTCACGCGCATAGCCGGCGTAGCGCGACGGCAACGGGCCGAACATCTGCTGGCACAGCACATCGGAGAAGCCGATCACGGCATTCAGCGGCGTGCGCAGCTCATGACTCATGTTGGCGAGGAAGCGCGACTTCGCGGCATTCGCCTGCGTCAGCTCCCGCATGACCTTGCGCGCGCTGCGTTCCGACTTCATGAGCTGTCGCGTCTGACGCACCACGACCGCGCCACCGGCGAGAATGCCCGCCGCGAAGAGCAGGAAGACGATCTGCAACTGCGTGAGCAACCGAGACAGCTCCTCCTCGTGCTTCTGGCGGATTACCGCCGAGATCTGGACGACGTCCCCGGTCAATCGGCGCACCATGTCGTCGGTGCCGCCAAGCAACTCGTCCATGCGCGCCGAGATGTCGACGAGTGGGGCCGCCGGATCCGCCGCCACGATCTGGTCCATCGTCGCCATCAATGTCGAAAGCTGCAGCAGCTGCGGCGCAAAGCCCGGCAGTCGCTTCAGTGCGCGCTCGACGTCGCCGGCCGCGGGCACGCCGAGGCGGCTATGGAGGATGTCGATGCGCAGCTGGAGCGCGTCGCGATCGACGATCGGATCCGCGTGCATGGCCCGCCGCACGGTTGCGCGCAGACGTTCGTATTCGAGCTGCGTCTGGCCCGCCGCCCAGGTGTTGTTGTCGAGCGGCGTCAGCGTGAGCTCATGCAGGCTGTAGGTGGCGCTGCGATACAGCAGCGCCACCGCGACCGCGGCGACGACAGCGAAAGACAGCAATGCCCAGAACCAGTGCTGAACGATCCGGCGCATGGTGTCTCGATCCCCTCCCGTCACGGGCTTCAGCGGATCTCGAGCCGCGCGAGCTGCCAGACGGAGCGGCCGTGATGGACGCCGGTATTGAGCGCGATCGCCGTGACGGTTGCGGCCGTGGCGCCGAGGAACTTCATCAAGGCGGTGGCGATGCGCCAAGACTGGCGTCGTGAAAGCCTCCGAACCTCTCCAAGCGAGTTGCCGGATGCAACCTCGAACCAGCGCCGTTAAAGGGCGCTTAACGTTCTCCGCGGCAATCGCACTACGCCGGAGGTCGTGCCCACACGCTCAGATCGTGGATTCCCGATCGAAGATGCGTCCGCGATTGAGGATGTCCTGGGGATCGATCGCCGCCTTGACGCGGCGCATCAGATCGATCTCCGCCGCCGAGCGGCTGAGCTTCAGATATTTTTTCTTCTCGAACCCGACGCCGTGTTCGGCCGAGATCGAGCCGCCCAAGGCGCCGATCGAGCGATAGACGAGATCATCGATCCGCCCCTTCATCGCCGGATCACCGGCAGGATAGGCGACGACGAGGTGGAGATTGCCATCCGCGACATGGCCATAGGTCTGGAACACGCCGAGGCCGAGCGCACGCAGGCCTTCATGTGTCGTTCGCACCCACTCGTCCATCGCGATGATCGGCAGGCTGACGTCGAACCCGGCGCTCGGGGCGATCGCCCGCACCGCCTCGCCCGACGCATCGCGCACGCTCCACAGCTCGGTCGCCTCGGCGAGTGAGCTCGCCATGACGGCGTCGGCGCCGGGATGCTCGCCGATGAACTCGCCCAGCATCTCGATCAGCAACTCGCGATCCGCGTCGCCCGACGTCCCCATCGTTTCGACCAGGATCAGATGGGATTTCGGGGTCTGGAACGGATTGCGCCCGATGCGCAGCGTGCCCGTGACGACGTCGAAATAGTCGCGCCACATCACTTCGAAGCTGGTGAGCCGCGCGCCCAGCTTGCGCCGGCACAGGGTCAGCAGATCGATCACGCCCGCGAAGCCCTCGACCGTGACGAGCGCGGTATCGCGGCTGCTGGGCTTGGGCTGCAGGATCAGGACCGCGCGCGTGACGATGCCGAGCGTCCCTTCGCCGCCAATGAACAGCTGCTTGAGATCGTAGCCGGCGTTGTCCTTCAGCACCTTGCCCATGCGCGACACGACCGTGCCGTCCGGCAGCACGGCTTCGATGCCGAGCACGGAATTGCGCGTCATGCCGTAGCGCAGCACGCGATTGCCGCCTGCATTGGTCGAGATGATGCCGCCGATCTGGCACGAACCGCGGCTGCCGATATCGACGGGAAAGAACAGCCCGTGCGCTTCGGCCGCCTGCTGTGCGGTCTCGAGGGGAACGCCGGCCTGCAACGTCATCGTGAAGCTGATCGGATCGACCTCCTCGACGCGGTTGAGGCGTTCGAGCGACAACACGACTTCACCCGGCTGCGGCAGGCCGCCATGCACGAGACCGGTCATGCCACCCTGCACGACGACCGGCTGCCCGAGCCCGTGCAGCACGCGCATCACCGCCGCCAAGGCCTCTGGCGTCGCCGGGCGCAGCACCGCGAGCGGATCGCCGCGCTGCCCCTTCCAATCGACGCGATAGCGATCGCCGATATCCTCGGGCGGGAGGAATCCCGGCGCATCGAGGATCGTGGTCAGCGCCTGGCGCAGCTGATCGGTACGCACGGAACTCATGCCTGCTTCCTTTCAGAATTGTCGCGAAGGTCTCAGGTGGCGTGGCGCCGCGCGCTGGCGATGAAGGCGTCGACGTCCTTTGCCTGCGTGTCGTACGCCGTCACCAGGCGGATCAACTGCCGATCCGCGCCGGGCCAGCGATAGAATACGAAGCCGTCGCGCTCGAGCCCCTGCAGCGCCTTCTCGGGCAGCCGCACGAACAACTCGTTGGCTTCCACGGCATCGCGGAACGCTACCCCGGCGATGCCGCGCAGCCCATCCGCCAGACGCGCCGCCATCGCATTCGAATGCCGCGCATTGGCGAGCCAGAGATCATCGTCGAGATAGGCCTCCATCTGCGCCGCCAGGAAGCGATGCTTCGACCAGAGCTGACCGGCGCGCTTGCGCCGGAAACCCAGGCTCTCGGCCTTGGTCTTGTCGAAGAACACGATCGCTTCAGCCGCCATTGCGCCGTTTTTGGTCGCGCCGAAGGACAGCACGTCGACACCCGCCCGCCATGTCAGGTCGGCGGGCGTGCGGTTCGCGCCGACCACGGCATTGCCGAAGCGCGCGCCATCCATGTGCAGCGCAAGCCCGTGCTTGCGACAGATCTCGCCGATCGCCGCGATCTCGTCGACCCGGTAGATCGTGCCGGCTTCGGTGGCCTGCGTGATGCTCACCGCGCCGGGCTGCACGTGATGGATCGACCCGACGCCGGCAAGGCCGACATGACTGTCGATATCGCCGGCAGCGATCTTGCCATGCGTTCCGGCGATCGCCGCCAGCTTGGCGCCGGCGGTATAGAATTCCGGCGCGCCGCATTCATCGGTGTTGATATGCCCTTCCGGGTGACACAGCACTGCGCCATACGGCGGCACGAGCGCCGCGAGCGCGAGCGCGTTGGCCGCCGTGCCGGTGCCGACCAGAAACACCGCGCAATCATGCTCGAACACTTCCGCGAGCCGCGCCTCCACGCGCTTGGTGATCGAGTCATTGCCATAGGGCATCGCGCGGCCATCGGCGGCGGCGACGATCGCGGCGACGATCTTGGGATGCGTACCCGTCGTGTTGTCGGAAGCAAAATTCATCGCTGACCTATTTCACGGCTGAAGGGAGCATGAAGCTGCCGACCACCGCGCCAATGGACGGATCGAGCACGACGAGCCGCTCGTCCTGGCCGGGCATGCCGGTGTAAAGCTGCAGCACGATGAGCGATGCGTGCGACGTGACGGAATGGATGCGCGTGCCGACCGGCTGGTCGAGCATCACGCGGCCCCAGGATGCATGGGTCGGCGGGCGGGCGCCGGCGCCGGCAACACCCTCACCCGGCTTGCTGCCACCGCGTTGGGTGATCACCAGGACCAGAACGACGAAGGCCGCCAACACGCAGACTCCCAGGCCGATGACGAGCGCTTTCAGGGCACGCATGACGGATCCTCAGCCATGGGCGTGAGCGAGCGCATCGAGGGGTGTTTCGCGAGTGCGCAGGATGGCGAGCGGCTGGACCGCGCCTTGGTTGCGGTCCTGGCGGAGGCGCACCCGACCCTGACGCGCTCGCGCCTTAAATCCCTCATCGAAGCTCGACATGTCCTGATTGAAGGCGCGACCGTATCCGAGCCCTCCCGGAGGGTCAAACCAGGGCAGCGCTACGCGCTCGATCTGCCGATGCCCAGCAGCGGTCGGATCGAAGCGCAGCACATGGACCTCGTGATCGTGCACGAGGACGAGGATCTTCTCGTCGTCGACAAGCCTGCCGGCCTCGTCGTCCATCCCGCCGCCGGCAATCCCGATCACACGCTGGTCAACGCCCTGCTGGCCCATTGCGGCGAGGCGCTGCTGCGCGTCGGCGGCACGGGCAGGCCCGGCATCGTCCATCGCATCGACAAGGACACCAGCGGCCTGCTGGTGGTCGCCAAGACCGAGGCCGCGTTGCTGCATCTCTCCCGGCAATTCGCGGCGCATAGCGTCGAGCGCGTCTACCAGGCGCTGGTCTGGGGCCTGCCGTCGCCGAGCGCGGGCGAGATCGCCGGCGCGATCGGTCGCTCCCGGACGGATCGCAAGAAGATGACGGTCGTCCGCTCCGGCGGTAAGGCCGCACTCACCCGCTACCGTGTCGTCACCTCGATCATGCAGGGACGCTTCGCAACCGTGGAGTGCCGGCTGGCCACTGGCCGCACGCACCAAATCCGCGTCCATTTCGCGAGCATCGGCCACCCTCTGGTCGGCGATCCCGTCTACGGCCGCGCCGCCGCCCAGCGCCGCGCCCTGCCGTCCGGCGCTCAGGCGGTGCTGGCGCCCTTCCAGCGTCAGGCGCTCGACGCGATGGTGCTCGGCTTCGACCATCCGCGCAGCGGCCAGCGGCTTCGCTTCGCCCGGGATTTGTCCCGCGACCTCAGTGAATTGATCCAAGCCCTTGAGCGGATCTAACCAAAGCTGGGAAACTGCATCGACACGCACTATCATTTTGCAACTGCTGGATCGCGATTCTCCCCTAGTCCAGCAGCAGGAGTGCGATGGCTAGCAGGCTTCCCGCCCTCGCGGGCGACCGGTCTCTCGGGCGATATCTCCAGGAGATCCGTAAGTTTCCGATGCTCGAGCTCAACGAGGAGTACATGCTCGCCAAGCGGTGGCGCGAGCATGGCGACGCGCAGGCTGCGCATCGCCTCGTGACGAGCCATCTGCGCTTGGTCGCCAAGATCGCGATGGGTTACCGCGGCTATGGCCTGCCGATCTCGGAACTCGTGTCCGAAGGCAATGTCGGGATGATGCAGGCGGTGAAGCGCTTCGACCCGGAGCGCGGCTTCCGCCTCTCGACCTATGCGATGTGGTGGATCCGCGCCTCGATCCAGGAATACATCCTGCATTCCTGGTCGCTGGTGAAGATGGGCACCACGGCCGCGCAGAAGAAGCTGTTCTTCAATCTGCGCAGGGCCAAGGCGCAGCTCCAGGTCATGGATGACCGCGACCTGACGCCCGAGAAGATCACCAAAATCGCCACCGACCTGGGCGTACCCGAGCAGGACGTCATCAACATGAACCAGCGCCTGGCGGCGCCGGATCACTCGTTGAACGCCCCGCTCCGCGGCGACGGCGAGAGCGACATGGAATGGCAGGATTGGCTGGTCGACGATACCGCCAGCCAGGAGGTCCGCCTCGCCGAGGACCAGGAACTGCTCCAGCGCCGTGCGATGATGAATGACGCGATGAAGGCGCTCACCGAGCGCGAGCGCCAGATCCTGATCGAGCGGCGCCTCACGGAGGAACCGGCGACGCTCGAGGAACTCTCCCACAAATACAAAGTCAGCCGCGAGCGCGTGCGTCAGATCGAGGCCCGCGCTTTCGAGAAGCTGCAGGCCGCGATCCGCGTGCTGTCCGTGGATCATGCGAGAGCGACGGAGGCGGCGATCGCCGCACGCCCCAACGGCAATGTGCCGATCCGGCCCGTACCGGCGCTGGCGAAGCCCCGGGCGTCGTAGTCGGCAACCCAAATCAAAAGCCGAGGGCCGCGCGCGCGACGCGAAATCCCCAGAACATCCCCGGCGCGCTGATCGCCACCATCAACGCCGCACTCGCGTAGAGGGAAATCGTCGAGACGGCCCCGCCATCCGGCATGATCCGGTGTGCGGCATCGACGGCTGGTCCGATCGCGATGAAGAACCACACGACCCAGAACGCGAAGATCAGCGGCGCGAAGACCCCGAGCGTCTCGGCGAGGTCTTCGTTCCAATACGCCGTGGTCAGCAGGATCGGGATGGCCGTGGCCACGAGATCGCCATGGCGCAGCCAGGCGGGCACGATCTTGTGGCGCTCGCCAAGTTGCCAGCTGGCGACTGAAATGGCCGCAAGTCCGAGAACATAGACGCTCGCATACCAGGGCATCGCGGTGTGCTGCCTCAATCCGCGAAGGGGTCGGAGACGAGGATCGTATCGTTGCGTTCCGGGCTCGTGGAGAGCAGCGCGACCGGCACGCCGACCAGTTCCTCGAGGCGGCGGATGTATTTGATCGCGTTCGCCGGGAGCTCCGCCCAGCTGCGCGCGCCGCGCGTCGATTCCGGCCAGCCCGAGATCGTCTCGAAGATCGGCTCGACAGCGGCCTGCGCCGTCGGATTCGCCGGCAGATGGTTGAGGGTCGCGCCGTTCAGGCGATAGCCGATGCAGATCCGGATCTCCGGCAGGCCGTCGAGAACATCGAGCTTGGTGAGCGCAATGCCGCGCACGCCGCCGACGCGCAAGGCCTGGCGCACCATCACGGCATCGAACCAGCCGCAGCGCCGCGGGCGACCGGTGACGGTGCCGAATTCACGTCCACGCTCTCCCAGCAGTCGCCCCGTCGCATCGGTGAGCTCGGTCGGAAACGGACCGGAGCCGACGCGCGTCGTGTAGGCTTTGCAGATCCCCAGCACATAGCCCGTCGCATTCGGCCCGAGCCCCGAGCCCGTCGCGGCCTGCCCCGCCACCGTGTTCGACGACGTGACGAAGGGGTAGGTGCCGTGATCGACATCGAGCATCGCCGCCTGTGCGCCCTCGAACAACATGCGCCTTCCGGCGCGTCGCGCCGTGTCGAGCGTCATCCACACCGGCTCGGCGAAAGGCAGAACCTTCGGCGCGATCTCGAGCAGGCTGGACCGCAACTCGACGCGATCGATTGCCGGCGCGCCCATGCCACGGCGCAACGCATCGTGGTGGCGCAGCAATTCATCGAGCTTCCAATCGAGAGTCGCCTCGTCGGTGAGATCGCATAGACGCACGGCGCGCCGCGCGACCTTGTCTTCGTAGGCCGGGCCGATGCCACGCCCGGTCGTACCCAGCTTGCGCTCGGCGCGCTGCTCCTCGCGCAGACGATCGAGTTCGCCATGCAGCGGCAGGATCAGCGTGACGTTCTCGGCCACGCGCAAGGACTCCGGCGTGATCGCCACGCCTTGCGCACGCACGCGCGCGATCTCGTCGAGCAGCGCCCAGGGATCGACCACCACACCGTTGCCGATCACCGACAGCTTGCCCGGCCGCACGACGCCAGACGGCAGCAGGCTCAGCTTGAACGTCGTCTCGCCGATGACCAGCGTGTGGCCTGCATTGTGGCCGCCCTGGAAGCGCACCACGATCTCCGCGCGCTCCGAGAGCCAGTCGACGATCTTGCCTTTGCCTTCGTCGCCCCACTGGACGCCGACGACGGTCACATTGCTCATGCTGGTTCACTCTTCCAATGCGATGGGTTTCTCGACAGTCCAGACATGGGTACAGCCCAGACGCTTGGCCTCCGCCCGTGGATCGTCGGTCGCGGCGAGCGCGCCGAGTGTGGACCATCCGGTCATGCGCAGCGACCACGCCGTGTCCGGCGGCGCGGAAAGCGGCACGAAGACGGTTCGCGCGGTCGCTTGTGGCGGGAGCGCACTCAGGATCGTGTCGGTGTAGAGCGTGAATCCCGTCGCGGGCTCGCCAGCGCCGCCGGTGAAATCGCCACCTGCGAGATAGCGACCACCGCGACCCAACTCGCCGCGAACGCCGCGCGCGAACAAGGTGAAGCACAGACCGATGTGATATTCGAAGCCGCGATTTTCGACGAGGTCGACGGTCAGGGACAGCTCCGGCGCGCGTGCCTGCACGGCATCGACGACCTCGCGCAGACGCTGCGCATCCTCCTCCGCACGCGCCGGCAGATCGATCTTCGTGAGGGCCGTCAGAGCGCGGCGCGCCTCACCTGATTCCCGCAGCAGAATGCCGAGCGTGCCGGCGACCGTGCCGCCGAGGCTCGCGACCGCGGCCGCGTCCTTGCGGTCGAGCGCCGCACGCAATGGCTTCGCTAACTCCGGCGCAAGGCCGGCCGCGTCGATGATCGAAGCGGCGAGCGTCGGCGACGAGAGATCGACACTGAGCCCCGCCGCGCCGATCTCGACGAGCGACGATGCGGCGAGCAGCACCGCTTCCACATCCGCCTCGACGGCCGCGCTGCCGATCAACTCGCAGCCGAGCTGGCCGAACTGACGCGCCGACCGCAACGCGTCGCCCACAATGCGCACGACCTGGCCGGCATAGCAGAGGCGCAATGGGCGCTGTGCGTTGCGCAGCCGCACCGCTGCGATCCGCGCGACCTGCAGAGTCATGTCCGGCCGCAGCGCCAGCATGCGCTGCGAGACGGGATCCATCAGCCTGAAACTGTGGCGCGCCATCGCCGCGCCGGCGCCGGTGAGCAACGACTCCTCGAACTCCACCAGCGGCGGCTTGACGCGCACATAGGCTTGCGCGCCGAACAGCGCCATCAAGCGCTCAACGGTCGCGGCCTCGTGCCCCGCTTCGTTGGGCAGAAGGTCGACGAAACCAGCTGGCAGCAAGGCGCGGCGTGCAAGATCATTCATCTCGGGCCATTCACGGAATCGGCGGCGGTTGGTAGCGGGTTGCAAGGCGTGCGGCCAGTCGAAACTTGCCCCCTCCCGCGGCCGGGATCCAGCGAATGCGCACCGTCTCGCCGCATACGCGACACAATACCCAGGCCTAGTCGGGCCCACAGGATCGAACCCGCATGCTCCCCGTCATCAACGCCATTGCCGATGCGCTCGGCCCCTGGGTCGACCCGATCGCTCTGCCCGCGCTGCGCCGGCTCTATTTTCCGCTCTCGCGACTCTGGGCTACCGCGAGCGTCCGCTCCGTCACCGACGCCAGGTTCGAGGACGAGACCGGATTCTCGATGGGCAACCCGGTGCTGCGCGGACTGGCCATGGGCATCTGCAGGCAGGTCGTCGAACGCCATGACGCCATGCGCCACGCCAACCGCCGCTGGGAGGAACATTTCTTCGGCCCCGATGCGCGCGGACTCGGCCGCCACGGCGAGGTCGAGGCGGAGCGTCGCGCGGCGGCGGCGCGCTGGATGGCCGGACGTGCGTTGCTCACCCCGCTGCGACTGATCTCGCGCGTGCCGCCGGTGCGTTGGCGGATTCCCAGCCCGGCGCAAATGGACGCCGCCTATGGCCGGTTTCTCGACTGCCCGGCCGACGCCTTCGCGCCTGCGCTCCCATGGCCCGAAGTCGAGGTCTCCCAGCCGATCGAGAATGGCGAAACCCGCAGCTATTGGCTGCGGTTTCCCACGCCGCACCCGCGCATCGCCGACATGACGAACGTCAAGATCGTCGAGCCGATCGCGACGCCCGCACGCGCAACGGTCATTGCGGGCAACGGCGTCTGCATCGAGCCCGAGATGTATCCGTCGCGCGTGCTCGAGATCGCCGGCAGCCTGGTGGGACGCGGCTTGCGCGTGATCGAGATGACGTCGCCCTGGCATGGCCGTCGCACATTGCCGGGCTGGTACGGCGGCGAGATGTTCTTCGCCGGCGTGCCGCTCTCGACGCTCGATCTCTTCGTTGGTCAGAGTTGGGAACTGGCGACGCTCATCGATTGGTGCCGGCGCGCTTTCCATGGTCCCGTGGGTGTCGTCGGCGTATCGATGAGCGCGCTCGTGACGCAGCTTGCTCTCAGCCATGGGAGTTCCTGGCCTGCCAGCGCGCGACCCGATGCCGCATTTTTGATGCTCCACAGCAGCGCGATCGACGAGATCGCCTTCACCGGTGAGCTTGTCGAGGCTCTGGGCATCATCGACGCGGTGGAGAAGGCCGGTTGGTCGCGCGCGGCGCTGTTGCGCTGGAGCCCGTTGCTGATGCCGACGGACAGGATCTGCGTCCCGCCCGAGCGGCTCGTCTCGCTGCTGGCCCGCGACGACCGCGTGATGCCCGTGGCCGGCGGTATCGCGCAACTCGATCGTTGGCGCGTTCCCGCTTCCAATCGGTTCATCTGGCCGCACAGCCATATGAGCGTGCCCGCCATGCTGCGGCTCGACGACGCGCCGATTCGACGCTTCGTCGAGATCCTGACCGGCTGACGCTCGGGCTCAGGCCCCTTGAGTCGATGACCGCCGCGCGTGCATAAACGCGACCGTCGTGAGCACAAACATCGCACCACCGCCCGGGCCACCGACCCGCATCGAACGCGGCATCGCCGCGGCGCTGCTGGCAGGGCTTGCGATCGCCAGCTTCCTCGTGCTGCGGCCATTCGCCGCCGCGATTCTCTGGGCTGGGATTCTCGTCTACTCGACGTGGCCCATCTTCACCGCGATCCAGCGGCGGCTCGGCATCGGACGCTCTTTCGCGGCGCTGCTCATGATCCTCGCCGCTTTCGCCGTCCTGCTTGCCCCGCTGGCCTTCGTGGTCGCGGATTTCGCCGACGATGCCCGGCGGCTGGTGCAGAGCGGGCGGATCCTTTTTGCCGACGGCTTGCCGCCGCCGCCCGCTTGGCTCGCGTCGCTTCCGGTCGTCGGCCATCATCTCGAAGATCAATGGCGGCGCATCGCCAGCGATGCGGGCGAACTCCAAGTGATTCTCGCACCCTATACGCAGGTCCTCGGCCGCTGGGGATTCGATGCCGGCGTCAATGTCGGGCTGGGACTGGCGCAAGGCACGATGGAACTCGCGCTCGCGCTCTTCGTCATGTTCTTTCTCTATCGCGATGGCGCGACGATCGCCGGACGGCTGCAGGGCGGCGCCATCCGGCTGCTCGGCGCGCGCGGCGAGCGCCTGCTCAACGTGGCCGGCAACACCGTGCAGGCGGTCGTCTACGGCGTCGTCGGGACCGCGCTGATCCAAGGCCTGCTGATGCTCATCGGTCTATGGATCGCAGGCGTGCCGAGCATCGTGCTGCTCTCCTTCCTCACCTGCCTCACCTCGCCTTTGCCGATCGGACCTCCTTTGATCTGGCTCGGCGCGGCGGCGTGGCTCTATGCGACATCGGGTCTGGGCTGGGCGATCTTCATGATCGCCTGGGGAGCGGGCCTGGTGAGCATGGCCGACAACATCGTCCGGCCGCTGCTGATCAGCCGCGGCGGCACGACGCCGATCGTGCTCACGCTGCTCGGCATCATCGGCGGCGTGCTCGCCTTCGGCTTCCTCGGCTTGTTTCTCGGCCCGACGATTCTCGCCGTCTTCTACACGCTCGTCCACGAATGGACCGCGCCGACGGAAGAGCCGCAAGTCTGATCGTTCAGAAGCGAAGCATCCGCGCGCGCAGCACGTGCGGAATGTCCCGGAGCTTGGCCAGCACATCGTCCGTGACGGGCTGATCCGTCGCGACGAGGCAGATCGCGTCGGCGCCGGGCTTCATGCGCCCATTGTTGAACGCCGCAATATTGATCTCCGCATCGCCGAGCACGCGACCGAGCTGGCCGATGAAGCCCGGCTTGTCGCGATTGCGCACGTAGAGCATGAACGGCGCGAACTCGGCCTCGATCGGCACTTCCGCGATCTCGACGATGCGCGGGCGCTGGTTGCCGAACAGCGAACCGGCGATGCGCCGCCGATTGCCGGCCGCCTCCACCGTCACGCGGATGAGCGTCGGATAGTCGAGTTGCCGATCATGGCGCATCTCCGTGACGGCGATGTTGCGCAGACGCGCCATGGCCGGCGCCGAGACGGTGTTCACGGTCTCGAGCTGCTGCGAGAGCAACCCCGCCAGGACGCAGGCCGTCACCGGCTTGGTGTTGATCTCCGCCGCCAGGCCCTCGTACTCGATCGCGATCGCCGTGATGTTCTCGTCCGAGAGCTGGCCGAGATAGGAGCCGAGCTTGGTTCCCAGCGTCATGTAGGGGCCGAGCTGCTTGGCCTCCTCACCCGAAACCGAGGGCATGTTGACCGCGTTGACGACCGCGCCGTCGAGCAGGAAGTCGCAGATCTGCTCGGCCACCTGCAGCGCCACGTTCTCCTGCGCCTCCGCCGTCGATGCGCCGAGATGCGGGGTCGCGATCAGATCCTCTCTTCCGAAGAGCGGGTTCGCGGTCGCCGGCTCGGAAAGGAACACGTCGAGCGCGGCGCCCGCGACCTGCCCCGAATCGAGCGCGGCCTCGAGATCCCCTTCAACGATCAAGCCGCCACGCGCGCAGTTGATGATCCGCACGCCGCGCCGGCATTTCGCCAACGCCTTGGCGTCGATGAGGTTGCGCGTCGCATCGGTGAGCGGCGTGTGCAGCGTGATGAAATCCGCGCGCGCCAGCAGCTGATCGAGTTCGAGCTTCTCCACGCCGAGTTTCTGCGCGCGCTCGGCGGTCAGATAGGGATCGTAGGCGACGATCTTCATCTTCAGTCCGAGTGCGCGCTCGGCGACGATCGCGCCGATATTGCCGCAGCCGATGACGCCGAGTGTCTTGGCCGTCAGTTCGACGCCCATGAACCGCGTCTTCTCCCACTTGCCGGCCTGGGTCGATCGATCGGCGGCCGGCAGCTGGCGCGCCAGCGCGAACATCAGCGCGATCGCATGCTCGGCGGTCGTGATCGAATTGCCGAACGGCGTGTTCATCACCACGATGCCGCGCTGCGTCGCCATCGCCACATCGATGTTGTCGACGCCGATTCCGGCGCGGCCGATGATCCTGAGCTGCGGTGCGGCGGCCAGGATCTCCGATGTCACCTTGGTCGCCGAGCGCACCGCCAAGCCGTCATATCCACCGATGATCGCCTTGAGTTCGGCGGGCTTGAGCCCGGTCTTGACGTCGACGTCGACGCCGCGGCGCTTGAAGATCTCGACGGCGCGCGGCGAGAGATTGTCGCTGATCAGTACTTTCGGCATCTGAGAATTCCTTGGAATGGAAACATGCAGCGCAGCGCGACGCGAAATCCGGCGGCGCCTGCCGTCCAGCTTCAAGCGGCGCTCGGAAACTCCGATTTCGCGCTCGAGAAGGCCCAATCGAGCCAGGGGAACAGCGCCTCGAGATCGCGCGTCTCGACCGTCGCGCCCGCCCAGATGCGCAAGCCCGGCGGCGCATCGCGATAGGCATCGATGTCGAATGCGACCTTCTCCGCCTCGAGCAGCGCCGTGATCTTCCTGGGCACCGACGCTTGAGCGGCGGCGTCGAGCTTCAGGATCGCCGGGTCGACGATCGTCAAGCACACGGATGTGCAAGAGCGGTGCTGGGGATCGGTCGCGAGAAACCCGACCCAGCCGGCGCGTCGAACCCAGCGCTCGATCGCCGCGAGATTGGCCTGCGCCCGAGCCACCAGGACATCGAGCCCGCCGATCCGCTCGGCCCAGAGGAGACCGTCGATCGCGTCCTCGACGGCGAGCATCGAGGGCGTATTGATCGTCTCACCCTTGAAAACGCCCTCGGCGAGCTTGCCCCCGGCGGTGAGGCGAAACAGCTTGGGCATCGGCCAGGGCGGCGTGTAGTTCTCGAGACGCGCGACCGCGCGCGGGCTCAACACGATCATGCCGTGCTGGCCCTCGCCGCCGAGAACCTTCTGCCACGACCAGGTCGTGACATCGAGCTTGTCCCAGGGCAGCCGCATCGCAAAAGCCGCCGAGGTCGCGTCGCAGATGGTGAGGCCAGCGCGGTCGGCGGCGATCCAATCACCGTCGGGCACGCGAACGCCCGACGTCGTTCCATTCCAGGTGAAGACGACATCTCGGGCGAAATCGACCTTGCCCAGATCCGGCAGCGCGCCGTACGCGGCCTCGAGCGAGCGCGTGTCGGCCAGCTTGAGTTGCTTGACGATGTCGATCGCCCAGCCATCGCCGAAGGATTCCCAGGCGAGCACGTCGACGCCGCGCGACCCGAGCAGCGACCACAAGGCCATCTCCACGGCGCCGGTATCCGATGCGGGCACGATGCCGATTCGGTAATCGGCAGGGATCTGCAGGATCGCCCGCGACCGATCGATCACTTCAGCGAGTTTCGCCTTGCCGGATCGGGAGCGGTGCGAGCGTCCGAGCGCTGCATCCTGGAGGGCGCTGAGCGTCCATCCCGGACGCTTGGCACAGGGTCCCGAGGAGAAATACGGGACGCGTGGACGCAATTCCGGTGCGCGTAGATTTTGCTTGTTCATATCCGCCATCCTTTCAGATGGCCGAGATCCGTTGGGGGACCTTGGCCCGGGGCGGAACCTATGGATCTAGCCCGTGCCGAGCAAACCCAAAACGCGCCAGCGGCCACACTCTTTTGGCTAGGCCGGCGCGAAGCGATACGCGTCCATTGCGAGTACGCCGTAGCTCGACGAACGATGAATTCGTGTGCCGCGCCCCGCGCTCGCGCCGAGAGCGACATGGAACGGCAGCAAATGCTCGGGCGATGGATGATTGGCGCGTGCGCCCGGCGCTTGCGCCCACACATCCGTCAGCGCGGCGACATCGCCAGCCTCGGTCTTCGCGCAGAGCCAATCCGCGAAGCCACGCACATCAGGCGACTCCGGCACATCGATGGCCTGACCGAAGAAGCGGCGCAGATCGTGGGTGGCGGCGCCGGACCCGATGATCAACACGTCTTCCTCGAGCAGCGGACGCAGCGCGACGCCGAGCCTGACGTGATGGTCGGGATCGCGCTGCGGCTGGACCGAGAGGCTGACAATCGGAATATCCGCCGCCGGATACATCAGCATCAGCGGGGTCCAGACGCCGTGATCGAAGCCACGTGCCGGATCGATGCCGGGCGCAAATCCCGCCGCAGTCAGGCGGCGCGCGATATCGGCGGCGAGTTCGGGCGCCCCCGGCGCGGCGTAGCGCATCTTGTAAAGCGCGGGATCGAAGCCGTCGAAATCATGGATCGTCTCCGGCCGCGCCGCGGCGGAGACGGCCGGCTCGCGCGTCGTCCAATGCGCCGTCGCGACGATGATGGCGCGCGGCCGGCCCAGCTTCGCGCCCAGCCCGGCAAGAAAACGATGGGCCGGCGACTCATCCATGACGATCGATGGCGCGCCATGCGACACGAACAGCGCACGCGTCGAGTGATCCAACTCAGCCATCGGAATTTCCTCCCGTCTTGCCAAGTGAACAACTGTCACTTCGGGATCGTTCACACCAGCACCGCTGCGACGAACACTCTGTTCGCTGCGAGGAGACGATCACGCCACGCTGCTCGAAACGGGTGCGGGCGCATCCTTCATCCAAGCATCCCAGGGCGGCTCCGGTCCAAAGCTCTGGGCGAGGAAATCGACGAAGCGACGCACCTTGGCGACCACCGGCCGGCCCGGCGGATGGACGGCGTTGACGTAGATCTCCTGCGGTCGCCAATCACCGAGGAGACACACCAGGCGGCCGGCGCGAATTTCGTCACCGCAGAGGAAGGTCGGCAGGATTGCGATGCCGAGACCGGCGAGCACGGATTCACGCAGCGCGTCGCCGTTATTGGCGCGCAACCGTCCCTGCACGGCGACGGCGATGCCGCCTTGCGGCCCCGTGAACCGCCATTCGTCGCGCGTCGACGCTTAGGCATAGCCAAGGCAATTATGCTGCGCGAGATCGGCAGGCGTCTCCGGACGACCGTGCGCCCGCAGATACGTCGGGGACGCGATCACCGCCAGCCGTGCTGTCGCCAGGCGGCGCGCGATCAGCGTCGAGTCCGGCAATCGACCGATGCGGATGGCCAGGTCGAATCCTTCCTCCACGAGATCGACGACACGGTCGTTCAACGACAGGTCGGCACGCAGCTCGACATGATCGAGGAGGAACGCCGACAGCGCGGGCGCGATATGCGACACGCCGAAGGAGACCGGCGCGGTGATGCGCAGCGTGCCGTGCGGCCGATCGGTCTCGCTCGCGGCGTGACCCTCGGCCTGAGCGAGCTCCGCCAGGATGCGCTCGGCATGCGCCTGGAACGCGCGCCCGGCCTCGGTGACGCTGAGCTGACGCGTGGCGCGATGGATGAGACGCGTCGCGAGCCGCTTCTCCAGTGCCTGGACGTGCTTGGAAACCATCGCCCGCGACAGGCCGAGTTTCTCGGCGGCGCGCGCGAAGCTGCCGAATCGCACGACCGCAACGAAGGTCTCGAGCGTGACAAAACGGTCGAGCGCCATCGCCGTTCAACGAATGCGATCGGGATCGCCCGCGAACTCCGCCTCGCAGAAAGCGCCGCCGATGAACAGCGCGCTGATCTTGCCTTCCGGCTCGCGCGCCGTCGCCGCGAGCGCCGCGTCGCGATGATCCTCGGCGCTGTCGAGCGGTCTGTAGCCCAGGCGCTCGGCCGCCGCATTGTCCCACCAGGCGCGCTCGTTATGCGATGAACCGTAGACGATCTCGTAATGCATATCGGGATGTTCGAGGCCGATGCGCACGAGCTGCGCCATGTCGCGCGGA